>Ga0187846_10000127_pt1 | contig 45708 bp, 46 predicted proteins | sample TC_taG_FD_161473 | JGI IMG/M metagenome (GOLD analysis project Ga0187846, IMG submission 161473) | Biofilm microbial communities from the roof of an iron ore cave, State of Minas Gerais, Brazil - TC_06 Biofilm (v2) | ecosystem: Environmental > Terrestrial > Deep subsurface > Cave > Wall biofilm... | reverse complement strand
AACGCCATCGACGCCACCTGCAGAAAGCTCTATCGATTCCTCAACCAATCAACAGCGGCTGAACGACCCAAATCCACCCACAAATTCCGCTGACGAACCCATTTTTTAGGTAGATGCAAGCGCAGCAACGATGATGCCGGGAGGGGTATCGGGTGCTCCGGACCGAGGGGATGGGCGCCCGCAGCGTGAAGAAAGTCGCGTCCGTGCCCCCCTTATCGCCGCAAATCCATGGGTGGTGAGGGCGGGAGGCGACGTGCGCCATCGTGTCGCGGCGCCGGTTCGGCGACACCCGCGACCGAATCACGGCGCCGCCTCGGCCCGACCCGATGGTTTAGGGCTTGGGACGAGCCGGGCGGAATGTGCGAGGGCGGGCGGCGAAGAACGGCTAGTTCTGGCGAGCGCGGCGTGATACGGTTCCGTTTCCTATCCCGCTGGAACCGATCAGAAGAACGCATCCGCGTCGAGTGCCCGGTTCGCAGCAAAAGAACCGCCGCTTGCGCGCAAGCGCAAGAAAGAGGTCACAAAGAAGGAGGAGGGCGCTGGATGCCGCCAGGTTGCCTGCATGCCGGGTTGGAGGTCGGTCCGTTCGACGCCGTGCTGGGCGCCGAAGTCGTCGGCGCCGATTTGGCGCAGCCGCTGGATGACGCCTTCTTTACGGCGCTCTACGATGCATTTCTGCGTCACCACCTGCTGGCGTTTCGCAACCAGCGCTTCAGCGACGATCAACACGTCGCGTTCGCGCGCCGTTGGGGAAAGGTCCAGCGCCATGTGCTGACCCAGTACGTGCATCAGGGCAACCCTGAAATCTTCATGCTGACCAATCTGGATGCGAGCGGCAAGCCCAAAGGCGAGCATCCGGATCCAGGTTCGACCATCTGGCACACCGACGGCTCCTGGGCGAGCGAGCGCGGCCTGTCGACCATGCTCTATGCGGTCGCGGTACCGCAGGCCGGCGGGGACACCCTGTTCGCCAACATGCATGCCGCGTACGACGGCTTATCCGGTGACATGCAGGCGCGGCTCGAGGGCTTGCGTGCGGTGCACGACCTCGACTATTCGCGGCAGCTCACGGGCGCGCGCGAGCAGATGACCGAAGCGCAGAAGCGCGCGGCACCCCCGGTCGAGCACCCGATCGTGCGCGTCCATCCGGACACCGGGCGCAAATGCCTCTATCTCGGACAGCACGCCTCGCACATCGTCGGCCTGCCGGTCGACGAGGGGCGGGCCTTGATCGCGGCGCTGAACGCGCACTCGACGCAGCCGCAGTACACGTTCACGTACCGCTGGTCGGTCGGCGACGCAGTCATCTGGGACAACCGTTGCCTGCTCCATAGCGCAACCGATTTCGACTGGATGACGGACGTCCGCATCATGCGTCGCACGACGACGGTCGGCGAACGCCTCGATCCTGGCGCGGCGATCGCATCGCCATGAGCCAGAAGTTCGGCGAGCAGCAGCGTTTCATGCTGCTGCTGATCGCCCCGGCCGCGATCCTGATGGTGCTGTTCCAGATCGTCCCGATCGTGATCGGCGCCAATGCGAGCTTCCGCGATTGGGCGCTGAACGATCCCAAGAAAACCTGGGTCGGCTTCGCGCAGTACGCCAAGGTGCTCACGGACCCGGCGTTCCTGCAGGTGGTCTTGCCCAACACGTTCGTTTTCATGGTGGTGAGCGTGACGCTGGCGCTGGTGGCGGGCCTCGCGCTCGCGCTGCTGCTCAATCGACCATTCCGCGGGCAGAAGCTCGTGCAGACCGTGCTGCTCTTGCCGCTCATGGTGGCGCCGGTCATCGCCGCGATCATGCTGCGGTGGATGTTCAACGACCAGTTCGGCATCGTGAACGTGGTGCTCGAGGCGATCGGGCTGGAGGGCCAGCCGTGGCTCACGCAGCGCTGGAGCGCGTTCGCGGTGATCCTCCTCACCGACGTCTGGCTGTGGACGCCCTGGTTCGCGCTGCTCCTGCTCGCCGGGCTGCAGAGCCTGCCGCGCGAGCCGTTCGAAGCCGCCGCGATCGACGGCGCGTCCCGCTGGCGCGTGTTCCGCCATCTGACCCTGCCAATGCTGCGACCGGTGATCGTGGTGTGCGTCGTGATCCGTGCGATCGACGCCTTCCGCACCTTCGACATCGTCTGGACGCTGACCGGCGGCGGACCGGCGCGCTCGACCGAGCTGTTCAGCCTTTACGCCTACGTTCATGCGTTCCTCAATCTCGACTTCGGCCGGGGCTCCGCCGCGGCGATCATCGGCGGCGCGATCATCCTCGTGGTGGGCATGCTGCTCTACCGCATCCTCGACCGCATGGTGAGGGTGTCACGGTGAGCATGGTGCGGCAGGTGGTGCTTGCCCAGTTCGCGCCGAACGTGCGGCGGGCGTTCTTCGCCTGCGGGCTGGCCGTGATCTGTCTCCTGTTCGCGTTCCCCGTCCTGTGGCTCGTGCTTACATCGCTGCGGCCCCAATCGGGTGTGTACTACGTGCATCGCGGTCTCGAGTTCACCCTGGCGGGTTACGTGCACGTGCTGCACGACGAGCGCATCGTCGAGGCGCTCGTCAACAGCGGCCTGATCGCGACGCTCGCGACGGTGTTCTCGCTCATGGTGACGGTGTCGAGTGGCTACATGCTGTCGCGCTTTAGCGGCCCGATCGCCCGCTCGTGGTTTGGCACCATCTACGTGTTCCGCTGCGTGCCCTACATCTCCTGGGTGCTGCCGTTGTATTTCGTGACGCGCAGCTGGCACATCTACGATACCTACCTCGGCTTGCTGCTGCCGCACATCGCGGTGCACATCTGCTTTTTCTCCTGGCTGATGAAGGGGTTCTTCGACGGCATCGACCCGTCGATGGAGTATGCGGCGCTCATCGACGGTTGCACACGCTGGGGCGCCTTCTTCCGCGTCGCGCTGCCGGCCGCGATTCCTGCCATCTCCGCGCTGGCGGTGCTGTGCTGGCTGTTCACCTGGAATGAGTTCCTGTTCGCGCTGATCCTGACCGGGCAGCGAACGCCGGTGATCACCGTGGTGATGGCACAGTTCGTCCACGAAATGGGCATCGAATGGCACCTGATGAGCGCGACTGCGGCGCTCGCGCTGGTGCCGGCATTCCTGCTTACGCTGTTTGGCCAGAAATACGTGATTCGCGGTCTGAGGATCTGACGCACACACGCGTGGTACAACTCGCAGCACTGATGAGGAGGAGGAGGGTGGACATGAGCAAGCTCTACGTACCGGTGCTCGCGTGCGCGGCCGGGATGGCACTGGCCGCGGGTAGCGCGATCGCGCAGCAGAAGGAGTTGCGCATCGGGTATCAGCCGAACCCAATCGAGGATGCATCGATTGCAATGATGGAGAAGTGGGGCGCGAAGAACGGCGTCAAGATCGTGAAGATTCCCAATTCGTACGGCGTGTACGTCGAGAAGATGACGGCGTCGCTGACCTCGGGCGCGGCCGAGTACGACGTGATCTGGCACAACGACGACTGGGGACAGCTCTGGGCGCACCTGCTCGAGCCGACCGACGATGTCGCCGGCCTCAAGTATGCCGACAAGTGGGGCATGGACCCGATCATCTTCAACAATGCGCAGGGCAAGACCACCACCGTGCCGATGGGCCATACCTTCGGCGTGTTCTTCTACCGCACGGACCTCGTGAGCGAGGGCGAGTTGCCGCGGACCTGGGACGACCTAGTGAAGATCAGCAAGAAGCTTCAGGCCGACGGCAAGGTGAAATTCGGTTACGTCGGCGCGATGAGCATGAACAACACCTGGTTCACGTGGTTCTGGTCGATGTGGGCCAACAACTGCGATGTGCTGCTGCCGATCTTCAATCGCGACAACGCGACGCTCGCGAAGAACGGCTGGAAGTCCGCGCTCAACGAGCCGTGCATGCGCCAGTCGGCGGAATTCTGGTGGGACGCCATCAATACCCACAAGATCAGCCCGCGCGGCATGCCGGCGTACGATCGCAACGAGGCCAACGCGGTGTTCATGGCCGGCGAGGCGGCGTTCACTGTCGCCGACTCGGTTTACTGGGGCACGTTCAATGACCCGGCGAAATCGAAAATCGCGGGCAAAGTGAACATCGGCTGGTTCCCGCTCGGACCGAACCGCAAGGAGGCGTTTGCCTGGAACGACATCTGGGGCTGGGCGATCCCGAAGTCGGCACCGCCGGAGCGTAAGGCGCTCGCGAAGCAGATGCTGTCCGACATGATGACCGACGAGGCCGGGCAGATCGAGCTGTGGAAAAAGACCGGCGCACCGCCGCCCAACAAGGAGCTGTGGGACAAGATCGCCAAGGACGACGCCTTCATGCGGCAGCTGAAGAAGGTGAGCCTAGACGTGCCGGGCAAGACCCATTCGGCGTACTACTTCGCCAAATGGCCGGCGGTGCACAAGGCCTTCTCGGATGCGGTGACCAAGGCGGTGACCGGCAAGCGCGAGGACATTCCCAAGGCACTCGCGGAAGGCGCGCCGCTGGTGACGAGCGCCGCACAGTGAGCCGCTTCGACGGGGGTCATGCCGATGGCTGAAGTGGTCCTGAACAAAGTCAACAAGCACTACGGCCGGACGCAGCATGCGGTAAAGGACGTCGATCTCGTGGTTGCCGACCAGGAGTTCGTCGTCTTGGTCGGGCCCTCCGGCTGCGGCAAGTCGACCACGCTGCGCATGATCGCCGGGTTGGAGGACATCAGCGACGGCGAGGTCCGCATCGGCACGCGGGTGGTGAACCAGCTCCCGCCCAAGGACCGCGACGTCGCGATGGTGTTCCAGAACTACGCGCTGTACCAGCACATGACGGTGTACGACAACCTCGCGTTCGGCCTGCGCAACAAGCGGCTGGCCGAGGACCGGATCCGGGACGCGATCGATCGCGCGGTCGGCATCCTCGGGCTAGGGGAGTTGCTCACGCGCAAGCCGCGCGAGCTCTCGGGCGGCCAACAGCAGCGCGTGGCGCTCGGCCGCTGCATCGTCCGCAGCCCGAAGGTGTTCCTGTTCGACGAGCCGCTGTCCAACCTCGACGCCAAGCTGCGCGCGCATATGCGGCTCGAGATCAAGCGGCTGCGGACGCGCGTCCCGACGACCTCGATCTTCGTGACCCACGACCAGGTCGAAGCGATGACGCTGGGCGATCGCGTGGTGGTGATGAAGGACGGGCGGGTCCAGCAAGTCGGCACGCCACTCGAGGTCTACGCCGATCCGGCGAACAAGTTCGTCGCCGGGTTCATCGGCGCGCCCGCGATGAACTTCATCGACGTCACGCTGCGCGGCGACGGCGGCGGCTTGCGGGCCCAGACCCCTTTCCTGAGCCTCGCCGTACCCGCAGCGCGAACCGCCGCGCTCGCGCCGTGGCGAGACAAGACCGTGACCATGGGTGTCCGTCCCGAGCATCTGACGCTCGGCGAGGTCGCGCCCGGACGCACCTTCGACGCCGGCGTGGAAGTCGTCGAGCAACTCGGTGCTGAGATCCAGCTCGAGGCGCGGGCGGGGGACAAAACGCTCGCCGTCGCGCGCGTCGACCCGGAGTCAGGCCCGGCCGTGGGCGACAAGGTACGCCTGTCGGTGCTCACCGAACGGCTGCATTTCTTCGACCCCGTTTCCGAAGCGGCGATCCGGTGACTGGCAGCAACACGCGGGAACCGACCAATCGAATGCGTTGGGACCGTCGTCGACCGACGTCGGACCGGGTGGACTGCATCGCCCATTCGGTCGATCCCGGCCTCACCCCCCAACAACGAGCGCAGGCCTGCCCAATGCCGTAGGCCTGGGCGCACGCTCAATCCGATGTTCACGCTGCACTACCCCCATTGGCCCCCCGGCCTGGGAAAATCGCTGGCGCTTCCGCGCGAGAGCGTCTACGCCAACCTCGCGGCGAGCGCGGCGCGCGTGTCGGAGCGTTCCGCGATCGACTACTACGGCAGCCAGATCAGCTACGCCGCGCTCAAGCTCGCGGTCGATGCGCTCGCGGGATTTCTGCAGCGGCGCTGTGGCGTCGCGCGCGGCGATCGCGTGCTGCTCTGCGTGCAGAACAGCCCGCAGTTCGTGATCGGCTATTACGCGATCCTGCGCGCCGACGCGGTGGTGGTGCCGGTGAACACCATGAACCGGACCGAGGAGCTTCGTTACTACGTCGAGGATTCCGACGCGAGCGTGGCGATCGTCGGGCAGGAGGCGCTGTTCGCGCAGTTCGCACCGCTCCTCGGAAAGAAGGCTCTCAGGCACGTGATCGTCGCCGCGTGCTCCGACTATCTGCGCGCGGAAACCGATCTGCCAGTTCCCGATTTCGTGCTGGCCCCCCGCCAGAAATCGGGCCACGCCCGGGCCGTTGCCTGGTCGGAGGCTATGTCGGCCGGGTGCGCACCCGGCGCGCATCGCGCCGTGCCAGACGATCTGGCGGTCATGCCGTACACCTCGGGCACTACGGGCAAGCCCAAGGGCTGCATGCACACGCACGCCACGGTGCAAGCGACGGCCGGCACGGCTCTCAAGTGGCGCGGCGCGCCGCAGGATTCAGTGGTCCTGTCGGCGCTGCCGATGTTCCATGTCACGGGGATGCAGTCGTGCATGAACGGGCCCATTTGCGCCGGCGCCACGATGGCGGTGCTGTCGCGCTGGGACCGCGACTGCGCCGCACTGCAGATCGAGCGCGCGCGCGCCACCAGCTGGTCGGCGATCACCACCATGCTGGTGGACTTCCTCGCCAACCCCAAGCTCGCGCAATACGACTTGTCCTCGCTCGAAGCGATCGGCGGGGGCGGTGCGGCGATGCCCGAGGCGGTCGCGCGCAAGTTCGAGGAAACGATCGGTCTGCCGTACATCGAGGGCTACGGCCTGTCGGAAACGATGGGGCCCACGCACATCAATCCGGTGCACCGGCCGAAGAGGCAGTGCGCCGGCATCCCGATCTACAATACCGACGCACGCGTGCTCGATCTAGAATCCTTCCGCGAGTGCGGACCCCATCAGGTCGGCGAGATCGTGGTCCGCGGCCCCCAGGTGTTCACCGGCTACTGGAAGCAGCCGCAGGCCACCGCCGAGGCGTTTCTCGAGCACGACGGCAAGCGTTTTTTCCGCACCGGCGACATCGGCTACTACGACGAGGAGGGCTACTTCTTCATCACCGACCGCCTCAAGCGCATGATAAACGCGTCAGGATTCAAGGTCTGGCCGGCAGAGGTAGAGTCGCTGCTATACGCCCACCCCGCGATCCAGGAAGCCTGCGTCGTCGGCATGCGCGACAGCTATCGCGGCGAGTCGGTGAAGGCCGTTATCGTCCTAAGGCCAGAGTCAAAAGGAAAAGTAGCAGCGGCGGACATCACCCAATGGGCACGCGAGCGAATGGCGGCCTTCAAGGTGCCGCGCGTGGTCGAATTTGTCGCGGAACTCCCCAAGACAGGCACCGGGAAGATTCTCTGGCGTACGTTACAAGACGCGGAGAATCGGCGGGGGTGAGCGCCTGATCGCAGGCGTCGGCATGACGCCTTCACCAGGCGTGCGCGAGAGGCGGCGCCACGCCTCGTCGCCTAAGTCGCGGCAGCAGCGCGTAGGCGGTGCAAAACGCCGACGGGGCTTTCCCAGTCGGCGCTCTTACGTCGGTCGCGAGCGCGGGCGGTTCGCGCTGGCGGCGGCTCGTCGCAACGGCGAGCCGCGGCGGGGCACTTGGCTGACGAGCCATGCTACCGATCGTCGCGCGCGCTCGGCCACGGTTGCGAGCGGTAGTTGCACGTAGTCGTCGTTGAACACTTCGAAGCTGTAGTCGCCGCGATAGCCGAGCGCGTCGAGGCGCCGGAGGAGATCGGCGACCTGGGCGCTGTGCACGCCTTCGCCCGGAAACACGCGGAAATGCCGCGCGGTGTTGACCCGCTCCTCGGGCGAGCGCACGTCCTGCCACATGAAGTCGCTCAACTGCGTCATAAACACCTTGTGCGGCTCGATGTCCTCCAATGCGTCGAGGTCGGTCTTCACGGCGAGAATGTGGAACGAGTCGATCGCCAGCCCGAGATTGGCGCGGTCGGCCCGCTCGACCAGTGCCCAGGCTTGAGAAAGCTCATTCACGTGGCGGCCCCACGACAGCGCTTCGTAGGCGACGCGAATGCCGAGCGGCACAGCGAGCATCGCGAGCTTCTGCAAGTCGCGGATCAGCGCATCGGTGTCGCCCGTTGCATGCGTGGAGCTCGACGAGCATACGAGCAGGACCTCGCAGCCGATGGCGCGGCACATGCCGAGCATCGCCTTGGCCACATCGACCTTGTAGGCGTGCAGGTGGTCCGATAGGCCCTCGAAATCGCGCAGCACTTGCAGGCCGGTGACGCGCAAACCGCTTTGGCGGACGGCGGCGATCGCGGCCGCTTCGCCGTCCGGATGGCCGACGATGTCGCGGGCCCATAGCATGATCTGGCCGAAGCCCGCATCCCGCACCGCCCGCAGCTTCGCCTCCAGCGGCCCGGCGAGCGTGACCGTGTCCATGCCGAATTGGTCGAAATTCATGATACGGCTGCCGGCTTCAGATGGCTCACCACGAGCTCGAAGCTCACGGTGCCGAGATAAATCTGCGTCAGCGCTCCTTTCTCGCTCGGCTGCACCGGATCGCGATCGACGAACACGACGCCCCGGTCCCTGAGCGCTTGGGTTGCCGCGACGACGTCGGGCGTCCCCAGGCCGACCCGGAGCAGGCACTCGTCCCAGGTGATGTCTTCGGCGCCCGGCGGCGGCTCGATCAGTTGCAAATAGAACTTGTGGCAGGGGCTTTCGAGCAGCGTGCCTTTGGGCAGGATGCCGAAGTACTTTCCCTCCGGCAGCACCGAGAATCCGAATAGATGCTCGTAGAAATCTACCCAGTCCTCGCTACGATCGGCGGAGACGGCCTGGACAATGCCGAAATAATGCAATCCCGCCACCGCGGGCGGATGACGGTCGGCCCCTTGTAGCGGAATGAAATCGACGTCGTAAATCGAGAAATCCTTGTAACGGTCGACAAAATAGATGAGGCTGTCGCCGGCACCCCGGATGCCTGGAATATGCAATTCCATGGCCGATGCGCGCGTCGGCATTTCCCAAGCGCCCAAATCGATTGCGTGACGCCACGCGTAGCCCGCATCGCGCACGCGGAGCGCCATCGCTGAGAGCGTCGGCATACCGGTCGGCGCGGAAATGCCGGGCAGCGCGTCGGGATGGGCGTTGGTGATCAGGTTCATCGTGCCTTGGCGATACAGCATCACTTCGCGCGAGCGATGCCGGGCAACTGGTGCGAAGCCCATCATTTGCAGCACCGATCCCAAAGCCTGGGGCTGGGACGTCGCGAACTCGATGAACTCGATTCCGTTCATGCCGAGCGGATTGCGGGGCTCGGGGTTTGGCTCTCGCACGGTCATTGCTGTCCTCTCGGTTCGGTGAGCTGGCAATTCAATGCAGCGGGACGGGCCGCCCGGTACCGGCCGCCACTTGCGCGGCTTGCACGACGGCCCGCGTTCGCGTCGCGCCAAGGCGGTGCCGCGTATCGTCGACTCGCGGCCGCGCCGGACGAATCGTTGCAGTCCCCGGCTCGATGCGCGCCCGTTCCGTTTTCTGACTACTCAAGGTTGCTCGGTCCTTTTTGGGGGAAGACAGAACATCGAGGACCCTTCGGTGGGCCAGCCGATCCAGCGGGCGCAATTCGGACCAACCCCCCCGGCGCCTGGCTAGGCCACATGAGTGACCAAGTTTCGATTCAAGGGCACCCTATTTCTTCCCGAGCGGCGGCAGCGTGGCGATCACCACTTGCTGGCCGCCTTCCACCTCCACCAGGAAGCTCTCGCGATCGATGTCGCCCTTTTCGTCGAAGCAGACATCCATCAGCAGCCCCGGAGTTTGCTTGGCGGTGAAGCAGGAGTTCTTGATCGCCTGCGCGAATGCCTTGCGGTCGAACTTCCCGATCTTCTCGGTGACTGCCTTAACCACATAGATGCCCGTATAGCCCTTGAGACCGTTGTGATCGGACTTCGACTTGAACTCCTTCTCATACTTCTCGCCGAATGCCTTGATCGCCGGGTTCGGGGCGTCGATGGTGAGGCCCACGTGTCCGCGCACGCCGTTGGCGGCGTCGCCGGCAAGCTCGATCACCTTCTGGCCCATGATGGTGGTCTCACCCACGATTGGCTTGTCGTAACCCTGCTTGCGTAGCTCGCGCAGCAGTCGCGCCGACTCTTCCTCGTTGAGGTACGCAAATAGCGCGTCGGCAGTGGCCTGTTTGGCGCGCAGCACCGGGCTGGAAAAGTCGACCTGGCCCGGATCGGTGGAGATGTCCGCCGCTACCTTGATGCCGCGCGCGTTGAGCTCCTTGACGATGGCGTCGCGTCCACCCTTGCCGAAGTCGTTATTGACGAACATCACGACGACCGACTTCGTTTTCAATCCGTTCTCCAGGTAGTTGGCGATCTTCGGCATGCCGGTCGCCTGCGAGAACGAAGTGCGGAAGACATACGGGTTGCCTTGCAGCGTGATATTGACCGCCTCGCCCCCGGTGAAGTTGGGAACCTCGGCGCGGCGCGTCTCGGCCATGCTGACGATGATCGAGCCGGAGAACACCGGACCCATGACGACATAGACGTCGTTATCGATCGCCTTGGTGGTGAGCGCCTTGGCGATGGCTGGATTGGATTGGGTGTCGTTGTTCTCAAGGTCGATCTTGCGGCCGAGGATGCCGCCGGCGGCGTTGATTTCCTCGACGGCCAGCTCCATGCCGTTCTTGAAATTCGTGCCGGCGGTCGTGCCGGTGCCCGAAAGCTCCACGATGCCGGCGATCTTGACGGTTTGCTGCGCGAACGCGATCTGGCATGCCAGCACCGCCGCTGCCGCTGCGAGAGCAATGTGCTTCATGACATCCTCCTCCCTGTTGAGGCTCCAAGAAACAACCGGTTGAGATCCGGGTGGTGTAACAGCTCGCCCGCCGGGCGATCCAACGCGAGCCGCCCCATCTCCAGCACGAGCGCGCGATCGGCGCACTGGAGCGCGCTGCGCACATTCTGCTCCACCATCAGCACGGTGGTACCGGCGTCGGCCAGCGCGCGCAGCAACCGGAATACGTCTTGGCTGATCAGGGGCGACAATCCGATCGACGGTTCGTCGATCAACAGGACGCGCGGCCGCAAGAGCAGCGCGCGGCCGATTTCCAACTGCTTCTGCTCGCCACCCGAAAGCGTCGAGGCCTGAGCGTGGAGACGCTCGCGGATGCGCGGGAAGCGTTGGAGTACTTCTTCGATGCGCTCTTTCAGATTGCTCTTTAGCGTGATCCCGCCAAGCTCGAGGTTGTGCAGAACGGAGAGCGAACCGAACAGGTTACGCCCCTGCGGCACGAATGCCACCCCGAGATCCAACATGGCGCGAGGCGGCATGCCCGAGACGCGCTTGCCATCGAGGTGGATCTCGCCCCCGCGCGGCACCAGCAGTCCGAAGAGCGTCTTCAGCGCGGTGGACTTGCCAGCGCCATTGGGGCCGATGAGCAACGTGATCTCGCCCGAGCGCGCTTCGAAGCTGAGATCGTTCAGGATGGTCAGGGTCGGCGAGTAGCCGGCGACGACTTTGTCGAATGCGATGGCCAACTCAGTTCCCCAAATACGCCTCCAGAACGGCGCCATCGGACTGGACCTCTTCCGGCTTACCCTCAGCGAGCACCTTGCCTTCCACCATGCAGATCACGCGCGGGCACAGGTGCATGATGAAGTCCATGTTGTGCTCGATCACCACGAAGCTGCCGCCCTGGGCCTGGTTCAGCTCGAGTAGCAGATCGCGCAGCTGCTCGACCAGCGCCGGGTTGACGCCGGCGCAAGGCTCATCGAGCAGTACCAGCCGAGGGCGGGGCATGAACGCCATCGCGATGTCGATCAGCTTCTGTTGGCCGTAGGACAAGCTGCCCGCCGGCAAATGTGCGACCTGCTCGAGGCGGAAGCGCTCGATCATCTCGTCGGCCTCCCGCCCCAACCCCACATCGGGCGCAGCGAACAGCCGCCCGAACAAGGTGCCACGGAATTCCTGCGCGGCGGCGATTAGGTTGTCGCGCAACGAGAGCTTGCCGAATACCTGCAGGGTCTGGAACGTGCGGCCGATGCCACGGCGCGCGAGCTTGAGCGGTGACATGCCCGTGATGTCCTCGCCGCAGAACTGCATGCGCCCGGAAGTCGGCTTAATCTGCCCGAGGATACTGTTGAAGAGGGTGGTTTTGCCGCTGCCGTTGGGGCCGATCACGCCGACGATCTCTCCTGGCGCGACCGACAGGCTCACGCCATCCACCGCACGGATCGCGCCGTAGTGCTTCACGCATTCCTTGACTTCGAGAAACGGCTTCATGCTTTTCGCAACCTTAGGCGGTCCGGGATCGACAGCAGCCCTCCGGGCAGCCAGATCATCAGCGCCACTACAGCCAGGCCGAAGATCACCAGGTACCAGTCCTTCATGAAGCGCAGCCATTCGGGCAGCAGGATCACGATCGCGGCCCCGAGCATCGGGCCGAAGAAGCGCGCGGAGCCGCCGACGATCACCATCAGCAGCATCATCAGCGACGTGATGAGGTGAAACGGTCCCGGCTCGATGAACTGCACCAGCGCGGCGAAGTAGGCACCGGCGATGCCGGCGAAGGCGGCGCCGATGGCAAAGGCGAGCAGGGTGTACGCCATGATGTTGACGCCCAGGCTCTCCGCGCGGATCGGATTGTCGCGCAGCGCGGCGAAGGCGCGGCCCCAGGGCGAGCGGATCAGCCAGAACAGGATCAGTGCAAGCAGAATAGTGGAGACGTAGGTGAACCAGAAGAACGGCGCCGATCCGTCCAGCGAAAAGCCGAAGGGCTTGGGCCGTTGGATGCCCGAGACGCCGAAGGTGCCGCCGGTGAGCCACTCTTCGTTGCGAATGAAGAGGTACACCAGCACGTTGAAGCCGAGGGTGGCGAACGCGAGGTAGTGGTGCTGCACGCGCAACGCCGGGAAGCCGAGCGCCAAGCCCATCACGAAACACAGCAGCGCGGCCGCGGGCAACACGAGGTAGAACGCGACGCCCATCTTCATCAGGATCGCCGCGGTGTAGGCGCCGATGCCGAGGAACGCCGCATGCCCGATCGACATCTGTCCGGCGTAGCCCACGGTGAGATTCAGGCCCATCCCCGCCATGACGTATACGCACCACAGTGTGAGGAGGTAGATGCCGTAGTTCTTGAGAGCGAACGGCGCGAGCGCGATCGCCACAACAGCCACGACTAGAGCGATTGCGTGCTTGTTCAGATCTTGCGCTCCTCGGCTTTCCCGAGTAATCCCTCAGGCTTGAACAGAATGACGACGAGGAACAGCACTAGCGCGACGCCTTCCTTATATGCCGGCGAGACATAGGCGCCCATCAGGTTCTCGAGGATGCCAACCAGCACGCCGCCGAGCAGCGCGCCGCGCGTCTGGTTGAACCCGCCGATGATCGCGGCATAGAACGCCTTCAGCCCGATGGTGTCGCCCATGTCGAACTTGGCCAGATAGGTGGGCGTCACTAGGATTGCCGCCACCGCGGCGAGCAGGGCGTTAATCAGGAAGACATAGAGGATCATGCGGCGCACATTGATGCCGAGCACCGTCGCGGCCTCGGTGTTCTGCGCCACGGCCTGCATCGCTCGGCCGGTGACGGTCCGATTGAGAAACGCCTGCAGGGCGAATACGATCGCCCCGGCAAGCAGCAGCGTGCCGATGTCGTAGGCCGATATTTTCAGGGCGCCCGCGGAGATCAGCTTGTCCGGAAACAGGTAGGGAAACGGATGCGCCTCGGCGCTGTAGCCGGCCTTCACTAAGTTTTTCATGCCGATTGCGAGCCCGAGCGTCGCGATCACCAGCGGAATCACGCCATGGCGGATGAGCGGATCGACCACCGTGACCTTGAAGCCCACGCCGAGCACCGCCATCGCAACGAGGCACGCGATCACGAAGGCAAGCCAGAGCGGTGCACCGAACGACAGGCCAAGCAGCATGAGGAAGGCTGGGACCATCACGAATTCGCCCTGCGCGAAGTTGATAGTTCCGGATGCCTGCCAAAGCAGCGTGAAGCCCAGTGCCGCGAGCGCGTAGATCGCACCGGTAGCGGTTCCCGCAATGATCAGTTGCAGAAAGTCGCTCATCACGAGAGGTAGTCGCGCCGACGCGACGCATCGCCGCGGTCGCTCGGGAGCAGCCGTCTCGAGCAACAGCTCGCGCTGTTGGGTGGCCGAGTGGTCACTCGCCCTCCTCCTTAGAGGGTGTGCGATCAGCGGCGATTACGTGCGGTAATCGCACACTGTTCGGTGATCGAACACAGTCTACGGCTGCCGCGGACCGATCGTCAATGGCGGTTATCGTTTTGTCGTGCGATTATCGCCCACGAGTCTATAATCGGTCGCGACGCCCACTAGTGAAGACAAATGCCGATGCAAAAGGTCGTTGCCACAGGCCAACGAAGCAAAAATGCCCCCGTCGCAAAGCCGGCTGCGCTACGACTGGCCGAGGCCGCGCCGGTCACGGCCGGCGCGGAAAGTCGCACGGTTCCCGGGGATCCCAATTTTATGACCTCGCTCGCGCGCGGGTTGGCAGTGATCGGCGGATTTTCCCAGCAGCGGCGATGCATGTCGATCGCGCAACTCAGCCAACAGACCGGCATACCCCGCGCCGCAGTGAGGCGCTGTCTCTACACCCTTGCCAAACTTGGCTACGTCGCTTCGGAAGACGGACGCAACTACGCACTGCGGCCGAAGCTCCTCGGGCTCGGTCACGCTTATCTCTCATCCACGCCGATGGTGGTGGCGGCGCAGCCCTATCTCGATCGCGTCAGCGAAGCAGTGCACGAATCCAGCTCGCTCGCGGTGCTGGATGGCGATGACATCCTGTATCTCGGGCGCTCCGTTTCATCAAGAATCATCTCGGTCACGTTGAACGTCGGTAGTCGCCTGCCCGCGTACTGCACATCAATCGGACACGTGTTGCTTGCTAGTCTTCCCGCAGCCGATCTCGAAACCTACCTCGACCGGGTGGAGCTACGCGCCTATTCGGATCGGACGGTGACCTCTACAGAAAGGCTCCGGCGGATCCTCGCCGACGTACGCGAGTCGGGCTATGCGATCGCCGATCAACAAATGGAGCTCGGCGTGCGATCGATAGCGGTGCCGGTGAGGAACTCGGTGGGGGTCGTAGTCGCCGGTATAAACGTCATCATCCAAACGGTGCGCGGATCGATTCGCGACATGAAAACGCTCTACCTGCCGCATTTGCGATCTGCGGCGCAAGAGCTGGGGGCTCAATTGGTTTCCTGAGCGCCTGGGGCGACGCTCTGATACGCGCGGTCCATCCTGGCATGTGACCGTGAGCGATGACGAAGGCGTAGCGGTGATCCTAACGCATCTGGTCGACGAAGTCGCGACCGACGCCGCGGAGCAGGAACAGTGGGGCCAGATCGCCGAGGTCGCCGGCGTCAAGCCGGAGTAGCAGCCGCGCGCTCGCCGGTCGCCTGCCGCAAGCCGGGTGCCGCCGGGAATTGCTTCGAGTCGAGAGACGGCGGCCGTCAGACCAGGTTCAGCTCCTTGAAGCGCAGATACAGCGCGCGACACGCGCTGGCATCGGTCGCCGCGTAGGCGATCTGTCGCGGCGTGAGGCGAGGTGCAGCCCAGTTCGTCGTCTTCGCCCCCTTCGGGATCCGCGCGCCGAGAAAAATCCCCGCGAGATTGCGCACGCCCGTCTGCTGTAAACCGTGCCGCCTCGCGATCTGGCCGAGATCCACCACCGCTTGTTCCTCGAACTCGAACAACCGCTTCAGGTTACGCAAATCGTCGGCCACCGACACGCCCGCCTTGATGACTTTCCCCGCCGAAAAAATCTCCCGCATCGCGGCGGAGTAGTCCTGCTGCTGGACCTGGAAGAGATACACCGCGCCCGCCGTGGCGAACTGCACGAGGGAGGGCAGGTAGCTCTCACCAGGCCTGAAGGCGGGCCGCGTCTCGGTGTCGAAGCCGACCACGCTTTCCCGGTGGATGTCCTGCATCGCGCGCTCGAGATCCCGGGGCACGGCCACCAGGCGCACCGCTCCCTCGTAGCGCCAGATCGGCAGCTCGATCATCTCCGCGCGCGAGATCCTGCGGGCGGTCTTGGGCGGCAGCGCCGCGGGGTTCGTTGTCATGCGCTGGTTCCGTGCTACGCCGCGCCCTCGACACCGACGTCCGGCTCGACCTGTTTGTTGGTTTTGTTCCCCGCTACAATGCAGGCCCGTTCACCAGGGCGCCCGGTCCGCTGGTGGTCCGCTGGCGCGCCATACCTCGCGAGTGTGCATGAAGAAGTGCATTTGCGTGCTGTTGCTGGCGTTACTCGGCGCGCCCAGCCGTGCGGCTGAACCAGCGCATTGGGCCTATCCGAACAAAATAGAACGCAACACGGCACCGGGCGAAGATGAGCCCGGGCCGCGACAGGTTCCCGGCAGCAGCAAGACTTACTCGCAAGCGCAGATAGACGATCTCGCCAACCCGCCCGATTGGTTTCCGGGCGAACACGCGCCGATGCCGCCCATCGTCGAGCACGGCAAGGGAGCTGTCCTCGCGTGCGCGTCCTGCCATCTCGCCTCGGGGCAGGGCCACCCGGAATCCTCGCATCTCTCCGGCCTTACGGCCGCATACATGATGCGACAACTGGCGGACTTCAAGAGCGGCGCGCGCAAGGAACCGTTGCGGATGAACGGCTTCGCGCAAGCCCTCGCCGACGAAGACGCGCGACAGGCCACCGAATGGTTTGCCACCCTCAAGCCAGCGCCTTGGGTGAAGGTCGTAGAAACGGACACGGTGCCCAAGAGCTACATCGGCAAAGGACGCATGCGCTTCATCGCGCCTGGAGGCGAAGGTGAGCCGCTTGGAAATCGCGTCGTCGAACTGCCGCAGGATCCCGCCGGCGCCACCCGGCGCGACCCGCACTCGGGATTCAGCGCATATGTGCCGAAAGGCAGCGTCGCCAGGGGCGCGGTGCTGGTAACCACGGGCGGTCGAGGCAAGACGATCCAGTGCGCGATTTGCCACGGGTCAGATCTCAAGGGGCTGGGTGATGTGCCGCGGATCGCCGGTATATCTCCGCTCTACGCCGCGCGCCAACTACTTGGAGTCCAGTCCGGCGCTCGCGCCGGCACTTCCGCCGCGCTGATGAAAGCAGTCGTCGCCAACCTGAGCGAAGAAGACATCGTCGCGATCGTTGCCTACCTTGCCACGCGCGAGCCGTAGCCGCATTCCTGCAGTGGCGGACAGCTGGCGTGCCGAACCCCGTCCGAAAGTTGGCCCCCATGCGGCCGCCCCTGAGGGCGTTTTCCAACGGCGCGCCCGTCGACTTGGATGCTCGTCTCAAGGAGATGCATCGTGAAAAAGACCTTCACGCTCGCCGCGAGCCTAGGCCTCGCGGCCTTTCTGAGCGTACCACCCCTCGCGTGGGCACAGGGGCACCCGCCCGCTTACACGCCGGGGCTCGGTGATTTGATGAACGGAGCCGTCCAACCCCATCACATCAAGCTCGGATTGGCAGGACAGAGCGCGAACTGGGCGCTTGCGGGCTACGAGCTCGACGAGCTCCGCGAAGCCTTCGAGGCCGTGGCCGAGTACCAGGGGCGCTGGAACGAAAAGCCCATCGCCGAGATGCAAGCGGCGATCATGAATGCGCGGCTCGCGGCGGTCGACGCGGCAATCAAGGCCGGGAGTCGGCAGGGTTTCATCGAGGCGTATGCGCAGGTGAACGCCGGGTGCAATAGCTGCCATCTCGCCACGGAACGCGCGTTCGTCGTCATCCGGACGCCAACTCGGTCGCCGTTCGCCGACCAAGAGTTCCGACCGGCGAAACGCTAGCTGGTGCTAGGGATCGTGTTTCGAGATCGGAAGTCTAGGCACTCGGCGAGCGAGGCCTCGATGGAGTACGACGACGCTGAGCAAAAAACCATGCGCCGGTCACCGCAAAATAGCGAGCGAAGCGCCGGCCGGCAGGAGCGCGTGCGTAGAACTATCTGCTCCGCAAGGCCGCGGCTCAGGACCAGCGTTGGCATAGTTAGCTGCCCGAGCTGACCGCTCACCACTGGGACTACAGTTGCCGCCGGTGCTCGTGGTCGTGACGGTCCAACGCAGAAACACGATTCAGCCTACGAACGGAGCGTAGCATGACGCGTATCGCACTTTCTCTTCCGCTGGGAATACTGCTTTCGGCCTCGTGTCTCGCGCAACAACCCCCGCCGACGCCCACGCGCTCGGTCCCCGTTTTTGCAATTGAACTTGAAAAGATACAGTGGCGAAAGAATCCGGCCGGGGGCCCGTTGCAAGTAGCGCCCCTAGTCGGTGATCGAAGCAAGCCGGGCCTCTACATCCAACTCGTACGCTGGCCGCCTCATACGGTCAATAAAGCTCATTCACACCCTGACGACAGGTACGCGGTCGTGCTGTCAGGTACGTTCTATCACGGCTATGGTGACAAGTTCGATGAAAGCAAACTTGAGATGCGGCCCGCCGGGACCTTTTTTACAGAGCCGGCGCGCCTTCGTCATTTCGGCATCACAAAGGACGATGGGGCCATCCTGTATTTTGTTGGCACGGGCCCGTCGACCAACGACGATCCAGAAAAGTGACTCCCCCGCGTCCCCGATGAACCATTGCGTTAGCGCCTCCCCATGCGCTCGGCTGCGATCGCGGTAGACCGATGACCTAAGCGAGCGTCCGGGCAAACGAAAAATCTCAGGGAAACATCATGCAAAGTCATTTGGCGTTCACTCATCGAGGTCTGTCGCCCGTACACCCATCGCTCGGAACGCGGCTTGCGGTTGGCCTCGCCTGCTTCGCGGCCGCGATCGCTCTCTGGGCGCCGCAGGCGTTCGCGCAGACGTCCGCACCGGGACCGCGCGAGGTACCGGCGAAGACGGTGCCGGTACCCGACACCGTCAGCCCGCAGATGCAAAAGCTGATCGAGGCGCCGCTGACCCCGACCTGGAATGTAATCCCGAAGACGGCTGGGGAATGGAAGGCGCAGGTGGACGCCGTCGCCGCCGCCACCCTGCGCGGGCTGCCGGCGCTGCGGGAGGAGCTGCACGTTAAGGTCGAGCCGATGACCATCGACGGGGTCAAGGCGTACCGGGTGACGCCGGAGGTGATTCCGCCGGAAAACCGGAACCGGCTCCTGGTCCACGTTCATGGCGGCTGCTTCGTGAGCTTCCCCGGCGAATCCGGAACGGTGGAAGCGGTCTACATGGCGGGGTTCGGGCGGTTCAAAGTGATCTCCGTCGACTATCGCATGCCGCCGGACCATCCCTATCCGGCGGCGCTCGATGACGCCATGACGGTGTGGAAGGCCGCCACCAGGATGGCGGCGCCGAAGAACATGGCGATCTTCGGCTCCTCGGCGGGCGGCAATCTGACCTTGGCGATGATTCTGCGGGCCAAGCAGGACCATCTGCCGGTGCCGGGCGCCATCGCGCCCGGCACGCCGATGGCCGATCTCACCGACGCCGGCGACTCGTTCCGCACCAACGCGATGCTGGACAACGTACTGGTGGCGCCCGACGCGAATTGCGACCGCCGCGCCGCGCTGTACACCAATGGCCGCGATCTCAAGGACCCGATGCTCTCACCCGTATACGGCGACCTGCGCGGCTTCCCGCCGGCGATCCTCACCACCGGAACGCGCGATCTACTCCTGAGCAACACCGTGCGGGTGCATCGCAAGCTGCGCCAGGCCGGGGTCGAAGCGATGCTGCAGGTCTTCGAAGGCCAGTCGCACGCGCAGTATTACCGCGATGTCCATGCGCCCGAGACCAAGGAGGCGTTCGACGAGATCGCTCGGTTCTTCGACAAGCATCTCGGCAAGTAGCAGTCAGGGTAGGGGCGTTGTGCCAAAGCGGCTTGCCCCGAGCAGGTCGCGCGACTACCCGGCCGCTGGCCCGAGCGGTCCAAGACTAGCCTGACCCGCCAAGGGCCGCGCAGATGGGGATGATCGATCCGGCGAGGACCGCCCGGACCCGGTGGCAGACAATCGTCTACCGTTACGCTCGACTGATTGCGGAGGACGCGGCAAAGCGGGCGCTCGCTTGAGAGGGCGGCGCTCGCCCAACTTACTGCGGCTTCCTCGCCGATCGGTGGTCAGACCTTCATCGGCAGGATCACGAGCTGCATGCCATCGAGCTGCAACCGCCGCTGCATCGCGAGCGCCGTATGGTTGTGCAACAGCCGCACGAATGGGTTCTCGCTCTCGAACACGAGCTTCGAGGTGAAAAAGACGACGTTCGGGAACTCGGCGCGCGCGCGCTCGCAGAGCTTCAGCATCTCGTCGGCCGTGTCAGTCCCGTAAGCGACGTAGTACTTTGCCCCGAAGCCGTAGCTCGTGCAAAGCGTAACGTAGAAGCGTAGGTCGCGCTCGATACGGCCCTTCAGCTCGGCGAGCTTTTCCGTGCCGCCGTAGCTTTGCGCGTCGACCTCGCGCGCCGATAGGAACAGGAAGTTGCGGTAGTGGTTCGGCCAAAGCCGCTGCACCCACAGCCACGCATGCATCGCTCCGCCCCGGCTCGACCCGACCAGAAACGCGGCGGTCGGTGCCGCCGGATCGAGCGGCCGCGGCTTGGCCACGCTGCCGAAAGGCGGCAGCTGGTAGAGCTCGTCGGCCTTGCGCAGCAGCTCTTGCGTCGTCCGATAGTGGCGTCTGATCGCGAGGCACAGGCCAATCACCACACTGGTGATGATCAAGGTGATCCAGCCGCCTTCGGTGAACTTCTCGACTACGGTGACGACCAGGATGCTCGAGGTCACTAGCAGCCCGATCACCGACAGCACGAGCCGTCTCACCCGCCCGCGGGCGTGCGTCCGCCACCAGAAGCGCACGAGGCCGGCGAGCGAGAACGAGAACGTGAGGAACACGTTGATGCTGTAGAGCACAACCAGGACCGCGACTTTGCCGCCGGTGAGGAGCAGGACGCCGACGGCGGCGAGGCCCATCAGCACAATGCCGTTCTGGGTCACGAGCCGGTTCGAGAGATGCCGGAACTGATGCGGCATCCACGAGTCGGCCGCCATGTTCGCAAGCACCGCGGGTCCGCCGAGGAAGCCGGTGTTGGCCGCGACGAAGAGCAGGCCGCCCTCGAACCCGAGCGTCGCAATCAGCACCGCGTCGGGTGCGAGCTCGCTATCCCACTGCATGCTGTGCAGGATTTGGCCGAACGCCACCGCGTTCAGCGTGCGGCCCTCGACCGGCGTCGCGTCCCACAGCAGATACAACAGGATGATCCCGCCGGCAGTGAAGGCGAGCGATGACGCCATGTAGAACATGGTCCACTTTCCGGTCCGCACGCGCGGCTCGGCGAGCGACTGCACGTTGTTCGAGACCGCCTCGATGCCGGTATAGGTCCCGCCGCCAAGCGAGTAGGCACGGAGAAAGAACGCCATCAGGGCGAACCACCCGATGTCGCGCGCTAGGTCAAAGGTCTCACGGACCGTACCGGTGACGACCTCCGGCATCCGCTCGGCGTGGGTCGCGACGCCGTCGAGGATCAGCACCGTGTGCGTCGCGACGAAGCCGAGAAAGATCGGCAACAGCACGACGATCGACTCCTTCATCCCGCGCAGATTGAGGAGAAGCAGTACGCCCACCACGCCGACCTCGACCCAGAGTTTCGACGCACCCCAGTGCGGAGGAAGGAGCGAGAAGAGGGCGTCGATCCCGCTCGCTACCGAGATCGCGATCGTGAGCACATAGTCGACGATGAGCGCCGCCCCTGACACGAGCCCGGCATACGGCCCGAGCAGGAAAGTCGCGACCTTGTAGCCGCCACCGCCCGACGGGAACAGCTCGATCACCTGGTTGTACGCGAGGGAGATGATGAACACGGTGACCGCGGTCAGGAGCGCGAGATAGAGGCCAAGGCTCCGATGCGCGCCGAGCGCGAGGAACGCCTCCTCGGGTCCGTAACACGCCGAAGACAGTCCGTCGGCGCCCAGGCCCACCCAGGCGATTAATGCGACCAGCGCGATGTGTTGGCGGGTCTTAGAGGAGAGCGGGTCGAGCGGCTTGCCGAGCAGCTTCTCCCGCAGCGTGGTGCTCATCCAACGCTCCCAGCAAACCCCGTTTCGATCCGCGGTGCGAACCGCCTCATCTCTTCCCGCCCTTCAGGCATTCGTAGCCGATCGAGGAGCGGTGCAGCGCCTTGCCGCGCGGCATCCCGACGAGCCTCAACCGGCGAGCGGAGATATGCCCAATATAAGATTCGAATGCCCGCGAACAGCGCGGAGATTACAGGACCTCCCCAAAAAGGCCAAACACGGGAGCGGCGGGACCAACGCGAACCGTTCGGGACCGAAGCGCGACAAGGCCACAGGTAAAAGGCGGTGCGCGGCAAAGACCTTGGTAGCACCACGTCAAAGTATAAAGTACCTTCCCTACTTTTCCGGGTGCGCTGGCGCGAATTCCTCAGAGAGCCCGTGAGGTGAGCGCCTGAAGTCCGTTGAACCGCAACGTCCATGACGTCGGACCCGCCCCGAAGAGACACGCCGGCTCGAGGCGTCCGTCGGTTGCGCGCGACTCGCGAAGCGCTCGCTCTCGCAACCCAGCTCCACCGCCAAGGCAACGTTGGCGAGGCGGAGAGGATTTATCGCCGCGTTCTTGCAGTCCAACCGCGCGATCCGGACGCGCTGCACTACCTCGGTGTCCTGTGTCACCAGCGCGGCCAGAGTAACGAGGCCATCGATCTCATTCGAAAGGCCATCGCCGCCGCCCCGGGCTACGCCGACGCTCACAACAACCTGGGCAACGCGCTCCACGCCCTGAACCGCCTCGACGAGGCAGTGGCCGCTTACCGTTGCGCGCTCGATCTACGGCCGCATCACGCCCCGACGCAGAACAACCTCGGCATCGTGTTGCGCTCTCTGGGAAAGCTCGACGAGGCGATCGCTCCTGCACCGGCAGGCCCTCGAGCTCGAGCCGCGGTTTGCCGAGGCCCACTTTAGCCTCGGCACGGCGCTGCGCGCCGCGGGCGACCTCGACGGGGCCATCGAGGCCTTCTTCAAGGCGATCGAGTTCAACCCCAGGCACATCACCGCCTACAAGAGCCTCGGCCGGCGCTTTACCGTGCCGATCGGAGCGGCGAGGCGGTCGGCGTCTTCCAACGCTGGTTGGTGAACGATCCCGGGAATCCGGTCGCGCTCCATATGCTGGCCGCGTGCGCCGGGAAAGAGGCGCCGGCTCGAGCGTCGGATGCCTACGTGCAACAGGTCTTCGACGCGCTCGCTGAACGCTTCGACGAGAACTTGCGCCGGCTCCAGTACCGGGCGCCACAGCTCGCGATCGAGGCACTCGCCGCCAGCGCCGGCGCGCCGCGCCAAGAGCTCGACGTCCTCGATGCCGGCTGCGGCACGGGCCTCTGCGGCCCGCTGTTGCGGTCCTACGCCCGCCGTCTAACGGGCGTCGACCTCTCGAACGGCATGGTCGCCAAGGCCCGCGGCCTCGGCGTCTACGATGAGCTGGTCGTCGCCGAGCTCACCGCCTATCTCGGGGCGCAACCACGGGCTTTCGATGTCGTCGTCAGTGCGGACACTCTGGTCTACTTCGGCGATCTCGGACCCGTGTTCACGGCGTGCGCCGCAGCGCTGCGCGCGGGCGGGCTGTTGCTCTTCACCGTGGAGAGCGCCGACCTCGACGACGAAACGCCGCAAGCCGGCTACCGCCTGAACCCCACCGGGCGCTACAACCACCACGAGGTCTATCTCCGTGACGAACTCGCCGCGGCAGGCTTCAGCGTCGCCTCGATCGCCGCCGCCGCCCTGCGCCAGGAAGGCGGCCAGCCCGTGCCCGGGTATGTGGCGACGGCAAGGAACCGGTGAAACGCGCCGTGATGGAGGATCCCGTACCCGATCTGCTTGGTTGTGGGTTCACCCACCGGCGAATCGCTTAGTCCATGAGCCCCGAAAAGAGGGGAGAGCTTTAACCCGGCTTGCGCGATTTGATGATCTCGCCCACGCCCCTGATCGTCCCGCCGGTGCCGATGCCGTCGACGAGAACGTCGGCCGCACCGTCCGTGTCGCGCCAGATCTCTTCCGCGGTCGTGCGCCGATGCACGTCCGGATTGGCAGGGTTCTTGAACTGCTGCGGGATGAAGTAACGCTCGGGATCCGAGGCCGCCAGTTCTTCCGCCCGCTTCATCATCGTCAAGCACCTGGACTAACCTGCGCGGCCGCTACGAGGCGTTCCCCGTGCGTGACCACGGCACGCGCGCCGGGTCCGGTCGCCGATGCTCCGACAACTTACCGGCGTCGAGGGTCCGCTGCCGCAGGAGGCGGTGGAGTGGTATCGGACATTTGCGGCGTGCGAGGGCTCGATCGATCCCGGCGCGGCCTTCTATGCCGACGATCCCCCCACGACGTGCACGCCGCGCTGACCCGGGGACCGAGCAAGGCGGGTCGCGCGCAGCTGTTGCGCAACGCGATGGCGGTCAAGTGCCGCCCCGGGGACGTGGTGCTGGGTGTCGGGGACGGCGGCCGACACCCGTGGCTTCGCCTCCCCGCAATTGCCGCTGGGGTTCCTCTGATCTGGGCGACGTTTGCGCGCTTCTTCCAAAATCTCCACGGCGGGCCTTCGAAGCCCTCGATTCTTCTGACGGAAGAGCAGAGACATCGACATACGCTTTCCCGGGCTGAATGGCAGCCGGCAGGTGCTGGAGCGGCGCTCGTCGGGCCAAGGTGAACGGCATTCGCCGCAAAGAGCGGTGCGGCGGGTCTGTCGATTTCCGGTGTCCCCGTTCGACAATGCAGTGAAGGCCCGGAGTTTGGGCGTCCGAGGAAATCAGGAGCCGCAAATGGATATGGTCGTGATGAGCTTGGACCTGTTGCGCCGATCGTTTCGAAGGATCGGCCCTTATATGGTCTTGGAAATCTTCTTGCCCGGTGGAACCTTGATCGCGTTGCTTCTTTATCTGTACTGCCGCCGAACCGATAAGCCGACCATGCCCGTGTCGATTTGACGCGCGGCCGATCGACTAAAGGGTTTAAGCGCCCGGATACTGCCGAATTGATACCCGAAACGCTGAAGGAGATGAATGACCTATGTCGATGGATTCGTCGCCGCCGTACCCACCACCAATCGCGAGATCTACAGGAAGCACGCCGAAGCGGCGGCCGCCGTCTTCTAGGAGCGATGTCGTTCGCTCGGGATTCGAACTGTGTGGACCTGCGTTAGTACCCTACTGGGCTACAGATAGGCGGCGGGATTCCACGTATGCACCTCGTCTTGCCCTTCCTTGCTCCACGCGTAGAGCGCGTCATACATGACCATCCCGTGCCTGAGCATCTCGTGGTCATCGCTGAATATCCGGGAAAGTCCCAGGGACGTTGCCGCTAATCCCGCGGCCTGCGGAGCAAGGTCGAGCCGTGCCGTGTCCGCTCCTCTGACGATGACCGCCAGCCGCTGCAGTGCGGGGTCCGTCAGATGGAAGTGCTTCAAAAACGCATCGAAGCTACACCGATCGCCGTCGTGCGAGAACGCGACGTCGGGGATGTCGTAGGGAATGGCATCTTTCTGTCTGCCTGCCTCCAGCACCTCCCTGGTGGGGACGTACAAGAACTCGGCGTCTCTATCGATGAACCGAGCGATGAGCCATGGGCAGGCGATGCGATCAATCTTGGGCCGCTCGCGCGTGACCCAGCGCGTGTTCCCATCAGAAGGTTTGTGGGTGAGCTCACCCTCGGCAGCTTTCCAGCCTTCGATGCCGCCTGCCAAATACCGGGTCGCGATGCCGCGCTCGTTGAGCACCCTAGCGACACCCTGGCTAACTTCATGGCCTTGCGCGCAATACACCACCACCGTGCTCGCAGTCGGGAGTTCCCTTGCCCACGAGGAGACAACCTCAGGATCGCGCCGGAGGGCGCCGGCGACCATGTCGGTGGCGGCTCGGAAAACAGGCCGCAGCCGAACGTCGATGATCAGTGGAGCTCGGCCGCGACCGATGGCCGATTGAAGGTCGAGCGGGGAAATAGGCGCGTCCATAGCTTAGTACTCCCGGCATGAGTCGAGTAGAAGCAGAGCTTGGACGCGCAGCGTCTTGGTTCAGGCGGGGAGTCTGCAGGTCCCCACGGTCGAGTTATCGTGGTACTCCGTTTCGCAGATGTCCAGCGTTCTGCGGTCATACCGGATGCATCTTGGTCGCGCCTCCAATCGCCTTCCATGCCGAATGCCCGCCGCGCATGTACTTCGCGTCGAACCCGGCCTCGCGCAGCGCAATGGCCGTCTTGCATCCCACATGGAATCCGTAGACGCAGAACACGACCACCGGATCTGATTTCGAGAGCTCGCCGGCCCACTCCCGCACGCGGTCCGGATCGCGCCAGGTCGCGCCGTCGACGATGTCCTGGGTGCGCGACACGAAGTGCGGCGGGCGGGCATCAATGAGCTGTACCGACTGGCCAGCGTCCAGCATGGGCTTGACTTCCTCGACCCCGACGCCCGGCAGATCGCCAAACTCGGGCTGGACAAGGGGTCGCGGCGGTTCGACCTTCATCGCATCCTCATAGCGCGCCTGCACCGCCTTCCAGTCGACGTTGCGCATGAACGCGTCGATGTACGCCTTGGCATTCGCGCCGAAGTCAATGTGGTAGGCATGCTCGTACATGTCGAGCGCCAGGATAGGGATGCCGCCCGCCACGGCCTGGGTATGCTCGGCCGCGTACTGATTGATCAATCGACGATCGCGCGGAACATAGCTGAGCAACACCCAACCCGAGCCGCCGGCCAAGCCGCCCGCCATCGCAACGAACTCGCTGCGCCACCGATCCGCCGATTGGAAATCCCGGGCAAGCGCCTCCGCCAGCGCTCCGGTCGGCTTCGCGTGGCTGAAGTTGCCGATTGCGGTGCTCGCCGCCGCCCCACCGAGGCTGGCGAAATACAGCTCATGCAGCAGCGTGGAATTGAGCGCGATCAGTTCCTCGCGCTTGAGGCTGGTGATCACGTAGCCGGGCGTCTTGGCGAAGTCGAGGGACTCTAGCTGTGCCGTGATCGCATTCAGGCGCCGCAAAGCGCCGCCGTAATTGTTTTCATAGTGACTCACAATGAGCCCCAACGACAAGCCATTCAACTGCCAGGGACGACAGAAGATCGGTGTGAGCGGATACCGCATGGTTAACCCTCCAGATTGGTCCGAACCGCTGCGGGGAAGGAGTCGGGCGAGTAAGCCTTGCGACAGGCTCGCGTGCCCAGAAACAGCCGACCGAGAGGAGCCGCACTTGGCTGGCATGTTGCTGAGAGACTGTGAAACGACGCATTTTCGCCGCAAAAACCCGTGCCCCCGCGAGCGGGGACAACGCAGAACTTGGGCGAAATGCCTTGGGTAGACCGGGTGCCTGCTTAGACCCGATGAGACGTGCATTATACTACACAGATGTGATAATGTCAACGTAACATATGACCGCATACGAATGCGTTCTTTGCTCGTCTTGACTATGGGCATCCGGGCGCGCCGATGGGCATCCAGATGGAATCGCTAACTCGTTATATCGACACATCCTCATGGCTATGTTTCTCGCGCTATTAACCAGCCTGCCGACGGGCAACTCGACCCTGCGCATGCGGGTATGGCGGGCGCTGAAGAACACAGGGTGCGGAGTCTTGCGTGACGGCGTCTATCTCCTGCCGATCGAGGCCCCCCGGACCGCGGCGCTGGTCGAAGCGGAGTCGGAGGTCAAAGCCGCCGGCGGGTTTGGAATGACCGTGGAATTGAAACTCAGGAATTCCGCGCAGCTCGACTACACCCGCAAGCTGTTTGACCGCAGCAAGGAATACGGGGCGCTCGTGGAGAGAATCGGCGCCGCAAAAGCCACACTGCAGCGACTCGGAAAGCGCAAGGCGGACACGCTGGTCCAGCGCTTGCGCCGTTCGTTAGCGGAACTGGGCGAGATCGATTTTTACCCCGGGGAGGCCCATTTGCAGGCCAAAGACGCGCTGTCAGCGCTCGAGCGCGAAGCGCAAAGGCTATTTTCTGCGGGCGAACCGCATCCCGCAAAGAGAAAAGTTCGCAAGCTTGACCCGGCGCGATATCGCAATCGTGTCTGGGCAACGCGTAAGGATCTCTGGGTAGACCGTCTGGCGAGTGTTTGGCTCATAAAGCGCTTCATAGACAGCAATGCAAAATTCACGTGGATTGATCGCCCGCGTGAACGTCCCAAGGAGTCCATCGGCTTCGATTTCGATGGTGCGGAGTTCACGCACATCGAAGGCCGCGTGACGTTTGAGGTGCTCCTGACCAGTTTCGGTCTTGACGACGACCAGGCGCTTACGTTGATCGGCCACGCTGTTCATTCTCTCGATGTCGGCGGAATCCCCGTTGCGGACGCCAAGGGTCTTGAAACGATACTCACAGGAATCAAGGGGAAGGCCGGCAGTGATGACGAGATGGTGCTGGAGGCAACCAAGGTCTTCGATCTTTTTTACTCGGCCTACACGCAAAAGAGGGCTGGGTAGATGGTTGTCCTAGTCGAGCCGAAGCCACCGGGAAAGTGTTTGCCCACGGCTCGCCGTTCCAGTCGTTCTGGTGCTTGATGCGTAGCCGCTCGAGCGCTTCCGTGTCGACGGACAGCAAGATGAGCTTCTGGAAGGCGAAGAGTGCCTGGTGGTACTCGGCGCCGCAGCCCTCGGCGCGCTTTGCGGGCAGGTGTCTGTCGGTCACGGCACCGGCGAAGTACTTCGGGTCGCTCCCGTAAGCCATGCACAGGATGTTGTAGTACCGCTGGGAATCGAGGCCGTGGATGTCGGCGAAGTCGCCTTCGTTCGGCGTCCGGGAACTCGCCTCGTTCAGGTAGGCCCACGCGGCTCCCCGGAGCGTGCGGAGCGCGACGTCCTGGCGGGCCCGCAGCAGGACGACCGCCGCGAAGGTGTCCGCCGCGTCCTCCTCCCTACCCAGGATGGGGACCTTCAGCAGGTCGAAGATCGCGTGCCCCGACTCGCGCAGCATCACGAAGACGGCGGGTCCGTCGCTCGCTTCCTGGAGGGACACTTTCCCCCGGGCCTCGAGGCGGCCAGCGGTCATGCAGAGCAAGTGGCGCAAGTACTCGGCGACGACCTGCATTGTCTGGTCCATAGGTGAGGTCTGACTCCATGGCATGGGCACCTCCTCGGCGCCCACAGGATCGTCAACTGTTACCCATGTCCCCGGACAAAACTGTTGCCGTGGGTGCAACGGGCGGTCCTAATGTATTCGTGGTGATCAATGGTTTGCGGCGAAACGTGTTCCTGTCTATCGCGCCGGAGCCAATGCCAGGGCGATGATCCCAGCCGTGATGCCTGGCGCGATCGTTAAGGAATGAATATGGACTTGAGCCTCGGCGTTGCGGAGACGCTCGCGATCGCTGCACTCGTGCTGGTCGTTGGTCGTGGCCTTATCGAGCGCATCGCCTTCCTGCAGCAGTACGCAATCCCTGAACCGGTCGTCGGCGGACTGGTTGCTGCGCTGGTCGTGGCGCTGCTCCACGCGATCGGCGCGCGGATCACATTCGACCTGTCGGCGCGGCCCGGACTCATGCTCGCTTTTTTTGCCACGATCGGTTTGGGCGCCGACGCCAGAATGCTCGCGAGAGGCGGCGGCGCGCTCTTGCTTTTCACCGCTTGTGTCGTCGGCATGCTCTTCATGGAGAACCTCATAGGTGTCGGCGCGGCGAAGGCGATGGGGGTCGACCCGGTGATCGGCCTGATCGCGGGCTCGGTGACGATGGCCGGCGGGCACGGAACGGGCGCGGCATGGGGCCAGCTATTCACGGAAGTTTTCGGGTTAACGGAGGCACCGGCGGTCGGTCTTGCCTCCGCCACGTTCGGCCTCGTCTTGGGGGGCGTCGTTGGCGGGCCGGTGGCGATGCGCCTCATACGACGCCTGCAGGCGCGCGGGGCTCCACTTGGGGTAACTGCTGCCGACGCCCTCGCGCATGACGCGGCGGAAGCCACGGGTCCGTTCACACCCGAACGGCTAACCGTCACGATCGCGCTGATCGCGGCGAGCGTCGCAGCGGGTGCCGCGCTCGCGCGATTGACCGAGAATCCAGTATTCACGTTGCCGACGTTCGTCTGGACGCTGTTCGTCGGCGCGGCGCTGCGGAATGGACTCGCGCTTGCCAGGTTGCACGAAATCGACGGCCAAGCGCTGGCCTTCGCGGGTGTCGTGGCGCTGTCGCTGTTCCTCGCGATGGCATTGATGAGTTTGCGGCTCTGGGAGCTTGCCTCACTCGCCCTGCCCATGCTCTTCATTCTCGCGCTGCAGGCAGTGGGGGTCGCGCTTTATACGTCGCTCAACGTCGCTCATTACTTTTCGCGTCATGGGTGCCAACTACGAAGCTGCGGTGCTGGTGGCTGGACAGTGCGGATTCGGACTCGGCGCAACACCGACGGCGATCGCGAATCTGCAGACAATCTGTGCACGCTACGGTGGTGCGCCCCAAGCGTTCATCATCGTCCCGGTCGTGGGGGCGTTCCTGATCGACATTGCTAACGCGATCGTCATCAGCGCGTTCGTCTATGTTGTGCCCATGCTGCGGTAAACGACGGTAAGCTTCTGTAATCGGCGCACGCCGTGAACACCGGTCCGAGCTCGCCGAAGTAGACCACGTGTCCAATCAAGTCACCCTCGTAGAAACAGCGCCCGGGGCGGGTCTCAACCGTCCCGCTCCAGGAGCGTAACGTGACAAACAATTCCCTCTAGGGCATCGTTCGCACTGATGCTTGATCTCCTGATCCGCGGTGCGACCGTCTACGACGGGACCGGCCGCCCGGGCCGCGTCCAAAACGTTGCCGTCCGGGACGGCCGGATTGTTGACGTTGGCAGGAGTGACGAACGAGCTAGGCAGGTAGTCGACGCAGGCGGGCTCGCGCTGATGCCCGGAATCGTCGACGTGCACACGCACTACGACGCGCAGGTCACCTGGGACCCGAAGCTCTCGCCCTCGGTCGCGCTCGGGGTGACCACCGCCATCATGGGGAACTGCGGCTTCGGCGTCGCGCCGTGCCCGCCGGCGATGCGCGAGACGCTGCTGAGGAACCTCTCGGTGGTCGAGGGGATGGACATTGAGGCGCTGCTCGCCGGTACGCGCTGGGATTTCGAGAGCTTCGGTGAGTATCTCGGCGCGCTCGAACGCCTGCGGCCCTGGGCGAACCTCGGCGTGCTCGCCGGGCATTCGACGCTGCGCACGGCGGTGATGGGCGAGGCCGCATCGGAGCGGAGGGACCCGACGGACGAGGAGCTTGGCAGGATGCGCAAGCTTCTTGCTGGCGCGCTCGACGCGGGCGCGGCGGGCTTCGCCTCCTCGTTCTCGCCGAACCACAGCGGCTGGGGCGGGCGGCCCATGCCTTCGACCATCGCGGGGGATGACGAGCTGAAAGCTTTGACAGGAATCCTCGGTGACAAGAAAAAAGGCGTGTTCGTCATCGCCTCCGGCCCGCGCGCGACGCCGGAGTACTTGGAGGAGATCGCCGCCGGCATCGGCCGGCCGGCGTTCATGGTCACGGTGCTCGCGATGTACAACCGTGCGGCGCCGCAGCTCGCGATGCAGTACTTCGAGCGCTGCGCGCAGGCGATCGCGCGCGGGAACGAGCTCTACATCCATGTGAATTGCCAGCCGCTCTCGTTCGACTTCACGCTGCGCGAGCCGTACCTGCTTTACGCGCACGAGGCTTTCGACGAAGTGAAGGCAGCTCCCAGAGAGCAGCGAAGGGCAATCTACAGATCGCGGGAGTTTCGAGGAGCGTTGAACGAAAACCTGAAGACCCCGAAGCAAGGAATCCTGTTCTGCGGCGACTGGTCGCAGGTGGAGCAGGGCGGCGTGCCGGTTACGGAGCTCGCGCACCGCGCGGGCAAGAATGCGCTCGACTACGTCTTCGACCTGGACCTCGACACCCCGCTCGTGGCGAAGCTGTTCCAGAACGACGACGCCGGCGTGGCGCCGCTGCTGAAGCACCCCGCAGGCGTGTTGGCGCTCTCGGACGCAGGCGCGCATCTCAGCTACTTCTGCGATGCCGGCTTCGGCCTGCACTTTCTCGCCCACTGGGTGCGCGAGACGCAGACCTTCGCGCTGGAGGAGGCGGTGCGCCGGCTGACGAGCGATCCGGCGCGCAAGTACCGCATTCTCGGGCGTGGCGAGATCGCGCTCGGTTGCCACGCCGACTTGCTGCTCTTCGATCCAGCGGTGGTGGGGGTTTCCCCGCTGATCAGGGCGAAGGACCTTCCCGGCGGCGGGCAGCGCATGCTGCGCGAGCCGCGCGGCGTCCACGGGGTGTGGGTAAACGGCGTGCAGGTGTTCGCCGGGTGCGGCTACACCGAGTTGGGGTCGGGTCCCGGACAAGTGCTGCGGGCATACGGCCGCTGAGCGGCCCGTTAGCCTACCCATTCACATGGCAGGAGCCACCATGACCGAACAAGCGGTAGTCGACCTGGAAGCGACTCAGGAGGGCGTGACGCAGCAGTGGATCGACCGGCGGGTGTTCGAACTTTACGACGAGTATTGCCACGGCCGCATCGACCGGCGCGAATTCCTCATGCGCTCGGCGGCGCTGGTGGCGGGCGGCCTCGCGATGGCGCAGGCGCTCTTGCCGCGCTACGCGCGCGCGCAAACGATCTCCTTCACGGATTCCCGTATCAAGCCGGAATACGTGAACTACCCGTCGCCGGGCGGTAACTCCGGGACGATGCGCGGCTACCTCGTGGTGCCGACGAGCAAGGGACCGTTCGCAACGGTGTTGGTGGTGCACGAGAACCGCGGCCTCAATCCCTACATCGAGGACGTGGCGCGCCGCGCGGCGGTGGAGGGCTTCCTCGCCTTCGCGCCCGATGGCCTTTCGCCGGTGGGGGGCTACCCCGGCAACGACGACGACGGCCGCCAGCTCCAGGCGAGCCTCAACCAGGAGAAGCTGCGCACCGACCTCCTGAACGGCGCGCTCTTCGTGAAGTCGCACAAGATGTCCTCGGGCAAGCTCGGCGCGACGGGCTTCTGCTACGGCGGCGGCGTGGTCAATTACCTCGCGACCGCGCTGGGATCGGATCTCCAGGCAGGCGCTCCGTACTACGGCGCGGCGCCCGAGACCGCGGCGGTGTCGAAGATCAAGGCGCCGCTCCTCATCCACTACGCCGAGAACGACGAGCGCATCAACGCGATGTGGCCGGACTACGAGTCCGCGCTGAAGAAGAGCAACGTCTCCTATGAGATGCACACATACCCGGGCACGCAGCACGGCTTCCATAACAACTCCACGCCGCGCTACAAGGAAGATGCGGCGAAGCTCTCCTGGGAACGCACCGTCGCATTCTTCAAAAGGAACCTAGGCGCGGCGGGCTAGGGCGTCTTCCGCAGGCAGGATTCGAGCAGCTCGAGCGCCTTCCGGGCAAAGGTCCACATGTTGGTCTCTCGGTCGGCGCTGCCCGTCTCGATGGTGATCGCGACCTCGACTGGGCCGCTCACGGCGATACAGGCGTGCCCCGGCGCGTCGCCGTAGCGGTTCCCCGTCGGCCCGCTCGCGCCCGTCTCGCTCAAGCCCCACGTCGCACCCAAGTTCGCGCGCACGCGCTGCGCGAGGAGCAGCGCGAAGGGCTCGCTCGCCGAACGCAGGCCCGTCATGTCCTTCTTGCCGATTCCCAGCAGCGCCGCGCGGCCCGCCGGCGTGTAGATGATTCCGCCGCCTAGGTAGTACGCCGACGCGCCCGGTACTGCCACGAGCGCGGCGTTGATCAGGCCGCCGGCGGACGACTCCGCGACCGCGAGCGTTTGCTTGCGCGCTTTGAGGAGATCCGCGACGGCGAAGGCAGCGAGCGTTTCCATAAACACCACATTGTCGCGAAAAAAGACTTGATCACATCGCCCGGCCCACGACTTCCGGCAGTCATCAATCACAGCCCGTGGTTACGTAGGTATAGCTGCGCAACCCACTGAATCCCGGTCCGTCTCCCGGTTGAGTTGGTAAACGTTACTGTGCAAATTCCTGACGGATTCCTGCCGGATTCGGGAAATACAATACATCTTATGATTCCACGCGGAAGGCGGTACGCGGCCGAGGAGCCGCACATGAAACGCAGCCTTGAGGGTGGGGGGATCTTCATGGAGCTAGGATGAAACGTACCTTCTCAAGCCGGTGCGAGTTCGGCGTTGAAACCGAGCTGCCGCAACCGTTTAAGGAGGCGGTTGACGGTTTTCTTGCGGTCGGCGCGGTCGAAGTGGGCGGCGCCGAGATCGTTCCAGTCGGTCCGGTTGCGCAGCATGTGCCAAGCGGCGACGAGCATCGAGGCGGCCACGGCGATGATGGCCTTCTTCGCGCCGCGTCGGGCGCGGATGCGATGGAACTGAGCCTGAAGGTAGCTGCCCTTGACGCGCACCGCGGCCCAGGCGCATTGGACCAGGGTGGTTTTGAGCCAGTTGGCGCTGTGGCGGGTGGAGCGGCGCTTCCCGGCGCTTTCGTCGTTGCGAGGACACATGCCGGCCCAGGACACCAAGTGCCCAGGGGTCTTGAAGCGCGACATGTCCACGCCGATCTCGGCGACGATGACGCTGGCGCTGACCGCGCTCACACCGGGCATGGTGCTCAAGTGTTGGGCGGAGTCGCGAAACGGCTTGAGCCCGAGGCCCACCTCCTTCTCGATCGTGGCGATGGCCTGGTCCAGGGCATCGACGTGGCCCAGGTGCAGCTTCAGCATGAAGCGGTGATGAGCGCTGATGCGCCCGCGCAGGGCCGCGAGCAATTCGGCGCGGCTGGCCTTGACGCGCGTGCTGACGCAACGAAGCAGATGGGCGGGGTCGGTGTGGCCGTCGATGATCGCCTGGAGCACCGCGCGACCGCTCTTGCCCATGATGTCGGTGAGCACGACGCTGAGCTTGAGGTTCGCGTCCTCGAGCACCTTCTCGATGCGCTGAACGTGCGCGGCGCGTTCGCGCACGAACTGCTTGCGGGTGCGGGTCAGCGCACGCAGCTCCTGCACCGGGACTGGGGGCACGAAGCTCGCGCGGATCAGGCCGTGGGCGAGCAGGTCAGCGAGCCACATCGCGTCGTTGACGTCGGTCTTGCGCCCGGGAACGTTCTTGACGTGACTGGCGTTGGCGAGCACCAGCTCGAAGTGGCCTTCGAGCACGTGCCAGACGGGCTTCCAGTACACACCCGTCGCCTCCATCGCGACGGTTTGCACATCATAGGAGGACAGCCAATCGGCCAGGGCCAACAACCCCGAGGTAGTCGTGGCAAAGGTCTGCACGTGTTGCGTCGGCGGACCCTCGCCGACGATGCGCACGCAGGCCACTACGGTCTCCTTGTGCACATCCAGGCCTGCACAACGTCGGTAAATCACATCCATGATCGCCTCCAGTTCGCGGCGACATCGGCATGCGGCCCACGTCATCGAAATCTAGGATGCGTGCTCAGGGGTCAGAGACCCTTGGCGACAGTACGGGGTGCTCGTGGGGCCCGCGGGTCCAACTGACATACGGGCTCGAAGCACCAAGTACGAACCGACCTCTGTGCCGGACGCCGCGCCGCCATTACACCAGCGTTTCATGCGACGCGGGTCGGGCGCAGCACGGTGGAGCAACTAACATGAAGGTGATCCTCTTCGGCGCGACGGGCATGGTGGGGCAGGGTGTCCTGCGCGAGTGCCTGCGCGACGACGGCGTCGGGGGCGTGCTCACGGTCGGCCGCAGGTCCACCGGCCGGACGAACCCGAAGCTGCGCGAGCTGGTCCGCAAGGATCTATTCGACTTCGGCGTGGCCGGTGCGGAGCTGCAAGGGTACGACGCCTGCTTCTTCTGCCTCGGCGTTTCGTCGGCCGGCATGAGCGAGACCGACTACACGCGCCTGACCTTCGACCTGACGGTGGGCTGGGCCCAGACGCTGGCGCGGGTCAATCCCGCGCTGACGTTCGTCTATGTCTCGGGCGCGGGCACCGGCGGCAAGGCGATGTGGGCGCAGGTGAAGAAGCGCACGGAGGACGCGCTGCTCGCCCTGTTTCCGTCCTCGTACATGGTCCGATTGAGCGCGCTGCGCGCGATGCACGGCGAGGTCTCGAAGACGCGCTGGACTCGGATCGGCTACGCCGTCCTGCGGCCGCTCCTGCCGCTGGCGCGGGCGATCGCGCCGGAGGCGGTGATCAGCACCGAGGAGCTGGGCCGAGCGATGATCCGCGCGGCGCGGCAGGGTGCGCCCAAGCGGGTGCTGGAACCCCGCGATCTTCGCGCGCTCGGGGCGCTATGATTGAAACCGAGAGCCTGGCTTCTGCACCGAAGGATCCTATTCCTAGAGATACCGGTCCGCACGGCCACTCACGTCGACGGCTGCGGCGCTGGGGAGCGTCTTCAGCGTCGAAGAATGCAAGTCACGCAGCGATCAGGCAAGGCCAACTACGTTCCATGCCCTGACCCGGAACCGACCGACGCCCGCATGATTGAGATACGCCTCGGCCATGATGCTTCGAGCCGAGTTGCCGGTGCAGATAAACAGCACGTCATAGACCGACATCGAGGACCCTAGTCGGCGCAGCGCGCTGCCGACTGTGCCGTAGCCGAACCGCAGGCTTATTCGCTTGCTCGAGCATCAACAGGAATGCAACACGCGCTCGCAGCCTCCCTTGCCACCGATTCCTCGCCGAAGATCGGGATATAGCCAAGTGTGTGGAAGGTCTCCCAGGCAATCCCCTGCGGATCGGTGGTCCAGTACTTGTTCGAGCGCGCGTAGCAGCAGCCAGCTTCGCTCGGGGCGGTCGCCGCGATCGCGGCGTCCGAAAGTTGCCTGCGCATCGCGTCGAGCTCCGCGTCGGAATCGACTTGGATGCCGAGGTGGTTCAATCCGCCTTCGTGGCCCCGTTTCGAGATTGCGAAATTGATGCGCGGGTCCTCTACCATCCATTTCGCGTAGTCGTCCTTCTTGACGCTCGGCGCCGTGCCGAACAGGGCCGAATAGAAGCGGATGTTCGCTTCCAAATCATCGACCGAAACATGGACATGAAAGCGCCTCATTTGCGGCTCCCTAGTGCCTTGACCTTGGGGTGGGTGACCTTGACCTTGATGGCCGGGACGCACTCGGGGCCGCATCCGTCGATGCCGACCCCGCAGCAGTTCTGATACAGGAACTCGACGAGCTCGCGCATCGCGACGAAATCGGTCGTGTACACGATGAAGCGCCCCTGCTGACGCGAGGAAATGAGCCCGGCACTGGCGAGCTCCTTAAGATGGAAGGAGAGGGTGGGGGCGGGGATGTCGAGCTTGTCGGCGATCGTCCCAGGCGTCAGCCCATCGGGCCCCTGCTCGACCAGGAGGCGAAAGACAGCGAGCCGACTCTCCTGCGCCAGTGCGCTGAGCGCCTTGACCACTTCATTTGTTTTCATAGTGAACGCAATCGCCGATTCGCCTGGGGGTTCAGCGATAGCCCCCAGCCCGGCAGCACCGCGGCCGCAGCAAGTCGGCTTGCACGGTGTGGCGCTGCAGTTTTTGCGCGAAGTCTCGAAGTAGCCCCATAATTCCTGGGCGCCGCGACACGGCACCGATCTCGGTATCTGACACAACCTTCGGCGTTGGACGTACAAGGCGATGCTCACAGTTCATTTGCGCATCCTCTAGTATTCTATATTTCCAATACTATAGAAACCTAATATTCTGTCAAGCCTTCGCCGAGGGTGTCCATTGCATCCGCCACCCGGCGACAAACGGGTCAGGAGCGCGTAGCTCCGTACTTACCGAGATTGGACCCTTGCCAGAAGTCCTCCCGGGTCCGCCCCGTGGGTGTCGTTATCCGGCAACTTTGCTTCCGCCGGCCACAACCCCAACCCGTTTGGACACAAAACTCCGAGTCTTCCAGCAGGCGCAAGTCCGGTGACCCAATTGGCCGAACACTCTCTCACTGGCCCCAATTGGCCCAGCGTTCGGAGAATCGTGTCGTGAGGACAGGGTGATTTCGATCAACCTGCTGCGTCGAGCGCTGGGCAGCAGGTTGACGTAATTCTCCTGCAGCGGTCTGGCATTAGCCGTTGATTCTAAAAGGTTATGCACCCTAACGCTCATTGAATTGTGTGTGGTTGCTGGGACGGAAAACAGAAAGCCGTCTGTGGAGCGACACAAACCTCCAACTCATCTGAGATTCGAACCCGAGCGACACAGATTCTCGACCGCTCTGCGCGCGACCCCTTCTTTGCCAATGTCTTTAAGTTCCGTCCCGAGGAGGAGGCCAGCCGAGGCGGCCATCGGCCACGCTCCAGAGTGGACGTTGAGGCGCACGATCAGCCGACCATGCCCATGTCGATTTGGCGCGCGGCCGATCGACTATAGGGCGTAAGCGCCCGTGTACTGCGCCCCGTGCCGAACAACCGAAGGAGAGCCCTATGCTGCAGAAAGCCCCGATGTACGCCTACATACCGGTGAAGGACCTCGCTCGCGCAAGACAGTTTTACGAGGGAAAGGTCGGTCTCCGGCCCAAGGAGGAGAAGGCCGGAGGCGTCGTATACGAGTTCGCCCAGCACACCGCCTGCTTCATGTATCCGACGCCAAACGCCGGGACCTCGGGCGCGAGCCAAGCGTTCTGGCAAGTCGACGACGTGGAACGGGAGGTCGCCGAGCTGAAACGCCGTGGCGTGAAATTCGAGGAATACGACATGCCACAAATGAAAACTGACAACGGGATCGCGACCGGTGGAGGTGCCAAGGCGGCGTGGTTCAAGGACACCGAGGGAAACATCATGGCCCTGGTTCAGAGCGATTGATGCCACGTTGCAAGGCATCTGTGCTGCCCCAGGTCGGCGGCTTTGCGCCAGACCTCTGGTGCTTGCCTACATCATTTGGCAGATCCTGGTCGCACGCGGCGCGATGGGCGCAGTAGGCGCTGCGGCGAAGTGCGAAAGCTGAAAACCGAGGGGGCCTCGTCGGTCGGGAAACAGGCGAGGCGCGCTAGTCGATTGCCGAAATCTCATCTCACAGTGAAAGGAGATCGATCATGACCTACGTCGATGGATTCGTCGCCGCCGTACCCACTAGCAATCGCGAGATCTACAGGACGCACGCCGAAGCGGCCGCCGTCGTTTTCAAGGAGCACGGCGCCCTGCGCGTGGTCGAGTGCTGGGGCGACGACGTCCCAGAAGGCAAACTGACCTCGTTTCCGATGGCTGTGAAGCGCAAGGAAGACGAGACGGTTGTCTTCGCATGGATTACCTGGCCGTCCCGGCAGGTGCGCGACGAGGGCATGAAGAAGGTGATGGCTGACCCTCGGCTGCAGCCTGACAAGAACCCGATGCCTTTCGACGGCAAGCGGCTGATTTACGGCGGCTTCGAAACGATCGTCGACGCTTGAGGGACCTGCAGCACGATCGAACACCAGTCACCGGGCCCGGCATTGATCGCACGAACGCATCCGTGCCTGAGGCACAAGTCCGCGAACTGCAACGCCGGTAACCGGGCCCGGGGCGGCCCAGAGTTCTGTCAACGTGCTCTTTAAGCAGGTTGACGCGTGGGCCGCTCCTATCGTCCCGCTGCGTGCGCCCTTGCGGGAAAGGACGCCGTAGGCATCCCGAATGCGATGTGCGCCCGATCGCCTGTCGAGCCCTCGGGCTCAAGAAAATCTGTCCGCTTTTCGTGTTCACCGCATCCTTTTGGTGGGCTCGATCGTTCTAGCGTTGTGGCCGCCGATGCGGCTTTGCTTCGAATGAGATTCGAAATGAAACCACCTACGCTTTCCCTGATTTGTATACTGGGAAGCCTCGCCGCAGACGTCGCTTTCGCCCAAGATCCGAAGTACCCGCCGCTAAGCGAGTACTTGATGGCTCCGGCGGCGGAGATCGCCCTGGCAAAGAGCGCGGCGCCCGAAAACGTGTCGGGACACGCGACCGTCAAGATACTTACAGCGTCCGGATACAGGCTGGCCGTCCAAGGCAACAACGGCTTGGTGTGCATGGTCATGCGCGGTTGGACTGCGCCGACGTATACCCCTGCGCAGTTCCGCGAGTTCGTCTACGACGCAAAAATACGTGCGCCTATTTGCTTCGACCCGGTCGCTTCGCGAACTGTGTTGCCGTATTACGAACCGCGAAGCAAGCTTGGGATGGAGGGCCAATCGCCAAACCAGATCGCCGACAGTGTTCAAGCAGCGTACGGCAAAGGCGAACTGCCAAGGCGGGACACGGTGAGCTTTGCGTACATGTGGTCTGCGGACCAGAACCTTGGCCCGGGCATCGGCCACTGGCATCCGCACATGATGGTTTTTGCGCCTTTCTTTCTATGACAACTCGATGCTTGGCGGCAATGCATTCGGTAGTGCACTCCCGCAGGTGACAGACGACGCTGGAACGCCGTTCACTGTGATCGTAATACCAGTGGAGCACGCGTCGGCCGTCAAAACAAAGACGCTGGTGGAGTAGGGAGTACGGACAATGAAGCGAACAATGGTTCGATACAAAGTCAAAGCCGATCGTGCGGCTGAAAACGAGAGCTACATCGCCGCAGTGTTTGATCAACTCAAGCGTGAAAAACCACCGGGCCTGCGTTACGCCTCGTTCAAGCTCGACGATCAGGTAAGTTTCGTTCATATCGCGTCGATCGAAGTCGCGGGCGCCAGAAACCCGCTGGGGCAAATGTCGGCGTTCAAATCATTCGTCGCGCAGATAAGCGATCGCTGTGAGAACCCTCCGGTGGTCGCGGACTTGAACGAGATCGGGTCCTACAGATTCTTTGGCGATTGAGCCGGCAATGACGGAACCTGATCCGATTTTGGTCGACCTGCAGGAGGCGCGTCAGCGCTTCTTGGCCCTGGTCGCTGAGGTGCGCCCAGAACTGCACCGCTATTGCGCGCGTATGACGGGCTCGATCGCAGACGGCGAAGACATTGTCCAGGACACGCTAGCCCGCGCGTACTACGAGCTGTCGGAGCGCAACGAACTGCCGGCACTACGCCCGTGGCTGTTTCGGGTCGCCCACAATCGCGCGATCGACCACCTCCGTCGCTACGACCAGAGGGTGAGTGAGCCGCTCGACTCGGCGCTGGACCTCACCACTGGCGAAGCGCTGGAACCCGATAGCATACTGGCGCGAGAGCAGGCAGTGCGTGCGGCCGTATCGCGGTTCCTCGAATTGCCCGTGCGCCAACGCAGCTGCGTAATCCTCAAGGACGTGCTCGACTACTCGCTCGACGAGATTTCGGCGATGCTCGAACTGAGCGTGCCGGCCATCAAAGCAGCGCTGCACCGCGGGCGCGCGCGTCTACATGACCTGTCAGCGACGGCGGATCTGGCGGCGGCGTCGCGCGCCGTGTCGCCAGCGTTGGCGCGCTATGCCGCGCTATTCAATGCCCGCGACTGGGATGGCGTGCGCGCGATGCTCATCGATGACGTGAAGCTTGATCTCGTATCGCGCTTGAAGTGGGCCGGCCGTCGCCAGGTCAGCAACTACTTTAGAAACTACGATAGCGCCAGCGACTGGCACCTTATCCCCGGGTGGCTCGATGGTCGCGAGGTACTTGCGGTCTTCCGCGATCCGCGCGACGCGCAGCCGGGTTACTTCGTAGGGCTGACGCTGGTTGAGGGTCGCGTAGCCGCGATCCGCGACTTCCGCTACGTACCTTACATTGGGCGGGAAGCAGTGATTCAGCTCGCGTGCGAGGTTGGCAGCGGGCAATGATCTGCGTTTAGTTGGACTGTATTCACAAACAACGGAAACCGACGACCCCGCGCTCGAGCGCGTGCATCAATGATGCCGGTGACCCAATTTCCCCGACCATTGGGACGGTGAACGGGGGAGGGGAGTCGCCTCGACCGCGCGTTCTGCGCTGCCCTGCCTGACTTCGACTCTGAGAGCCCCCGAAAAACAGCGCAGCGCAGCGCCGAGCGCCGCCAAGAACTACGCTCCAACGAAGCCGAGCATGCTTTTTGAGCGGCCGAGCATCCTCAGCGAGGACGCTACGGATCCTTGAGACAGCGGCGGAAGCGATGCCACACACGAAGATCGCACAACCGCGACCCGATCGTCGACGTGCATATTCCTGGATTCGCGAGTACATTTAATAATTCAAGTGGAAGGCTGTACGCGGTCGGTTCTTTCCTGATACCTCGCCTCGAGGAACTAAAGACCTTCGCCCCGTGCCGTAGCAGGCTTCTTCGATCGGGGAACGCGCCGGTCGCTCCCAATCCGGGAGCGGCCCGCCGTTCACATTAGTGGAAACGGTTCCCCATGAATGCACCCGTATCCCAGATGTCAGAAGTATCGATACCCGCTGAATTTAAGTTGTGTTTCGATCGTCAGCGCACTGCCTATCTTACCCACCCGCAACCGTCTGATGCTGAACGGCTCGCGGATCTCAAAACACTATCGCGGCTACTCAAAGAGAATCGGAACGAGCTGGTCAAAGCGATCAACCTCGATTACGGCAACCGTTCGGAATTCGAGACGTTATTCGCCGAATTCTTCGTGGTGCTAGAGGGCATCCACGACACCGCCAGGGACCTGAAAAAGTGGATGAAACCGCAACGGCGCAAGATCGATGTGCTGCTCTACCCGGGCGCACGCAACCGGGTGATCCCGCAGCCCCTAGGCGTGATCGGCGTCATCGTGCCGTGGAACTTCCCGCTCAATCTGGCGTTCGCGCCGCTGACCCAGATCCTTGCGGCCGGCAATCGGGCGATGGTCAAGATGTCAGAAAACTCCGGCCATCTGGCCGACTTGCTGATCGAAATCAGCCCGCGGTATTTCCCTGAGGACAAGCTCAAATTCTTCGCCGACGGCGGGGGCCGCGGACCCGCCTTTACTTCGCTCGCGTTCGATCACATCTTGTTCACGGGTTCGGGCACCACCGGCCGGGCGGTCATGGCCAACGCCGCGCGCAACCTCACTCCGGTCACGCTCGAACTGGGCGGCAAGGCGCCGGCGATCGTCGGTCCCGACTTCCCGATCAAGACGGCGGCCGAACGCATCATGTGGGTTAAGATGTTCAACGCCGGGCAGATTTGCACGAACGTCGACTACGCGTTTCTGCCGGAAGGCGCGCAAGCCGAATTCGTCGCCCACTGCCAACGGCTCTTCGCCGAGCGCTACCCCGACATCAACGGCCCCGATTACACCTCGATCATCGACGACCGCTCGTACGTGCGCTTGCAGGGCGCGTTGGACGATGCGCGTGACAAAGGGGCGATCTTGGTCAATCTGGCACAAACGCAAAAGCCGAATACGGAATTGCGTAAGTTCGCGCCGCACCTGGTGCTGAATCCGAGTGAAGACATGCTGCTGATGCAGCGCGAAATCTTCGGCCCGATCCTGCCGCTGCGCACCTATCGCGACAAGGAGGAAGTGGCTAACTACATTAACAGCCACGACCGGCCGCTGGCGATTTATCCCTTTACGCACGATCGCCAACTGCAGGAGTTCTACATCTCGCGTGTGATGTCGGGCGGCGTTTCGGTCAACGAGGGGCTATTGCACGTGGGGCAGCACGATCTACCCTTCGGCGGCGTCGGCGCGAGCGGCATGGGGCACTACCATTCGCGCGAAGGCTTCAATACCTTTTCGAAGCTGCGTCCGGTCTTCTACCAGGGTCCGTTCTCGGCCATCCAGATGTTGTTCCAGGCGCCGTATGCCAAGCGTGCGACGAAGCTTGTAAATCTATTGATCAAGATCAAAGGTTGACGTGATTGACGCCGATCGTATCGATCGGGATTGAGCTCGCGAGCCCTTGGCTGCTGTCGTCGCGCGTAACGTTTCTCCCAGTACCATACAATGCATGGCACCAACCAACCCAGCGTCGAGCGAAATGGGCGGCTCTGCACCGCTGCACTGTGCTCGCGCATCACACTTAGGAGCTGACTCATGGCACGCATGCATCGACTATCGGCAGTACTGGCAGCCACCGCGCTCTTCGTGGGTTCCGTACAGGCGCAGCAGGTCGTGTATCCGGCGAAGGGTCAGTCACCGGACCAGCAGAAGAAGGACGAATACGAATGTCACCAGTGGGCGGTAAAGCAGAGCGGGTTCGATCCGACGAAGCCGCCCGCGCCGGCGGCGGCCGCGCCCGCGCCGGCGACTACCGCCACCGGCACGACCCCGGGTGCTGGCGTTCGCGGTGCTGCGCGCGGGGCGGTCGTTGGTGAAGTCGTGGGTGGCGACGCCGGTGCAGGCGCCGCTGCGGGAGCAGTTGCGGCACGAGGTCAGAGCCGCAGACAAAACGCCGCGCAACAGCAGCAGGCTGCGCAACAGGAGCAACAGGCGGCGAGCTCGCAGCAGGCGACCTATACGAAGGCGCGCGCTGCGTGTCTTGAAGGTCGCGGCTATACCGTGAAATGAAGCGCCGTCAGCGCGAGCGAGCCGCTGGCACCGGAAATCCGCCCCGTGCGAGTGATCAATATCGATCAGCGTGCGGGCGGCGACACCGTGAGTTGTGCGTGGGTAAGAAGCATGCATAAACGAGTTGCCCCGGCACCGATTTGCGCGCACGGTGATTACCAACCCTTCGACCCTTCCGAAGCAATCTTGGCCAGCAATCGGCCGGAAAGAAGAAGGGTACTCAATGAATAAGACGCGCGACGTAGCTGTGATTGTCGGCAGCCTCAGGAAGGATTCAATCAACCGAAAAGTGGCGAATGCGCTCGCCGAGATCGCGCCCGCGACTCTGAAGCTCAGCATCATCGAGATCGGGCAATTGCCGATTTACAACCAGGACGTTGATGAGAACCCCCCCGGGGCATGGACGGAATTTCGCGACCGGATCAAGGCGGCCGACGCCGTTCTCTTCGTTACGCCCGAGCATAATCGTTCGGTCCCTGCCGCCTTGAAGAACGCCTTGGACGTAGGCTCAAGGCCCTACGGCAAGAACGTATGGAGCGGCAAGCCGGGCGCCGTCGTCAGTGCATCGCCGGGCGCCACCGGCGGGTTCGGGGCCAACCATCATCTGCGGCAGTCGCTCGTGTTTCTGAACGTTCCCGCGATGCCGCAGCCCGAAGCCTATATCGGCGGCGCCGACAAGCTGTTTGACGCGAACGGCAAGCTCGTCAACGACGGCACGCGCAAGTTTCTGCAAGGGTTCATGCAGGCCTATGCCGCGTGGATGGCCGCGAATTTCAAATCGTAAACCCTCAAGGAGATCCGAAAAAACGCAGCGGGTTGACGCAATTCTCATAGCGTGGTTTGGGCGGTGGCCGTTGATTCTAAACGGTGGTGCACGGCACCGCTCGCTGAATTGTGTCCCGTTGGAAGGACAGAAAACAACAAGCCTTCTGCGGAACGACACAAATGTCCAATCTATCTGCAGATCCCAAAGCGAGCGACACAATTCTCGTAGCCTTCTGCGGGGCGGGTCCTAGCGCACCGGACTGCGCGGTAGCCCGATTCATCAACCCGGAGCTACTTTCCAGGAATAGCTGGGTCGAGACATCGAGGGCAGGTCACGGCCTCGAACCGGAGTAGCGGAAGCAACACTCAAAACCCGCGGCGCATCTCCCCTTCGCTCACAGCGACTATTTCAACGGAATAGGTCGTGAGCGGTCTGTCCGTCCAAATGGGTGGACACGAGCCTCCCCGTTAGCCGCGCGCCGGCGTGACTAGGCGCGGTGACCGATATAGGCGACGGCCAGTATTCCGGTGAGGACCCCGATCACGACTTGAGTAAAGGAGGGGGAATATCGTCATGCTTACACGCTTCGTTTCGGCGATTTTCGGAATGGGGATCGGCCTTGCCATCGCACCGGCGCATGCGGCGGATGACATCGAGGCGAAAGCGCAGCTCTGTGCGGCATGCCATGGCGATAAAGGCGTTCCCA
>Ga0187846_10000126_pt1 | contig 45804 bp, 38 predicted proteins | sample TC_taG_FD_161473 | JGI IMG/M metagenome (GOLD analysis project Ga0187846, IMG submission 161473) | Biofilm microbial communities from the roof of an iron ore cave, State of Minas Gerais, Brazil - TC_06 Biofilm (v2) | ecosystem: Environmental > Terrestrial > Deep subsurface > Cave > Wall biofilm... | reverse complement strand
CTAACGATCCCAGCCAAAGGGGTTGTCCCGGTCTTTGTTGAAATTTGTTCGGCAGGCATCGCCGGTTGACTAGGTTAGGCGGCCTTGGCGGTCAGTGCAACGGCGCTGTTGGCGGCATGCTTGGCGTGGTGAGCTGCCAGCGCCGTCTGCAGTGCCAAGAGTTGCTTGTGGGCCTTGAGCCGACGGAAGCCTTTGGTGGCCTCCAGCATGGCGGCACTGGTCCAGCGCAGCGCCATGGACGCGTCCTGCCAGCGCTTTACATTGCGGCAAACACGGCGGACGGTGCCCATCATGTTCTCAATGATGTTGGTACAGGCGAGCGACCGACGCAGTTCGACGGGAAGCCCGAGGCGGATGACGGTCAGGATTTCGTCAAGGCCCTCAAGGATGCTGGCGGCGACGCCGGGAGCCTGCTGCTCCAGCCTGCGGGCAAGGTTCCGGATGAGCCGTTCGGCGTTGTCGGCGTCGTCCAGTTCCCAGGCCTGACGCAGCGCCTTGCGCACACAGGCATGCAGCGGCTTGGGCAGACGCTCCAGGATATTGCGGGCCTTGTGGACCTGGCAGCGCTGGATCGGGGTATGGCGGCCAAAGGTCTTGCGAATCGCCTTGGTCAGCGCCTTGGCTCCATCGACGATGAACAGCCGGCAGACCTTGGGGTCCAGACCGCGCTCGATCAGGCTGTCGAGCAGCGCCTGCACGACGGTGGCGTTCTCGGTGGCGCCCTCGATCACGCCGAGGGGGTGCTTGTCGCCCGCACCATCAACGCCGACGGCGGCCAACAGCACCAGGTCTTCCGCGATATGGATGCCGTCGATCTGGATCACCAGCAAGTCCAGCTTTGACAGGTCCGAGGCCATCCACTCCTTCATGCGTTCGGCCGACAGGGCGACAAATCGGCGCGAGGCCGCCGACTTGGAAAGGCCAGCACCGTTGGCGGCCGGGACGTCGCCTTCCGGCAGACGCATGGCGCGGCCGAACTTGCGGGTCGAGACATTGATCAGCATCAGGTTGAGCGCCCACTTGCCCAGCCAATCCTCGGCCATTGCCGCTTCCCAGCTCGGCAACGCGATCTCACCGCCGTCGCGGGCGCGCACGCGAGGCCGCTCCAGCTCGATCTTGCCGCCGTGGAAGCCCAGCTTTCCCTTGGTCCGCCCCCAGCGATGCCCATTCCTGGCGTCGTCACGGCCATAGCGGACGCCGCACAGCCGAGCTGCGTCCCCCTCCATCATGCCAGCCAGCGTCGCGATCCCCGCCGTCAGGCAGAACCGCTCGAAGCTCGCTCCGACGTGTTGCCAAGCCTCTTCAACGATTGCCGCCAGGACAACCCCGGCCGGTGTGCTAGACTTCTCCATGGCGTTGCTCTCCTTCGCGGATTCAGCACCCCGAGCCTACCGGCTCAAGGTCGGCAACGCCTACCTCATATTTTCAACATTCGCCGGGACATCCCCGTGGCGATTCCAATCCGCAGGACGGGGACAGGGACGAGCGGGCTCTGGCCTTTTTGGAGAGGCGATAGACAAAAACTCCGGGCGGGCACCGCAGCGATTCTAGACGACCTCCCGCAGCGGGTCTATTCCGGACCGACAGCGGAGCGCGGCATGTCAACTGCACTTGCGCGCGCATGACCGGCCGGGTCGGACCTGCCTCGGACGACTGTGGTCGCACTCGCTTGCGGGCTCCGCGCCTCCAAAACAGACTCGGCAATTCAAGGCCCGATTGGATGCCAGCTCTGCCCCGGATTGCCAAGGTCGGCAGAGGCGTTGATCATCGTTCCATTCATCAGCCATATCACGACTTCACCGCTGACGTTGCGCCACAGAATATCTGAGTCAGGCTTAGCGTTGAAATTGGCACTGCGGACCGGGCGCCAGCTGGTGCCCGGGTTTAGGACACTGGCGCTGCCGATCACAGTGAAGCCGTTCATCTCCCAGATCGCAACTTCACCGCTGTCGTTCTGCCACAGGATGTCGGAAAAGCCGTCGCCATTGAAGTCGCCAGTACGCTTGACGTGCCAGCTCGACCCGGGGTTGCCAAGACTGCCCGAGGCGATGACCTTGAAGCCGTTCATCTCCCAGATGGCGGCCTCGCCGCTGTCATTCTGCCACAGAATGTCGGAAAAGCCGTCGCCATTGAAATCGCCGATGCCTTTGACGTGCCAACTCGACCCAGGGTTGCCGAGACTGGCGCTGGCCATGATATTCAAACCGTTCATCTCCCAGATGACGACTTCGCCGCTGTCGCTCTGCCACAGGATGTCGGAAAAGCCGTCGCCATTGAAGTCGCCGGTGCCTTTGATGTGCCAGCTCAGTCCCGGGTTGAAGACACTGGCGCTGCCGATCGTAGTAAAGCCGTTCATCTCCCAGATCGCGACTTGTCCGTTGTCGTTCTGCCATAGAATGTCGGAAAAGCCGTCGCCATTAAAATCGCCGGAGGCCCGAATGTGCCAGCTGGATCCGGGGTTGCCGAGGCTGGCGCTGGCGATGATGTTGAAGCCGTTCATCTCCCAGATCGCGACCTCGCCGCTGTCGTTCTGCCACAGAATGTCGGAATAGCCGTCGCCGTTGAAATCGTTGGGCGTGCCCGGCGGTTCGCTGAATGACACCGCGCCAACCTGGGTGGACCAGTTGTCGAGGACTTGGTTGCTTGGTTTACAGGCCAAGGGACTTCCGTCGAACATCGGCACGCCCGATGAGTAGGCGCCCGTGACCCAGAACTGGTTGTCGTTCGCGGGATCCGTATCCACCGCTGTCGTCCGGCCCGGCGGAAAACCCTGGCGGTCGTAGGGGCTGACCCCGGCGACGAGGTTAAAACCGGGCGATTGCAGACGATTTAGCGGGTCGATAGCGTCGCGGCCTATGTAGTTGACGCCGACATAGTTATTCGGTCCCGATTCATTGAACACGAATACAGCGTCACCCCGTGAATTGACCGCCACAGACGGAGCGTAAACAGCCGCGTCGTTATATCCGAAAAAGGCGTCCTGAACGGTCATCCCGGCCTGAGGGTCGATCTGATAGTATCTTAAGCACGAGAGGGAAGCGTTGTCAGGGCATGCTACGGCGTGCACCGTCCATAGTCCGCTGGTGGGTTGGTAGACGGCGTTGGTCAGGCCCGCGTCCCCCGTGCTGATTTGCGTCGCTGTGCCTGTTTGTGGCGCCGCGGGCGGCTGCGCATAAGGAATGGTTTGGACGCTGGTCCCCGCCAAACCGGGCAAAAGCGTCAGGTTCTGCGTGTCCAACGTCCACAGAGCCAGATCAGAGCCACTTCCGCCCCAGGCACTCGCCAAATAGGTGATCGAGCTGTTCGGATCATAGCTCTTTGCCGGCGCGACATCAGAAGCCAGGCTGCTGCCGTCGGGCATCTGCAACCCCGACACGATCACGGAGGGGGTCGGGCTAGTGGCAGGACATAACTGTTTTGGCTGATTATAGATATCGGCTTTGCGCACCGTCCACAGCTTGCTGTACTGGAGGGCGTGGGGGCTATTATTGTCATACATATTGGCAGTCACGACGATCGAATCTGCCGTCGTGCCGAGGCGCACATGCTCGGGAAAGAAATTCGTGGGCCCGGCACCCGATTGGACATTCGCATCGATCCGGTAGGTACAATTGTCAATATTCTCAACGGCCGCGATGTCCAGCGCCGAGGCGCCGATCACAATCCAAGATTGCAGAGGACCAACGCCGGTGTTGTTTCGAGCAGCCGCTACCAGCACATAACGGCCCGCTGCTTGATCGAAAACCAGGCTGGGCGACTCTATTGATTCATTATCCGCGTTTGGCAGAAGGTTGGTAAAATACATTTTCAGACCTAATTGACGTTCGAAATCCGATTGCCCGTTCCTCTCAAAGTTGCCGAAGTTCCAGTCCGCGCCCATTTGCAGCGCTTCGGCGCCGGGGGTGTTGCTAGTGATGTTGCTGACGGCGATGGTCGGCTCGGCCGACTGGGCACAGGTCGGGCGCGGGAACCCGATATCTGGCGGCGCACCGGTTTCGGTGTCGTACTGCCCCGGCCAGCTGGTTTGGAGCTTGAGTTTAAAGCTTTCCGCGGGACCCGTGGGCAACAGCATGCCAATCAGCACGAGGGTCAGAAGAGCATGTGTGCGCGGCTTGGCGCAGGCTGGGAGTTCGAAGTGAACAACGCGCCGCATTAACTGCATGAGCCGCTCATCAAAGATCTCCCCGAAGGTTTCAGACTAGATGCGCGTCACCTTTGCCAGTAGAACATTTTTATGGCGGAGTTGCCGGCACCGGAGCGATGCACCGGCTGCGGCCATTCAAAACGGCGACACCTCCGCGCCGGCATCCGTTCCTACTTTACCTGCATGTTTACACGCATTCGCGCAAAAAGCGAGATTCTTTCGAAATATTTCTGCGTCGATGGTGCGCAATGCGCAGGACAGCGTCCGGGCCCGAGCCTTGACCCGAGTGCGGAGGTGGGCGACGCTTTCGGTTTACCGAGGCGACTGTGTCGAAAATAGCTACTACACGCCGAGGAGGCCGCATGAGCACTCTTGACGAACTCGTTCGATGGCTGTCGGAAACTCGCGCGCCGCTGTTGTCGCGAGAACAGAGCTGGCTATATTATCAGACCTTCCGGCCTTCTACGAAGTTTATCAAGACATTGAACATGAACAGCTGTATTTTGGATTTCGGTGCCGGGGCAGGAGGGCTTATTTCACTAAAAATCTGGCCGGAGCCAGCGCGTGAGGATCTGAAATTCTTTGCTTATTCACTCAAGTATGAAGATAATTTTAAAAAATACGATGGATACGAAATCGGGAACTTTGAGGTGCAACCGCCAGAATTTCGTGGTATCGAGTTCTCGGCGGTCTTTGCATCGCACGTTATCGAACATCTTGAGGATCCCGATGTGTTTTTGCATTGGGCAGTGCAACACACGACACAAAAAGCTCGCTTTTATCTCGAATGGCCTTCAGAGGATTCTATGACGCTACCGCCAAAGACAGAATTTATGAAGAGAGGATTCGATATCATGATAACAAATTTCTTTGACGACCGGTCACATGTTGCAATTCCCTCCCGCGACAGCGTCATTGCCGGGCTAAAATCTCTTGGACTGACGATTGAAGAACAAGGAGTCATAAGAACGCCGTTCCTCGAGGATGAGCTACTCGCATCGGCTGACTCATGGCCAACGGAGTTCGAGAAAGAATTGATCCTTAGAAACGCATTTTGGTCGCATACGAGCTGGGCGCAATATGTTGTCGCCGCGAAGGGCAGTGGATGACAGTAATTGCTCGCGTGTCGGTTGCCCACCGTCTCGTCCGAAAAATACTCAAGCTTGTATTTTTTAATTACTCGGCTTTCTCTTTTACCGAAGCTCCCGTTTGGAGCAGCTGACTTTCTTTCACTCCTTTAAACTTGTTTGAACGTAGTGTAGCGACAGTCGGATTGTTGGCCACGTAGCCGTATAGCTGGGTTCCTGGCCCATCGTCGTAGGCCGTGTTCCCGATAAACGTTACACCTGTTCCCGCGGCTTGGGAGGCGCTGCCGCTGGCGCTTAAAAAGAAGCCCGCGGTATCCCCGAGTCCTCTGGCACCTGCACCGCTTTTGCCGTTGTCGAAGGCCGTGTTTCCAACAAAGGTCGTGTCATTTCCGTAATTCAGGAATCCGGGGCCGCCCAGATGATGTGCGATGTTGTCTTTTATCAAGCAATGGACACAACTATTCTCGATTCCGCCAGCCGGGGTATTGTCCACATCCTTGCCGCCCGGGCTGTCGTGAATCACGTTCTTGGTTATCGTGTTGTCATGGTCTGAAACTGCTGATACCCCTATATTATATGCAGTGAAAATTCCGGTGCCATATCTGAACCCGGAAATGTCATTGCCTGAAACCATTCCATTTGAGCCGTCGATCCCTATGCCAGTCTTCACGCACATGTTGTTCGTGATCACCGCTCCGCTGATCGTGCCGTAGGCATTATACGTGTACAGCGTAATACACTCATTTTGTGAAGTTGCAGCGCGGGTGAGGGAAAAAAAGCTATTGGTTACGACAGGGTTCTTCAGTGTGCCGCCGTGGGCGGCCAGCGCGACCAAAAGCGTAGGAGATGTTCCATTGATCACACGAATGTGGTCTAGCGTTATATTGGTCACTGTGACCCCGGCTTCGGCATCGAATAAGATCGGGTATTGAGTGACACTCGGGACGGCAGGCGTATTGAGATCGATTGTTAGATTTCTGAGCTGAACGCCTGATTTGCCGCTCCAGGTGAAAGGACTCGTGCCGGGGTTGGAGGGGTTGTTACCGGAAAACAGGCAGCCTCGGTCAAACCGGATGGTGGTCCGGTCTTGTCCCTGGCCGTACAGCGAGATCGCCGACGCCGCAGTGTAATAGTGACCGCACGACAACCGGTAGGTTCCCGGCGGAAGAAATATCGTGCTTGAATTGGTGTCGGCGAAGATCGCCGCAAAGGCTGTCGCGTTATCGGCGACGCCGCCCGGATCTGCCCTAAACTGGACTACCGCGTCGAGCGCGTTTGGCGGCCGAGCAACCTCGCCGGATGCAGCGGGGATCGTGCCCCGCTTTTTGACTGTGCCGGCGACAGCATGCCCGCGGTCAACGGACACCGCCGCTCCGGTCGCCTCACTCTGAATAGCCATTTGGGCGGCTACCGGCAAAGCCACGAAAGCCAACGCCGCAAACGCTCTCCATAAATTTCTCATAATCATGTCCGACCGTCGAAGGGCCGACGAAGCCAGCTGCGAACAGACCCGCGCCCGCATCTCCGTATCGAACAGACCGACAGTCTGCTGCCGTCGGAAATCGCTCGCCGCCTTTCGAGACAGCAGTCACGCGCCAAGGCCGGCGGGACGCACAACCGTCCGCTCATACTGGAAACTGGGTGGCAGGCGAGACAGGTCCGGGTGTTCGCGGTCTCTGTCGGAGACCAGCGCCTCGTCGGCCGACACCGGCCAAGGGATGCCGAGAGCGGGATCGCTCCACAGCAGGCCGCGATCGTGCTCGGGGGAATAGTAGGCGCTTACCTTGTAAATGACCTCCGTATCGGGCTCCAGCGTGCAATAGCCGTGTGCGAACCCTTCCGGTATGAAGATCTGGTTCCAATCGGCAGCGCTGAGTAGCGCCGCGACATGGTGCCCAAAGCTCGGCGAACCCCAACGTATGTCGACCGCGACATCGAAGATCGAGCCCGCCGTCACCCGCAGCAGTTTGGTTTGCGCACAGGGCGGTATTTGGAAGTGGAGACCGCGAACAACCCCCTTGCTCGCCGATAGAGAGTGGTTGTCTTGTACGAAATGAATGTCGATGCCGTGCGCTCGCAGCGCGTCTTCCCTAAAGACCTCAGAAAAGAACCCTCGCGGATCAACGTGACGAACCGGCTTGAGTAGCTTGATGTCCGCAATCTCGGTTTCGACAATCTGCATCCCAATTTGTCCCCACGTCACACCAGGCCGCTTGCCGGCTATGCTCGGCCGCTGGTGTTGTCACAAATCCGGAGGCCCCGCAAGGACGGGTTCCCTCGTGCTTCCTTGATCGGCGGCAAAGCGCGAGATTCATTCTCTGTTCGGCGGGCAAACTTGCCCTGATCGGTGTGAAAAATTCCCTGTTCGCTAAACTAGGGAATTTTCGATGTAAATACTTGATTGGACTTCATTCGTGATGCGCGTTTCGGCGTCGCGATCAGGCGGTTTTCTGACTTCCCTATATTTCCAGCCATCGGGAATTCCGGAGGCGCTCTACCCGGCGATTCTCGTGCGCTCTCTGACCCGCGCGATCGTTGCGGTCGTCCCCTGGCTCGGGAGCAGATCCACCAACAGCACCTTTCCGCCGTTGCGCCGGACGATGTCGGCTCCGACAACCTGGTCCGGCCGATAGTCGGCTCCTTTCACGAGGATATCCGGGCGGATTGCCTCGATTAGCGACAGTGGCGTGTCCTCGTCGAAGAGAACCACGAGATCTACCGAGGCCAAGGATGACATGACCGTGGCCCTCGCCGTTTCGGATTGGATCGGCCTATCCGACCCTTTGAGGCGCCTGACCGAGGCGTCGGTATTGAGCGCTACGACGAGCCGATCACAGGCCGCCCGGGCCCGGGCCAGCAGATGGACGTGGCCCGGATGAACCAAGTCGAAGCAGCCGTTGGTGAACCCGATCGTGAGGCCATGTCGCCGCCATTCGCCAATGCGCTGCAGCGCAGCCTCGGGCACCATGATTTTTTCGCCGCCGGCAATGACACTCCGGCGGTGCAGCTCCTCTGCCAAATCACGGCCGCTGACCACAGCGGTTCCCGGCCTCGCGACGGAGATCCCCGCCGCGATGTTGGCAAGACGGGTCGCTTTCTCTAAATCCGGGTCGGATGCGAGTGCCGCAGCCAATCCTGCAACAAAAGTGTCGCCGGCGCCGGATACGTCGGAAACCTCCTGTACCCGCGCCGGCAGGTGAAGGGCCGGCATGCCTCGACGCACCAGTGTGAGGCCGTTTTCCGAGCGTGTGACGATCACGGCATCGCAGGCAGCGGTGTCGAGCGCGATACGGGCCGCTCGTTCGGCGCCGTCGTCGTCCGTGGCGTCGAACCCGGTCGCCCGCGTCACCTCCTGGGCGTTTGGTGTCAGGACCGTGACGTTCCGGTAGGCCTTGAAAGAACCTCGCTTGGGATCAGCGATGACCGGCCGCTGCGCTCTGCGTGAGAGACTGACCACTCCCCTGAGCAGCCGATCGCACAACACTCCTTTTGCGTAATCGGAGAGCACGACGACGTCGCTTTCCGAGAGCGCTCGCGCGAACCAGCGCCTGAGCTCGGCTGCAGTTTTATCGTCAAGTGGATCGATCGTCTCGTCATCCACCCGCAACAATTGGTGCGCGCCCCTGGTGGTGAACCTCGTCTTTACGGTCGTGGGCCGATGCGATGTGGCGAACAGCCGCGAATCGATTCTATCGCCGACGGTCGCGACGAGGCGCTCGATCTCGCCACCCGCATCATCGGCGCCGATGACGCCGATGAGGATCGCGCGCGCGCCCAGCGCCGCCACATTGTGGGCGACATTGGCCGCACCACCCAAGCTGGCTCGCGCCGCGGTAACGCGCAGCACCGGGATCGGGGCTTCCGGAGAGATCCGGTCGACCTCACCGGACACGTATCGGTCGAGCATCACATCGCCCAGAACGAGCACGGTGCGGCCGACGAAGCGCGGGATGAGACCGGCGATCGTGCCGTCTGCGGTCTCGCCGCCGCGTAAAGCGCCAGCCGCCTGATCGGACGTCGACAACACCGGGCGCCACCTGCTCCAACCGAATTAGATCGTAATTTACGCTAACCAAAGAGGCTCGCGCTGAAAAGTGGGCTGAGGGATAGTGGCGGCGGGGAACAGCGATTACATGGGCCGACCGTAGAGTGTGCTGTCGCCTCATAACGCCGGCGCGGCGAGCACCTGAGCCTCGGCGTTAAACTCGCGCATTCCGGGAGCAGCGGTCGCCTGCTGGGCAACCGGGAGCCGGCAGGTAATTCTGGTTCCTTGACCTGGGGCCGAGTCCATTACGATGGTTCCGCCGTGCAGCTCGATCAGGCTTTTGACCAGCGACAAGCCGAGGCCGGCGCCTGATTGGCGCACGCCACGCTCGAACTTCTCGAAAACGCGGGCCTGATCCGCGGGCGCGATCCCAACGCCGGTATCGGCGACCGTCAGCAGCAGCGCGTCTTCGTGACGCGCCGCCTCGACGCGGACCGCGCCCCCCGGCGGGGTAAATTTGACCGCATTCGAGATCAGGTTGAAGAGGGCTTGCTTGAGTCGTCGTTCGTCGCCGTCGATGACGCCAATCTCTGGCGGGCAGCGAAGATCGAGTTCCAGATCGCGGCTGCGGGCGCGTTCGCGGGTCAGCGACAGCACGGCGTCCAGCATTGTCATGACATCGATGCGGCCGGTTTCAAGCACCATGTAGCCCGCTTCGATCGTGGCGAGGTCCAGGATGTCGTTGATCAGCCTCAGCAGCAGGCGCGCGCTCGCAAGGATGCTGTGGGTGTAATCGAGCTGGCGCGGATTGAGGGTTCCGAAATACCGGTTCGCCAGGATCTCGGCAAAGCCGATGACGGCGTTCAATGGATTGCGCAGCTCATGGGACACGTTGGCGATGAATTCACTTTTGAGTCTTCCGGCGGTTTCGAGCGCCTCGTTGCGCTCGCGCAACGCGCGCTCGACCCGGGCCGTATCGGTGACGTCGAGATAGGTCAAGAGGACATTGCCGTCCGGAAGCGGCATCGTCGCCACCTGCAACATCGCGCCGTCGCTGCGGTGGAGCGGGCTTCTCGCCGCCGCATGTGCAGTGACCTCGGCGATAATCTCTTGCTTCATCGCCGACCAGTCTCCGCCATCGTCGAGAAAAACACGCATCTTGTCGACGATCTCGCCGATATGCGGCTCCCCTGCAACATCGTCCTGCGACAATCCCCAGATCTTCAGGTAAGCAGGGTTGTGCAGCTTTAGCCGGCCGTCGCTGCCGTAAACCGCAACCCCCTCGAACAAGTTGTCGAGGGTCGCGCGTCGCACCTGGGTCAAGGTATTGCATGATCGCTCGAGCGCCAGCCGGTCGGTCACGTTTTCGTAAACGAACGTGAGCCCGCCGAGCGGGTGCGGCGAGATCGACAGCAGCAAGGTGCGGTCGTCGGGCAGATGCAGCAGCTCCTGCTGCCGGTGAATCAGCGAGGTGAAGAGTTGCAAGCGCTCCCGTTTGAACGCGCGGAAATCAGCATGTTCCGGGATGCGTCGGCGCTCGCGCAGCCGTTCCAGCACGTCACCGAACGAGGGTTCGGCGGCGAGCCATTCCGCTTCGAGGCCCCACAATATGGTGAACGCGGAATTAAAGAATTTGAGCCGTTGGTCGGCGCCGTAGATTGCTACGGCTGCGCCGATGCTTTCGAGCACCTCGGCGTGTGCGCCGACGTGGCGACGCAGCTCCGTTTCCGCGGTCTCGAGATCGGTGCGATCGAGGGCAAAGCCGATCGTTCCTCCATCGCTGGACGGCAACTCGATGAGGTCGAGCAGCCGGCGAGACCCGCCAATCACGACATGGCGCCGAGCCTCGCGCCGGTCTGCGGTCGTCGCCATTCCGGTGCGCCCGGTCGGCTGATCCCGACTCGTCGTCGGCATCAGCTCCCGGCCTTCGGCCAGCGCAAATTCGCGGGTCGTGTCGAGGGCGCTCACATACGCCCTGTTGCAATCGACCAGAGCGCGATCACGATCGCGCCGCCAGATCGGCACCGGGATCGCGTCGACCAGCTCGCGCAGGCTCGTGGCCTCATCGCAGGCCCGTCGTGCGAGTACTGCCGCGCCGTCGTCGAGCAGCCACAGAACTGTCTCGCCGGTCGCCGTCCGGCGTCCCTCGATGGAGAACGCCCCGCCGCCGCGCATGCTGACGGTCAGCGAGAACCGAGTGCCGTCACGATGCAGCGCTTCGCGTGCGGCCTCGAGTTGGGCGGCATCGCCAGGGGCGAGCTCGGAGAGAAACTTCGGGTAGGCAAGGGTTCCGACAGAGTGTCCGTCGGGATCGCACCCGACGGGCCAGCGAAACGCCGCGAGCGGAACCGTCTCGAGCACAGCTGACGCCTCGGCCCGGGTACGCTCGCAGCCGGCGTACACGAGCCGCGTTTCCCGCAATTTTGCTATGGCCCACAGCAATAGTCCGCCCAGCGTCACCACGACAACCGCACAAAATCCGGCAGCGAACTCGATCACGGTTTCATGCCCTATCTTCGCATCAAAGTATACGAAAATCCGTATGACTCTCGCTAAGCGAGCATAGTAAGACGTGTTTTACCAAAAAAACAAGAGCGATTATCGTACCGTTACATAGTTAAGGTTGTATCCGATCGAGCCGACAGCGCCGGCTTCGAACGATCCCCCTGCTGCCCTTCAAGGCAAAGGAGCATGCAACGCCACTGATCCGATCGAGGTATTGTTGCGCTCGCGGTCGCTGATTGGTTCAAAGCTCCGCGAATGGAGGCACAGATGGAAGAAGTCTGGATCGAAAAGCTCGCCATCCAGGAGCTCTGCTCGCGCTGTTGCCAGACCATCGACGCGCAGGATTCGGACGGTGCTCCCTGCCGGATGGCGCGTTCGAATTCGATGGCCATGTCGTCCGCGGCTACGCGGCACTTCGCGAATATGCGAGGCGCACATGCGCGTGCTGCGAGGGCGTCACATGACGCTCAACCGTCTTTATCATGTCAATTGCGACCGGGCGCGCGGCCACGGTTGTCTCGATGGCTACGCATACTCGACCTTGACGAGATTATCATGCTAGGCGCCCTGGCCCATGACCTTGTAGCCCGACCTCGTCGACCTGCGGCTTGACTTCCTCCCAAGGGTAGTTCCTGAGCGCGTCGATCTGGATCTCGCTGTCGAAGTGGCCGATGTTGCAGACGATGGCGCGGTCCTTCATATGCCGCATGTGGTCGATCGTGATCACATCGATGTTGCCGGTGGCGGTGACAAAGACGTCGCCTTGTGAGGCGGCTTCGTCCATCGTCGTCACCTGATAGCCCTCCATCGCCGCCTGCAGCACGCAGATCGGGTCGATCTCGGTGACCATCATGCGGGCCCCCTGGCTCCTGAGGCTCGCCGCCGAGCCCTTGCCGACATTGCCGTAGCCGCACACCACGGCGAGCTTGCCGGCGAGCATCACGTCAGTGGCGCGCTTGATGCCGTCGACCAGGCTCTCGCGGCAGCCGTAGAGGTTGTCGAATTTCGACTTGGTGACACTGTCGTTGACGTTGAATGCCGGCGCCTTAAGCGCACCCTCGCGCATCATAGCGTAGAGCCGGTTGACCCCGGTCGTCGTCTCTTCCGAGATGCTCCGGATCTCCTTCAAGAGGTCGGGGTGCTTGTCGTGCAGGACCTTGGTCGCGTCGCCGCCAAAGCCAGGCGGAGTTTATGAACCGAGGGCGGCGAGCTCGGCCTCGACTACGGTTCGCAGGGCCGGCAAGTGGTCCTGGATGGTAATCCACACGTCATACGCTTCGACGCCTTCGTAGTCGTGGCGGTACACGTTGCCGGCGCCGGCCATCTCTTTCCACGGAATCGATGGATGGCGAGCCTTCAGCTCTTCCGGCAAGCGGCGTGAGGCCTCGGAGATGATTTCGAGGCATCGCGTCACCTCATAAAAGCGTAGCGGATCATCTCTGAAAGCCTCCTATTCGAGGTCACCTAGAAACCGCTCCACCAGTTCGATGTGAGAACGGATGTCGTTGAGCCAGCGCCGCGTGGAAGCCGGGTTAGAACGCATAAATCGCGTCTCGGTCGGCGGCTGGCCCGACATAGGGCTTCAAGCGGTCACGCCTCACGACATCGACGCGGGTATCGAACAGTCCGGCGATGTAGTCCTTGATGGCGACGTACTCATAAACCCCGATCCTCGCTGTCGGATCGACCTCGATCATAATATCGACATCGCTGTCGGGGCGCTCCTCGCCGCGCGCGCACGACCCGAACAACGCGGCATGCCGGACCCCGCGCTCGCGCAGTGCGGCCTCGTCCTCCTGCAGTCGGGCGATGATGTCCTGGCGGTCCATGCGGCTCTATATAACCTGGAAACCCTTTGCCGCGAGGCGTGGATGGCCCGGTCGAGCCCGGCCACAAACGATTGGGTGAATGAGCGGTCGACTGTCTGGGTCAGGGACTGCGCTCATCAATACCGGTAGTGCTCGGGTTTAAAGGGGCCGGAGCGCGGCAGGCTGAGGTAGTTGGCCTGTGCGGCGCTGAGCGGGGTCAATTTGACCCCGAGCTTGTCGAGATGCAGGGCGGCGACCTTCTCGTCGAGGTGCTTGGGCAAGACGTAGACCTTGTTCTCGTACTTGCCGTGGTTGGTGAAGAGCTCGATCTGGGCCAGCACCTGGTTGGTGAACGAGGCACTCATCACAAAGCTCGGATGGCCGGTGGCGCATCCCAGATTGACCAGCCTTCCCTTGGCTAGCACGATCAGCCGCTTGCCGTCGGGAAAGACGACCTCATCGACCTGCGGCTTCACTTCCTCCCAGGGATAGTTCCGGAGCGCGTCGATCTGGATCTCGCTGTCGAAATGGCCGATGTTGCAGACGATGGCACGGTCCTTCATGTGCCGCATGTGGTCGATCGTGATCACGTCGATATTGCCCGTCGCGGTGACAAAGATGTCACCTTGTGAGGCGGCCTCGTCCATCGTCGTGACCTGATAGCCCTCCATCGCCGCCTGCAAGGCGCAGATCGGGTCGATCTCGGTCACCACGACGCGCGCCCCTTGGCTCCGGAGGCTCGCCGCCGAGCCCTTGCCGACATTGCCGTAGCCGCACACCACTGCGAGCTTGCCGGCGAGCATCACATCGGTCGCACGCTTGATGCCGTCGACGAGGCTCTCGCGGCAGCCGTAGAGGTTGTCGAATTTCGACTTGGTGACCGAGTCGTTGACGTTGATCGCCGGCGCCTTCAGCGAGCCGTCGCCCATCATCGCGTAGAGCCGGTTGACCCCGGTCGTCGTCTCTTCCGAGATGCCGCGGATCTCGGCCAAGAGGTCGGGGTGCTTGTCGTGCAGGATCTTGGTCGCGTCGCCACCGTCGTCGAGCACCATGCTCGGCGTCCACCCTTTGGGGCCGCGCAGGGTCTGCTCGATGCACCATTCGTATTCGTCCTCGCTCTCGCCTTTCCAGGCAAAGACCGGGACGCCGCTTGCGGCGACTGCGGCGGCCGCATGGTCCTGGGTCGAGAAGATGTTGCACGAGCTCCAGCGCACCGTCGCGCCGAGCTGCATGAGCGTCTCGATCAGTACCGCCGTTTGGATCGTCATGTGCAGACAGCCGACGACCCGCGCGCCCGCGAGCGGCCGGGCCGCGCCGAACTCCTCGCGCAACGCCATCAGTCCCGGCATCTCGGTCTCGGCGATCGCAATCTCGCGCCGTCCCCAATCGGCGAGCGTGATGTCGGCAACCTTGTAGTCGGTAAAGGCGGGCATTCACATCTCCCGGAACAAAGACAACAACATATACACATATCTTTATGTCGCTGGCAAGTCTTGACGCGACGCCGCGAACCTGGCAATATTAACCAAATTACCAGAAATGGGCGGCCTCCCTGCTCGCTCCCTCAGCGAGCAATGATAATTATCCTAAGTGATTGATATGCCAATTTATTTTGCGTTCGTGCGCGATTTTTTCCCGGATATTCCCGGTAAAACCGGGAATATTGCGGCCCGCCGGCCTCCCTCAATGCGACAGCGCGACCGTGTTGAAATCGTCGAGCAGGGCGGCGATGCGGCCGGTGTCAGATTGGTCCATGATCGCCCGCGCGCGGCGGGTGGCGGCGACCATGTCGAGGCCGCGGATACGCTGCTTGACGCGCGGGATATTGCGCGGTGCCATCGACAGGTTGCGCAGCCCGAGGCCGAGCAGCAGAGCGGCATAGCGCGGCTCGCCGGCCATTTCGCCGCAGACGCTGATCGGCATGCCGCGGCGCAGCGCCGCCTCGACCGCGAACTGGATCAGCCGCAGCACCGCCGGATGCAGCGGGTTGTAGAGGTGGGCCACCTGCTCGTCGCTGCGGTCGATCGCCAGCGTGTATTGCACAAGGTCGTTGGTGCCGATGGCAAAGAAATCCGCCTCCGCCGCCAGCGCGTCGGCGGCGAGTGCGGCACCCGGCACCTCGATCATCGCACCCAGCGGCGGCAATGCCTTGGGCAGCCGCGCGCCGCGCCGTCTGAGCCGACGCGCGACTTGCTCGAGCGCCTCGCGCACCTGCCGGATCTCGCCCGCAGCCGAGATCATCGGCAGCAAGATCCGCAGCGGCCCGTCGCTCGCCGCCCGCAGCATCGCCCCGAGCTGCGGGTCCAACAGCCGGCGGTGCTGCAGGGAGAGACGGATCGCGCGCAAGCCGAGAGCGGGGTTGGCGGACTCCTCGACCCGCTCGCTCAGCGACCGAGCGATCTTTTCGCCGCCCAAATCAAATGTGCGCACGGTCACCGGCCGACCGTCCATCCCGCGCACTAGCGCCGAGAAGACGGCGTATTGCTCGTCCTCGTCCGGCAGATCGTCGCGGTTCATGTAGAGGAACTCCGAGCGGACCAGGCCGAGGCCCATGGCACCGTTGGCCAACGCGTACGGCAGCTCGACCGGCAATTCGAGATTGGCTTCGAGGGTGATCTCGACCCCATCGCGGGTCACCGCAGGCAACTTGCGCAGGCGCGCCAGGTAGCGTCGCTCGCGCTCGAAGGCCTCACGGCGCGCCTCGTATTCGGCGATCGTCTCGGCGCAGGGATCGATGATGACGGTGCCCTCCGCCCCGTCGATCACTACCGTGTCGTCCGCCCGCGCATGCTCGAGCAGGCCGGGGACGGCGAGCACCGCCGGGATGCCAAGGGCGCGCGCCACGATCGCGGTGTGGCTTTCGGCGCCGCCGAACACGGTGGCGAACCCGGCGACGCGTTGTGGGTCCATCAGCGCCGTGTCGGCTGGCGTCAGCTCGTCGGCGAGGACGATTGCACCCCCCGTCATGTCCGAATAGGTGACGTAGGGTTTCTTGATCAGATTGCGGATCAGCCTTGCGCCGACGACACGGATGTCCTCAATCCGCGCCGCAAGATAGGCATCGCGCATCGTGGCGAAGCTCTCGGCAATCTCGTTGATTTCGAGCTGGACCGCGCGCTCGGCATTGATCCGCGCCCGCGCGATGCGTTGGTCGGCGCCGCGAACGAGGCGCGAGTTCGACAGCATTGCAAGGTGCGCATCGAGAAGGTAGCCGACCTCTTCGGCGGCGGATTCCGGCAGGCCCGAAGACTTGACCTTGAGCTTGCGCAGTTGGCGCTGAGAAACTACAACCGCCTCGGCAAAGCGGCCGCGTTCCCGTTCGATCTCGGTCTCGGGAAGATGGCGCTCGCGGACTGGGAGATCGCCACCTTCGGCGATATAGGCGGGCCCGATGGCGATGCCAGCCGACACCCCGAGGCCAGGCAATCGACGCTCGGTGGGTGCCGCCTGTTCCGCGAGCTCGGAAAGCTGATCACTCCTCATCGAACTTGCATTCGATCAGCTTGATGAGTGCCGTCACTGCCGCTTCGGCTTGACGCCCGGTGGCAACCAGCTCGATAGCCGTGCCCGGCGCTGCGGCCAGCATCATCAGCCCCATGATCGAGCGGCCGGAAACCTCGGTCCCGTTCTTGCGTACCGAGATCTGGGCATCGAATTGCGCGGCAGTCTTGACAAAACGGGCGGCGGCGCGCGCGTGGAGCCCACGCTGATTGCAAATCGTCACGACCCGGCGCGCCGCGCTCGTCTGGTCGATTGGGCTAGCGCTCATCGGCGGGCGTCGTTGAGCAGTTGAGAGGCGACGTTGATGTATTTGCGGCCCGCCTCTTGAGCGCCGACGACAGTCCGTTCGAGGCTCTCCGTCTGTCTTAGGCTCGCGAGCTTGATCAGCATCGGTAGGTTGACGCCCGCGATCACCTCGATCTTGGCGCGGTCCATGACCGAGATCGCGAGGTTCGAGGGGGTGCCACCGAACATGTCGGTCAGCAATACCACGCCATCACCGGTGTCGACCTCGGCGATCGACCGGAGGATATCCTGGCGGCGTTGTTCCATGTCGTCATCAGGCCCGATGCAGACGGCGGCGATTTGGGTCTGAGCACCGACGACGTGCTGGAGTGCCGCGGCAAATTCCGCCGCGAGCCGCCCATGGGTCACCAGGACCATGCCGATCATGCCGGATCCCCTCTCACGCTCGCGGAACAGTCTGCCAGGAAGGCGCACATTGAAGATCAGGTAGGCATCGCGTGGGCTACCCTGGCGATAGGGCGAAGGACGTGACAAAAACGCGCAGTCCGCCGGCATCGAGGGCGACAGGGACGGTCGACAGGCGCTTCAGATCGGGAACGGTCAATACGGGGGTGTCGATCACCAGATCAGCGCGGTTGCGCAGCGCAAAAGCCACTTGACGCTCGAGCCGGATTCCTTCCACGATCGGGCGCTCTCGGGCTGAAGGATAGCGCCGTGGGGCCTTCATATAGCGCCGTTTGAGGCGCTCGTCATCACCGTCGATAGAGAGCTCCATCGGTGCATGCGCGCCAGGCGAGGCGAAGCTTCGCTGGCGCGGAGGCCTCGAACGGCGCCAGTGTGATCAGTGGAATGGACAGCCCGAGCACCACTTCAAACCGGTTGTCAGGAATACGCTCGATCTGCGTCGAGGGCACGAGGTCGACGACCATTGCGAGCGGCGCTTCATACAGTGTGTCGACGCGCAGGATGCCAAGGCCGCGGACTTCGATCAGGCCGGCAATCGCGGCGGGTGCTTGCACGAGAACGTGATTGTCTACACGCCGCAGTGAGGCTTGGTCGTCGGCGACGAGACGAGCGCCACCCTCGATCAAGCGCAAGGCAAGATCCGATTTTCCGGCGCCAGGCGGCCCGCGGAGCAGGATAGCGTCGCCGTCGATGGCGATCGCTGTGGCATGGACCAGCGAGGTGTCGATCACGACTCCGCCGGCAAGCGAATGCAGAAGCGAGCGCCCGTACTGGCGCCGCGCCCATCCTTGCGGTTTTCCGCCCAGATCATACCGCGGTGCGCTTCGACGATCTGCTTTGAGATCGAAAGCCCGAGCCCGGAATGGGTGCCAAACTTCTCGCCGAGCGGACGTTCGGTGTAGAACCGGTCGAAGATCGCCGTGAGCTTGTCTTCGGGGATCCCGGGTCCCTGATCCTCGACAGTGATCAGAACCGCCCTGCCATCGTGGCGCGCGGTCAGGCGGATCTCGCCCTGCGGCGGGCTGAACGACACGGCGTTGGCGATCAGGTTGCGAAAGACTTGCGACAGCCGCGTCTCGATCCCGGGCACGATCAGCGGGTGGCTGCGGTCGGTCAACTCGAGGACGAGGCGCGGCGCGTCCGCTGTCCTGGTCGACTCGTGGAGATCGGCGAGTGCCTCCAGCATCGCTCCGATATCGATTGGCTCCACCTCGAGACGTCCGAGTTCGGCGTCGAGGCGCGAAGCGTCGGAGATATCCGTGATCAGACGGTCGAGCCGCTCGACATCGTCGAGGATAATCGCCATCAATCGACGTTGGTTCGCCGGATCTTCGATCCTGATGGCGGTCTCAACTGCGCTGCGCAGTGAGCTCAACGGGTTCTTGATCTCATGCGCGACATCGGCGGCGAAGCTCTCGATCGCGCTCATCCGCTGCCAGAGCGCGTCCGTCATCTCGCGCAGCGAGCCGGAGAGATCGCCGATCTCATCGCCGCGCCGGGTGAAATCCGGTATCTCGACTCGGGCGCGACGGCCGCGCGCACGCTCCGCTGCCCCGGCAAGGCGGCGGATCGGGCGAACGATGGTGCCGGCGAGGTAAAACGAGAGCAACACGGTGACCAACAGCGCGACACTGAAGATCCGCAGCAGCTCTAGCCGCACCGTTCGGACCTCCTCCTCGATCTCGCCGCTGCCGGTCGACAGCATTACGGCGCCCAGCACCTCCTTATATTGCTGGATCGGGACGGCGACGCTGAGCACAAGGCCGCCGCTCGCCGGGTCGCTACGGATCACGGATGCGGTCTCGCCGCGCAGCGCGCGTGTCACCTCAGGGTAGTCGTCGGCGCGCTGCGATGCATTCTCGTGATACATCGGGTATCGGTTCCGGCGCGGCAGCTCGCCGACGACCCAGTCGTAGATGCGATCAGTAAAGCGCATGATCGGGCCGGCGGTTTTCGGTGCCGGCAATTCGAGCACTTGAATGCTGTCACCCGGTCCGCGCAGCACGCGGCTGTCGGCGATGATTTCGCCCTTGATATCGAAGAGCCGCGCCCGGGTCCGCGTCGGCTCAACCAGGCGACGCATCATCTGGCGGGCGAGATCGGGAAGCAGGATTTCCCCTTCATCGACCGAATCGAGAACCGCCCCCTCGCCAAGCGCGGCGGCAAAAACCTCGCCTTGCGTCTTCAATGACTCGATTTGCTGACCAACGAGGCTTGCTTGGTATTTGCCGAGATAAAGAAACCCGCCCGCGAGAAGCGCCAGCGCCAATACGTTGACGGCGAGGATCCGGCGGGTGAGCGGTGATATTGGCCATCGCCCACCGCTGCTACCCCGCCGCAAATAGGTAGTACGGTGGAGCGCCGCCGACGGCGAGTCTGGTTCAGCGGTCGCGGTATCGGTAGCCGACGCCATAGAGGGTTTCGATCTGGGCGAAATCCGCATCGGCTGCCTTAAACTTCTTGCGCAGCCTTTTGATGTGGCTGTCGATCGTGCGATCGTCGACATAGATGTGCTCGCCGTAGGCCGCGTCCATCAGCTGGTCGCGGTTCTTGACGTGCCCCGGGCGGTGCGCGAGCGACTTGAGGATCAGAAATTCGGTAACTGTAAGCTCCACCGGTTCGCCATTCCAGGTGCACAGGTGGCGCGCCGGGTCGAGGATCAGCCGGCCGCGCACAATCACCGGCTCGCCTTGTGGATCGTCGCGCTCCCGAGCGAGCTCGCCGCGCCGAATGAGCGCGCGGATGCGCTCGATCAACAGCCGCTGCGAAAAGGGCTTCTTAATGTAATCGTCGGCGCCCATGCGCAGGCCCAACAGCTCGTCGACCTCGTCGTCTTTTGAGGTTAAAAAGATCACCGGGATGTGGCTTTGTCGCCTAAGCTGGCCGAGCAGCTCCATGCCGTCCATGCGCGGCATCTTAATGTCAAGCACGGCAAGATCGACGGGCTGCGCGCTCACACCTTTGAGAGCCTCGGTCCCGTCGCTGTAGCAACGAACGATAAAACCTTCCGCTTCGAGCGCCATCGAAACGGACGTCAGGATGTTTCGGTCGTCGTCGACAAGAGCAATCGTATTCGGCACTTGGATACCCCCGTTCTCGCCGCGAGATGGTTTGCGGCCCTCCTGAAGGTGCTGTTACAACTAAATATGGCCCTTGGGTGGCAAACAGAAACCCTTCCGCCTTTTTTCTGGATACGACTGCGTCTCCCTTGACGAGAGTGCACGGCCGCGGCTCACTCTACGCATGTCGGAGTCCTTAACGAGCCCCGATCCGGCGGTCTTCGGCCGGTTACTGGCGCGCGGCTGCACCCGGGCGGCGCTCGCCACGAGCCTTAATGGCGCGCCCTACGCTTCGCTCGTGCTGTTCGCAGTCGACCTCGATGCGAGTCCCCTGCTGCTGCTGTCTGATCTTGCGCAACACAGCCGCAACATTGCCTTCGACCCGCGGGTATCGCTGTTGCTCGACGCCACCGAGGGCCACCCCGATCCCCTGACGGGACCTCGTCTGACCTTGCTGGGGCGCGCCGCGTTGATCGATGATGCACGCTGCCTGGGCCGCTTTGTTTCGCACCACCCGGCAAGCGCCGCCTACGCCGGCTTTCGCGACTTCCATCTCTATCGGGTCGGGGTCGAGCGCGGGCATCTCGTCGCCGGTTTCGGCCGGATCGACTGGATCGATGGCGCCGATTTCCTGTTGGCATCCAACGCCGGGTCTCTCGCTGCGGCCGAGTCCGAGATCCTGAGACATATGAACGAAGATCACAGCGACACCATCGCACATTATGCATGCGATCTCCTCGGTCGCACCGGCTCGGGCTGGCGGATGACCGGGATCGACCCGGAAGGGATCGATATGCGGTGTGATGGCGAAGCCGCGCGGCTCGACTTCGCAGCACCGGTCCGCAGTCCGGTGCTGACGCCGGAAGCGGCACGCGTTGCGCTCGTTCAACTCTCGGGCGTAGTGCGCTGTTAGCGCGCATGCGTTGAGGGAACTTTGACACAGTCGCCCATCTGTGTTAGGGCGCAATCCAAGGGACATGCTTCGCGAGCCAAGTCTCGAAAGGAGGAGGCGTTCAATGAAGAAAGCGACGCGATGACCGGGACCAAGAGTCGTTTCGGGCTCGAGCGGCAGCACATGCGCCACCTCGGGACCCAGTATTGGAACCAGTCGGCACCGGTCCTCTACGAGCATGCCATCCGGCGCGGCGAGGGCGAGCTCGGCTTTGGCGGCAGCTTCTCGGTATCTACCGGCCCTTTTACCGGCCGCACTCCGCGGGACAAATACATCGTCAATGAGCCGGGCACCAAAGACACGGTGTGGTGGGGCAAGATCAACCAGCCGGTCGACCCCGAGCGCTTCGCCAGCCTGCACCAGCGCATGTTGGCCTACCTCCAGGGGCACGAGATCTTTGTCCAGGACCTCTATGCCGGCGCCGATCCGGCATATCGCCTGCCGGTTCGGGTGGTCACCGACAGCGCGTGGCACAGCCTCTTTTCGCGCAATATGTTCATCCGCCCGCCGGTCGGCGAGCTGGAAGGCTTCGAGCCGGCCTTTACGATCCTGCACGCTCCGAAATTCCTCGCGATCCCGGAGGCGGATCGGATCAACTCCGACGTCTTCATTTTCGTCAATTTTGCCGAGAGGCTGGTGCTGATCGGCGGAACCTCATACGCTGGCGAAATCAAGAAGTCGGTGTTCGGCTATCTCAATTTTGTGCTGCCGGCGCGCGACGTTTTGCCGATGCACGCTTCGGCCAATGTCGGGCCGAAGGGCGATTGCGCGATCTTTTTCGGGCTCTCCGGCACCGGCAAGACGACATTGTCCGCCGATGGTTCTCGCACACTGATCGGCGACGACGAGCACGGGTGGAGTCCGAAGGGGATCTTCAATTTCGAGGGCGGCTGCTACGCCAAGGTCATCAACCTGTCACCGACTGCAGAGCCCGAGATCTACGCCACCGTTAGCCGCTTCGGAACCGTCCTTGAAAATGTGGTTCTCGATAAAGAGACGCGGATCGCCGATGTCGACGATCAGAGCCTGACCGAGAACACGCGCGCCTGCTATCCGATCGACTTCATTCCCAACGCCGATCCGCATGGACTCGGGCCGCACCCGAGCAATGTTGTGATGCTGACCGCGGACGCGTTTGGCGTCATGCCGCCGATCGCGAGGCTTAATGCCGAGCAGGCGATGTATCACTTCCTTTCCGGTTACACCGCACGGGTAGCGGGCACCGAGAAGGGGCTCAGCAACGCTCCGGAGGCGACTTTCTCGACCTGTTTCGGCGCACCCTTCATGCCGCGGCATCCGGCGGTCTACGCAAAGATGTTGGGGGCCCGGATCAAAGAGCATGGGGCGCAATGCTGGCTTGTCAACACCGGCTGGTCGGGCGGCACCTACGGTGTCGGTCGGCGTATGCCGATCGTCCATACGCGTGCACTGTTGCGCGCGGCGCTCGATGGCCGGCTCGCCGGCACTACGTTGCGCGAGGACCCCAACTTCGGGCTCTTCGTTCCCGAGGGCTGCCCTGACGTCCCGAGCGAGGTGCTCGACCCACGCGGCACCTGGTCCGACAAGAAGGCCTATGACGAGACCGCGCGTGAGCTGACCCGGCGGTTCGCCGCGAATTTTGCCGAGTTCGAGCCGTTCGTCGGCAGCGAGGTCAAAGAAGTCGCGATCCGGCCGGCGTTATAGTATCCGGTGGAGCCAACTACTGGTGCGCTCGCGGCAGCCAATCCCCTAGACGGCGCGCCGCCTCGGCAATGCTTTCGGTCGATCCGGCAAAGGAGAAGCGGATCCAGCCGCCGCCATTGATCGGATCGAAATCGAGACCTGGGGTTAGCGCGACCCCGGTCTTGGTGAGCAGCCGCCGGCAGAAGTGCTCGCTGTCTCGCGTTAGGCTCGAAATGTCGACGTAGAGGTAGAACGCCCCCTCGGCTGGCGCGAAACGGGTCAGCCCGGCAGCACCGAGGGTGCGGATCAACAGATCACGGTTGGCGCGATAGCGAGCGACATGACCGTCGAGCTCGCCGCGACAGCCGAAAACCGGGATTGCTGCCGATTGCGACAGCGCCGGCGGGGAGATGTAGAAATTTTGGGCGAGGCACTCGACCGAGCGAGCGAGGTCCGGCGGCACCAGCATCCAACCGAGCCGCCATCCGGTCATGCTGTAGTATTTTGAGAACGAGTTGACGATGACCGCGTCGCGGTCGAAGGCGCGCGCGGTCGCGGCGGCGGTTTCGTAGGTGATCCCGTGGTAGATCTCATCGGAAATTAGTCGGATGCCGCGGTTGCGGCACCAAGCGGTCAGTCGGCCGAACTCGTCGGCGCTGATCATCGTGCCCGTGGGATTGGCCGGGCTCGCGACAATCAACCCGTCCAGTCTGCCCAAATCCGCAAGCAGCTCGGCTGTCGGCTGGTAATGGGCGTTCTCGCCGACCGCGATCAGCACCGGCTCGATGCCGAGCGCCGAAAGAATGTTGCGGTAGGCCGGATAACCCGGGATCGCGAGCCCGACCCTGTCCCCAGCCTCGAAGGCGGCGAGAAAGGCGAGCAGAAAGGCGGCCGAGGAGCCAGTGGTGACCACGACTTCGGAGGGATCGACGGCGACTCCGTATCGCGCCTGGTAATGCCCGGCGATGGCCCTCCGCAAAGGGGCGATGCCGAGCGCATCGGTGTAGCCGATCGGCTCGCTGAGGAGGGCGCGCCGAGCGGCCTCCAGCACGGGCTCGGGCGCGGAGCTTCCCGGCTGGCCGACTTCGAGGTGGATGATTTCAGCGCCCCCAGCTTGGCGTTCGTTGGCGGCGCGCAGGACGTCCATGGCGATAAAGGGAGGGACGATGCCGCGGCGGGATGGACGCAAGCTCATGCCGTATCCTGCGCGAGAAGGTTGCCATTGGCGAGCGGCTTTCGCTATGAGGAGCGCCCTTTGCTCTCACCATGGAGACCGGCCCGGGATGTCAGAGACAATGCCGGCGCGTTTGCTTGGAATGTCCGGCAGCCTGCGCAGCGGCTCTTATTCGAACGCGGTCTTGGAGACGTTGCGGGAAAAGTTCGAGGGTCGCGCCGATCTCAGGATCTACGACCTCCAACCGATCCCGGCGTATAATCAGGACCTGGAAGGTGAAAAACGTCCTGCGCCAGTCAAGGCGCTGCTCGCTGCGATCGCCGAAAGCGACGGGCTTGTTCTCTGCGCGCCCGAGTTCAACCACAGCATTCCTGGTGTCTTGAAGAACGCGCTCGACTGGGCCTCGCGGCCTGCCTTTACCTCGGTGATGGCCTACAAGCCGGTGGCGATCATGGCGACCTCACGCGGGCCGCTCGGTGGCGCGCGTTGCTTGGAGCACTTGCGCGTGGCACTCGATTCGATGCTGGCGCGGGTCGCTCTGGCGCGCGAGGTCACGATCACCGCCTGCGCCGACAAGGTCCGGAACGGCCGGCTCGTCGACGAGACGTCGCTCGGTTTCGCTTGCGCCGCGGTCGAGGCGCTACTGCGCGAAATCCGTTTGTGGCGGACTGCTGACGACGGTCTCGGCTAGCCCATCACCCCGGGCTCGACGCCGGCTTTTCGTTGACGCAGCGTAAGAGCTTCCAATACCCGAACAGGTTGCTGGGCCGCACTTCTCGGATTGAAAGCTGGCTGTCGCGGCGGAACGCGTCGAACGGAAAATCGGCATGAAAGCCGATGTGGCGGGCGATCCGGGCCAGGCGCTTTTCCACCAAGCGCAGAAGCAGGTTGTCGCTGGTGAAGTGGTTGACAACCACGATCGTGCCGCCGGGTATGCAGACCCGGCGCATTTCTGCCGCAAAACGCGCCGGGTTGGGCACAACCGAAGCGACGTAAAGCGCCAGCACCGCGTCGAACGAGCTGTCCGGGAACTCGAGGTTCTCCGCGTCCATCACATGCAGGCCCTCGACATGCGTCAGGTCGAGCCGCCTGGCCCGGCGCTGCGCTTTCCCCAGCATATCGGCCGAGACATCGATCCCGGTCACCCGCGAATCGGGCCGGAAATGAGGCAGAGACAGACCGGTACCCACACCAACTTCGAGAATCCGCTGTCCCGGCCGATCATTCGCGATGCGCACGGCGTCCTTGCGCCCGGGATGGAACACCGGACCGAACACAATGTCGTAAGAACCGGAAAACAGGCGATAGGTCCGGATCGTATCATGCAAATCCATCGTCTCGCTCTCGTTGTGATCGATTGGACCGGCGCAGGAGGCCCCCACATCGTCTCCGGAGATGGCTCGTTCCGGACTCGTTGGTTAAGCTAACAATTGAATGCTGAGGATGCTAGGTCATCCTTAATCGCGAAGGCGCGTCGTACACTTCCATTCGATCGGCCATGTCCCGCCGCGAGGGCCGGTTCCGCCGGCCCTTTTCGTCCCGTTTTCAGCACATCTCTCAGATCAGGGTGATGCGATCGGCCTCTAGGCCTTTCTTGCCGTCTACGACTTCGACCCTGACCCGTTGGCCGGGGCCCAGGGCATTGACGCCGCTGCGGCGCAACGCGGTGATATGAATGAACACGTCTTTGCCACCGCCATCCGGAGCTATGAATCCGTAGCCTTTTTCGGCTTCGAACCATTTGACCGCTCCCTCAACCGTCGTGGAAGGCCGGGGTCCGCGGCGGTCCATTCCGCCGGCTCCGCCCTGCGGGGCGACCGCCGTGCTATTGTCGATGTTCAAGACATTTGTCACCAACGGGCCTTTCGCTCCGGCGCTGATCTCGCAGGTGATCGAGGCGCCTTCGCGCGCGTCTTCATAGCCGGCGCGACGCAGTACCGCCATCGGCAGGAAAGCGTCTTGTGATCCGTCGGCGAGAGTGACGAATCCAAAACCCTTGCTGGCATTGAACCACTTGACTTTGGCTTCGACGCGATGCCCTGGGGGAGTATCCTCGCGAAAGAAGCCCGGGCGGCGTTCGTACATAGCTCCTCTAAACGCGCAATAGAATGCGCCGAGCGCATGGAACACCGAACCATAGCGTAAAAACGTCGCACCGCGCTAGCGGTCACATTCAGGATTCTGTCAATCCCATGCCGCCCTCTCACCCGCCGTCCGGGCCGCCGTGATCCTGGAGAAACGCCGGATTGCGGCGTTATCCGCGATAGGCTACGAGGCTCTGATTCTGCTCACCCAATCCCTCGACGGAAAGCCGCATCCGATCGCCGGGCTTCAGGAATTTCGGCGGCTTGAAGCCCATGCCGACACCTGAGGGCGTCCCGGTCGGGATTACGTCACCGGGCAATAGGGTCATGAACTGGCTGACATAGCTGACGATCTCGTCGACGCCGAAGATCAGGTCGGCGGTGTTGCTGTTCTGGCGCCGCTCGCCGTTGACCTCGGTCCACAGTGCAAGCTTGCCGGGATCGGGGATCTCGTCAGCGGTGACCAGCCACGGGCCGGTCGGGCAGAAAGTGTCGGCACTTTTGCCCTTGGTCCATTGCCCGCCGCGCTCGATCTGGAATTCTCGTTCGGAGACGTCGTTGACGACGCAGTAACCGGCAACATGCTTGCGTGCGTCGGATTTGGCGACGTGTCGGGCGAGGCTGCCGATGACGATGCCGAGCTCGACCTCGTAATCGGTCTTCTGCGAGTTCTTTGGAATGACCACGTCATCGTTCGGGCCACAAATCGAGGACGTCGCCTTCATGAAAAAGATCGGCTCGGAGGGGATCGCGGCACCCGCCTCCTGCGCGTGCAGGCGGTAATTGAGGCCGATTGCGACGATCTTCGATACCGAGCCGACGCAAGGACCTAGTCGCGGCGTGCCGGGAAGCAGCGGCAGGCTCGCCGGATCGAGACGGCGCAACCGGTCGAGCGAGGCCGGAGCCAGCACCTCGCCGGCGATGTCGCGGACGGCACCGGAGAGGTCACGGATCTTGCCGTCGCGATCGAGCAGGCCCGGCTTTTCCTGGCCCACGGGTCCGTAGCGAAGCAGCTTCATCGGGGTACCTCCTGTCGAGCCTCGGGTCGTGCAAGTCCGGATCAAGTTGCCATGCCAGACCGGCGCCTGTCCAACGGTATGCCGCCGCCCGGTGGTCTCCCTGAGAACAGGGAGAAAAAATTTTTTCAGACCGAAATCGCTGAAGAAATGCGTTTATATCAAACGCTTATGGGCGATCTTGGGTACCGCTTTGACGCACTCTGAGGGAGGCTTTGACGCCACCTGAGGGAGGCCTTGACGCCACCGAGGGAGGCTTTGACGCCGTTTTGACGCCAAAAGGGGGGGTTGGCAGGGAGCGCCGGCCGAGGATTTCTGCTCCCTCAGCTACCGGCCAGCATAGGCTCGGATCTTGTCAAGGAGATGGCAACGCCGAGGCCTCTGACGGCTCAGATCTCGACTTCGAGACCGACTTCCACGACCTGTCCGGTGGGGACCCCGAAATAGGCGGCCGGAAGATTGGCGTTGAGGTGCATCGCCGCGAAGAGCCGCTCGCGCCAGACTGCCATCCCGGGCACCTTGCCGTTGGCGACGACCATGACCCGGCGCGAATAGAAGGTAATCTTCTCCGGATCGATGTCGTACAGAGCGGGGTCGCGGCAGGCGAGTTTCAGCCCCTCCATAACGTTGGGATGTTCCATGAACCCGAAACGGAGCAGCACGCGGGTGATCCCAGCTCCAACCGGGATCAGCTTCACCCGCTCTCCGGGATCCACCCGCGGTGCGTCGGTCGTCGTCGTTGAGACGAGCAGCATGCGCTCGTGCAATACCCGGTTGTGCCGGAGATGGTGGGTCAGAGCGAGCGGGATACCCGAGCTTGCCGCGGTAAAGATCGCAGCCGCTCCCGGCAGCCGGATCGGGCGGCTCTCTAGAACCCAAGGGATGAATTCGTCCTCGCGCTGCCGCAGGCGTGAGCGCTGCTGCTCGAGCAGGCGATACCCCGTTCGCCAGGTCAACATCAGGAATGCAACGAGGCCAGCCAGCAACAGCGGGAACCAGCCGCCCGCAAACAGCTTTGTCGCGTTCGCCGCGACAAAGACCAGCTCGACAATCAAGAGAGATCCGTTCACGACCGCGACGAGCAGCGGGTTGTAGCCCCATTGCAGCGCGACGAGAGCGGCCAGGACCGTGGTGACCGCCATCAGCATCGAGACAGCGATGCCGTAGGCGCCGCCGAGCGCGTCGGCGGAGCCGAACATAACGACCGCCCCGAGTGTCCCGGCGGCGAGCAGCCAGTTGACCAGCGGCATGTAGATCTGCCCCTTCTCCCGGCTGGCCGTATGGAGCACGCGCATCCGGGGCAGAAAGCCCAGCTGGATCGCCTGCTGGGTAAGCGAGTATGCGCCGGAAATGATGGCCTGCGAGGCGATGATCGTGGCCATCGTCGCAAAAGCCACCATCGGATAATGGAGCCACCCTGGAGCAAGCAGATAGAACGGGTTCGCGATGGCGTCGGGGTCGGAGAGCAGCAAGGCTCCCTGCCCGAAGTAATTGAGCAGGAGAGCGGGAAAGACGACACCGAACCAGCCGAGGCGGATCGGCAGGCAGCCGAAATGGCCCATATCCGCGTACATCGCCTCAGCCCCGGTGAGCGCGAGGAAGGCGGCGCCGAGCACGGCAAAACCGATGCCCGGTCCCGCGTGAAGCAGATAAATCAGCGCATGATGCGGGCTGAGCGCGCTCAGAATACCGGGTGCCCCAATGATGCCACGCAAGCCGAGCAGGCCGATCGCGATGAACCATATCAGCATCACCGGCCCGAACATGTTGCCGATGAATGTCGTTCCCTTGCGTTGAACCAGAAACAGGCCGACCAGGATCGCGATGCTGATCGGAACGACGACAGGGGCGAGCTGGGGTGCGTCGAGCTTGAGGCCTTCGACGGCGCTGAGCACCGAGATTGCCGGGGTAATGACGCCATCCCCGTAGAGCAGCGCAGCGCCGATAAGCCCGACGATCAGCAGAGACGCGCGCCAACTTCCGGCCGGCGCGTGGCGGACATCGAGAAGCGCCAGTAGCGCCACGATCCCGCCCTCGCGATGGTTATCTGCGCGCATGATCAGGATCGCGTATTTGAACGAGACGATCACGATCAGCGACCAGAGGATCACCGACACGATGCCGATGATGGTCTCAGGCGACAGCGTTCCGCCCGCGTCAGCGGCCTGCTTGAACGCATAGAGCGGGCTGGTGCCGATATCGCCGTAGACGACACCGAGCGCCGCGAGAGCGGTAGCGGCGGGCAGCTGCAAAGTGCCACGCCGCAGCGGTGTCACCGCCTCCAGGGTTTTCTCCATTTTTGCGTCCTCCCAGCTTCCGCAACCCTGGGCCAAAACCTGCGCGAAGGAAACGAAGGAAAATCTTGCGGCAACGCGGGCTATGGTTGGGGAGGCGAGGATCGACGCTGTCTCAATTTGCCAAGAGGTGTTGGCGCATTTCGGCCAACCCGGTCGGTCAAACGAGCTGTCTTTGCGTCTCGAGGTCGTCCTCGATAAAGGCCTGGACAATCTCGTCGATGCCGGCGTCGGTGGAAAAGCCGAGGGCTTTGGCGCGCGGGGCGACGAGCGCGGCCGGCCAGCCAGAGATGATGCGTTGGATCAGCGGGTCGGGCTCCCAGCGGATCCTTGCATAAGCTTCCTCGCCGCCGGCGCGGCGCACCGCGGCCGCCATTTCGCCGACCGCGATCGAAAACCCCGGAAGCTGCAATGAGCGGTTTGTACCGAAAGCAACAGCGGGCAATTCGTTCGCACGCAACAGGGCAGCGACGACGCGACGCGGCGAAGCCAATGCCATGACCGTCTTGGGCGAGACCGGACAAACCGCTTCCCGTCCCGACAAAGGCTCGCGGATCATTGAGGAAGCAAAGGTCGAGGCGGCGCGGTTTGGCCGGCCCGGCCGCACGACGACGGTCGGCAGGCGGAGTGCGCGGCCGTCGATGAACCCCTTGCGGCTGTAGTCGTTGACCAGGAGCTCGCCGATCGACTTTTGCGTGCCGTAACAGGTCTGCGGCGTCAGCGGCGTGTCGTCGCCGACTGCGGGCGGCAGTGCGCCGCCATAGACTGCGAGCGAGCTCGCGAAAATCAGCCTTGGGCAGTTCCCGAGCGCGCGGCAGGCTTTGAGAACCGCGTGGGTCCCGGCGAGGTTGACTCGGTAGCCGAGATCGGTGTCGGTTTCCGCCTCGCCGCTGACCACCGCAGCGAGGTGAAAGATCGAGCTCGTTCCGGGGGTAACCACTCCACGCACCGTCTGGCGATCGGCAATGTCGCCGGTCACCAGCTTCAGCCTCCGGTCCTCGGGCAGCGGCAGCGCCGAGGGCGCATTGTCGAACAGCACGAGCTCGTCGATATCGCCGCGTTCCAGCAGACGCAGCGCCACGCGACGGCCGAGAAAGCCGCAGCCGCCGGTGATGACGACGCGCACGGCTAGCCTCCGATGCCGTACCGCCTCGCCCAGCCGAGCCCGACCCTGGTCTCGCCCCTTGGCCGGTATTCGCAGCCGATCCAGCCCGAATAACCGATCTCGTCGAACAGATCGAACAGGAACGGATAGTTGATCTCGCCGATATCGGGCTCGTTCCGGCCGGGATTGCCGGCGATCTGCACATGCGGATAGTGGCCGGCGAGCGCTCGCACGCGATGGGCGAGGTCGCCTTCCATGATCTGCACATGGTAGAGGTCGAGCTGCAATTTGAGGTTGGGGCGGCCCACCCGCTCGATCACCGACATCGCCTGGGTTGTAGTATTGAGGAAATAGCCAGGGATGTCGCGGGTGTTTATCGGCTCGATGACGAGGGTAAGGCCTTCGCTGGCGAGCCGGTCGGCTGCATGCCGCAAATTGCCGAGATAGACCCGCTCCGCCTCGTCTCGGTCTCGCCCGGCCGGCAATACTCCGGCCATGGCATGGAGGATGCGACACCTCGTTGCCTTGGCATAGACGAGTGCGGTTTCGACCCCGTCGCGGAATTCCTGCTCGCGCCCGACGAGGGCGACGATCCCGCGCTCTCCCGCACCCCAGTCGCCGGGCGGCATGTTGAAGAGCGCCTGCTCGAGCCCATGGCGGTTCAGCTGTTCGGCGATCACTTCGGACGGATGATCATAAGGAGAGAGATACTCAACAGCCTTGAAGCCGCAGGAGGCGGCTGCGGCGAAGCGGTCGAGAAACCCGACTTCCTGAAATATGAAGCTAAGATTGGCGGCGAATTTCGGCACGGCAGGCTCCGTTGCGCTCTTAGAGGGAGTGACTGCTACTCTTTCGTCGCGGGCGAATTAACGCAATAGTCTGCCGGGGGCTTCGACCAGGCGCCAGAACCAGCGTCCGAGCGCTTGGTCAGCGAGCGGCGCCCTATCCGCCGGCGTGCTCGCGCCAGTCCTCGACGAAGGCGCGCAGAGCCGTTTCGGCCAGCAGGCGCCCCCGCGCAATCCTACCGGTGTGCCCCGCCGCGACGGGATGCGATTGGTCCGGGGCCAAGACGCTCCAGTGAAAGCGATCTGCTCCGCGCGCGAAGGTGTCTCGGATGATCCCGCGCGCCTCACATTCGGGATCGACGAGCAACTCCGCACTCGGGCTGACGCGACGCCATTCCGGTGCCGGACGGGCGGGTCCGTACCGACGGCTGCGCAACTCACGGGCATATCGGCGGAGATCTTCGGCCCAGTCCTCCGGCACGCGGAGCGTCACCCGACGCAACCGCGCGGCCTCTGGGGATCGGGACGGCGGCCGCCGGTCACTCATCAACTCGCACCGGACTCGCCGTGGCTGAGCGGCAAAGGACAGAGAACACACAAAACTTATTGCGTATAAGACTTAACTCTCGGTTACCGGCGCCATGTTTATTGCGACGATGGACGGAGCCGGGGTCACCGCTCCGTCAAGGTCGTCGGCTGTATCGAAGAACGTCCGATCTTGGCGCAGAGTTCAGGCTCGCTGATCGAGCTCGTCGAGCAGCGCCTTTGCTTCTTTGAGATCGGGGGTACCGAAACCCTCGGTAAACCAGCCGTAGACAGGTGCCAGAAGGTCACGGGCTTCGGCGCGCCGGCCCTGGTCGTGCCACAGCCGGGCAAGGCTCACGGCGGCGCGCAATTCCCAGAGCCTGGCCTCTTGCTCCCAGGCGATTCTCAGGGCTTTGCGATAAAGTTCCTCGGCAGCCCAGCTGTCCCCTTGTCGCAGCAGCAACTGGCCTTTGACCCGGTTCAGCTCGGCCGCAAACCAACGCTCCCCCGTCCGTTCGACGATCTGCAAGGCATCGTCCAACAGGGCCAAAGCCTGTTCAACTTGACCTACGATCTCACATGCTCCGGCCAGGAGGGCGATAAAATAGGGCATCCACAGCTCCGCTCCGGTGGAGCGGTAAGCTGCCAAACCGCTTCGCAGAAAAGACATCCCCTCCGCCACATCGCCATTTTTGACCTTGGCCAACCCGCGATAGATGGTTCCCCACGCACGGTACTGGGGGAAACCCTGCTCGCTCGCGACCCCGACCAGTTGAGCGACCTGTTGATCCAGTGGCACGTCATCTCCGAAGAACGAAAGCAGCCTGACGCCGAACATCAAGCTCACAGCCAAAGAGGGCGGATGAGCCAGCCTCCGAGCCTCAACGATCGCTGCGTTGCTCCGTCCCAATGCCTGGTCCGGAAAGCCCAGACAGAAAAGGACAATCCCCAAATATCCCTGTGATACCACCTGGGGGTGGCTTCCGGTCTGATGGCCAAGTGAGCGGTGGGCCATTGGATCATAAAGAGCAAGGACCTCCTCCAGATGCGACCGGGACAAAACAAGCCTGCCCGCGTACATCAGGTTTCGACCGAAGGAGTAGTGACCCAGAACGAGCCCGGCGGAATCGTCGCGCTTACGGCTCAGACTCAGCAAATCCTCGTCCAAACGCAGCGCCAAATCCAACTCAACGCGGAACGCGTGATAGCGAGACTGCCCGTAAGGGATGTGAAGGAACTCTGAGGGGGAACCCAGCTGCTCCCACAGCTTTCGTGCGCGGGCGAAGGCCTGACCCGTTTCCGGCGCCGCGTAGCCCTTGACCCATCGCAATACCGCGCCTAGAGCGCTCCAAAACTCAAGCTCCTGCTGCTGGCGCTGGCGGTTGCCCGGCAACAGGGCCAGCTGGTCCAAGCCCTTGTAGAATTGTGCGGCCGCTTCCGCCAACGCCGAGCGGGCGGCGGATCTATGACCGGCCCTGCCCCAGTATGCGACAGATTTTTCAACGAACCCGGCCTCGGCATAATGCTGGGCGAACAGCTCGGGCTGGGTCTCCATCAGCTCCGGAGAATGGGCTTCGAGCGCTTCGGCGATCTGCGCGTGCAATTGCTGACGCGCGCTGCGCAATAAGCTGCCATGCGCCGTGTCCTGCACCAGCGCGTGCTTGAAGGTATAGAGCGCGTTGGGCGGTGAGCCGCGCTGGAGTACCAGCTCTGAGGCGACCAAGCGGGCGAGACCCGCGCGCAGCTCGTCCTCGGGAGAAGCAGAGACGGCACGCAGCAGCTGGTATGAGAACTCGCGTCCAATAGCAGCACCAGTTTGCGCCACGGCTCGCGCCGAGGCCAGCCGGTCGAGCCGTGCCATCAGGGAATCATGCAGGGTAGTCGGGATGCCAACCAGCGGGGCGCCACTCTCCAGGACGCTCTTGGTCAATTCCTCGATGAACAACGGCACGCCGTCGGTCCGATCGACGATCTGAGCGACTAACTCGTCGGGCAGGGTCCTCCCGCCAGTGATGTGCTCGACCAAAACGGCCTGGTTACGCCGGTCCAGGCGGTTTAGCGCCAGGATCGTCACCTGCGGCTGGCCGGTCCAAGGCGGCTGGAACTCGGGGCGGAAGGTCAGGATCAGCAGCACCGGCAGGCTGCGAATGCGTTCGACTGTGAGGTCGAGCAATTCGCGCGAGGTCGGATCGACCCAATGCGAGTCCTCGAAAACCATCAGCACCGGCTGCTGGCGCGCCAGACCTTCGAACTGTCGAATCAGCGCCTCCAGTGTCCGCTCCTTCTTGCGCTGCGGACTGAGGTTCGGCAGCGGGTGGCGATCCGAAGCCGGCAACGACAGCAGATCGGCGATGAATGCCAGATCCTCGTCGAGCGGCGCGGCGCGAGCGAGGAAGTCTTCGAGCTTCTCCAGCCTGGCCGCGGGCGGATCATCGGCCACGAACCCCGACGCTCGCCCGAGCCGGTCGACGAATGGGTAGAGCGCGCTGTCCTGGTGATAAGGCGAGCAGAAGTAGCGCAGTCGGATATGGGGCTCGGCGTGGAGGCGCCCTTCCAGCTCTGCGGTGATGCGCGACTTGCCGATGCCGGGCTCGCCGCAAATCAGCACGACCTGGCCGTTACCCGTCTTGACGCGCGCCCAGCGCCGCAACAGCAGGTCGATCTCCTCGTCGCGCCCAACCAGCGGCGTCAGCGTCGAGCCGTGCAACGCCTCAAAGCGGCTCGCAACGGCACTCGGACGCAGCGCCTGCCAAGCCGGCACCGGCGCGGCGATGCCTTTCAGCTCCGCAGCGCCGAGGTCGCGGTATTCGAACATGTCGCCGACGAGCCGTCGTGTGCTCGCGGCAATGACGACCGTATCGGGCTCGGCCAGGCCTTGCAGCCGGGCGGCGAGGTTCGGGGTTTCGCCGACGACATCGTGCTCGACAACCTCACCACCGACGACGACCAAACCCGTGGCGATCCCGATCCGCACGTGCAAGTTTTCGGCTTGCTTCAGCTGCGGCACGCGCTTGACCATCGCCAGCCCGCATCGTATCGCGCGCTCGGCGTCGTCCTCATGGGCCTGCGGATAACCGAAATAGATCAGGACACCGTCGCCCATGTAACGCGCCACAAAGCCGCCAAATCCTTCGACCGTCTCGGCGACGCAACGATGATAGGCGCCAAGAATCCCTCGCAAATCCTCGGGATCATGACGCTCCGATAGGGGCGTCGAGCCGACGAGATCGCAGAACATCACCGTCAGCTGCCGGCGCTCCGTAGCCACAGGCTCGGGCGCTGCCGCCTCGGCTGTGGTCGATGCGTCGCTGTCAAGCGCGGCGATCGCGTCGAGCAGCCGCCGGCGATGGCCGATCGACGTGACTCCGAGCTCGCGCAGATCCTCGCCCGTCAGCCGGCGCAAAACCTCCCCGTCAATATCGTTGTCGCGGAACGCCAGCTCGTATTGCTCGAGCCCGAGGCCGCGCAACCAAACCGCAATGTCCACTTCTGTTGTCCCGGGCCCTTCTCGGCGGCTCGATAAACACCGGCGCGTCCGACCGATCCTACCTCGCGCTTCGACTGTGGCAAAGGACGTTGGGTAACCCTATCGGCTTTCGCCCCAGCGCGGATCGGCAGTAGACTGGCCGCTAACTCCGCGGGCAACGAGCGATGAGCTTCACCCGCCCGCTCACCGGTGGAGTGATGAGGGAGGAACCATCCATGCTGGAAATCGGTCTATTTCACAACGGCGCGTCGAGCCTGCCGGTCATCATCAACCGAAACGGCGTCACGTTCAACGACGGCGCGCTGCCAGTGGTGCACCGGGCGGCACAGGAGACGCTAGTTAACCAGGTGCGGCAGGGGATCCTTGCAGAAAAGCTCGGGTTCCAGTCGTTCTGGCTCACCGAACACCATTTCCAGCCCGAGGGCGCCGAGATGAGCCCGAACCCGCTGATGGTGCAGATGAGTGTGGCGGCGCACACCAAGCGCATCCGCCTCGGTCAGGCCGCCAACATCATCGTCTGGCACCATCCGGTCCGGCTGGCCGAGCAGATTGCCACCCTCGACGTGATCAGCGGCGGGCGGGTCGAATGCGGCATCGGGCGGGGTTATCAGCCGCGCGAGAACGAAACGCTTGGCCGCCCGTACGGGTCGACGATCCAGGACCAGGAGCGCAACCGCAAGGCCTTCGAAGAAACTATTGCGATCATGAAGAAATGCTGGACCGAGCCCTCGTTCTCGCACCATGGCGAGTTCTTCTCGGTCCCGCCTACTTACACCAAGTGGAACCACCAGCAGACGATCGCCTATTTCCAGCGCGACGGGATGGGGCGGCGCTTAGAGGACGTGCTGGCCCTCGGCGATCCCGACATGTACTCGGCCGGCAATCCGGTGCAGGCGACGACCACCACATTGAAGGAGCTGCAGGTCTTTCCGCAGCCGGTTCAGAAGCCCCACCCGCAATTGTGGGAGCCGCTGACCAGTGCCCGCTCGCTCAAATTCGCGGCCGAGCACGGGATCAACGGCGTAATGATCGCCGAGCCCAACGACCGCCTGCGCCGCAACATCGAGATCTACTACGAGGCGGCTGAGAAAGCAGGCTTCCCCGACATGCTCGACCGCGGCCGGTTCAAGTTCGGTTGGGACGCCGGGAGGCGTCGCGGGATCATGACCAGCCGCTATCTCCACATCACCCGCCCGGGCAGAGAGAAGGAAGCGCTCGAGCGCGCGGCGCGGGCGCTCGAATTGCAGTTCGACTATTACGGCCCATTCGGCTTTGGCGCCGTCCTCGCGCGGCTCGACGAGCCGATGTTCGACCTCAACAAAAAAGTGACGGCGCAGATGTTGCGCGACCGCGAAATCGCGATCCACGGCTCCAAGCAGTACGTGATCGACAAGATCATGAAGATGCGAACGGAGTGCGGCTACGACGACTTCTGCTTCCTCGGCTGGTTCGAGCTCGGCGGCTTTGCGGCCAAGGAGATCGAAGAGCAGATGCAGATCTTTGCCGAGGAGGTGATGCCGGTGATCGCGCGCGAATGTGGCGGCAAGGTGGAGCTGCCGGCGCGCGGACTCGATCTGGTGGTCTGAGCGGAGCGCCGGGGCGTCGCGCCAGACCGCGTGATGTCGGTCAGCCGCCCCCGAGCTCGTCGAGCAGCGCCTTGGCCTCTTTGAGGTCGGGGATGTCGATCCAGCGTGCACCCGTTTATCCCTTTGACACTGGGGCATACCGGACCAATATGGCGATGTTGCAGACGATGCATTGTGACCTTTGTCGACAGGTCCTTGGATATCACTGCCTGTAGGAAGTATTGGATTTATCGGGATGAGCGAAGGCGGAACGACCGGGACCGGCTGCGCCGACATCGTCGAACGGAACCTGCCAGCGATTGCCCAACTTTGCCGGCGGTTCGGAGTGCGCCGGCTCGATCTGTTCGGCTCAGCGGCGACCGGCCGCTTCGATCATCACTGCAGTGATCTCGATTTTCTCGTCGAGTTCGAGCCCGAGGCCCAGGGAAAATCCTATTTCCGCTTGCTCGAAGAGTTTGAGAAGCTCTTTGGCCGAAAGGTCGACTTGCTGACCGAGCCGGGCCTGGAGAACCCTTATCTGCGCCGCCGGATCGAGACCGAGCGCCGCACCCTTTTTCCGACAGCGATGATATCCAACCAAGCCGCTGCCTTTTTGTGGGACGCGCGACGCGCGGCGGAGCGCATCACTCGCTTCACCGCCGGCAGGACCTATGATGATTATTTGGACGACGACATGTTTCGAGCAGCGGTCGAACGCCAATTCGAAATTATTGGCGAAGCCTTCGTCGGATTGCGGCGGGTCGATCCTTCTCTCGCCGCGCAATTGCCGGATCTGCCGAAGGTCATCGCGTTTCGCAACGTATTGATTCACGGTTATGCGACGATCGATCACCAAATCGTCTGGGACACAATTCGCGACGACCTGCCACGGCTCCTGATTGCGCTCGACCAGATGCTCGGAACGGCTGCGGCTCCGTAGCAAATCACCCCAGCTCGTCGAGCAGCGTCTTTGCCTCTGTGAGATCAGGGGTGCCGAAGCCTTCGGTGAACCAGCCATAGACGGGCCCGAGAAGGTCGCGGGCCTCGGTGCGGCGGCCCTGGTCGCGGCGCAGCCGGGCGAGGCTCACAGCGGCGCGCAATTCCCAGAGCTTGGCTTCCTGCTCCTGAGCGATGGTCAGGGCTTTGCGATAGAGTTCCTCGGCGGCCTCGGCATGCCCCTGGCGCAGCAGCAACTGGCCTTTGTGCCGGTTCAGCTCCGCCACCAGCCAGCGCTCCCCTGTCCTTTCGACGATCTGTAATGCCTCGTCCAACAGGGTCAAGCCCTCTTCGATTTGCTCTGCGATCTCACATGCCGCTGCCAGGAGGGCGATATAATAGGCCATCCAAGTCTCCGTCCCGGTGGCGCGGAAAGCGGTCGAACCGCTGCGCAGGAGAGATATTCCCTGCGTCACGTCGCCATTCTTGACCGCGACCCAGCCGCGAAAGATGGTTCCCTGGGCGCGCCAGTAGGGGAAACTCTGCTCGGTGGCCACCGCAACCAGCTGGCCTACCCGCTCATCGAGGGCTGCATTTTCTCCGACAAGAGCCCGCCTCCGAGCCTCAGCAATTGCTGCGCTGCTCCGTGTCAATGCCCGGTCGGGGTAGCCGAGACAGAAAAGCACATTCCCCAAATACGCCTGTGAGCTTACGTCGAGATGGAATCCGCCTTGATGGGCAAGCAAGCGGTGGGAGATCGCATCGTAGAGTGCAAGCGCCTCTTCCAGATGCGAGCGGGATAACGCAAACCTGCCGGAGAACATCAGGGTTCGACCGTAGGAGTAGTGACCCAGAACGAGCCGGCGGGGATCGTTGCGTAGACCGCTTAGACGCACCAAATCCTCGGCCAAGCGCCGCGCCTGATCGAGTTCACCGCGGTACAAGTGATAGCGAGACTGTCCATAAGGAACGTGAAAGAACTCCGACGGGGAACCGAGCTGCTCCCACAGCTCTCGTGCGTGAGCATAGGCATGGCCCGTCTCCGGCGCCGAGTAGCCTTTGACGGCGATCAACGCCGCGCCTAACGCACTGCAAAATTCGAGCTCCCGTCGCTGACGGTCGGGGTCGTCTGGCAGCAGCGCCAGCTGGTCCAGCCCCTTTTGCAATTGTGCCGCCGCTTCGGCCATTGCCGAGCGGGCGGCGGACCTCCGACCGGCCTGGCCCCAATAGGCGACCGATTTTTCAACGAGCCCGGCCTCGGCGTAATGCTGCGCAAAGAGTTCGGGCTGGGTGTCCATCAGCTCCGGCGATTGGGTTTCGAGCACTTCGGCGATCTTGGCGTGCAGTTGCTGACGGGTGGCACGCAGCAGGCTGTCATGCGCCGCGTCCTGTACCAGCGCGTGCTTGAAGGTATAGACTGCGTCGGGTGCAGCGCCGCGCTGGAACACCAGTTCGGAAGCGACTAGCCGACCAAGAGCCGCTTGCAGCTCATCCTCGGGAATACGCGAGACCGCACGCAGCAGTCCGTAAGTGAACTGGCGCCCTATTGCGGCGCCAATCTGCGCCACCAGCCTCACTGACGCAAAACGGTCGAGCCGCGCCATCAGCGAGTCATGCAGGGTGGTCGGAATTCCCACCAGCGGGAAACCGCTCTCTAAGACGCTTTTGGCCAATTCCTCAATGAATAGTGGCACACCGTCGGTGCGATCAACGATCTGATCGACGATTTCATCGGGCATCGGTTTACCGGCGGCAATCTGCTCGACCAGGACGGTGCGGTTGCGACGGTCCAGGCGACTGAGAGCCAGCATTGTCACCTGTGGCTGGCCGGTCCAAGCTGGCTGGAACTCGGTGCGAAATGTCACGATCAGCAGTACCGGCAGGTTGCGGACGCGCTCTATGGTGAGGTCGAGCACCTCGCGCGAGGTCGGATCGACCCAGTGAGTGTCCTCAAAGACCATCAGCACCGGCTGCTGGCGCGCCAGACCTTCGAGCTGCCGGATCAGCGCTTCCAGTGTCCGTTCCTTCTTGCGTTGCGGGCTGAGGTTCGGCAGCGGATGGCGCTCCGAAGCCGGCAATGACAGCAGATCGGCGATGAATGCCACATCCTCGTCGGGCGGTGCGGCGGGAGCCAGCAAGGCCTCGAGTTTTTCCAGCCTGGCCGTGGGTGGATCATCAGGCGCGAACCCAGATGCTCGCCCGAGCTGGTCGACGAACGGGTAAAGTGCGCTGTCCTGGTGATAGGGCGAGCAGAAATAGTGCAGACCGATGTGCGGCTCGGCGTGGAGGCGCTCTTCCAGCTCTGCGGTGATGCGCGACTTGCCGATGCCGGGCTCGCCCGAGATCAGCACGACCTGGCCGTCGCCGGCTTTGGCGCGCGCCCAGCGTCGCAGCAGCAGGTCGATTTCCTCCTCGCGCCCGACTAGCGGGGTCAGTGCTGATCCGCGCAGTGCCTCAAAGCGGCTCGCGACAGCGCTCGGACGCAGGGCCTGCGAGGCCGGCACCGGCCCGGCGATGCCCTTGAGTTCGACCTCGCCGAGATCGCGGTATTCGAACAGGTGGCCGAGCAGCCGGCGCGTGCTTGCAGCGATCACGACCGCATCTGGCTCGGCCAACGCCTGCAGGCGCGCGGCGAGATTAGGCGTATTGCCGGCGACATCGTGTTCGACGACCTCGCCGCCGACGACAACCAGCCCGGTGGCGATCCCGACTCGCGCGTGGAGCTCTTCAGCCTGATCGAGCTGCGATACCCGATCAACCAGCATCAACCCGCAGCGCGTGGCGCGTTCGGCGTCGTCCTCATGCGCCTGCGGATATCCGAAATAAACCAAGACCCCGTCGCCCATGTAGCGAGCAACAAAGCCGCCGAAGCCCTCGACAATCTCGGTGACGCAGCGGTGGTAGGCGCCGATGATCCCGCGCAGATCCTCGGGATCGAGCCGCGCGGATAGCGGCGTCGAGCCGACCAGATCGCAGAACATCACCGTCAGCTGCCGGCGTTCGGCATCGGTCCGCACCGGCGTGTCGGCGGACGTCGGCGCCTCGCTTGCGAGTGCCGCGATCGCGTCGAGCAGCCGCCGACGGTGCCCGACCGAGGTTACCCCGATGCTGATCAGGTCCTCGGCCGTTAGCCGCGGCAACACCTGAGCGTCGACATCATTCTCTCGGAACGCTGGCTCGTACTGCTCGAGCCCGAGCTTCCGCAGCCAATCCGCGACATCCATCGTTGTACTCTCAGTCGCGCGGAGCGAGCCTCGGGACAAGCTTGATGCACGCCGATCGCCAAGTCCAGGGTCGGGTCAGCGTCAGTTAGGGGCGATCAGCATGATCCCGGGAAATAGCTGCGATAACGAGTTGCATCGCGGGTAATCAGCATGATGTCGGCTACTACGGCGTGGGCGCCAATGAAGAAATCGGGCAGCACCCCGGTCTTCCCACCACCGGCGGAGCGATATCGTTGAAATGCCTTGCCGGCAAGAAACAGCGCAGGACGCGGTATCGCGGCGTTGACCAGCCCGGCGGCGGCTATCATCGCATCGAGCTGCTCGATTCTCCAATACCCGATCGACAGCTCGGCATAGACGATGTCGTTGATTGCGAGCTGGTCTTGGGTTGACGCAAGATCCAGCTGCTGTTGAGACCACGCGGCCCATACTGTGTCGTCGGTCACGAGGTCCAAAAGCACATTGGTATCGACGAGGATCAATCCTCGTCCTCGCCCCGGGTCAGAGCCATCAGCTCGTCCGTCGTCATGACGGGTTTAGCGCTTCCTCGCAGGCGAGCAAAGCGGCTCCCTGGGGCCCGCCGCCGCGTCTGCAAAAAAACCCGCCCATCTGCCGCCAGCTCGAACTCGACGGATGATCCAGGCTCGAGGCCGAGGTGGTCGCGCAGCCGCTTCGGGATCGTCACTTGACCCTTGGTGGTGATCTTGGTCATTTTCGTACCGGGTAATACAACCTATCATCTCGGTAATACATGACCTCGGGCGATAAATCGACAAGGTGCGGGCGCGACGCTACTCTGCCGCCGACGCACATCGGGGAGCTTCGAAAAATGACCACCCTTTCGCGCGCGCTGTTCGCGGCGGCGCTTTTCGTGGGGGGCGCAGCGCCCGTGGCGCACGCCGTCGAGCCGATCAAGATCGGGTTCAGCATGGAACTGACCGGCCCGTTTGCGGTTGTTGGCAAGACCGGGCTGCTCGCCTTCAAGATCTGGGAGGACGAGGTCAACGCCGAGGGCGGCTTGCTCGGCCGACCGGTCAAACTGGTCTATTACGACGACCAGAGCAACCCCGCGCTGGTGCCCGGCATCTATACCAAGCTGCTGGACATCGACAAAGTCGACCTGTTGATTTCGAGCTACGGCACCAATCTTGTCGTGCCGGCGATGCCGGTCGCGATCGCGCACAACCGGCTGTTCTTCGGCCTGTTTGCGCTCGCGGCCAATGACAAGTTCCACTACCCGAAATATTTCTCGATGCTGCCTTTCGGCCCCGAACCGGTGAAGGACTTCGCCCAGGGCTGGTTCGACTTGGCGGCGGCGCAGAACCCGAAGCCAAAGACGGTCGCAATCGTCGCCACCGACGCCGAATTCCAGCACAAGGCAGCAGAAAGCGCGCGCGAGCACGCCAAGGCGCGAGGGATCGACATCGTGTACGATCGAGCCTATCCGCCGACCACGGTCGACTTCACGCCGATCGTTCGCTCCATCCAGGCGACGCAACCCGATCTGGTCTATATCGCCTCCTATCCATCGGACACGGTCGGCATCCTCCGTTCCGTTGGCGAACTCGGCCTCGACACCAAGATGCTCGGCGGCGGTCTTGCCGGACTGCAGGCGGCGGCGATCAAGATGCAGCTCGGCGAGGCGGCCAACGGCGTCGTCAATGTCGATTTGTGGGAGCCGGTCCCGACAATGCAATTCCCCGGCGTCATGGATTTCATCAAGAAATACCAGGCGAAGGCACCGGCCGAAGGGGTCGACCTGCTGGGCTATTTTCTGCCGCCCTTTGCCTACAGCGAACTGCAGGTCCTTGGGCAGGCCATCGAGGCAAGTAAAACTCTCGATAACGACAAGCTTGTCGAATACATGCATAATCACCCGTTTCACACGATCGAGGGCGACCTCGCCTTCGGCCCCGACGGCGAGTGGACCGAGGCGCGGCCGATCTGGGCGCAGTACCACGACATCAAGGGGCATGATGTCGAGCAGTTCCGCGAGCCAAAGACCGTCACGATCTTGGCACCATCGCAATACAAGACCGGCGATATGGTCTATCCCTACGCCGAGGCCAGAAAATGAAGCCAGGTTGCTGCCGGGGATCGCCTGCCGCATGATGGGCCGCGAATAAAGACAAGATCCGGGGCCGGGGAATGAGCGCCAAGAGCAAGATCTATGCGAGCTTCGACGATGCGGTTCGCGACATTCCGGACGGGGCGACGCTCGGCTTCGGCGGGTTCGCCGTCGTCGGCATGCCGATCAACCTCTATCAGGCGGTGGCCAAGCAGGGCGCCAAGAACCTGACCTGCGTCTCGAACTCGACGCGCGGCGGCGCCACCTTGCCCGGCGACGCGCCCGACATGGGCTCGCTGATTAGGAACGGGCAGCTGAAGAAGGTCGTGTGCGCCTTCACTGCACCGACGCGGGCTTCGCAAAAGCTGGTTCTGACGGAGTATGTCGAGAAGGGCCTGATCGAGGCCGAACTGACGCCGCAGGGGACACTCGCCGAGCGGATGCGCGCGGCCGGCGCTGGGATCCCGGCGTTCTATACCCCGGCCGCGGTCGGCACCGAGCTCGCCGAGGGCCGGGAGACGCGCGTTTTCAATGGCCGCGAATATCTGTTGGAGCACGCGCTGCCGCTCGATTACGCATTTATCCGCGCCTATCAGGCGGATGCGGCGGGCAACCTGCGCTTTCGCCGCTCGCAGCGCAACTTCAACCCGATCATGGCGATGGCCGCACGGGTGACGGTCGTCGAGGTCGAGGAAGACATTTTGCCGATTGGGACGATCGACCCCGACGACGTGCATACACCAGGGATTTTCGTACACCGGCTCGTCAAGATCCCGCCGCCCCCCGAGGGCTGGTGGCCGCAGCGTCCAGGGAGTGTCGGACGATGAGCGAGAGGGCGAAGGGTCTCAGCCGTCAGCAGATGTGCGACCGGCTGGCGATGGAGTTTGCAGACGGCTGGATCGTCAATCTCGGCATCGGCATTCCGACCCTTTGCTCGAATTTCGATTTCGGCGACAAGGAGATCATCTTCCATTCCGAGAACGGGGTGATCGGCTACGGCCCGCTCGCCGCGACGGGGAAGGAGGATCTGCACCTCGTCAATGCCGGCGGCCAGCACGTCACGTTGCGGCCGGGTGCCGCGATCGTCCACCATGCGGATTCTTTTGCGCTGATCCGCGCCGGAAAGATCGACGTGACCGTGCTCGGCGCCTACGAGGTCGCCGAGAACGGGGATTTGGCCAATTGGAAGATCGCCGCCGGGCAGCAGGGCGGCGGCATCGGCGGGGCTATGGATCTCGCCGCCTGCGCCAAGCACGTCTTCGTCGCGATGGAGCACCAGACGCGCGACGGCCGGCCGCGGCTCGTCGAGCGTTGCGCGATCCCGGCAACGGCGCGCGGCGTGGTCAACCTCGTCGTCACCAATTACGGGCTATTCGAGGTGACCAAAGAGGGTCTGGCGTTGCGCGAGATCGCTCCCGGCGTCGCCGTCGACGAAGTCAAGGCGGCCACCGGCTGCAACCTGATCATCCCGCGCGACGTCCCTCCGGTCCGGATGGTGGCGTAGGTCGGTGCCTCAGCGAGCCAAGCCGTTGCCCCAGCCGAGGCGGACACGGCCGAGTGCCATTGTCACTGCGGCCTGGGTCGGCTCGACGACCGGGATCCGAGCAGCCTCCTCGAGCTCGCTGCGATAGCGGGCCATCCCGGCGCATCCCATGACCAGCACATCGGCACCGTGGCCGTCGCGCAGCCGACGGCTGACATCGATCATGCGCGTCAGGGTCACCTGCGCGTCGGCGAGTTCCGTGACGCTCAAGCCGACCGGCAGATCAGCTGCCAGACGCTGCCCGAGGCCCATCGCCGCGATGTAGCGCAGGTGCCGCGGCACCGAACCGGCGAGGATCGAAATCACGCCAAACCGATGGCCGAGGGTCAGCGCGGTCAGGATGCCGCATTCGGCGATCCCGAGCACCGGCTTTGCCGTCGCCTCGCGGGCCGAGAACAGCCCAGGGTCGCTGAAGCAGGCGATGACGAAAGCGGCGGCATCGGGCTCCTGCTCGCGGATCACGCGGCATAGCGGCTGGATCACCGCGTCCGCATCGGTCTGACTTTCGACACCCGGGGGTCCGTCCTCGAGGGTGAGACAAGCGATCTCAGGCCCGCCCGGAATACGCAGCGGCGCCATCGCT
>Ga0187846_10000125_pt1 | contig 45809 bp, 48 predicted proteins | sample TC_taG_FD_161473 | JGI IMG/M metagenome (GOLD analysis project Ga0187846, IMG submission 161473) | Biofilm microbial communities from the roof of an iron ore cave, State of Minas Gerais, Brazil - TC_06 Biofilm (v2) | ecosystem: Environmental > Terrestrial > Deep subsurface > Cave > Wall biofilm... | reverse complement strand
GCCCAGGGCACCCGCCGAGCCGGCGAGTGCGCCGGCCAGCACATGAGTCGAACTGCGGCCGCGAAAGGCGACGCAACGCACGCTCGCGGCCAAGCCGAGCGCCAGCATGGCGAAAGCAATGGAGAGGTCCACCTCAGATGACCTTCGAGTAGGAGGCGCGCGCCTGTCGTTCCCGCAGGTAGCGGTCGAACACCATGCAGATGACGCGCACGAGCAGCCGTCCCTTCGAGGTGACGACGATCCAATCGGGCGTGAGCTCGACCAGCCCGTCGCTCTCGAGCTTTCTCAGATCCTTCAATTCTTCCGAGAAGTACTTCTTGAAGTCCAGAAGGTACGAGAGCTCGATCGATTCGGTCGAGACCCGGAAGTGGCAGACGAGGCCCTGGATCACTGCGCGCCGCACGAGATCGTCGGGCGTGAGCTCGAGGCCCCGCGCCACCGGCAGCCGCCCGGCGTCGAGCGCGACGTAATACTCGTCGAGTTTTTTTCCGTTCTGGTAGTAGGTCGGCCCGATGCGGCCGATCGCGGAGACGCCGAAACCCAGCATGTCGCTGTCGGCATGCGTCGAATAGCCCTGGAAATTGCGTTGGAGCCGGCCCTGCTGCTGCGCGATCGCGAGTTCGTCGTCGGGCCGTGCGAAATGGTCCATGCCGATATAAAGAAACCCGGCGCGCGTCAGCCGGCCGATGGCCAGGGTCAGAATTTGCAGCTTCGACTCGGGCGACGGCAGATCCGATTCCGCGATGCGGCGCTGCGGCGGGAACAGGCGCGGCAGATGGGCATAGCTGTAGAGCGCGATGCGATCGGGCGCAAGCGCGATCACCTGGTCGAGCGTGCGGTTGAAGCCGTCGAGCGTCTGATTCGGCAGCCCGTAGATGAGATCGAGGCTCACCGAGCGAAACCCCGCCGCGCGTGCCTCTTCGACCACGCGCCGGGTCTCGGCCTCGCTCTGGACGCGGTGCACCGCCTTCTGCACCGCCGGGTCGAAGTCCTGCACGCCGATGGAGACGCGGTTGAATCCGAGCTGCGCGAGGAACGCCATCGTCCCCGCCTCGGCGCGGCGTGGATCGACCTCGATCGACCATTCGTAGCCGCTCGCGCGCGTGAACTGGCGCCCGATCGCGGCCATCAGCGTGCTCATTTCCTTGCGCGTGAGGAAGGTCGGCGTGCCGCCTCCCCAATGCAGCTGGCAGAGCTCGCGATCGGCGCCGAGGAGCGGCCCGACGAGCGCCAATTCCTTCTCCAAGTACTTGATATACTTTGCCGATCTAGCGTGATCGCGCGTAGTGACCTTGTTGCAGCCGCAGTAGTAGCAAACCGTGTCGCAGAACGGAAGATGCACGTACGCTGACAGCGGCCGACAGATGCCGCCGATGTTGCGCTTGGCGAGCCATTGCTTCAGCTCGGCCCCGTCAAAAGCCTCGACGAAGCGGTCCGCCGTCGGGTAAGAGGTGTAACGTGGCCCGCCCACGTCGTACTTGTGGATGAGGACGGGGTCGATGACGAGGTCTGAAGCTGGATAGTGCATTTTAGGAACACTATGGACGCTGGGGACCGCAAGGTGTTGACCTCGGTCAAAGCAAGCACACTCGGGCACCCAGTGATCGGCGCCGCGGTCGCGGCCTCGCTCATCGGCCTGCTCGGCCTCAATATCGCCGCTTTCATAGGCGGCTCGGCGGCGTCCTGGCTGCCGGGGTCGGTGCTCATTGCCGACCTGCTGGTGATCGGCGCCGGCATCTTCGTCGCGGCGCGCGGGGTGCTGGTGGCGGAGCACCGCAGCGAAGCGAGCGAGGCGCGGCTCGAGTCCATCCTGGACTCGGCCATGGACGCGATCATCACCGTGGACGCCGCCCAGAACATCGTGCTTTTCAACCGCACCGCCGAGCAGGTGTTCGGCGCGCGTCGCGACGAGGTGCTCGGCAACCCGCTCGATCGCTTCATCCCGCAGCGCTTCCGCACCTTGCACCGCGGCCATATCCAGCACTTCGGCCGCACCGGTGTCACCAGCCGCAAGATGGGCGACGTCACGACGCTGTGGGGGTTGCGCGCGAACGGCGAGGAATTCCCGGTCGAGGCGTCGATTTCGCAGGCGGCGCAAGACGGCAAGCGCTACTTCACGGTGATCCTGCGCGACATCACCCGGCGCAAGCAGGCCGAGGACGAGATCAATCGCTCGCACCAGGAGCTGCGCGAGCTTTCGGCGCGCGTACTCGAGGCCCGCGAGGAGGAAAAGACGCGCATTGCCCGCGAGCTGCACGATGAGCTCGGGCAGCTCCTCACCGCGTTAAAGATGGACCTCAGCTGGTTGCGCGAGCGCCTGCCGGCTGCAAACCCGGACCTCGGGGCGAAGGCCGACGAAATGAGGGCCCTGCTCGACCAGACCGTCACCTCGACGCGCCGCATCTCGGCCGATCTGCGGCCGCTCATGCTCGATGACCTCGGCCTCGCCGACGCGGCGAACTGGCTGCTGGACGATTTCTCGAAGCGCTCGGGCATGAAATGCGACATCCGGGTTCTAGCCGAGCATTCGCTCGAGGATGTTTCGCCGGCCGCCTCCACCGCCGTGTACCGCGCGCTCCAGGAATCGCTCACCAATATCGGACGCCATTCGGGCGCGAAGAACGTTTGGGTGACGTTCGCCGGCGGGAACGGATCGATCCAGGTCGAAGTCGAGGACGACGGCCGCGGCATCTCCCCGGAGGATCTCACCAAAGCGCGATCGCTAGGGCTCAGGGGAATGCGCGAGCGCATCACCTACCTGGGCGGCTCGCTCGACATCGCCCGCGCGCCGCGCGGCGGGACGCGCCTGCGAATCACGGTGCCCGCGCGCGGCGGCCCGAGTGGGGGGACCACATGATCCGGGTCCTCATCGCAGACGACCACAAGATCGTCCGCGACGGCCTACGCCGCATCCTTAGCGGCACAGCCGACATCGACGTGGCGGGCGACGCGGCGAGCGGCGACGAGGCGCTCGCGCTGGTGAAGGCGAACGACTATGACATCGCACTGGTCGACATGTCGATGCCCGGCCTGTCAGGCATCGATCTCATCAAGCGGCTGAGAATCGAGAGGCCGAAGCTGCGCATCCTCGTGCTCTCGATGCACGGCGAGAGTCAGTATGCGGCCCGCGCCCTCAAAGCGGGTGCCTCGGGCTACCTCACCAAGGACAGTGCGGCGGAGCTGCTCGTGGGCGCGCTGCGCAAGATTGCCGCCGGCGGCGTCCACATTAGCGAGGCGGCTGCGGCAAGCATTGTTTCTTCCGAGCAGAAACCGCATCAAACGCTCTCTGACCGCGAGTTCGAGGTAATGCGGCTGCTCGTCGAAGGCCTCGGCCCGACCGATATCGCGGACAAACTGCACCTTTCGGTGAAAACCGTGAGTACGCACAAGGCGCACATCCTAGAAAAGCTCAACCTCGGCAGCACCGCCGAGCTCGTGCGCTACGCGCTCGAACACAAGCTCATCGCCTAGGCAGGACGGCGCCGGGCGATCTTCCACAGCTCGTACCAGATGACGCCGCCGATGCCGGCGCCGGCCGCAACGGCGACTTCCGGCGTCGCCAGAGCGGAGAACCTAAAGATGGCGGCCGCCGCCGGAAGGTAGATCGCGACGGCGAGCGCGGCGAGCGCGGCGAGCGAGATGCCCCATAGCGCGACGTTGCGCTCGCGCAGCGTTTCGAAAATCGTCCGCTCGCGCGAGCGCATCGCGAAGAGCAGCGCGAGATTACCGATGACAACGGCGGCGAACGCGACCGCCCGGGTTTCGGGCGCCGAATGCCCGGTTTGCAGCGCCCACCAATACGCGGCGAAGACCGTGGCCAGCATCGCCGCGCCGAGGGTAAGGCTCGCGCCGAGCATCGCCAGGTTGAACAACGGCTCTTTCGGATCGCGCGGCGGCCGCTGCATAGCGCCTTGCTCGGTTCGTTCGCCTTCGAACACCAGGGTGCACCCCGGGTCGATCACGAACTCCAGGAACACCACATGGACCGGGGACAGGAACAGCGGTCCGCCGAGCGCGACCGCCACCAACGACATGCCGGCGATGGGCACGTGGACGGAGACGAGATAGCGCATGGCGTTGCGGATGTTCTCGTAGATGCGCCGGCCCAGCCGGACCGTCGCCACAATGGAGCCGAAGTCGTCCTCGAGCAGAACCAGCGCCGCCGCTTCGCGCGCCACGTCGGTACCGCGCTGGCCCATGGCGATGCCGATGTGCGCCGCCTTGAGCGCCGGCGCATCGTTCACGCCGTCGCCCGTCATCGCGACCACCTCGCCGCCTGCGCGGTAGGCTTGGACGAGCCGCAGCTTCTGCTCGGGGCGCACGCGGGCAAACACGCTCGTCCGCCGCACCGCGCCGCCGAGCGCCGCGTCGTCCATTGCGGCGATCTGCTCTCCGGTCAGCGCCTCATCGGCATCGAGGCCCGCCAGGCGCGCGATGTGCAGCGCCGTGCCGGGAAAGTCGCCGGTGATCATCACCACGCGAATGCCGGCGCGCCGGCACTGCGCCACTGCGTCAGGCACCGAAGGCCGCAGCGGATCCGCGAGCTTGAGCAGGCCGACGTAGCGATACGGATAGTCGGCGGGATCCTCGAACAGCCCCGCATCCGCGGCGGCTTCGGCCACGGCGAGGACGCGCATGCCCTGCTCCGCCCCACGCCGAACCTCTTCCATGTGCTCCATGGCTCCGCATAGGCGCAGGACCGTTTCCGGGGCGCCTTTCACCGCGATTTTTCTTTTTCCATCGGGACTGACCCAGACATGGCAGACCGCAAGGAAACGGTCGGTGAAAGGGTAGTCGCGCTCGAGGCGCCAGCGGTGGCGTGCGGCGGCCGCCTCGGGGCTGCCGGCGGCTAGGATCGCCTTCTCCATCGGATCGAAGGCGTCGATCTCACAGGCGAGCGCCGCGACGTCGACCACCGCTTGGGGCGTGCCGACGACCGTCATCCGGTTCTCCGTCAGCGTCCCGGTCTTGTCGACGCACAGGACCGTCGCCGCGCCGAGCATCTCGATCGCCGGCATGCGGCGGGTGAGCACGCCGTGGCGCGAGATGCGCCAGGCACCGAGCGCGAGAAAGATCGCCAGCACCACCGGAAATTCCTCGGGCAGGATGGCCATCGCAAGCGTCAGCCCGGCAAGCACTCCGCCCAGCCAGTCGCCGCCTAGTGCCACGTAGGCGGCGATCATCGCCAAGGAGAGTGTGATCGCCAAGACCGCAACCAGCCGCACGATGCGTGCGGTCTCGGCTTCGAGCGCGGTCTTCCCTGCCTCGAGCGTTGCGAGCGCGGCGCCGATGCGGCCGAGCTCGCTGCGCGCACCGGTCGCGGTGACCTCGCAGCGCGCCTGGCCATTGACCACGAGCGTGCCCGCATACAGGGTTTCTCCGGCCGCTTTCGCGACCGCCAGGGATTCGCCGGTGAGAAGCGATTCGTCGAGCGTGAGCCCGACGGCGGAGACCAGCTTCGCATCGGCGGCAACGCGGTCGCCCTCAGCCAGGATCATCAGATCGCCGCGCACGACGTCGCGGCCGGCGATGCGCTGGTGCTTGCCGTCGCGCACCACGAGCGCGCGCGGGCTGGAGAGGTCGCGCAACGCCTCGAGCGCGCGCTCGGCCTTGCGCTCCTGGAGCACCGTGATCGCGACCACGACCGCGATCGACGCCGCGAGCACCAGCGCCTGGCTCAGATCGCCGAGCACGAGATAGATCGCTGCGGCCGAGACGAGCAGCACGAACATCGGCTCGCGCGCCACGCCGAGCGCGATGGCAAGCGTGCCGCGGCTCTCGGCTCCCGGCAGCGCATTAGGGCCCTCGCCGGCGAGACGTGCGGCGGCGTCGGCGGAGCTTAGTCCGGGGCTAGAGGAAGTGATGCGGCTGACCTCGCACTGGTTGCGTCTCGAACGCGAACGATTCTCGGCGTCGGGCTCACGCGGAAGTTTGACACACGTCAAATTCCCGATTGCGTCGGCTGCGACGGACGGCGCGAGCCAGAAGGAAGCAGATAGGAATCGACCTATAGCGCGCTCGGCTGCCTCCGACCGCGCAATCGGCGTACTTCGCCAACCGCATTCAGCCGGTGCCGATACCGCGGCCGCTTGCGCTCCGGCACTCTGCCGAAATGGATATTTTCCTGGTCGAAGACTCCCCTGCGGTGCTCGAGCGACTCACGAAGATGCTCAGCGCACTACCGCAAGTGAACATCGTCGGCCACGCGGGCGACGTACACGAAGCGATCGCCGGCATCCTCATGGCAAAGCCCGAGGTCGTGGTGCTTGATCTCAAGCTCGCGCACGGCAGCGGCTTCGACGTGCTGCGCGAGGTGCGCGAGCGCCAGCCCCGGATCGCCTTTTACATGCTCTCCAATCTCGCTTCCGCACCCTACCGGCGTCGCGCCGCAGGGCTGGGGGCGCTCGATTTCTTCGACAAAAGCAACGAATTCGAGCGCGTCCGCGACGTCGTCGCCCGACGTGCCGCCAACCACCCGTGAAAGGAAACTCCGCAATGCCAGCCGTCACCGAGCTCAAACCTGCCCGCAAGGTCATCTGTGTGAGCCAACCCGAGACCCGTGCCGGAGCGCGCAAGTTCCAAGTCACCTGCTCGAGCTGCAACCTGCGCGAGCTGTGCCTCCCGGGAGCGCTCTGCGGCGAGGACCTTCGGCGGGCGGAAAACCTCGTCTACGCTCGCCGGCGCGTGCAGCGCGGCCAGCCGCTCTTCAAGGTCGGCGGCAAGTTCTGCGCGGTGTACGCGATCCGCAGTGGCTTCTTCAAGACGAGCCTGGTCGACCGCGACGGCCGCGAGCAGGTCACGGGCTTCTTCATGGGCGGCGAACTCATGGGTATGGACGGCATCGGCGCGAGCGTCTACAACGGCACCGCCACGGCGCTCGAGGACAGCGAGGTTTGCGTCCTGCCTTACGCGCTCGTCGAGCAATTGGCGCGCGAAATTCCGGCGCTTCAGCGCCAGCTGCACGCGGTGCTGGCGCGCGAAATCGTGCGCGATCACGGCGTGATGATGCTGCTCGGCTCGATGCGCGCGGAAGAGCGCCTCGCGACCTTCCTCATCAACCTGTCGAAGCGCCTCGTGCGGCGCGGCTACTCGGCCTCTGACTTCCACCTGCGCATGACGCGCGAAGAGATTGGCAGCTACCTCGGTCTCACGCTCGAAACCGTGAGCCGCCTGTTCTCCAAGTTCCAGGACGATCTGCTCATCGATGTGCAGCAGAAGCACGTGCGCATCCTCGACATCGGGGGCCTCGAGCGCGTACTGTCCGCAAGGAGCTAGCTGAGCGCGCCGCGCCGCGGCCCGCGCATCGCGTCGCGCGCAAGCGCAACTATGACGCGATCGCAATGGCGTTACATGGCCGCCGCGGGCTGGCGCGCGCCCTACTCTGCCGCGTCGCCGCAAAGGTGGTGCCGGATCCGAGCGTCCCGCCCGGGTCGCTCGTTCAGCGGGCTCAGATCCAGCCGTGCCTTTCAAGCAGCGCGATGATCGCGTCCGCCGCATCGCCGGGATCCCCTTGGCTTCCCGATACGATGAGTTCAGGCCGCGAGGGCGGCTCGTAAGGCGACTGAGCGCCAGGAAGTCTCGACGTTCGGCCTTCGCGTGCACTCCCATACAACCCTTTGGGATCGCGCGCCGCGCACACTTCGAGCGGCGTATCGACGTACACCTCCGCGAAGCGTCCAATGCGTTCGCGGGCGTGGTTCCGGTAGGCACGCCGGTTGGCCGTCGCGTCGAACAGGACCGGCAGCTTGTTCTCGATCAGGAATTCTCCGAGATGAACCAGCGCCGAGTAGAACAGATGCCGCTCGCCCTCGTCGTAGCGCGCGAACGGCGTGAGCTGCGTGCGCATCACGTCGGACTCAAGCAACGCCGCGCCGATTCCTCGCTGATGCAGCTTGCCGAGAAGCTCCCTCGCGATCGCGCTCTTCCCCGCGCCCGGCAGTCCGGTCAGCCACAGCGCGAAGGCTTCCTTCACCTCAAGCCCCGCAATAGTCGTTTGCTCTCGCCGGTTCGAAGCGCTCGGCGTCGAGGACCGCTCCGATCAAGCGCAGGAGCTTGTGGCGCACGGCCGCTTCGAGGGCCGGATACCAGAGCGGGTTCGCCATCACCAGCGCCCGAAAGGCAAGGAACGGCGCAACCACCTCGAGCATCTCACGGTCGCCGGAGCGCTCGAGATAGCGCTCCCAGACGTCCCGATACAGCCGCTCGAAACCGCCCTCGAGCCTTCCCGAGCGCTGCAGCGAGAAGAAGAGATAGTTCAGCGTGAGGCAGGCGACATCGTCCGCCGCTTCTCCCCATTCGCCGCGCGAGCGGTCGAGCACGGTGAAGTCGACGCCCGCGCGAAACAGGATGTTCCACGGGTGAAAATCGCCGTGCACTTGACGCAGCCGGTGCGTGCGCGCCTTCAGCTTCCAGCGCCAGGCGAGACAGCGATGCTCGATGGCTTCCAGCACTTCGCGGCTCACCGGCCCGTGCGGCGGATAGCTGTCGGCGACGCCGAAAATGCACTCGCCGTGCCCGAGAAGTTCGCGCACGCGGCGCACATAAAGCCCCGGGTCCGGGCCGGCCACACGATGGATCTCCACTAGGTAGTCGCACAGCGTCGCCGCCCGCTCGCCGTCGAGCGGCCGCAGCTCATCTCCCGCACGCAGCCGCAGCAGGTCGTCGGCGTATTCGCGGCCCTCGATGAAGTCGGCGAGCATGAAAAACTCTTCGGCGTCGCCGAGGGGCACCAGTTCGCCGTTATTGAGCACTGCGCCGACGTCCAGCGAAGCGACGTGGTGGGGGAGCCGGCCGAAGGCGCGATGCGCCCACAGTAGGAGCTGTGCGCGATCGGCCATGTGCTCGTGGCCGAACGGGCCGGGTCGCACGCTCTCCACCACCGCGCTCCGCGGCCGGTCGTCGAGCTCGAAATCCACGCGCAGTGGCACGCCATAGCCGTAGCCCTTGTCACCCTGCCTGCCGCCGCCGAGCGGCGTGATGCGCACGTCTCCCACCGCGCGGCCGTAGACCGTTCGAAGATAAGCCTGCAGCGCGAGCGGCCTGAAGGGCGGGCTCATCGCTCGCTCGCGCGCACGAGCGTGCTGAGCGCCTTGACGCGTGCATGGTGCTTATCGCTCGCCTCGATCAGCGTCCACGGCGCGTGCTCGGTGCTAGTGCGCTCGATCCCGTCGGCCGCGGCCCGTTGCGCGTCCCACTTGTCGCACCCGTCGCAGAACGCGAGACCGACCCCCGGCGGCGAGCGCCCGAAGGTGGCGCGCGCACCGAAGGCGCGCACCGAGCGGTCCATCTCGAGCGCCATCAGCGGCGTGGTGTCGATGTGTTCGTCCGGAGGAGGAGCAAGCGATTGCTGCGTCACGCGAAGCGCCCTTTCAGCTCCTCGAGCCGGCGTCGCGCTTGCTCGAACGCAGCACAGACGGCGGCATGCGGGCCATCCTTCGCCTTGCCGCTGATCAGGCTCTGGTGTTCCGGCCACCGGATGTCGAGCCGCACGCAATAGCGCCTAGTCCCGCCTTCGTTCAGGCTTTCGATGCAGGTTCGACAGGCAGCGATGTGAGGAAAGGACGCGCGGAGGTCGGCAACCTGGTGCTCGATTAGCGCCTCCAGCGACTCGCGGTCCATTGCGACAGTGTCGCAGCGCCCCCTGCGTTGATCTTGACCTGGGTCAAACGGATCGGCCGAATCACCGTTCGGCCGTCTGGTGCAGCGGCCAAGATCCTGGCGTGCGCCGAATGGCTGTCGTTCCCGGGTGTCTCCGACTAGCGGCAGACGAGCACCGGGATCTTGCTGTGCGTCAGGACCTTCGCGGTTTCGCTACCGAGCAGCACCCCGGAGACGCCCCTGCGTCCGTGCGAGGCCATGAAGATGAGATCGCAGCGCTCGCGCTTGGCGGTCTTGATGATGGCCTCGAACGGCTGGTCGCTCACCACGTGCTTGGTATCGCATCGCACGCCGGCGGCCGACGCTGCTTTCTTCACCGCGTCGAGCGCCTTCTTGGCGAGCTTCATCGTGTCGCGCTTGTATTCGTTCGGGGAATCGGTCACGATCAGCGGATCGAGCGAAAAGACGCGGAACCTCGGCGTCGCCATCACCGCGCGGACCTCGGCGCCGACCGACTGCGCAAGCTTCACGCCTTCGTCCACGGCTTTCTGCGACAGGGGCGAGCCATCGGTAGGGATCAAGATTCGTTTGTACACGTTCGCTCCTTTCGGGGAAGAGTCGCTATCGCCAGTTTCGCAAGGGTCAAGCTTCCCGTATTGACCTGAATCAATTGGCGCTCGGCAGGCCGGTCGAAATCAGTTCGCACTATCCGGAGGCCACTGGGCTGCCGGGCTAGGAGCTATTGGGGGCTGTGGAGCCGAAAGACCAGGAAGTACTGGCACGGCAGAAATCCGTGCTCGGTGGCGAGGTCGTACCCCGGCCTGCGCCAGCTCGGCCTTCAAGCGCTCGGGCGCGATGCCCGCTTCTTTCGGTGGCCCGTCGGGCGAGCCGAGGCGAAAACCGATCCGTGCCACCACATCGCCCGCGTCACACCGCCATCCAGAGCGGGCGGGCCAAAGCATCCGGCCGCATCGCCGGGGCTATCGATGACGAAGGGCGTCTGGTCGCGACTCAATGAATGAGCACCACCGGCAGGCGCGCAAGATGCAGCACTCTAGTCGCGATCGAGCCGACGACGAGGTTCGATATCGCGGTCATCCCGCGCGTGCCCATGTAGATCATATGGCAGCCGGAGTCCCTCCCGTGTTCGACGATGGTCGGCGCGATGTCACCGATGAGGATGTGCGGCGTGTATTTGATCCCGGCCGCCGCGAGCAGCTGGGCACTCGGTGCGAGTGCCTTCTCACCCTCCTCCTTGTAGTAGCGCTCGATCATGTCGCGGCTGACCACGACATCCGAAAAGCCGCCTACGGGCGGCAGCGGGTAGCGCACAGTCAGCAGCTCAGCCTCTGGCCGCTCCTTGTACCACTCGGCAGTTTCGATGAGCTTCCGCGTAGCACGGAGGGCGCTCTCGGAGCCGTCCACGGCAAGCAAGATCTTCAGCATATTTTTGGGTGCTCCAGTCGGTCAACGGTTTACGAGCACCGCGATCTTCGCACGCACGAGCACCTTCTGCGTGACTCTACGAAAGACAAGCGCAACTCGCCCCGGCTGTGGGAGGCCACGACGATCGCGTCGCACCTTCTACCTTTCCCCTCGTAAGGCGCAAACCGCTTCGGTTCGGGGCATTCACTCGGAGGACTTCGAGGGATTCTCGAGCGCCTCCGCAGCCCCACTGGGCAGGAACGCCTTTGGTTTCTCACTCACAAACAATCTCGCCAGGGGACAGTTCTCGACTTTGCAGTGATGCACGCGTGCGCACTCGGCGACACCCTCATCGAGGGCGGCCCATTCTCTGACGACCGGACACCATTCGGTTGGCGAGTTGAACATTTCGAACTCCAGTCATTCTGTTGAATCCGCGCTGCTCGGTCAGTTTGCTTTCCTGTTTCGCATTCGTCGTTGCTGCGGCTCGGGAGGTCCTGGAGGGAAGAAGCACCGAATGCGACCCATTGCGACGTTCCGTCACGCGGTCCGGCGACCGAAACGCAGCTTTATGTACTCTCCGATCAGAAGGGCGGCTGGGTACGAAATCAACTCCTCGCTCTGCGCATGGATCATGAGCTTCTCCGCAAACAGCGCGTATTCAGGCATGCGCTCGGCATTGGCCGCCTCCACCAGTCTCTTCAAAGTCGCGACAATCGCCCGGTGTTCCGCGAGCATTTCATCGAGGTTGCTCCGCAACTTCTCCGTCAGCGGCAGAACGGCTGCCATTTCAGGCGTGAACTTTCCGGCGGCGAGCGGCGCGAGCAGCGCCAACGGCGGCAAAGCATATCTTTCCTCCTTCTCGAAGTGCGGATGCAGGAGCTTCGCGACCGCTCGAGCCGCCTCGCCGATCTTTCCGGACTCACGCGCCGCATTGGCAAGGCACCTATGAAGCTCTTCGTGCTCCGCTTTCAACGGGTGCGGGATTGCGAAGTCCATCGTAAGCCCTTCCTCTCGAGTGGCCTCCGCGGCGGGAGGTAAAATCGACTCCGATACGGCATCGCCCTCCCAACCGACGGCACGTTGCTGCGCGTCAAACTCTGCAGCGGCCGCAGCGCATTCCCACTCGGGGACATGACCGAGAGGGACGGGCCGCGGGCGCCCTCTCGACGCTCCCCGAATCCGTCTCCACCGCGCCGGCAGAAGCCGGCGCGGGGAGCGGACCGTCACTTGACGGTGAGCTTCCTCGCCGTGGCCGTGGCTTTCTTCGGCAGCGTGAGCTCCAGGATCCCGTCGAGGTACTTTGCGTTCGCCTCCGCCTGGTCGACGTCGTGCCCGAGCGAAAAGCTGCGGAGCATCGAGCCGTAGTACCGCTCGCTGCGGATCACTTTGCCTAGCTCCTCGACCTTTTTCTCGCGCTTCGACTCGGCGCTGATCGACACGACGTTGCCGTCGATCTGCACGCCTATGTCTTCCTTCCTGACGCCCGGGATCTCCGCCTTGACGAGGTAGGCCTTGTCGTTCTCCTCGACGTCGACCTTGATCTCCGGCGCGGCCTCGCCTTCCCAACGTATCGGCCGGAACATCCGGCGGAAGATGTCCTCGAACGGGTCAGTGAACGGATCGAAACGGGTGAGGTTGACCATGATCGGATCTCCTTATCGGGTCAATGCCGACAACCAATGTATGCCTGCCGTCGGCAAGGGTGTTGATGAATATCAAGTGAGGCCGCCCGCCGCCTTCACCGCTCGTCGCCGCTTGACCAGGATCGACCCCAGGCGATCGTTACCGGCGCGAAATGGCGCAGCCATGCCTTGGGACGAGAACCACTACCCCGCCTCGATGAGCCACCTGCCTGCGCGAGTGCGCCGCAAGGCGATCGAGATCGCGAACGCGCTCCTCGCGGAAGGCTATGACGAGGGTAAGGCGATCCGCATCGCGGTCGCGAAGGCGAAGGAGTGGGCGGTTCGCCACACGTCCGATGCCGAGCGATGAACGCGGGCACGCGGCCATGACTAGCGAGGAGGGTGGTTTGATTTAGCGCAAATGGCGCTCCGCCCGCCCGCGGTACAAAGCTCGCTGGACTGGCTAGTCCGCGAGGAGAAGTGCCATGCTGCGACGAGAGGACTGTCTTGCCCTGTGCGACCTCAGCGAGGACGCGGTGCTCGCGATCGCCGAACACGAGCACCTCCCGGAGATGGCCGCGGTCGAGCTTGGCAACGCCCTCGTGCACACGCCCGATGGCGAGCGCTGCATCAAGGCGATGATCGAGGATGACATTGTCGCCGCCGCAATCCGCGGCGATCGCACCCGCACGATCACGCTGCAGCTAGTGCTGCGCAATTTCGTCCTCGAGCACCCGTGTTGCGCGAGCGCCTCCACTGCCGCGGCGCGACGCGCTTGACCTCGAACCGGCCTCAGCGCGATATTGGCCGCCTGGCACGCGGCGAAGGTCGGCGCTCCGCCCGGCCACGTGCGTAAGGGCGCTGAGCCGGACCTGCGCGAGATAACGAGGAGGACCCATGGCGGTCGCGCATGGCAAGGCGATGTCTACGCTGTTCGCTAGCACGTTCGCGTTCATGGTCTGCTTCGCGGTGTGGATGATGTTCGGGGTGATCGGCATCCCGATCCGCGAGAGCCTCGGCCTGAACAACACTCAGTTCGGCCTGCTCACCTCGACGCCGGTGCTGCTCGGCGCAGTCATGCGGCTGCCACTCGGCATCTGGACCGACCGGTTCGGCGGCCGCGTCGTCTTCGTCATCCTGCTCCTCGCCTGCTCGGTGCCGGTATTCTTCGTAAGCTATGCGAGCGCGCTGTGGCACTTCCTCGCCATCGGGCTGCTTCTCGGCATCGTTGGCGCCTCGTTCGCGGTAGGCATGCCGTACGTGGCGCGGTTCTTCCCGAAGGACAAGCGCGGCTTTGCGATGGGGCTCTTCGGCGCCGGCACGACCGGCGCGGCGGTGAACATGTTCGTCGCGCCGCAGATCCTCTCAGCCTGGGGCTGGCAGGCGGTGCCCAAGGTCTACGGCGCGGCGCTGGTGGTGACGGCGGTCGTTTTCTGGATCTTCAGCGCGCCCGACCCGGGCGCGATTGGCAAAGGCGGCCCGACGCTGAAGGCGCAGCTCAGCGTGCTCAAGGACTGGCGGGTATGGAAGCTCTGCCAGTACTACTCGCTCACGTTCGGCGGGTTCACCGCGCTGTCGCTGTGGATGACCCAGTACTACGTGCAGGAGTACGGGTTCGAGCTGAAGGCGGCGGCACTGCTTGCCGCGTGCTTCTCGCTGCCTGCGGGCGGCCTGCGCGCGGTCGGCGGCTGGCTCTCCGACAAGTTCGGGGCGCACGGCGTCACTTGGTGGGTCCTCTGGGCGGCCTGGATCGCGCTGTTCACGCTTTCGTATCCGCAGACCGAGTTCACCATCAAGACGATCGACGGCCCGCGGACGTTCGAGATCGTGCTGGTGCCGGCCGCGTTCACGCTGCTGCTCCTCGGGCTCGCCGTCGCGCTCGCGTTCGGCATGGCCTCGACGTTCAAGTACGTCGGCGACGAGTTCCCGGCGAACATGGGCGTCGTCACCGGGATCGTCGGGCTGGCCGGCGGCCTGGCCGGCTTCGTGCTGCCAATCCTGTGGGGCGCGATCCTCGATCTTTTGCGCATCCGCTCGAGCTGCTTCATGCTGCTGTACGGCGTAGTGTGGGTGTCGCTGATCCTGATATACGTCACCGAAGTGCGCCGCTACAACATCGTTGATCGGCGCGGCGCCATGGCCGGAGCGGTGTGACGCGCGGCTTTTCCCGTACCGGAAGGATCCTCTCATGAGCCATTTCCTCGACCGTCTGACGTACTTCACCCGGGAGCGCGAGCCGTTCGCCGGCGGCCACGGCGAGGTGCGGCGGGAGGACCGTACCTGGGAGCAGGCTTACCGCGACCGCTGGGCGCACGACAAGATCGTGCGCTCGACCCACGGCGTGAACTGCACCGGCTCGTGCAGCTGGAAGATCTACGTCAAGGGCGGCGTCGTGACCTGGGAGACGCAGCAGACCGACTACCCGCGCACCCGTCCCGACATGCCGAACCACGAGCCGCGCGGGTGCTCGCGCGGCGCGTCCTACAGCTGGTACCTCTACAGCGCCAACCGGCTCAAGTACCCGATGGTCCGCGGGCGGCTCCTGCGCATGTGGCGCGAGGCGCGGGGGTCCCTCGCCCCGGTCGAGGCGTGGGCTTCGATTGTCGAGGACGAGACGAAAGCGAGGACGTACAAGTCGATCCGCGGGCGCGGCGGCTTCGTGCGCTCGAGCTGGGACGAGGTCACGGAGATCGTGGCCGCGGCGAACGTCTACACCATCAAGAAGTACGGCCCCGATCGCGTGATCGGGTTCTCGCCGATCCCCGCGATGTCGATGGTGTCGTACGCCGCCGGCAGCCGCTACCTCTCGCTGATCGGCGGCGTGAGCATGAGCTTCTACGACTGGTACTGCGACCTGCCGCCCTCGAGCCCGCAGGTGTGGGGCGAGCAGACCGACGTGCCGGAGTCGGCCGACTGGTACAACTCGGCGTTCCTCATCGCCTGGGGCTCGAACGTGCCGCAGACGCGCACCCCCGACGCGCACTTCTTCGTCGAGGCGCGCTACAACGGCACCAAGATCGTCGCCGTCACGCCGGACTACTCCGAGGTCGCGAAGCTCTCGGACGTGTGGCTCCATCCCAAGCAGGGCACCGATGCGGCGCTCGGCATGGCGCTGGGGCACGTGGTGCTGAAGGAGTGCTTCGTCGACCGCAAGGTTCCGTACTTCGAGGACTACTGCCGGCGGCTCACCGACCTGCCGCTGCTGGTGCGGCTCACGAAGCGCGGGGATCGGTTCGTCCCCGACCGGTATCTGCGCGCGAGCGACTTCGCGGACCGGCTCGGGGCAACGAATAACCCCGAATGGAAGACGGTCGGGATCGACGAAACGACCGGGAAGCCAGTCGCGCCGCACGGCTCGGTCGGCTACCGCTGGGGGCAACAGGTCGGCGGCGATCTCGGGAAGTGGAACCTCGAGCAGCGGGACGGCGCGACCGGCGCCGACGTGAAGCTCGCGCTCTCGCTGCTCGACCGGCGCGACGCGGCCGTGCCGGTTGCCTTCCCCTACTTCGGCGGCATCCGGCACGAGCGCTTCAGCGCGAACGACCAGGGCACCGAGGTGCTGGTGCGCAGCGTCCCGGCGCGGAAGCTCCTGCTCGCGGACGGCGAGGCTTACGTCGCGACGGTGTTCGACCTCACCTGCGCGAACTACGGGGTCGATCGGGGCCTGGGCGGCGCGAAATCGTTCGACGAGGACGTCCCTTACACCCCGACGTGGCAGGAGGCGATCACCGGCGTGAAGGCCGAGCAAGCGATCGCGGTCGCGCGCCAGTTCGCCGAGACCGCAGAGAAGACCAGGGGCCGCGCGATGATCATCATCGGCGCGGGGATGAACCACTGGTACCACCAGGACATGAACTACCGCGCCTGCATCAACCTGCTGATACTGTGCGGCTGCGTCGGCGTGTCCGGCGGGGGCTGGGCGCACTACGTCGGGCAGGAGAAGCTGCGGCCGCAGACCGGGTGGACCGCGCTCGCGTTCGCGCTCGACTGGGCGCGGCCGCCGCGACAGATGAACTCGACGTCGTTCTTCTACGCCCACAGCGACCAGTGGCGCTACGAAAAGCTCGACGTCGCCGAGATCCTTTCGCCGCTCGCCGACCCGCGGCGCTACACCGGCTCGTTCATCGACTTCAACGTGCGGGCGGAGCGCATGGGCTGGCTGCCGTCCGCGCCGCAGCTCGCGGCGAACCCGCTCCAGGTCGCGAAGGACGCGGCGCAAGCGGGGGTCGAGCCGAAGGACCACCTCGTCAAGGGCCTGAAGGACGGCTCGCTCAAGCTCGCCTCCGAGGACCCGGACCACCCGGCCAACTTCCCGCGCAATCTCTTCGTCTGGCGCTCGAACCTGCTCGGCAGCTCGGGCAAGGGGCACGAGTACTTCCTCAAGCACTTCGTCGGCGCGCAGCACGGCCTGCAGGGGAAGGATCTCGGCGCCGAAGGGGGACGCAAGCCCGAGGAGGTCGTGTGGCGCGATCCGGCGCCGGAGGGCAAGCTCGACCTCATCTGCGTGCTCGACTTCCGCATGTCCACGACGTGCCTCTACGCCGACGTCGTGCTGCCGACCGCGACCTGGTACGAGAAGCACGACCTCAACACCTCCGACATGCACCCGTTCATCCACCCGCTCTCGGCAGCGGTCGACCCGGTGTGGCAGTCGCGGAGCGACTGGGAGATCTACAAGGCGATCGCGCGGAAGTTTTCCGAGGTGGCGGTTGGCCATCTCGGCGTCGAGAAGGATCTCGTCCTCGTGCCGCTCGCGCACGACACGCCGGCGGAGCTGGCGCAGCCCTTCGACGTGAAGGACTGGAAGAAGGGCGAATGCGAGCTCGTGCCGGGCAAGACCGCGCCTGGGATGGTCGTGGTCGAGCGCGACTACCCGAACACCTACCGGCGCTTCACCGCGCTCGGGCCGCTGATGAAGAAGCTCGGCAACGGCGGCAAAGGCATCACCTGGAACACCGACGCGGAGGTCGAAGGGCTCGGGCGGCTCAACTATGTCGTGACCGAGGACGGCCCGACCAAGGGGCTGCCGAAGATCGAGACCGACATCGACGCCGCGGAGGTCATCATGTACCTCGCGCCGGAGACGAACGGCGAGGTGGCGGTGAAGGCCTGGGAGGCGCTCGGGAAGGTGACCGGCCGCCACCACGCGCACCTCGCCGAGACGCGTGAGGACGAGAAGATCCGCTTCCGCGACGTCCAGGCACAGCCGCGCAAGATCATCAGCTCGCCCACCTGGTCCGGCATCGAAAGTGAGTACGTGAGCTACAACGCCGGCTACACCAACGTCCACGAGCTGATTCCGTGGCGCACGCTCTCCGGGCGGCAGCAGTTCTACCAGGACCACCCGTGGATGCGCGATTTCGGCGAGACACTCTGCGTCTACCGCCCGCCGGTCGACACGCGGACCGTCGCGCCGCTCGCCGGACGCAAGCCGAACGGACACCCCGAGGTGGTGCTCAACTTCATCACGCCGCACCAGAAATGGGGCATCCACTCGACCTATACCGACAATCTGATCATGCTCACGCTGTCCCGCGGGGGGCCGATCGTGTGGCTGTCGGAGCTCGATGCGAGGAAGGCCGGCATCGCGGACAACGACTGGATCGAGCTCTACAACGTGAACGGGGCGATCACCGCGCGCGCGGTGGTGAGCCAGCGCGTGCAGGAAGGCATGTGCCTCATGTACCACGCCCAGGAAAAGATCGTGAACGTGCCGGGGTCTGAGGTCACCGGCCATCGCGGCGGGATCCACAACTCGGTGACGCGCACGGTGCTCAAGCCGACCCACATGATCGGCGGCTACGCGCAGCTCGCCTACGGCTTCAACTACTACGGCACGGTCGGCTCGAACCGCGACGAGTTCGTAATCGTGCGCAAGATGGCGAAGGTCGACTGGATGGACACGCCCGCCCCGGCGGCGGGCGCAACTCACTAGGAGCGATGCGATGAAGGTTCGCGCGCAGATCGCGATGGTGATGAACCTCGACAAGTGCATCGGGTGCCACACCTGCTCGGTGACCTGCAAGAACGTCTGGACCTCGCGCCTCGGCATGGAGTACGCGTGGTTCAACAACGTCGAGACGAAACCCGGGATCGGCTACCCGAAAGACTGGGAGAACCAGGAGCGCTGGAAGGGCGGCTGGGAAAGAAGGGCGAACGGCAAGATCGTGCCGAAGCAGGGCGGCAGGCTCGGATTGCTGCTCAAGATCTTCGCCAACCCGCACCTCCCCGAGATCGACGACTACTACGAGCCGTTCACATTCGACTACGAGCACCTGCAGACCGCGCCGGAGATGCCGACCCCGCCGGTCGCGCGGCCGATCTCGATCGTCACCGGCGAGCGGATGGAGAAGATCGAGTGGGGGCCGAACTGGGAGGAGATCCTCGGCGGCGAGTTCGCCAAGCGCTCGCAGGACTACAACTTCGAGGCGGTGCAGAAGGACATCTACGGCGAGTTCGAGAACACCTTCATGATGTACCTGCCGCGGCTCTGCGAGCACTGCCTCAACCCGAGCTGCGTCGCCTCGTGCCCGTCGGGCTCGATCTACAAGCGCGAGGAGGACGGCATCGTCCTCATCGACCAGGACAAGTGCCGCGGCTGGCGGATGTGCGTGTCCGGCTGCCCGTACAAGAAGATCTACTACAACTGGTCGACCGGCAAGGCGGAGAAATGCATTTTTTGCTACCCGCGCATCGAGGTCGGCCAGCCGACGGTGTGCTCGGAGACCTGCGTCGGCCGCATCCGCTATCTTGGGGTGCTGCTCTACGACGCGGACGGCATCGAATCGGCCGCTGCGGTCGAGAATCCCAAAGACCTCTACCAGGCACAGCTCGCGATCTTCCTCGATCCGAACTTGCCGGAGGTTCAGGCGCAGGCGCGCAAGGACGGCGTGCCGGAAGCGTGGCTCGAGGCGGCGCGGATTTCGCCCGCCTGGAAGCTCGCGATGGAGTGGAAGATCGCGTTCCCGCTGCATCCGGAGTACCGCACGCTGCCGATGGTGTGGTATGTCCCGCCGCTCTCGCCGATCCAGTCGCACGCGAACGCCGGCTGCATCGGCGAGTTCGGCGCGATCCCCGACGTCCGCTCGCTCCGGATCCCGGTGCGCTACCTCGCCAACCTGCTCACCGCCGGCGACGAGCAGCCGGTGGTCGCGGCGCTCGAGCGGATGCTCGCGATGCGCGCGTTCTACCGCGAGCGCCAGCTCGAGGGTCGGGACAACCTCGCGCTGCTGCAGCAGATCGGCATGAGCGTGCGCGAGGTCGAAGACATGCACCGCTACCTCGCGATCGCCAACTACGAAGACCGCTTCGTCATCCCGACCACGCACCGCGAGTACGCCGAGAACGCGTACCAGCTGCGCGGCGAATGCGGGTTCTCGTTCGGCAACGCGTGCTCCGACGGCGAGAGCAAGCCGAGCCTCTTCGGCGGCAAGATGGCCGGCAAGAAGGTCATCCCGCTGAAGACGATCGCCGCCAAGTCGCCCGACAACGCGGTGGACTACTGATGGACCGCGGCTTGCGCGCCCTCGGGGCGCTGCTCACCTATCCGCGCCCGGAGCTCGTCGGCGCGCTGCCCGAGATCGCGGCCGCGCTCGATGCGTCCCCGCTCGTCGGCCGCCCTGCGCGGCAGCGCCTCGGCGAGCTTGTCGCCGAGCTCGCCCGCGCCGATCCGTACGAGCGCGAAGAGCGCTACGTGGCGCTGTTCGACCGCGGCCGCGGGCGGTCGCTCCATCTCTTCGAGCACGTGCACGGGGACTCCCGCGACCGCGGCCAGGCGATGGTGGATCTGCATGCGGTCTACGAGCGCGCGGGGTTCCGGCTCACGTCGGGTGAGCTGCCGGACTACCTGCCGGCGGTGCTCGAGTTCCTGGGCTGCCGGCCGCTTGCGGAGGCGCGCGCGATGCTCGCCGATTGCGCGCACGTCCTGCGCGCGGTGGGCGAGCGGCTCGCTGGGGAAGGCAGCCGCTACGCCGCGGTGTTCGACGCGCTGCTCGGCGCGGCGGGCGTGCCGGGGCTCGACTGGTCCAAGGCTGCCGCGCCGGCGGATGCCGACGAGAAGCTCGACGGCGACTGGATGGACGCACCGGCATTCGGCCCGGGGTCGGAGCGCAACGCTGGCGCGCGGGGCACGACCGCGGTCATGCACTTCGTGCCGCGCAAGCCGAGGTAACTGCATCGCACCGGGAGGACGCAATGGAACTCGCGAGCTACTTCCAACAATTCCTCTTGGGGACCTACCCTTACATCGCGCTGTCGGTATTCTTCATCGGCAGCTTAGTGCGCTTCGACCGCGAGCAGTACACCTGGCGGAGCGACAGCTCGCAGCTGCTGCGCGCGCGCGAGCTTCGCTGGGGCTCGAACCTGTTCCACTTCGGCGTGCTGTTCGTCTTTGTCGGCCACTTCTTCGGCATGCTGACGCCCCACTGGGCGTACGCGTGGCTGATCGCCTCCGGCCAGAAGCAGCTCCTCGCGATGGTGTCGGGCGGGATCGCCGGCGCGGCGGCGCTCGTCGGCCTGACGCTGCTGATCCACCGCCGCCTCGCCGATCCGCGGATCCGCTCGAACAGCCGCGCGTGGGACATCGCGATCCTCTTCATCCTGTGGCTCCAGCTCGCGCTCGGGCTCACGACGATCGCTTTCTCCGGCCAGCACCTCGACGGCGCAATGATGGAGCGGCTCGCCGGGTGGGCGCAGCGGATCGTGACGTTCCGCCCCGGCGCCGCCGACCTCGTCGTCGGGGTGCCGATCGTGTTCCAGATCCACATCTTCCTCGGGCTCACGATCTTCCTGATCTTCCCGTTCACGCGCCTCGTGCACATCTGGAGCGGCTTCGCGGCGGTCGCGTATCTCTTCCGCCCCTACCAGCTCGTGCGCACGCGCCGCAAGTGGAAGCCGACGGGGGTACAGGGATGACCGTCAGGGTCAACGGCGTCGCGGTTGACGCCGCCCAGTACCCGACACCGGCGGCGGCGGCGGTGCGCGAGCTCCTGCGCCAGCGTGCGGTCGCGGTCGGGCTCGTCGGCGAGCCAGCAGGCGAGGACGAGGTCGATGCGGCACTCAATCGGCTCCTCGAGCGCGAGGTCTCGACGCCCGAGCCGACCGAGGAGGAGTGCCAGCGCTACTACGAGGCCCACCCGGCCGAGTCCACAAGCGGTGAGCTGGTGATGGCGCGCCACATCCTGTTTCAGGTCACGCCGGGCACGCCCGTGCCCGCGCTCCGCGCCAAAGCCGAGCTCACGCTCGCCGAGCTCGCGCGCGACCCGGCGCAGTTCGACCGCTTCGCGCGCGAGTGCTCGAACTGCCCGTCGGCGCAGCACGGTGGCAACCTCGGGCAACTCGGGCGCGGGGACACGGTGCCGGAGTTCGAGCGGGCGCTCTTCAACGGCGCCTACACCGGGCTGTATCCGCAGCTCGTGAAGACGCGCTACGGCTTCCACATCCTCGCGGTCGACCGCCGCGAGCCGGGGCGGAGGCTGCCGCTCGAGGCGGCACGCCCGGCGATCGCGGAGCGCCTCCGCGCCCGCGCGCAGCGCCGTGCCCTTGAGCAGTACGTGAAGGTGCTCGCTGGCCAGGCGCGCATCGACGGTGCGGACCTCGACGCCGCGGCGACGCCGCTCGTGCAGTGATTCGCGGCGTCGCAGCGGATCCGCTCCGATCGCTAGAAACAGGCGGGCGATGATGGCCCAGACAGATTCTGGCCGCGGCGCGCGCGGTCGGGCCGCCGCGCAGCCGATTTGATGGAAGTCAAATGGATCGCCGTGTGCAGCGCCTAGTATCGGCACGGGTAGCATGAACCAATCAGCACCGCTTCCTGCGGGATGGGATTTTCGCGAGGATCGAAAATGTACAGACGAATCTTGGTTGCTATCGATGGTAGCCCCACGGCAAACCAGGGGCTCAAAGAAGCGATCCGTCTCGCGACCGATCAGGGGGCCCGGCTCCTGCTAGTCCACGTTGTCGATGAGTTCATTCCCCTCACCGGTTTCGAGCCGCTGGCGTACACGGACGAATACACCGACGCACTGAAGCAGGTGGGCAGGAAGGTCATCGAGCGAGCCCAGGACATCGTGCGCAAACGCGGCATCACCGCGCAATCGGTCCTGCTCGAATCCGTCGCCGGTCCCGCGGCCGATCTGATCGTGCGGCAGGCGAAGCGCTGGCATGCCGACCTCATCGTGCTCGGCACGCACGGTCGTCGCGGCTTGAGACGGCTGGTGCTCGGCAGCGACGCCGAGCAGGTTGTGCGCGCTTCGCCCGTCCCGGTGCTGCTGGTCCGGGCGACGCTTGCGCCTCGCCGGCGCGGGAGCCGCGCTCGCAAGAAGCGATAAACCGCTCGGACGACGTCAACAATTTGTGGCCAAGCGAGGACAGGCTGGTCCGGTCCGGCGGATGGAGGGAGCAGCATGAAGGCGGAACGTGGGGGCTGGCGGCCGATGCGGCGGGAAGAGTTGCGCGACGAGTTCGTTCATGACAGCTACCAGTCCGGTAAGAAGCTCGCCGAACCCAGTCTCTGCCCGGAATGCGGCGCCGTCTATCGCGGCGGGCGTTGGACCTGGAGCGGGGCGCCGGCAAAGGCGAGCAAGGTGTTGTGTCCGGCGTGCCATCGCATCCGGGATGGATTTCCGGCGGGACATGTGACGCTCCGCGGCGAGTTCTTCGTCGCTCATCGAGACGAGATCCTGCAGCTAGTCCAGAACCGGGCGGCGCGCGAGCGAGCAGAGCATCCGCTGCTACGCATCATCGCGATCGAGCCAAGTCCGGACGGGGCGCTGATCACGACCACCGACATCCACCTGGCGCGCAATATTGGCGACGCGCTGCATTCGGCCTACAAGGGCGAGCTGGAGTACCACTACAACAAACAGGAGAATCTCCTGCGCGTCGCGTGGCGCCGCTGAGGCGCCCGCCGTAGAGCTGACCGGTCTCCCCCGACAGCCCCGCCGCCCGAACGCCCCGCGTAGGACACCGCGATCCGCTTCATCCTGTGGCTTCAGCTCGCGCGGTCATCCCTGCACGCCCGTCGACTTCCACTTGCGGCGGGTGCGCACGGCGCACGAGCTCAGTAGAGGGGCTCCTTATAGAAGATCAGGATCGCGCCGATCATCAGCATCGCCGAAACGGCTACGAGACCGGCGACGCGTGCGGTCATGCCGTCGCCCGTATCCGCGAGGCGCAGCTCCAGCCAGCGACCCGTCGCCAAGATCGCGGCCAGCAGGCCCATCACCAGATGCGTCGACTGGATGAGATAGTCATTCTTGATCTCGAACGGCAGATGCGCGTGGGTGACGAGCAGGATGCCGCCGAACGCGCAGAGCGTGGGGAACATGAAGCGCAGCCTGTTCGAGGGTCGCGGGCTGATACGGGCTCGCGTTTCGAGCGCGCCCAGCGTGAAAGCCAGTAGCGTCGCCGTGCGATGCTGGAGCACCTCGCCGTTACCGAAGGTGCTGTCCCAGAATCCGATCGGCCCGAGCGGCCAGGATTCCGCGTCGCTGCGGAAGAAGAGGAACACGCCCAAGAGCATAAAGCCCACCGGCCAGTATCTCGCCCAGCCGAATCCGCGCACATAGGACAGGAGCGCGAACAATCCCATTGCCACCAAGAGGACGCCGGCGACGTTGTGGTTGTAGTCCGACCAGTCTGTCGCGGCGACCGAGGGCACCCGGCCCACGATCGCGATACGCCCCGGTTCGCCCGCGAGCAGCGCCTGGTGAGTCGGGGAGGAGAGGCTGGGGAGCTTGGGCCTGAACATATCGAGCACTTCGGGTACCGTCGCGGTCAGGTTCGGGATGTCCACTGCGGGCGGCATCGAAGACAGGGACGCCGCGACGAACAGCAGGCTCACCAGCAGGAAGGTTTCCGCCTCGACGAAGTAAGGGACGCGGGCCGTCACGGCCGACGATCGCGCATCGCGCCGCCAATCGCGCCCGGCAAAGAAGTTGAGACCGGCAAAGCCGAGCGTGACGACGAGCAGGAGTACCTTGGCGACGACCAGGCTGCCGTACCCCGTGCCGAACGCGCCGTTCCACGAGCCGACGTACTTCAGCGCGAGCGCGACGCCCGTGGCCACCAGCACGCCTACCGCACCGATGCCCAGCGCCGAAAACCGGGTGACGGCCACTGGCCAGAACGTCCTGGCGCGATCGTCGTGGCCGCTCAAGCGCCAGAGCGCCAGCAGCTGCAACACGCCCCCGACCCATACCGCCGCAGCGAGCTCGTGCACCACGGTAAGGGACATCAGCCAGCCGCGGTCCTCGAATCGACCGACGCCGTGCACGAGCCACGCGCCGGTCACCAACAGCGCGATGGTGAGGCCGGTCGCGGTGCCCCACCCCATCATGTTGGCGGGACGACGTGATAGTTGCCGCGCGACGAACCAAACCGCCAGAGCGAGCGCCATCTGCACCGTGCCAGCCCGAAACTGGAGGGTCCCGGCATAGGCACCCCACGGCAACTCACCCAGCGAGGACGCCAGCACGGCCGCCTTCGTGACCAGTTTCAGCGCCTGGAACGCGGTGAGGGCGATGGCTCCGGTACGCAGCAGGGCGATGCAGCGCTCCAGGACGGCCCGCTCGACTCGGGACGCATCACGCCCTATTCGCAACACGACAAAAGCCCAGAGCAGGCTCCCGACCAGCACCGCTAGGCTGATGAGCTGCAGCCCGCCCATCAGGTCGTCGAGAAAATTGGCTACGCCCTGGACATTCATCGTGCGGCGGGTCGGTCACTCGCCAACGCGGAACCGGAGGACCTCTTCGGTCAGGTGGCCATCCGTGGCGAAGATGCGGCACTTGAGCGCGTACGCGCCCGCGGCGAGGGCCGGCAAGTCGACGCGGAGCTCGCCCGGTTTCTTCCCGGCGCGGATTGCGAGCGGCCGCTGGACATCCCCGCTGCTCACGAGCAAGACCCGTGAGAGGCCGATCTCGATGCTGCTGTTGAACTGCAGCACCGCTTCGCTTGCCGCTTGGGCGCTCACCGGGGCGTGCTGCAGCGAGAACTCGGTGACAATTGCGTGGGCCGCGGCGTGATTCGCAGGAAGCGCAAGCGCTGCGGTCACGACCACCGCTACGAGATGCCCGTTCGGCGACAACGGGCCGACACGAGCGCCGCAGTGCCGGCGGGCCGCAGGGCTCAGCCGGTGCGCGCCTTCAGCGCGTGGCCAGCGAGGTTCTTGCCGAGTTCCCATACCGATCCCGGTACCTTGTGGCAGTCGGCGATCACCGCATCGAGCGCCGATACGACCCGGTTCTTGTCCTGCGCGCCGATCACCAGCGGGGGCAGCAGTTTCACCACGTTGATGCCATGGCCCGAGACCTGGCTGAGGATGCGATGGTCCTTGAAGAGCGGGATCGTCACCATCTGGGAGAAGAGGCCTTTGTTCGCCGCCTCCAGTACGCTCCAAGCCGCCCTGAGCGATAGGCTCCTCGGCGCGCCGAACTCGAGGGCGATCATCAGGCCCTTGCCGCGGACGTCCTTCAGGAATTCGTACTTTGGCACCAGCGCGCGCAGCTCACCGATCATCGCCTCGCCGAGCGTCGCGGCGTTTTCCACGAGGCGCTCCTGCTCGATCACGTCCAGCGCCGCGAGGCCGGCGGCCATCGCCATGTTGTTCTTCGAGAACGTAGAGCCGTGCACCACGGCGCGGTCCATGCGGTTGAACACCGCATCCATGACCCGTTTGCGCATCGCCACCGCGCCGACGGGAATGAAGCCGCCGGAGAGCGACTTCGCCATCAAGATCATGTCCGGCTCGACGCCCCAATGCTCCACCGCCCAGAACTTGCCGGTGCGCCCGAGCCCGGTCTGGATCTCATCGGCCACCAGGAGTGTCCCGTATCGGGCGCACAGCCGCGCCGCCTCGGGCAGGTATTCGTCGCTGGGGACGTTCACACCCTTGCCCTGGATCGGCTCGAAGACGAGGGCCGCTGCGTCGCGGTCACGGAGCGCCGCCTCCAGCGCCTCGAGATCGTTGAACGGGACCGGCGTGCAGTCCGGCAGCAGCGGGCCGAATCCGTCTTGAAATAGCCCCTCGCGGTTGAGGGAGAGCGCACCCATCGTCAGGCCGTGGAACCCATGGTCGAGAAAGAGGATCTTCGAGCGCCGCGTGGCGCAGCGGCTGAACTTGATCGCGGCCTCCACGGCCTCCGCGCCGGAGTTGCAGAAGAAGACCTTGGAGATGTCCCCCGGCGTGAGGCGGAGAATGCGCTCGGCGAGCAGGCCGGCGAGCAACGACGCATCGAGCTGCACCATGTCCGGCAGGTCGTGGGCGAGCACTTCCTGCAACGCGGCCTTCACCTTGGGATGGTTTCGCCCCAGCGCGAACACGCCGAAGCCGCTCAGCAGATCCAGGTACTCCCTGCCCTGCTCGTCGTACAGATACGGGCCGCGGGCGCTCACGTACAACCGGTCGTAGCCGATGGTCTTGAGCACCCGGACCATCTGGGTGTTGAGGTACCGTTCGTGCAGCGAGAAGTTCTCGCCCTGATGCTCGGCTAGCAGATCGGCAAGGAAGGACATGGGCTCCGGCTCGTGCAACTGCTGGGTGTCACAGACGATAGTTTAACGAACCGTGGCGAGCAGCCCGCTTCCCGGCGGAGCGGGCTGATCATACGCGGGACGTCGGTCCAAGCAGTGGGTCGTCCGCGAGCTGACGGGCGACCACGCTCAAGGTTCGCACCGCAATGCGAAAATCCCGCGCGAGCCTGATCAGCGACGGCCACCCCGCGGGGTCGAGCACCCCGTGCCGGAAGAGGGTGCCGAGGTCCACGGTACCCTCGGCGTTCGTCGCGCGCAGGACTGCTCCGGGCAGGGCGGTTGAGGCGCGATCGGCAATCGCGCGAACGGCGAGGAACGGCACTTGCGCTTCGCCCGCAACCGTGGCGACGGCCGCGCTTTCCATGTCCACGGCCGTTGCGGCGAACCGCGTGGCGAGGGCGCGCTTGTACTCGGTGCTCGCAGCGATGCGATCGATGCTGAGGAGGGGATCGATGTGCAGCTCGACGTGCCCGCCGAGGCTCGCGCGGGCGCGCTCGTGCCAGGGCGCCGAGACCGGCACGGATCCCCCGGCGCCGTCGAGAATCGCGGTGGGCAGACATAGGGCGCCGACGCCAAGGGCGGGTGATAGGGCGCCGGCACAGCCCCAGCTCAGCAGGCCGTGCGCACCCGCTTCAAGCAGGCGGACCGCCGCCCGGCGTGCCGAGCCTTGACCGATTCCGGCGAGGCAGAGGAGGCGGCGCTCATCGAGCCGCAGACACTCGCCACGCGCCAAGCGTCGCCGTGTGAGGCTGCGACACTCCCCGGGAAGGGCGACGACCAGCCCCGCGACGAAGGTGCTCAAGCGATTTTCGCGCACTCGTTGCGGTAGCGGCTTAGGGCCCAGAGCGGAAAGTATTTCGAGTACCCGTGGTACTTCAGGTAGAAGACCCGCGGAAAGCCCGGGGCGTTGAACCAGCTCTCCTGATAGAGGCCGTCGGCCTGCTGCGTGTCCAGGAGGTACTCGGCTCCGCGGCGGACCGCATCCGAGCGGGCCTCGCCGGCGGCCATCAGGCCGAGCATCGCCCACGCAGTGTGAAAGGATGTGCTCGCGCGCGCCTCGCCCGCGGTGTCGGGTCGGAGATATGTGTCATTGTGCTCACCCCAGCCGCCATCTGCCCGCTGCACGTGCCGCAGCCACGCCGCGGCGCGGCGCACCGCCGGATCCTCGGGGGGCACGCCGGCGAGTTCGAATGCCGCGAGCACGGACCAGGTGCCGTAGATGTAGTTCGTGCCCCAGCGACCGAACCAGGCACCGCAGGGCTCCTGCTCATCGCGTAGATACCGTATGCAGGCCTCCAGCGCCTCCCGGTGATCGGGATACTTGCGCGCACTGCCCGCAAGCACGCCCGCGCAGCGGGCGCTGACGTCGGCCGTGGGCGGGTCGAGCAGCGCGCCGTGGTCGGCGAACGGGATCTCGTTGAGGTAGTAGTGCGTGTTGTCCACGTCGAAGGCGGCAAAGCCGCCGTTGCGCGACTGCATGCCGCGGATCCAGTCCAGCGCGCGCCCGATCGACTCCGCATACTCCGGCCGACCCGCGACTGCCATCGCCCACGCGACCATGCTCGTGTCGTCGACATCGGGGTAGTGGTCATTCTCGAGCTGGAACGGCCAGCCGCCGCCTTTGAGGTGCGGCCTCGAATCGCGCCAGTCCCCCGGCTCGTCGAGCAACTGGCGCGACCGCAGCCAGTCCAAGGCGAGCGCGACCTGCGCCTCTGCGTTGCCGGCTGCCAGCAGTGCGAGACACGCGATGCCGGTGTCCCAGACCGCAGAGAAACAGGGCTGGCAGTAGGCGGAGCGATCGCCGACCACCAGCAGCCGCTCGAGGGCCTCTTTCGCTGTCTTCCGGTATCGATGCTCGGGTGGATAGCCGAGGCAGGCGAGCGCTTCGTACGCGTTTATCATCGCCGGAAAGATCGCGCCCAGTCCGCCGCGGCCGTTCAGCCGCTCGACGAACCAGCTCTCCGCTCGCTTCAACGCCCGTCGACGCACCCAGTGCGGAATGACCGGCTCGAGGAAGCGGCCGATCGCGTCGATGCCGAGAAACGCGCGGTTCAGCGCCGAGCGTACGGGGAAATAGTCCCGCTCGGCCTCGGGCGGCACCGTGAACAGCTCGCGTACTTTCACCCGTCGCGGATTGAGCGCGCGCGGCTTCAGGCTGCACAAAATGAGCAGCGGCACCATCACCGTCCGCGACCAGTAGGAGACCTTGCTGATGTGGAAGGGGAACCAACGCGGCAGCAACATGATCTCGACCGGGATGAACGGCACCGCGCGCCACGGCACCTGCTGGAAGAGCGCGAGGGTAATGCGGGTGAACACGTTGGAGCGCGCGGCGCCACCGTGGGCGAGAATGGCCGCGCGTGCCCGGCCCATGTGCGGGGCGTCGGGGTGATCGCCGGCGAGCTTCAGTGCGAAATACGCCTTGACCGAGCAACTTATGTTGAACGCGCCACCGAAGTAGAGCGGCCATCCACCCTCGGCCCGTTGCCGCTCGCGCAAGTAGGCCGCGATCTTGGCCTGGAGCGCAGCGTCGATGTCGCCCAGGTAGTGCATCATCAGCACATATTCGGCGGGAATGGTGCAGTCGGCCTCGAGCTCGAAGCACCAGGAGCCGTCGGGATGCTGGAGCCTGAGTAGCTCCGCTTGTGCCCGCCGGATGGCATCGTCGAGGCGCCCGGTCGTCGCGCGGGCGGGCGAGGTCAACGCTTGCGCCAGGTTGGCATCCGTATTTCCCATCAACCGGCTCCTTCCGCGATCGAGGGAAGACCGCGCCCCGCGAGGTGGAACAGCAGCCGAATCGTGCGATCACGGGAGGCGGCGAGCCGGCTTGCCACGACCGTCGCCCTAACGCTCCGGCGCGAGATCTTCACCTCGTCGCCGCTTTGGAAGTTCGGGTGTCGGCTGATTTTCCGCAACGTGAGCACCGCCATGCCGATCGCCCACAAGCAGAAGTTCCTGATGCCAACCTCCTCTGCCGGAATGAGAACGGCGTACCGCACTGCGTTCTTGAGGTGAGCGTGGGCGATGGCAACGAGCGTTTCGAGGCCGCGGGCGAAGCGCTCGTCGGACCGGCCGGGCGCGAGCTCGTTGAGATCGAAGCCGGTCTTGGCGAACACGTCGCGGGGGAGCCAGCACGCGCCGCGACTGAGGTCCGTCCAGATGTCCTTCAGGATGTTGGTCATCTGCAGACCCTGGCCGAACGAGACCGCCAGCGGAATGAGCTTCTCGCGGTTCAGCGCAATCTCCGGCGAGTGCTCGCAGAAGAGCCGGGTCAGCATCTCGCCGACCACGCCAGCCACGTGGTAGCAGTATCTGTCGAGCGTGGCGAGGTCGGCGAGTCCCCGCTCGCGCTTCTGCTCCTGAAAGGAGACCATGCCCTCGCCCATGACTCGCACACACCTCGCGAGCGCGTCTCGCTGCGGCGCGGGGAATCGATGGGTGATCGAGAGCACACGCGGGGTTTCTCGAATCAACTCGTGCTCGGCCTGCAGCGTTTGCACCGACAGCAACGGGGCGAGTTCGCCACTGAACCGATCGGACGATCCGAGGCCGGCGACGGCGTCCACGAACCGCGCTGAGAAATCGCGCTTCGTCGCGGGGCTCAGTGCTGCCTCGTCCTCTATGGTGTCCATGATGCGGCACAGCAAGTAGGCGTTGCTGACAACGCGGGCCAACGTCGGGGGTAGCTGCGGGATGGTCAGCGCGAACGTGCGTGACACCCCGTCGAGCAATCGCGCCTGGAATGCGTCGTCGGGGTCCGGTCCGGCGTGGTCTTCCGGGGCCGAAACAGGGTTTCGCATGGCCTCTGCGAGAAAACGGATCGGGAACGCCCCGACGGCGGCGGCATTCGCATGCAAGGGATCCATCGCGCCGAACCCACTCGCTAGGCGGCGCGGGGCCTTCCTTGTCCGGCTCACCGGCTCCCGGATACGCTCCCAGGTTGGAAGAATACACCGCCGACGCGATTGACTCGTGCATTCAGCTGGGCGTAAGGTTCGTTGCCGCGCGGACCTCATCGCGTACAATGCCCCGGCAGGTTGGTTCGACCGAATTCGGGTGAACAGGGAAGAGAGTCCATGGGCGCTGTAGGGATTGATGTGGTGCTCGCCCAGCCGCGCGGGTTTTGCGCGGGGGTGGTGCGCGCCATCGAGATCGTGGAACTCGCGCTCGAGGTCTATGGACGTCCCGTTTATGTATTGCACGAGATCGTGCACAACCAGCGTGTGTTGAGGGACCTCGAGGCGCGTGGGGCGCTGTTCGTAGAGAGTCTCTCGGAGATCCCCGCGGGCGGGGTAACGGTCTTTAGCGCGCATGGCGTGGCTGCTTCGATCGTGGATGAGGCGGAGCGGAGGCGGCTGACGGCAATCGACGCTACGTGCCCGCTGGTGACGAAGGTCCATTTGGAGGTAGCTCGTCACGCGCGCGCGGCCCGGGAGGTCGTGCTGGTCGGACACGCGGGACACCCCGAGGTGGTCGGGACATTGGGCCGCTACGATCGCAGCATGGGCGGCGACGCCTACCTCGTCGAGACCGTCGAGGATGTCGCGCGCCTACAGGTCCGGAATCCGAGCGAGCTGGCCGTCGTGACGCAGACCACGCTTTCGGTCGATGATACGCGCCGCATCATCGAGGCCCTGCGCCATCGCTTCCCCGCGCTCATCGTGCCCCGCACCGACGACATATGCTATGCGACCCAGAACCGGCAGAACGCCGTGCGGCGCCTAGCGGGCGAGGTGACGCTGCTCCTCGTGGTGGGGGCCCGGAACAGTTCCAACTCCAACCGACTACGCGAGGTCGGCGAGCAGACTGGCATCTTGGCCCACCTGGTACAGGACGCGAGCGACATCGACGAAAGTTGGCTGCGTCCGGGTATGCGCGTCGCGGTCACGGCAGGGGCGTCGACCCCCGAAGTGCTCGTTCAGGAGGTTCTGGACCGCCTTCGCACACTCGGTATCACCGGCGTGAAGGAGATGGACGGGGAGCGGGAGACCACCGTCTTCCGCCTGCCGTCGGCCCTGACCCGCATGGCGCGCGCGTGCGATTAACCCGGTTTGCAGAGCCCAAGCCGGCATCGCTGGAGCATGTGTGAGCGAGCGGGGGCGACGATGACGCTGGCGCCGCTGACGGCGCGCTACCGCGGCCGGCGGCTTGGGATGTCGTCCTGCTACGGCCGGATGGTGATCACGGGCACATTGCCTGGCGCAGGCTACGCGCGGGGGACGATGAACTTTTTGCACGCCACAGAATCCCGACTATGAGCATCCCACTTCGGCAACAGCTAAAAGTGGGCCTCTACGTCCTGAAGCAGAAGCTCCGCGGCGTCGAACGGTATCCGCTGGTGCTGATGCTCGAGCCGCTGTTCCGCTGCAATCTCGCCTGCGCCGGCTGCGGCAAGATCGCTCATCCGGAGCACGTGCTCGACCAACGCCTGAGCGTCGCGGACTGCCTCGCGGCGGTGGACGAGTGCGGGGCGCCCATCGTGTCGATTCCGGGCGGCGAGCCGCTCCTACATAAGGAACTACCGCGGATCGTGGCGGGCATCGTCGCGCGCGGGAAGTTCGTCTATGTGTGCACCAACGCCTTGCTCCTGAAGAAACGCATCGGCGACTACACGCCCTCGCCCTACCTCACCTTTTCCATTCATCTGGACGGCGACCGCGAGCGCCACGACCAGATGGTGTGCCAGGAGGGCGTGTTCGAACGGGCCGTCGAAGCGATCCAAATCGCGCTGGACAAGCGGTTTCGAGTCACGATCAATTGCACCCTCTTCGACGGCGAGTTGCCGGAACGCGCGGCGGCGTTCTTCGACTACGTCACCGGACTGGGCGTCGAAGCCATTACCGTCTCGCCCGGCTTCAGCTACGAGCGCGCTCCGGTCCAGAACATGTTCCTCCAGCGCGATGCCACACGGCACCTGTTCCGCGACATCCTTAGGCGCGGCAAGAACAGGGGTTGGAACTTCAATCACTCCAGCCTGTACATGGACTTTCTCGCCGGCAACCAGAACTACCAGTGCACGCCATGGGGCACTCCAACCCGCAACGTTTTCGGTTGGCAGAAGCCTTGTTACCTCCTCGTAGGGGAGGGCTACGCGCCGACGTTCAGGGCGCTGATGGAGGAAACGCTATGGGACGGCTACGGCACGGGGCGCAATCCCAAATGCGCCCAGTGCATGGCGCACTGCGGTTTCGAGCCTACCGCCGTCAACGACGCCTTGGCGCATCCACTTAAGGCTCTCAAGGTCGCCTTGCGTGGCCCGCGCATGCACGGGCCGATGGTGGACGACGGGCTCGGCCCCGTATCGCACGCCGCCAAAGAGAAACACGGCCTCGAGGGCTCCACTACTTAGCCTGTTCTCCGCAAACGCCCGATCGGGGCGGATCCGAAGGTGCGGGTGGCGATTTCGCGGAATGACGGAATCCGCTCGCGGGCGAGAGAACGGGAGAACAAGCTCATGCCACCGCAAGGCTAATAGCTGCTGGGGTCGCCGGTAAGGAGGGTGACCCTTTCGGTCGCCAGCTGCTTCAGCAGACGCTCATGATGAGACAGCGTCTCCTTCACGAGATCGCCGATAGACAAGATGCCGATCACCCGGCGGCCATGCTCGATACCTGGATGGTCGTCGCATGCGGTAGAAGGGTCAGCGAAACTGTTGTGCCGTAGAAGCGGAAGATCAGATCGGTGAAGACCTTGTTCAGCACCGCGACCAGTACGAGCGGCAGGATCGCCTTCCAGAGCGCTGGCAGCTTCTCCTCCTCAAAAGGTTCCGGCTCATTCACGAGCTTCGTGCCGTAGCCCTCCCCTTGGCGACCGCCTTTCTGCGCTGCCACTCGAGGTACGCCATGCCGGCAATGAAGATGTAGATCCCGCCGATAAAACCTAGCCACGGGGCGGCCCAGGTGGTGGTCTTGAAAAACGTGGTCGAGATGATGTTCATGATTTGCGGGCTGCCCGGCAGCGAGTCCATGGTGAACGTGAACGCACCCAGAGCGATGGTCGCGGGAATCAGCCGCTTGGGGATATTGCCCTGCCTGAGCATTTCGGCGGCAAGGGGGTACACGGCAAACACCACGACGAATGGCGAAACCCCGCCGTAGGTGAGGATGGCGCAGACCAGCACGATCGCCAGCATCGCCCGCTGGCGGCCAACCATCTCAGTGACGTGGAACGCAATGGACTTGGAGAATCCGGACATCTCGATCAGCTTGCCGAAAATCGCGCCCAGCATGAATACCGGAAAGTAGAGTTTGACGAACTGGACCATCTTGTCCATGAACACGCCGGTGAACATGGGAAGCACCTGGGACGGATCGGTGAACAATACGGCGAGCAGCGCCGCTACCGGCGCGAACATGATCACGCTGTAGCCGCGCTAGGCAACGAAGATGAGGAAGGCGAGGGCAGCTAAGACAATAGCGAAGCTCATGGGAGTGCTCCTGATTGTCCGCTAAACGACGGATAGGAAACCCAACCGCACCAGCGACTCGGTGGGTACGTACTTCACCAGGTGGGCGAAGAGCTTGAAGTTCGCCACACCGCGTACCAAGCCGGGATCAGGCCATTGCAGTGTCGGGAATCGGAGGCCATATCGCGCCTGCTAGTCACTTTTTTTGCGCGGGATAGATTCTCGGCGCAGACGATAGGTCGCCAAGGGCGATGCGTCACCTGTCGAAGGTTAGGGACTTCCTTCGCCGCAGCGGACACGCCGCCGCGGAGGCACTTGCATCGGCAAGGAGCGCGCTTCAACCAGGCCGGGAGCACCGCACTGAGGGTCTTGCGTACCAGCTCCGCGCGGCCGAGCGATTCAGGAGACTTGCTTCTCGGCTAGGCCGACGTTAGACCAGCCCCTCCGATGTTTGCGGATCGGCGCCCTCACTCCCGGATACCGAACAAGGTCGCGAGCTCGTCGTAGCGTCTGCGCCGCCCTTCGTCCCGGAATCACGCTAGCGGTTCGTAATGGCGATGCAAGCTGCTGGAGCTCGGCGACCACCCTAACCTGTTTCGTTGACCGTCATTCCCGCGCATCGCAGTTGCTGATCCCATTGCTTTGATGCGGCCGCACCCCGTGACGCGCCGGCCGTCCCTACCCGTCCGGCAGATGCGGCGGGCGCGCGATGCGCGGATGCTCGTCGGCGTCTGGGGATTCGCCCCTGAGATCGAGGAGTCGTGATGGAAGGTCTTGTTCCCAAGGAATCGTTGCAAACGTTCGACCGGCTGTCGACCGAGCTCGCCGGGCTCGCGCACGCGGCCGGGCCGCTCGTGGTCGGGGTCCACGGCCGCCGGCGCTGGCCGTCGACCGGCGTCGTCTGGGGCGACCGGCTCGTCGTGACCGCGGCGCACGCGATTCGCCGCCGCGGTGAGGTGCCGATCACGCTCGCCGACGAGACCACAACTCAGGGCGCCGTGCTCGGCGTCGATGCCGCCACCGACCTCGCCGTCTTGAAAACGACCGCGCCGGCCACCAGCTTCATGCCGATGGCGGACAGCCGCGCGCTCGCGGTCGGCATGCTTGGGCTGGTCGTATCGCGGCGCGCGAGCGGCGCGGTGGCCGCCACGCTGGCGAGCGTGCGATCGCCGTGGCGCGCGGGCCGTCGAGTTCTCGCGCCGGTGCAGGATGGCGCGTTCCTGCTGTCAGTCGCGGCTTACCCCGGGCTCTCGGGGTCGCCGTTCCTGACCGCCAACGGTTGCGTCGCGGGCGTGGCGATCGGGGGCTTCGGGCCTGGCGCGGTGCTGATCCCGGCGCACGTCGTATCGCGTGTGGTCGACGAGATCGCCGCGAAGGGCCGCGTGTCCGCGCCGTATCTCGGCATCGCAACCCAGCCGGCGCAGCTGCCGGAGCGGCTGCTGCAGCCGCTCGGGCTGGATCGCCCGGACGGCATCCTTCTGGTCGGCACGCAGCCCGACGGGCCAGCCGACAGCGCGGGCTGGCTTATCGGCGACGTGCTGGTGCAGCTCGGCGTTACCGCGACGCCGGACCTTGAGGGGTTGCAGGTCGCGCTCGCCGCCGCGACTGTCGGCGAGGCGACGCCGGCGCGACTCGTGCGCGGCGGCGAGATGAAGACGCTGCCGATTCGCGTCGGCGAGCGGCCGCGGTCGCGCTGCTGACGCATCGTCGCGGAGACGCACTTTCGATCACGCTGTCACCATCGTTCGCATCATCCTCGGCGCGAGCCCGCCGCGCGCGGCCGCATTGTCGGCACTCGCGTCCGAAGACCCCGGCCTCCAGGTTGTCGGCGTCGCTGCGCGGCCGCTCGCGCTGCCGGCAATGCTCGCGACAGCCGCCGCCGACGTGCTGGTCGCTGACGCTTCCGACACCGACGAGTGGTTCGCGAGCGCGCTCCGCCGCCCGCCGCTGCTCGACCGCGTGCTGCTATTGACCGACCGCCCGGCGGCGATGCCACCGGGCGCGATCGCGTTCATCGAAGCGACGCCGTCCGCACGCCGGCTCGCTGCGGCCATACGCGCCGTGGCGCAGGGTCTGCTGGTGGCGCCAGCCGCGCAGGACCCGCGGCCGTGGGACGATGCACCACCCGAAACGCTCACCGCGCGCGAGCTCGAGATCCTCGAACTCCTCGCCGAGGGATGCCCGAACAAGGAGATCGCGCGGCGGCTCGCCATCTCGGCGAACACCGTCAAGTTCCACGTGTCGCTGATCTTCGCGAAGCTCGGCGTCGCGACGCGCACCGAAGCGGTCACGTCGGCGATTCGCCGCGGGCTGCTGATGGTCTAGCCGCGGCCGCACGATCGCCCGCATGGGCGCAGGGGTGCGCCAACAGGATCGACGCGTTGATCGGCTGCGCCGCGGTTTCCGCACGTACCGCCCGACGCAGCGTCGGACGGCTCGAAACCCTCGTGACCGCGATTTACGGTGCCGGGCACCATCTAGACCAAAGGGACTACCCGCGGAAAGTAGCGATCCCGCAATCCGTCAGCCATCTGCAAGTGCGCGATGCCTAGAGTGCGGTTCGCCGCGAATGGCGCAATCCCAAGAGAGCTGGCAAATGGAACTCGAGCAGAACCGTAACACGCGATCAATAGGCGCAATGCTTTGGGTCGTGCGTGCTGCCTGTGTTGTTTTCGTGGCCGGCGTCGTGGCCGTGCTGCATCTCTTGGCCGATCCGGCCGAAGGAGCGTCGAGCCCAACGCTGCAGTGCGGAAATGGGCCGACTGATGGCGAGTGTCCCGGCGCTAAGCTGGCCACAACCACCGCGACCGAAGGCGCCCCACCGCTATCCGAGATGCCGACCGCGAGCAATAGCTCGCCGCTTACGCTGTCCATTGAAGCGCCGACGCGTAACACCTTTCGGCTCATCTACCTCCCGACAGATGGTTGGACGTTTACCCACGCCCAGCCGATTGAAACCGCGCAGCGCGCCATCGATTCAATCGACTAGGACCTGCAAACCAGGTCCTCGCGCGGTCTGGGGACCTTTGCGGGACCCTTATCCGCAGGCGCGCCACCGTTGCGCCGGTCCTCGTAGTTCTTGTTCAGCCGTGCGCCCTTGGAGGCCTTGGCTTCGAAGCTCGCAGCTCCAGGATCGGCACGAATAGTCGTGCTTAAGGCCGCTGATCACCGGTCCACGTTGGCGCGGATGTAGGCCCAGATCGAATCTATCTGTTCCGTTTCCAGAACGCCGCGCCACGGCGGCATTTGGTTCTTTCCGTTGAGGACCGAATTGACGAAACGCGAATAGTCATCCGGCCGAAGCCGCCGAAGGTCGAAGCTTGTGCCACCGCCCGGGTTGCTCAGCCGTTCGCCATGACAAGTCCAGCAGTAGTCCGCATAAATCCTTTCGCCCATTGCGACCCGCTGTGCATTGGTCGCGGATTGGGCGACCGATGAAGCGGGGGCGAATGCCAATGCAAACGCAAAACCCGGCACAGCAAAAAGCCTTGCTCGCATGATGATGTTCGCAGTTCAGGCTAGGTCAGCCGCAACGATCCGGGGGCGCCGAGGCCGCCTGATCGGCGGCCTCGCGTGACCCTGTTGATCAGTCCTCGAACAATTTGAACGTCCACACCGTCCCGCCGGGCGGCACATTGGCAAGGTTCGGATCACCCACGCGCGCGACGTAGGGTCCGGAAGAGCCGCTCGTCATGGTGACGTATTGCTTGCCATTGCGCTCCCAAGTGACTGGCTGTCCGACGCTGCCGGCCCCCAACTGGAATTCCCACAGGATCTTCCCGGTTTCGGCGTCGACCGCCATGAACTCACCAGTGAGCCGCCCCGTGAAGACGACCCCGCCGGCCGTTACCAGCGTGCCGGCCATGTTCGGGCTCTTGAGGGGGATCGCCCACTTGGACTTACCGGTGAGCGGATCGATCGCCCTTAGGTGGCCGCGCACATCGGGTTCGAAAACGTAATCCCGCTTCACGCCGAAATAGGGTGTGACGCCGGGCTTCAGCTTTGCGAGCTCTTCGATCGGCAGCGGCTCGTAGTCCCAGCCGAAGTCGGTCGAATTCACGTAGGCGAGCTGCGTCTGCGGGCTGTAGGACATCGGGGCCCAGTTCTTGCCGCCGACCAACGCCGGCCAGAGTCTCACCTTGGCGCCCTTTTCGACGACCGCCTTCGTCTCTGCACTCCACACCGGACGGCCCGTCTTCAAATCGATGCTATCGGCCCACGTGGCCTTAACGAATTTGTTGGCGGCGAGGAGCTTGCCGGTCGCCCGCTCGAGGACATAGAAGAACCCGTTGCGGTGCGCTTGCATGATCACCTTGCGGTTCGTCCCGTCGATCGGGAGTTCAGCGTGGACCAATTCGTTGACGCCGTCATAGTCGAACGGATCGCCCGGCATCGATTGGTAGTACCAGACGATCTGCCCAGTCTTCGGCCGGATGGCCAGGATCGAATTCGTGTAGAGATTGTCGCCCTTGCGGCCCAGCGGGTTCCAGGGTGCGGGATTGCCGGTCCCCCAGAACACGAGATCGAGTTCCGGGTCGTACGAGCCGGTGAGCCAAGTGCTGCCGCCGCCGGTCTTCCAGGCGTCGTTGCTGGGCCAGGTTTCGGATCCCTTTTCGCCCGGCGCCGGAATGGTCCAAGTGTGCCACAGCACCTTGCCTGTCTGGGGATCGTAGCCCTCGAGATAGCCGCGGTGGCCGTATTCCGCGCCCGCCACGCCCGCGATGACCACGCCGTTCGCCACCAGCGGCGCGACCGTCATCGAGTAGCCATCTTTCGGGTCCGCCGATTTCGTGCGCCAAACCTCCTTGCCGGTCCTGATGTCGAGCGCGATCACACTCGCGTCGAGCGTGGTGCGGTAGAGCTTGCCGTCGAGCAGCGCGCCGCCTCGGTTGACGATGCCGCAACACACGACCCGCGTCGTTTCGGGCGGATACTCGATCGTCGCTTTCCAGATTTGCTTGCCGGTCAGCGCATCGAGGGCAACAGTCTTTGCGTGATCCGTGACGTACATGACCCCGTCCTTGACCAGCGGATGCGACTGCTGGCCGTTGTTATCGGCCATGCTGTAGGACCACGCCGGCACGAGGCGCTTGACGTTCTGCCGGTTGATCTGCGTGAGCGGGCTGAAGCGCTGCTGGCCGTAGCCCATGCCGTAGGTCAGGACATCGCCCGGTGTCTTTTCGTCGTTCTTCAACTCGTCAGCGGTCTGCGCGAGCGCAACCAGTGGAAGCGCTGCGCCCAACAGCGTTGCGATGAGCGTCGATCTGATCATGTTTTCCTCCTTGTTGTTGGACTGGACGCGGATTCACGTCCGGTCCGCGGCCGGCCTGATCGGCGCGACCGTTCACGTCTGGTCGTCATCATAACGGCAACGGCGAGGTCGAAAACAAGTACGAAAATTGATTCCGCCCTTTCGAAGGCATGCGCGGCAACTGCCTAGCCCGTGGGCTTGCGGCATTGATCATGGCGTCGGTCTGGCGCCATCGGATTCATCTTGTGCGCGCTCGGCGGACTTTTTGCGGTCGCCGATTTTCACCACGAGCGCAATCATTAGGCGTTGGGCAATGCGTTGATCACGCCTCTCCCCGTCTTGGAGCCTCAAGGCGGACGGGGTCTGGACATCCAAACGGCAGCTGGTTGACATGCCGGTAGAGGCGTCGACTGCGATCGGTCAGTCCGTCGAGCCCGCAATTCTTATAGCGTTGGAAGACCTTGTAGCCGGTCTTGCGGGAGATATCGAACTCCCGACACAGCGCGGCCGTCTTCTCGCCGTCGAGCAATCGCGCCACGAATCGCAGCCGCTCATCCATCTTGTAACACTCCTGCCACGGCACTTTGCGCTCCCGCAAAGGCCGGAAGTGTTACCTATGTCCCCGGCGGAACTCGGCCGTGTGGCGGGCGGCGAGGTTTGTGGCTGCGCTGCCGGGCGCGCCCGGCAGGATTTAAACCCACGAGCCCCCTGGTTGGTAGGCGGGGTGCACTCACCTTAGCGGCTTGCTAATCAGTCACTTGCAGCGCTTGCCGATCTCAAATCCAGTTTATCGCGATCACACTCTAGGCACACGCAATCTGATTTAGTCACGACCGGCCGATACGCCACATCTCGCGCGCTGACGAGCCCACCGTTCCCGCCAACTTGCGTCCCACCGCTCGCCCCAAAGCCGGCGTGAGTACCTGCTGAGGTTTCTCGGAATCCATTCTGTTACATCATCGTTAAATCGCGCCCGAGCGGCATCTGCCTTGGAACACACTTTTCGAACGGCCATACAATCCACGCAGCGAGAGCGCAAATATGTTCAGTCTCCACTGCCACTTCTGCGAGCACGGCAACCGGGCCGGCGCCAAGTTCTGCGAAGAGTGTGGCTCAGCGTTGAATCTCAAGCTGTGCAAGCAGTGCGAAGCGATCAACCACCGGGCTGCGCAACACTGCCACCAGTGCGGCACGGAGTTTCCTGCAGAATGGACGCCCGACCAAGTGACGGTAACGGAGAACGCCCACGGCAGACTTGCGGACGAGGCGGGCGGCGTCATTGAACTGGTCGCCGAAGTCGCCGCGCGTCAACCCGACTCGCCGGCGGCGAATGCGCCTTTCCTTGTCCCTCGACCGCAACTGGCGTACGACGCGGTCCTATCTCGGAGCAAGTGGTCTACAAAGCAAGGTCGCTCTTCTCGAGCGGTGGTGTCCGCATTGCTGCTGGCTACGACCGCGGGTCTGGCCTACTATCTCTACCGGCTGCCGGAGCAAACGACCCTCACCCCGACCGCGAGCCGGCCCACTGCCGGCGCGCCCGTGCAAGCGAGTTCCGTTGACATTCCCACACCTTCTATGCCGGTCACCGTTGGCGCCTCGGCCCTCGAGTCTCTGACGCAACCTGTCGCAGAGGCGAACGGCGTTGTCGCGCCCGTTGCGGCGCGCTCCGACGCTCGCGCGGTCCGGTCTGATGCGCGACGGGTAAGCGATGCGCGATCTGATGTCAAACAGACCGCCGCAACTCGGCCGCCTACGAGATCTCCGTCCGCCGCCGCAAGGGTGGCCATGCAGCCGCCACCAGGCGAACCCAGCGTGAACGTCCGCCTAGACCAATCGAACGGGGGCACCTGCACGGAAGCCGTCGCAGCGCTCGGCCTCTGCAGCCCGAGTGCAAAACGAGAGGATAACTAGGGTGGCGAGGACTTTGGCAGTCGTCGCGATGGCCGCGGCGCTGCTGTTTCAAGGCGCGGCGGCGCAAGCCGCCGCAGCGTTCAAGATCGTGACCGCGTCGGAGCGGGGCACTTATTTCGCGATCGGCGGCAATCTCGCGAAGATTGTTGCACCGGATGCAGACATTGAACTGGAGGTCTTGCCGAGTTCGGGATCGGCCGAAAACATTCGACTTCTTCGCTACGAGCCGGGGGTGAAGTTCGCAATCGTCCAGGCTGACGTCTATCAGGCGTTCATTGATCGAGCTGCCGGCGGAAACCCGGAGGCGGCCAGGATCATCCGTCCGCTGCGGGTCATCCTCCCCCTCTATAACACCGAGATTCACTACATTGTCAGAGCCGACTCCGAGTTGAACTACCTCCATGACATCAAGAATGCGAAGATCAATGGCGGCCTCATCGGAAGTGGTGCAGCACTTATTACTCATACGCTGTACCGGATGATGTTCAACGGTCCGATCCCGGAGGCGAATGCGAGCTACCTTTCCAACGAGGAAGCACTGGTCAAGTTAATCACCGACAAAACCGTGGATGTGGTCGTGGTGGCCGCGGGGCAGCCAGCGCCGCTGGTTGCCAACATGAAGCCCGAGGCGCAGAAGTTCATCAAACTGTTGAAGTTTGACCCCACTCACCCATCGAGCAAGCTTGTGCTGACGACTTACACGCCAGCCACCATCCACGCCAGCAGCTATCCAAACCTCCTGACGGAAGACTTCACGACGATCTCGGTCGGAGCGTTTCTGGTCACCTACGACTACAACCTGCAGAGTACGGTCGACCATCTGGTCCGGTTCGGACGGTCGTTGTGCCAGAACTTTTCCGCGCTGCAGGCCAAGGGCCATCCCAAATGGCGCGAGGTCGATCTGGCGTTGCCGGAACTCGGTACGGGCTGGATTTATTATCCGCCTACCACAAGAGAAATCCGCAGCTGTCTGGCTGAAAAGGCAAAGGCGAGAACGAGGCCCCTGAAAACATGCTCGCCGGAGGAACGAATACTAGGGCTTTGCAGCTGATCTTCAGTGCCCCGGTGATCGGGGTCCCCGTCGGCGGTGGTGTTTTTGAGCATTTCGGCGCGCGCGTCGAGCACTTCACGCGCCTTCCAATGACTCTTGACGTACGCCAGCACTGCCCAGATCTCGTCATCGGAGAGCTTCCCGCCGAACGCCGGCATGTCGCTCTCGTAGCCCTTCGGCGCATAAGGCGGCACCAAGCCGCGCTTGGTGATATAGAAGAGCACGCTGTCGGGATGGTGCCAGGTATGGCCGCTTTCATCGTGCGGCGGTGCCGGCATGCGGCCATTCGGCAAGCGGCGCCTCCAGTCGGGCTGTCCCTCCAGCTTCGCGCCATGACAAGCCGCGCAGTGCTGCGCGTACACCTTTGTGCCGACTGCGACCTTCGCGGTGTCGCGCGGGTCGGCGCGCGGATCCTCCCCGGCCGGCGGCCGCCCGTCGTTGCAGGCCGTCACCAGTGCGCTCAGCGTCAGAACCAGAACTCGTCTCATGAGCAGCTGAGCTTGATGAATGCGCTGATTTCCTTCGGCGAAGAAAACACGACTGAAGCGCGGTCGCCTTGCATGCCGGCGCCCACGACCACAGGCGTGCCCGGCGCAGGCCCGAATTTGCTCGAATCGCTCTTGAAGCGAAGATTAAATTCCCAGATCTTTTCCTTCTTGCCGTCGGCGGTCTGGACCGTGTATGTGTCGCCGCAGTAGGCGATCGAGCGGACCTGCCCGACCGGCGGCGCGTTCTTCAGGTCCATCTTCTGCCGGCCCATGCCCATCATCATGCCGCCGCCGCCCTGCACCGGCGCTGGGCCTTTCCCCTCGGCTACAGCTTTCAGGTACGCGATCACGTCCTGGCGCGCCTGGCCCTGGTCGATTCCGGCAAACGTCATGCTGGTGCCTGGAATGAATCCCGCAGGATTCGCGAGCCACTTGTCGAGCGAGTACTCGTTCCATGTCACATCGGCTCGCTTGATGGCGTCCGAGTAGCGCATGAAACCCTCGACTGTCCCCGCCTTGCGATTCCAGACGTGCGCAAGACTCGGCCCGGTCAGATGCTCACCAGGCGTCGCCGAGTGACAGGCCATGCACTGACCGAACAGCTGCGCGCCGCGCTTGGCGTCGCCTCCCGCTAGTGCAGCGAAACTTGACAATGCCATGAGCAAGCCGGCGCATAAGATGCGAAATCGAGTAGTAACGCTCATTCCAAATCTCCAGAAGATAGTTCACGGCGGCGCGCGGCGGCCGCAAATCAAAGAAGTGCTACGACTGGCCGCCGGAAGGCGGCGCGGAGATCAGATGAGGAAGGAGTGAAGCAAGATGCGCCGCGGAATAGTCGGCGGGCTGACATCCGGCCATGACGCAATCGGCCTCGTCAGGTCCGAGGCCGGCAAGAGCAGAATCACCGCGGTAGGCGCCGCCGGTAAGGAAGCCGGCATTCCGGCGGCCTGAAGATCCGCCGTGCTGTGCGCGAAGCACGCATTTGGTGTCATTGGCATGCGGTCGCCCGTAGGCACGGTGTGATCGCAACATTCCTCATGCGTCTGCGCGACGCGCATTTGAGCGAGTTGGCCGCGGGCCATGCCGCAGCACGCGAGCACGAAGCTCGCCTGCCAGAAAGCGAGCATGCCGAGCATCGTGAAACACACCCAGCGCGTTAGCCGTCGGTTCATCCGGGCGAATTCTACTACTGGTGGACCATCAGATCGATCTCCAAACCTCCCGCCGGTTTGCCGATCGGCTGAAGAATGGCATCAAGTATTCCGAGCTGCGCATCTTCGAGGATTGCTCGCACGCGCCGCTGTATGAAAGCGTGCCCGCGTTCAAAGAAAACACGCTCGCGTTTCTAAGAAAGCACGCGAGGCTGAAGCGGTGTGGAGCATTGAGAGCGGCCTATTGACTGACGGCTCCTAGCCGATCGCGCTCGTCGCTCGGCAGGCGCTTCGCGATCCCAAGCCGACATCCACGTCCCTGAAAAGCAGACGTTTCTTAACTTTCCAATCGAAAACGACAGCGACCTGAGTTTCGCCTGGTGGGTATCTTTGATGTAGCTCAACCGGCCATAGATAAGCCCCAACGCGCCGGCGACAATGAGCGCGGTCCCGATGATCTTTGTTGCTTCAGTTCTCAGCCCGCGGCCGCATGCCTTCGACAGTTCGTCGTCGAATCACAACGCCGGCAGCGCACTCGGTAGACTTTCCCATATCTCCCTCTCGCACATGAATCGAGGAGCCGACGGGATTCAGTCGTCCCCGTGACCCTTCCCGTGACCCTTGGCATGGCCCTCATGCTCGTGGTCCCTGTCCTCCTCACGGTAGCGTGGAACGTACGTTTTCTTGTACCACTCGTCATGCACGAAGTAGACGGGGTGATTGCACGCGTTGTACTCCGCGCAGTGCTTGCGCCAGCTTTTCTCGTGACCAGGGGGCACGTGCAGGTAGATCGGTTCGCGCACCACGCCCACCGGCACCGGCTGGATCACGACCGGCTGCGGGTAGATCAACTGCGGCTGCGGGATATTGCCGACGTCGATGCGGCCATAGAAGCCGGGCTGACCGACGCTAACTGACACGCCGACGTCAGCAGCAGGCGCGGGAGCAATGGCAAAGGCAGTGCTTGCCGCGGCAACGAGGGCTAACACGGTTGGCTTGATTTGCATTGTCGACCTCCATTTCAGGGACCACGGTCCAGACTCTACGCACGAGGCCGACACGGGGCCTATCGGTTGAAATCCTACTGCCTTGTAGGTGGCTGTCCTACAGGCAGCATGTCGAAATCCGGTCGTAGTTCCCCCCCGCTGACTTCGCAGACGGCACAAGCGACAAGCCCCTCACCTAAAGCACGTTTGGATCAGTAGCTTGGCGAGTGCGAGCAGTCACATTGTGCTGGCCTTGGTCGCGGTCCGCGTCGGACTCTCGACGTTGCATCCACAGCGAGCAGAGGCTGCTCATCGACGATGTCAAGTGCTCAACACCGCGAACGTGGGAGCGATCGTGTTATCCGCGGGCGTGCAGATGGAGTCGTT
>Ga0187846_10000124_pt1 | contig 45846 bp, 44 predicted proteins | sample TC_taG_FD_161473 | JGI IMG/M metagenome (GOLD analysis project Ga0187846, IMG submission 161473) | Biofilm microbial communities from the roof of an iron ore cave, State of Minas Gerais, Brazil - TC_06 Biofilm (v2) | ecosystem: Environmental > Terrestrial > Deep subsurface > Cave > Wall biofilm... | reverse complement strand
AAGGCGGACCTTGACAGCGAATCAACGAGGCTCCGGCGTGCTATCCAACGCACGTAGCACCGATTCGCTGCGAGCTACCCGAGGGGTGGGGTACTTTCAGCGCGCTCGTATAACACCCCGTCAACGCACCGATAGGATGCGCCAGAAGGCCGCTTTCGCAATCGCGGAGCGCAAAGGTACCGGCCAACCCACCCATGCGGTTATACTAGGGCCTTCCCGAAACCATGAATCCCAGCTTGGTTAACGAACAGGTCAACAGAATCCTGGGCAGCCGAAGCTTCGCAAACAAGGGCCAGCTCCGGAAACTGCTGGAAGTCCTGTCCCAGAACATGGATTCCCAGAGCACGCTGACGCCGGACCGAGTGATCAAGGAGCTGTGGCCCGACGAGATGCGGACAAAGCGATCCGCCGACGTGGCCACAGAGATGAACCGGCTGCGCCATGCGCTGGAGTCCTACTACAACGAGGAAGGCAAGGGCGATGCCATTACGATTGTCCTTCCCAACCGCGCCGCACCCGCTCGCGATGGCACGCCGGAGAAGCGCTGGATCGTAGCGCAGCTTCGCGGAAGCAGCGAAGATCAGGCCCCCAGCTCCCGCCTGAATCTCCGGCGAGCCGTCTGGATTGTGGGCGCCATAGCGGCGCTGGGCATCGTAGGTTACATCGTCCGAATTCTGGCCGTGCATGACCGGCCATTCTCCGGCCGGCTGGACGGTTCGACGCTTACGATTCTGAATGCGGAAGGGAAAGAGCTCTGGAGAAAGGCTTTTCCGGAGGGAATCGGGCCTGACCACTACTATTCGCAGGGCCTGGCGAACCGTATCTGGTTCGGCGATTTGGACGGGAAAGGGCATACGAGCGTGCTCTTTGTCTATTCCCCCGCCGGAACACAGTCGCACTCGTCAGCCCTGATCTGCTACTCCGATCGAGGCAAAGAGCGATGGCGCTGGACACCCGGAAGAGAATTGCCGGAGCTTGCGGGGGACCCGGCGACGTTCAAGACTTATGCCCTTGGGGTATTGAAGGCAACAGACAAGCGACCTCGGCGAATCGTCGTTTCCAGTGCGCATGACACTTGGTGGCCCAGTCAGGTCGCGCTTCTCGATTCCAATGGCAAGCTGGTTTCAGAGTACTGGCATTCCGGGCATTTGGAGCAAATCGTGTTGGCCGACCTGGATGGCGATGGCAAGGAGGAGATTGTTGCAACGGGAGTCAGCGAGTATGACCATCAAGCGACATTGGTGGTGCTCGATCCTCAGAAGGTGTTTGGCGCTTCAGCGGATGAGCGGCCGGAGTTTCAAATCCACGGCATGGGTATTGCCCAGGAGAGGTTGCGCCTGTTGTTTCCGCGGAGCGATTTGAACAGGGCGTTGTTCCAGTACAACCAGGCCACCGATCCCACCGTCGAGCACGGCAGCATTCGACTGACGGTAGCGGAATGCATAGTCCCCGCGGGCTGCCGCATCTGGTACGAATTCGACAAGAACTTTCATTTGATCGCGGCTTATGCGGGCAGCGACGAATTCCGCAGCGCCCATGGGCGCTTCTATCAAGGCGGCAAAGATGTGCATACCCTGAGCGCAGAAGAGCTTGCCGCATTCCAAAAAGTCCGGTGCCTGGTGGGATGCAAATCGGAGTTTGTTCCCGTCGGCGGCCTGCTCCCCTGAATCAGCACACCCTTGGGTATGACTGCTGCATCGGTGATGAGATCGGCCCTTCGACTGGCGCTGCCGGACAGGGCGGCCTGCTCGGCATGTCGATGAAGGGGATGATGAAGAGCGAGGCGCTCGACGCCGCCGTAATGTCTCTGCTGAACTCCATACCGAATCGCCCGAAGCCCGGCAAGTAGTGGCTGCGCGACCCCGGAGGCCGCAAATAACTCCCTAGGGAAGGGGCTCGTAGTAGCGCTGGCCGGCGCAGGCGCGGCACAGAGTGCGGCCTGCGGCGGAGACTTCGCGCTTGAAGTTGATTCCTTCGCCGCACTTTTCGCAAACCACGCGCGGACCTTTGTACCCGGGCAGGTCTTCGGGGCGGATTTCGACGCGCACCGCCTGCTTCCCGAAAAGCTCGGCGTCGCTCAGAACGCGGTAGGCTTGCTGCTGCCCCTGTTCCTTGTCGAGCGCGGGAAACATTTCGCTGGCGCGCTTCTTCGAATCCTCGCGCGCGACGATGCGCACGCCGCGGCCGGTCTGCAAATCGACGAAAGTGGCGGCCACTTTGCCCCAGTCGAAAAACTTGAGCGCGCGCTTGCCCAGCCGGCACCCGGCGACCAGCGCCACCGCGTCCGTCACGCAGCGGTCGATCTCCACGTAGGTAACCAGGCGCTTGCGCTCGCGCACCGGGTCCTCGATGCCGAGCTCGCGCAGTCCCAGCATGGCAAGACGCACGCCCAGGACTTGCCCCGCACAAAGATGCCCGTGCGCCTGGGCGGCGTCCTCCAGGTATTGATCGAGGGTTTTCATTTCCGGGGAACCAGCGTTAACGCGAGCTTTCCGCAGCGGGAGCGCCCGCAGGAGCCGAAGCCTGCCGCTCTCCGCGGTTGCGGCGAATCGCGAACGCGCCGAGAGTGACCGCAATCGCCAGGATCAGCATGAATCCATCTTCGAGCAGCGCGCCGGGGCCGAGCTTTCTGCCCGGCCCGAAGCAGCCGCAATCGATTTCCAACCCCGCCGCATAAGAACGTACGAGGACGCTGAAAAAGCCGGTCAAGAGCAACGTCGCAACCAGCGCCGAATAGCGAAGCAGCACGCCGCTCAGCAGCCAGAGTCCCAGCAGCAGCTCGAACGGCGGCAGCAGATGCGCGACCACGTTCGCCGCGTCGGTCGAAAGCAACTGGTACGAATCCACCTGCATGGCGAAGAGCGCCAGCGAAACGCGCACCGACCCCGCCGACCACGCCATGTGGCCCGGCGGTTTCAGCTTGGCGTAGGAAGCAAAAAGAAAGATTGCGGCGAGCGCGAGCCTTCCCAGGATGAGAAGAATGCGGCCGCGATGCGTTGGTGCGTTTTCGCTCATGCCGCTAATTCAACGAGTCGAAGAATTGCTTCAAGAGCTGCCAGGAGAGTGGGCCAGCCCCCGGAGCGAGGCGCTCGCCCTTATGCGTGAAGACGTAAGTGGGCGTCTGATTGACAGGAACGGTTCTCCCCAGCTCCTTGTCTTGTTCGATGAAAGCGTCGAGCGCGCAGCCCTGGCCCGGCTTTATCTCTATTCCACAGCCGGCCATCTGTTTCTGTACGCGCTTGAAATCGGCGGCGCTCAGTGCGCCCGAGACGTACTTCTCGATATTGCCGTCCCCGCTCCAGGCTTTCTGGTTGTCGTACAGCGCCGCGTCAATTTCCTGAAATCTTCCGATCCGCGCCGCGGCGTTGACCCAGCGGGCTGCCTCGTACCCGTACGGATGTATGGGCAGCGGGAAATCGTGATGAACCAGATACACCTTTCCGGCTGCGACATAGTCGTTGATCATCGGCCGCAGCGTTTGCTCGAACAGCGCGCCGCACGCAGGGCACTGATAGTCGCTGAAGACCTCCATCATGATGGGCGCATCTTTCGAGCCCAGGGTCTTCACCGGCGGTCCCAGCGTTTCGGCTGCGGCCACCTTGGCGCGCGCTGGCGAGCTTTTCGCGCTGGCGGGCTTGGTTGCCGGTTGCGCTTGGGCTTGCTGCACGGCTGGACTTGGCGCTGCCACAGGCGCGGATGCCAGAGCCGTATCTGAAACGCGAGGTCGCCGCGCGCCGGAGAAGGCGATCAAAACTCCCAGCGTTGCCAGGATGATGCCGCAGAAAAAAAGTCTTCGCTGAGTCAAAGCGTCCTCCCTCAAGACGTCGGGCCTATTGTAGCGCGATTTGGCCGCGTGCGGCGGCGCTAGGAAGGCGCGAGCGCAGGGATCGTGCGATGAGATGCCCGCGCACGCGAGAATGGTTTGCGGGTAACGAAATGCGAGAGTGACGCAGGAGGGTGTCAACCTTCTGCGGGCGCTTGAATCCGCGTAACATATTGATATAACTATGTTTGCTAGCTTATTTGCAGAACTTGACAAGAATGCACTCAATGTGTAGAATGCCTCTGTTATGCGGGGTTGCAGGGTTCCCCGCGTGACGCAGCAGGGCATAACAGGAGCATTCCATGAGCAAGATTATCGGCATTGACCTCGGCACGACCAACTCGGTTGTGTCCGTGATGCAGGGAGGCGAGCCAGCCGTCATCCCCAACCAGGAAGGCGCGCGTACGACGCCGTCGGTGGTCGGCATCACCAAGAGCGGCGAGCGTCTGGTGGGCCAGGTGGCCAAGCGCCAGGCCATCACGAATCCGGAGAACACCATCTACTCGATCAAGCGCTTCATGGGCCGGCGCTATGACGAAGTGAACGAAGAAATGAAGATGGTGCCTTACAAAGTGGTCGGGCAGGGGGATCACGTCGCCGCTCTGGCGCAGGGCAGGGAGTACAGCCCGCCCGAAATCTCGGCGATGATCCTGCAGAAATTGAAGACTGCCGCGGAAGATTTTCTCGGCGAGAAGGTGACCGAAGCGGTCATCACCGTTCCGGCGTACTTCAACGACTCGCAGCGCCAGGCCACCAAAGACGCCGGCAAGATCGCAGGGCTGGAAGTGAAGCGCATCATCAACGAGCCCACCGCGGCGGCGCTGGCCTACGGTCTCGACAAAAAGAAGGACGAAACCATCGCCGTGTACGACTTCGGCGGCGGCACGTTCGACATTTCGATTCTCGAAGTGGGCGAGGGCGTGATCGAGGTGAAGGCCACCAACGGCGACACGCATCTGGGCGGCGACAACCTCGACCAGCGCATCGTCGAGTGGCTGATCGAAGAGTTCAAGAAGGACGAAAGCCTGGATTTGCGCGGCAAGGGCAACGAGATGGCGCTGCAGCGCCTGCGCGACGCCGCCGAGCGCGCCAAGATCGAATTGTCCTCGACCATGGAAACGGAGATCAACCTGCCGTTCATCACCGCCGACGCCACGGGCCCCAAGCACCTGGTGAAGAAGCTGACCCGCGGCAGACTCGAAGCGATGGTGGGGGACATCGTGCGCCGGTCGGTCGAGCCCTGCAAGCTGTGCATGAAAGACGCGGGCGTGGACGCCGGCAAAATCAACGAAGTGGTGCTGGTCGGCGGACAGACGCGCATGCCCATGATTCAGGAGATCGTGAAGGAGCTGTTCGGCCGCGAAGGGCACAAGGGCGTGAATCCGGATGAAGTGGTCGCCGTGGGGGCGGCCATCCAGGGTGGCGTGCTGGGCGGCGAAGTGAAGGACATTCTGCTGCTCGACGTGACGCCGCTTTCGCTGGGCGTCGAAACGCTGGGCGGCGTGATGACCGTTCTCATCCCGCGCAATACGACGATTCCAACGCGCAAGTCGGAGGTTTTCTCCACGGCGGCGGACAATCAGACCTCGGTCGAAATCCACGTGCTGCAAGGGGAGCGGCCGGTGGCCGGCGGGAACCGCTCGCTCGGAAAATTCCATCTCATCGGCATTCCTCCGGCGCCGCGCGGCTTGCCGCAGGTCGAAGTGACGTTCGATATCGACGCGAACGGCATCTTGAACGTCTCGGCCAAGGACAAGGCGACGAACAAGGAGCAGAAGATCACCATTACCGCTTCGACCGGCTTGACCAAGGAAGAGACGGAACGCATGAGAAAGGAAGCCGAAGCGCATTCGGCCGAGGACAAGGCCCGCCTCTCGGAAGTCGAGGCGCGCAACCGTCTCGACAACCTGGTGTACCAGACCGAGAAGCTGATCAAGGAGAACCGCGAGAAGCTCTCCGATGGGGACGTCAAGGCCGTCGAGGAAGCCATCCAAGCGGCACAGCGCGCGTTGAGCGAAGGCGGAGCCGATCGCTTGAACGGCGCAGTCGAAACCCTCACCAAGGCGTCGCACCGCATCGCCGAGACTCTCTACCAGGCGCAAACCGCGGCGGGCGGAGCCGCGGCCGCAGACGCGGGAGGAGCCGGCTCGTCTCGCGACGGCGGCGGAAAAGGCCAGGGCGACGTGGTGGACGCCGAGTTCGTGGACGTGGACGAATCGAAGAAGCCGAACTGAGGCGGACGAGAGAGTCACACGGCCGGGGCGCCGGTCGTCACGCGCGGCGCCTTGTCCGGTTCTTCACTTATTTGCGGGAGCGCGAATTGACAGCCAGCGGCGTACGGCGCGCAGGGCCGCCTCAGGCGGTGCAAAAAATCCGCGACAATCATTTTCTCGTGCAGGTGCCGATTACCGAGTCGCCCTCCGCCGATTGGCGTCGGCTGTTCTACGAAGCGCAGCACGACGCCGTCGAGTTCACGCCGCGGGCGGTGGAAATCAGCGGCACGCTGCTGCGCTTCAAGTCCGACCCCGCCGACGTGGCGCAGAAAGTCGCTTCGATCGACCGCTGGATGGAGAAGGCCACGATAAAGGAAGCCGGCCTGAGCGGCCGCTCCGAAGTGCAGCGGCAGAAGAAGGAAGAGGCCGAGCGCGAGGCGCGCGAGCTGGCCGAATGGAACGCGCGCTGGGCGAAGTTGTGAGAAGACAGTCGACAGCTTGCCTGGGCTTATGCGTCGGTTCCGGAAATGATTCGCAACGGATGAAGTATTTGGATGCTGTGGCTGTCGGCCCTCAACTGTTAACTGCCGACAGTCGCTGGTGACGTATGGCCACAACGGCGAAAACCGACTACTACGAACTCCTCGGCGTTTCGCGCCGCGCGCCGGTGAAGGAGATTCGCGCCGCCTACCGCAAGCTGGCCCGCAAGTATCACCCCGATCTGAATCCCGGCGACAAGTCCGCAGAAGAAAAATTCAAGCAGATTCAGGAAGCCTACGAAGTTCTGTCGGACGCAAAGAAGCGTCAGATGTACGACCAGTTCGGCTTCAACGCTCCCGGCCCGGGCGGGATTCCTCCGCAGGGCGCCGGCTACGGCGGTTCGCCCGAAGACATTCACTTCGATTTCGGCGGCTTCGACTTCGGCGGGGCCGGCGGCGGAACGAGCTTCCGCGATCTCTTCAGCCAATTCTTTCGTGGTGCGACGGCCGCGCAGGCCACCGCCGAGCGCGAGCCCGGCACGGACCTCGAGTATCAAATCAACATCACATTTTCCGAAGCCATGCGCGGCACGGTGAAGAAGCTGAGCTTCACGCGGCTCGACGTTTGCCACGTGTGCCACGGCACGGGCGCCGCGCCGGGCGACGACAAAGTCTGCTCCACGTGCCAGGGTTCGGGGCAGGTGACTCAGGTAAGCGGCAAGATGCGGTTTCAGATCACCTGTTCGCGCTGCGGCGGCTCGGGACGGCTGCACACCATCTGCCGCCATTGCGGCGGCGAAGCGCGCGTCTCGCGCGTCGAGACGCTGGACGTGCGCATTCCGCCCGGCGCGCACATCGGCTCGCGCGTGCGCGTCGCCGGACGCGGCAACGCCGGCTCGCGCGGCGGCCCTCCGGGCGACGTCTACATCATCATGAACGTCGAGCCGCATCCCTTCTTCGAGCGGCGCGGCGACGACCTCTACACCGTCGTGCCCGTCACGGTGACCGAAGCTTCGCTGGGCGCGAAGGTGGAAGTCCCGACGATCGACGGCCGCGCGCAGGTGCGCATCCCGCCGGGCACCAACAGCGGGAAGAGGCTGCGGCTGCGCGAAAAGGGAGCGCCGTCGGCGCGCCAGGCGGGGAAACGCGGCGACCAGATCGTCGAGGTGCAGGTGGTGGTGCCCAAGCCCGAAGACGAGCGCGTGCGCAACCTGCTGAAGGAACTGGGCAAAATCGATCACGAGGACCCGCGCCGGGAAATCTTCGAGCGCGCGGCGGTGTAAGGAGAGGGCCATGGCGCGGGCGAGGAGAAAAGCGAAGGCCGGCTACATGATCAGCGCCGTTGCCGAGCTCTATCATCTTCACCCGCAGACGCTGCGTCTCTACGAACGCGTGGGCTTGCTCAAGCCGTCGCGTTCGCAGGGCAATACGCGCCTTTACACCGACGCCGATCTCGAGCGCCTCGACGTGATTTTGAATCTCACGCGCGAGCTGGGCGTGAACCTCGCGGGCATCGAGATCATTCTCAACATGCGCGACAAAATGTCGGAGATGCAATCGGAGATGGAATCGTTCATCCGCTTCGTACGCGCGGAAATGTCGCGCAGCTTCCGCGCGCTCGACGACCGCAAATCCCGCAACGCCATCGTGCGCACCGCTCCCCGCCACGCCATTCGCGTCGAAAAGGGATGACGCGAGTTTCGCGTCATCCTCCCCAGCGCAGCAAGAGATCTTTCCGGTCAGCGTCCATCGATTCCGCAGCCGTAGGGCTTACTTCTGGCTCAGAAGATACAAGTCGGCCTGGCCGGCCGGGCGGGCGTAAACGATCGTGGAAAGATCCTTCGAGAAATCGTAGGCGTTACCTGCATAGCCTAGCCGGATACCAAACGGGAGTTTGAGCGCGACCTGGCGGGGTCCTGCGAGATTACCGTCTTGCCACGGCTGGCGATAGATAATTGTTTCTCCTGGGGACGCGAGTTGGTAAAGAATCGACTTTCCGTCGGGAGAAAAGTGGATAATCAACGCCGCTAAATCCGGAAACAGGGCGGTGCATTTCTTGTCAGCGAGCGATATCTCAAAGAGCCCTACTCCAGTTCCCGGAGCGTTGCCCGAAAGCAGATAGCGGCCGTCGGGAGATACGTCGCTCGCGTATCCGCAGCCTTCGACGAACTTTTCCACAGCGCCGCCACCGGAGGGCATCTTCCAGACAGTTACTTTGGCCGGATCCTTTTCGTAACCACTGAAATAGATCGTTTTCCCATCCGCGCTCCACACGGCCCAGCCAACATTCGCTCCAGACCAGGGCGCCTGCCGCAGGCCGCGGCCATCGGCTCCGATGGTGTAGAGCGTTGTGGCCGCGCCTGCCACTTCGGAATATGCGAACAGAGAGTCATCCGGCGACCACGCCAGAGTGATGAGGCTGGCAGAGGACGCGAGTTTGTGGCGGTTGCTGCCGTCCACATCTGAAACCCAGAGTTCCTGGTGGCCGCTTCCCGCAAGCGTCAAGTACGCCACGCGCCGACCGTCGAATGAGAGGTCCGGCTGAGTGGCATCCTCTGAAACGAGATCAAACGATTGCTTTGTGCGAGGGTGGTAAACCGTCAGCGCGCCGGCTTGCTTTCCTGTGACGAAGTAGATCCCTTTCTTGGCCGGATCGGGCATGGGGTAGAGATCCGGACCTGCGCCGAAGGTGATTTGTCGCAAGGCGCCTTCTGGCAAGGTGTACTCCCAGATATTCGTCACGTCATTGACCGTGCGGCTCAAGAAGAGCTTCTTGCCCGGCTCACCCCAGGCAGGATCAATCGGAGTTCCCGACACCTCGCCCAGCTTCTCCGCTTTGCGAGAGGCTATATTCAGTTTGTAGAAAGTGCGGACCGAGGGATATGACAAGAATTCACTCGATGGGCCGGCACCGACGAGCAAGTCCTTTCCATCTGGAAAGGCCAACATGTCCCACGGAAACACGCCTTCGGAACCGAAGTCGTAGATGAGTTCCTCCGCGAGCTCCGACTTTGGCTTGCGGTAGATCTTGTTGCCTTCGAATTTGAAAAAGAAAAAAGAATTGCCGTCGGGCGCAGTGATTAGGCCCCTGCCGTGGGCAAGGCGCGTGGGAGGGCCGCCAAGCGTGGGCACGGACCACACCTCGTCACCCCCAGATTGACCGCGAACCACGTAATAGATTGAGTTTCCATCATTCGAAAAGCTCTGCAGCTGCTTGTCTTGGAGGTCGTTTGTAAGCCGAAGAGGCTCCCCGCCCGAGGCCAACATGACGAACACCTGCTCGACTCCAGCGGCCGGCGAAGTAAAAGCGATCGTGCGGCCGTCGGGAGAGAGCGTGGCGCCGTTCATCGCCTTGTTCCAATGGCTGAGCTGCACTATCTTCGCCGGGCCGGAAGGCGCACTTGCGGCGCCGCGGAAGCGATAGACAACCAAGCCGATGGTCAGAACGGCGAGGCAAGCGCCCGCAGCAATAATATAGATCCAGCGAGAAAGTCCGCGCGGAGCCGGGGCCACGGCAATCGGCGCCGAGCCGGTGGCCGGTTTCGACGAAGCCGCCACTTCTGTTTCTGTTACCGCCGCGGAAGCGGTGATGCGGCTCGAGTCGGTGTCGCGCTTCAGGCGCTTGAGGTCGGCGCGCATCTCCGAGGCCGACTGGTAGCGCAAGTCGCGATCCTTCTCGAGGGACTTGTGGATCACATCTTCCAGTTTCGGCGGCAGGTCGGGATTCAGGCGCACGGCGGCGACCGGAACGCGGTTCAATATCGCTTCGGTGATCACGCCGGAGGTTTCGCCGCGGAAGGGGAGAGCACCGGTGGCCATCTCGTAGAGGACGATGCCAAAGGAAAAGAGGTCAGTGCGAGTGTCCAGGTTCTTCCCTCGCACTTGTTCGGGCGACATGTAGGCGACCGTTCCCACCGCAGTTCCGGGACTCGTCAGCAGCTCTCTGGCCGACGCGGTGACGGTCGGCGAACCGCTGACCGCTTCTGCGGCCAGCGACGGCACCTGCTTGGCCAATCCGAAATCGAGAATCTTGACGTGTCCCCGCTTGGTCACAAAGATGTTGGCCGGCTTGATGTCCCGATGAACAACGCCTTCGGCATGGGCCGCATCCAGCCCGTCTGCTATCTGAACGCCCCAATCGAGGATTGCTTCCAATTCCATCGAGTGGCCGCCGATGCGGTGTTTCAGGGTCGAACCATCCAAAAATTCCATCGCGATGAAGGCTTTTCCGTTCTCCTCACCAATCTCGTAAACAGTGCAGATGTTCGGATGGTTCAACGCTGATGCGGCTTGCGCTTCCCGTCGAAAGCGTTCAAGGTTCTGAGGGTTCCGCGCAACGTCATCCGGTAGGAACTTGAGAGCCACGAACCGGCGCAGGCTTGTGTCCTCGGCCTTGTACACAACACCCATTCCGCCGCCGCCCAGCTTCTCGACGATGCGATAATGCGAAATGGTTTGGCCGATCACGGGGCGAGTCCAGGCCGCCGAGGAATCTTAGGCTGCGCGCTCGCTGTCCGTCAATCCTGGAGCGCGCAAGTTGCGAGCAAAGCGTCCTCTCGCAAGGCCCGACCGCTTTCCACAGCGGCGCGCATTTTGCACAGCCGCGTGCGCTTGCGCTCCCCGCGCGCGCCGATTATTCTTCGAGAATGGCGCGAGCCGATTGTCCAGTCTGCCAGGGCAGCGGATGGCAAGTTGTCGAGCGCACCGCCCAAGGCGCGCAGCTGCTTGCGGCCGCAGAGTCCGCGCGCCCCGGCGCGTCGGCGGGTGAGCCGAAAACGGTTTGGGCCGTGCCGTGCGAGTGCACCGCCGCTGATCGCCCGGAGCGCATTCTGGCGCAGGCTCGCGTCCCGGAACGCTACCGTCACTGCGATTTCGAGAACTTCGAGGCGGACAACGAGCATGAGGGTGCGACGCGGGAACAACTCGAAACGTGGAATCGCAGCCTGGCGCAGGCAAAGCTCCTCGTTCAGCGCTTCGCCTCGGAGTTCCCCGTGGGATGCGAGAATGGTCTCCTGCTGATGGGCCCGTGCGGCGCCGGCAAGACGCACCTGGCCATCGCGGCGCTCAAGGAAATCGCCAAGCGCGGCCACAACGGGGTGTTCTACGACTATCGCGAGCTGCTCAAGCAGATTCAGGACAGCTACAACGCCGAAAGCCAATCAACGGAATTGGGCGTGCTGGAACCAGTCCTCCGGGCGGATATGCTGCTGCTCGATGATGTGGGCTCGAGCAAGCCTTCGCTCTGGGCGCTCGAGACCGTCGGCCACATATTGAACACGCGCTATAACGAGAAACGCGTCACCATCGCTACCACGAATTTCCTCGATCGGGAAATGGCCGAGCGGCTCGAAGCCCGGCCTTCGCCGCTCGTTACGCTTCCATCCGGTGAACGGCCGACTCGATCCGATAGGGACACGCTTGCAGACCGTGTCGGCGCGCGCATCCGCTCTCGGCTATACGAAATGTGCCGCACTGTCGAGGTGTGGGCCGCCGATTATCGCAAGGTGGCCCGCAACGCCACGCTCCATCCTGCGTGAACTGGCGCTTCTAGGTGGGGCTTCCAAGGCGAGCCACCGGAGCGTTCGGTTGACAATGCGCAAATCGGGCGCGTATCATCCTTGCGATAGAAGCGCCGAGCGCGGGCGCTTTGTCCCCTTCATTGCTCAACCCCCAGCCGGGTGGAGTAAACCGAGCCCGAGCGCTCGGTAGCAGGGTACGTATCCGCATGGAGGCCGCTCCCAATGTCACCCGAACACGACACAAACCCACAACCCTCTGCCGTTGAAGAAGCAGCGGCGCAACCGGTAATCGAAGCCTCGCACGGTGGTGGTCCCGCCACCGGCGCGGAATCTCTCGGGGCGGGCGCGGCTGCTGGCGCGGCGGCCGCAACGGCTGTCGCTCGCGCTCCCGAAGTCCCGGAGCCGGCTCCGGCTCCAGCGGAAGATTCCTCCGCGTCTCCAGCTCCCTCAGAACTCGACAAGTCCAGCGCGCCCATCGCTGCGGAAGCGTCCCTTGGGCCGGCGCCAGAAGGCGTCTCGTCTGCCGGAGCCGATGCGCCCGCTGCCGAGGACGGCGAGACGATGGATCAGCTCCTCGACCAGTTTGCGACACCGCCGCCCGTCGCCGCCGAGGGCGAGATCTTTGACGGGCGGGTGCTGGCGGTCACCGACGCCGGCGTGGTGGTGGACGTCGGCGGAAAATTCGAGGGCCTGGTTCCGGCGCAGGAGTTTCTCGACTCCGGCAGCCCCATTCTGTTCGGCGAAGGCCAGACCATCGAAGTCGAGCGGCTGCACGAACAGAGAGATGGGTATGTGCTGCTGTCGCACGTGAGCGCGCACCGCCGCAGGACTTGGGAGCGCATCGAGAAATCGTATCGCGAGCACACCAACATCGCCGGCAAAGTCGCCGAGCGCATCAAGGGCGGCCTCGTTGTGGACGTCGGAGTGCGGTCGTTTTTGCCCGCTTCGCAGATCGAGTTGCGCCCCGTTCATGACCTCGATGCCTGGAAGGATCGCGAGTTCCAGGTTCGTGTGCTGAAGCTGAATCGCAAGCGCGGCAATGTGGTGGTCAGCCGGCGCGTCATTCTCGAAGAAGAGCAGAAGGCCCGGCGCGACGCGCTGCTGGCCAGCCTCAGCGAAGGCGCCATCATCACGGGGCGCGTCAAGAACATCACCGACTACGGCGTGTTCGTCGATCTGGGCGGTATGGACGGCCTGCTCCACGTAAGCGATCTCGTCTGGGGCCGCGTGCCTCATCCTTCTTCGGTGGTGCAACCGGGCGAGGAAATCCAGGTGCAGGTTCTGAAGTTCGACGGCGAGAAGCAGCGCATTTCGCTGGGCCGCAAACAGTTGCTGCCGGATCCGTGGGCCACCGTGCCCGAGCGCTTTCCCGCCGGAACGCGCGCGCGCGGAAAAGTCGTGGGGGTCACCGACTACGGCGCCTTCGTGCAGATCGAGCCGGGGGTCGAAGGGCTGGTGCATGTCAGCGAAATGAGCTGGTCCAAGCGCACCAAGCACCCGTCGAAAATCGTGAAAGTGGGCGACGACGTCGAAGTAGCCGTGCTCGACGTGAAGACCGACCAGCGCCGCATCTCTCTCGGCCTGAAACAAACGCTCCCCGATCCCTGGGAAGCGGCGGCGGAAAAGTATCCCGCCGGCACGCTGGTTTCCGGGCGCATCCGCAACCTCGCCGACTTCGGCGCGTTCGTCGAGATTGAAGACGGCATGGAAGGCTTGATCCACATCAGCGACGTCAGCTGGACCGAGCGCGTCAAGCACCCCAGCGAAAAATTCAAGAAAGGCGACACGGTGCAGGCCAGAGTCTTGAAAGTCGATTCGGCCAATCGCCGCCTTTCGCTGGGCATCAAGCAGGTGAGCGACATCTGGGCGAACTGGTTCGCCGAGCATAAGATCGGCGACGTGGTGCATGGCAAGGTGGCGCGCACCACGGACTTCGGCGCCTTCGTCGAGCTGGCCGACGGCATCGAAGGCCTCTGCCACATTTCGGAGCTCGAGGAGCGCAAGCCCAAGGGCGAGCGCGAAAAGGAAAAGGGGCCGCGCAGTGCGCGTGTGGCTGCCGTTCTCGCGCAGGGCCAGGCGTATGATTTCAAAGTCATCCGTCTCGAACCCGACCAGCACAAAATCAGCTTGAGCTATCGCGCGGCGCAGAAGCAAGCCGAGCGCCAGGAGATGGAGTCGTTCCGTTCGGCGAAGTCTTCGCCCAACGCTACCATCGGCGACGCCATCCTGGCCAAGCGGCAGCCGTCGTAACCCGATTTTTTGCGGCACCGGCCCGGTCGTTTTCACGGCAGGAAAATCATTTACCTTGTGATTGATTGATGATATGCAGAGGCGTGCGACGCCCCTCCCGGCGTGCAAACGGCCTGCAAGATTGAAATCGCACTAGGAGGCTCTCACCCCATGGCAGACGCTGCGGGAGACAAGAACCATACCGTCACAAAGGCGGAACTCGTCGAGGAAGTGACGCGCGTCACGGAATTGCCGCGCAAGGAGTCGGAAGCGGCCGTCGAGACCATCTTCGAAAGCATCATCTCCGCGCTGCAATCCGACGACAAGATCGAAATCCGCGGCTTCGGCAGCTTCCGCACGCGCGAGCGGCGCGGCCGCCAGGGACGCAATCCCAAGACCGGCACGCGCGTGGACGTTCCGCCGAAGAAGATCCCCTTCTTCAAGCCCAGCAAGGAACTGAAGGACTTCGTCAACAGCCAGAATCGGCGGTCGGCCGGCGCTCCGGCCAGCTCACCCGCCCCCGGCGCCCAGGGCTAAGCCGGATGGATTATCTGTGGACCCCGTGGCGCTATCGCTACATTGTCGACGCCTCGAAAGATGCCGGCTGCATCTTCTGCGAAGCCACGGCCGCGAACGATGACGCCAAGACGCTGATCGTTCTTCGCGGCCAGAAAAACTACATCATCCTCAATCGCTTTCCTTACACCACGGGCCACGTCATGGTGGTTCCCTATGCCCACGTTGCCGAGCTGCCCGCCGCGGAGCCCGACACGCTCGCCGAGATGATGCGCCTGGCCCAGCGCATTCAAGCCGCCATCGAGAAGACCTATCACCCGCAGGGCTACAACCTGGGCATGAACCTCGGGCGCGCCGCAGGGGCCGGCGTCACCGGCCACCTGCACCTGCACGTCCTGCCGCGCTGGGCGGGCGACGCCAACTTCATGACCGTCGTCGGCGAAACGCGCCTCGAGCCCGAGGAATTGTCCACCACGTACGAAAAGCTGCGCAAAGCCCTCGCATAAGCCTCTACGCTTCTGGTCATCGTTGCCTGGGTGTACAGAGCTGCGGGAAGCGTCAATTCGAACGAAACGAGACTTCAATCGGAAAATGCACGGACACAGGCACTCCGTCGGCGTCTCTGGCCGGCTCAAATCTCCAGGTCCCCACGGTCTCCATCGCCTGACGGTCCAGGGAAGGTTCGAGCGACTTCTTCAGTTTTAAGTCACTCACGTGGCCGTCGCCTGTGATCAACGCGATCATCACGACTTCCCCGGAAATCTTCTTGTTGCGAGTTTCGGGGGTGAAGGGCGGACTGGGGCAGTACACGCACTTCGGAATCGAGACGCCATTGACGCCGGGATTGTAAGCGTCCCGTGTCGGCGCGAGTGAATCTAGTGACTCACCCAAGTGGCGCGCCATCTCACCGGATATCGCCACTCGAGACTTCACGAAGTAAGCCGACCGCTCGAATTTGGCCGCCAGAACGCGCTGGGCGTTCAGCGTTACGCCTAAGTCGTTGTCCACGGCCACGAATCTCGCCGTAACATAGAAATCCGCGCCCGCTGATCGCGCCAGGTCCACTGCCTTGCTTGAACAGATCGCCTCTTGCACGCCCGGCTGGCGTGATTCGACGGGAGCGGCCGCCTGCAAACGCTCCATCACTTCAAATGCCGCTCCGTCGCTGGTGATGCCGGCCGACACTCTGTCTGCCAGCCAAGCGCCGAACGGTATCCATTCGTTCTCCCAGGTGCAGAAATCGAGGACCACGATCTTAGGCTTGCGGGGGGTGCCGCTCTCATCCTTCCACCCTGCCAGCCTGGCGTTGAGGCCAGCGCTCAAATCTTGATTGAAGGTTGCTAGCTCGACTGAATCGGCGGGATAAGAGCTCAGCCACCGAGGCTGCGTTCCCTGCTGCGTGCGCGCCGTCTGCTGCGCGCCCGGCGGCCGCATCGGCCCCGCTTCCGCCTGTACCATCGCCCGCCCCTGCGCACAAATGAGCGCGATCCCGCAGAGGGTTCCCCTCATGGCCGCGGCGCGCAACGCATCGATTGAACGTGAAATCCGCCTGGCAAATGAATTCCTCGATTCCGCTACTCTATGCCTCGTCGCAGCAATCCGCAATCCTGCGGTCTCGACTTGCGGTAGAATCCGAGTTTCGCCCTTCAGCAAGTTCGCCAGGAGCAACCGTCTGAATCTTGACCTCAGCGAAGAGCAGCAACTGCTGCAAAAAAGCGTCCGCGAATTCGCCGAAGCGGAGGTGAAGCCGCTCGCGAAGGAGCTGGACGAGACCGGCCATTTTCCCCGCGAGACTTTCCGGAAAGCCGCGGAACTCGGCCTCACCGGCATCGCTTTCCCGGAACCATACGGCGGCGCGGGCATGGACCACATCTGCTACGCCATCGTGGTCGAAGAGCTTTCGCGCGTGTGCGCGTCGACGGGCGTGATTATCTCCGTTCAGAATTCGCTCTATTGCGATCCCATCTACCGCTTCGGCGCCGAGGAGCAGAAGCAGAAATTCCTGGTCCCGTTTGCGCGCGGAGAAAAAATCGGCTGCTATGCGCTCACCGAGCCGCAGGCCGGCTCGAACGCCGCCGCGCTTCAGACCAAAGCCGTGCGGCGCGGCGACTGCTACATCGTCAACGGGACAAAGGCTTGGATCACCACCGGCGGTGTGGCGGACGCGGCCATCGTGTACGTCAATACGCAGCCGGAAAAAGGCGAGAAGGGCATCACGGCGCTGGTGATCGAGAAGGGCGCGCCCGGCTTCTCGGTGGGCAAGGAAGAAAAGAAACTCGGCATCCACGCGACCGCTTGCACCGAGCTGGTCTTCTCCGATTGCGCCGTGCCCGTCGCCAACCGCATCGGCAACGAAGGCGACGGCTACAAGATCGCGCTCTCCACTCTCGACGGCGGACGCATCGGCATCGGCGCGCAGGCCACCGGCATCGCGCAGGGCGCGTTTGAGGCCGCGCTATTCTACGCGCAGCAACGCCAAGCTTTCGGCCATCCGATTTCTGATTTTCAGGCCATTCAGTTCATGCTTGCCGACATGGCCACGGAAATTGACGCGGCGCGTTTGCTCGTACGCCGCGCGGCGTGGAAGCAGGATTCCGGCGCGCGGTTTTCCATGGAGGCGTCCGTCGCAAAGCTCTTTGCCAGCGAGATGGCCACGCGCGTCGCGCACAAAGCCATCCAGATTCACGGCGGCTACGGCTACTCGAGCGAATATCCCGTCGAACGCGCCTACCGCGACGCCCGCATCACCGAAATCTACGAAGGCACCAGCGAAATTCAGCGCCTCGTCATCGCCTCCTGGGTCCTCAAATCCTACTGAGAGGCCTCGGCCGCCTAACAACGCTGCATCAAGTCTCGCTTCACCGGCTCCATGTGCTATTTTTATTCTTGAAGGTTATGCTCGTATCGAGTATATTCTCTGCTGTAAGCATGACCGACGCCCTCCAAAAAGCCCTTGCCGATGTAAGAGCGAAGAAAGCTCTGAAAGTCCAACAACGCGACCGATTGAATGTGGAAATCGCCCAGTTGGAAGCGACCGAAATCGGGATCCAAAACGCGCTCGGGCAACAGATAGAAGCTGAAATCGCATGGACGAACCTTGTGCGAGCCGTCATCAATCAATTCCCAAACCAGCCCATGAGCGCGGTTGAAGTCCGAGACACGCTTGCAAGCTGGGGATACAACTTCGCCGGAATTAAAAACCCGCTCGCCTTTTTTAATACGATTTTGCAGCGACTTTTCGTTCAGGGCGAAATTCGACGCAGTGACGTTGGTAGGCCCTTCAGATTCAGTGGTGGGATTGGCTCTTTGGGGTAAGAGGCGCTCGACTGGGGCGCATTCGCGAGAAAGCACTCAGACCCATCGGTTCAAGGCGGGGCGCTAATGGCGGAAGACTCCGAGAAGAGGGACGCCGAAATCGAACAGGTGAGGCGCGAAGAACAGAGCGCTTCCGGCGCCGTCAAACGCAGCGCCGCCCAGAAGCAGCGTCACATCGAGATGTTGGCAGCTAAACTAGAAAGGGCAAGAAAGGCTAAGGACGAGCGCGCCTACGGCGAACTCCTAAGGCTCGCGAACGTGCGCGAAGGCTCCCCTGAGTGGACCCGCGCTTGGAAGTATTACCGCTCGTGATTTTTACCTTCTGGATGGCCTTCATTCTTTCCTGGATCTCTTCCTCCGGGAGCTCCTCCAAGCAGCCGTACACCACTTTGGCGATCGCCCGGGCGTTCTTCTCCGGCTTGGCGACTCTAATTCTGTTGCGCACGACCATAGTCTCGCATCCGTTGCCCTTCTGGTGTCAAGGTCAATTTTGGCAAGGATTTCAGTCCAATCCCCGCGCTCGGACAATAGAGCCCTGGCAAGCCCGCCGGGCTTCGAGGCCACCCCAAGGCAAATCGGCCTCACGATCAATGCCTTTCATTTCTGACCTATCCGCGCGGCCGGGTTCAAGATGAAAGGTGCCCGCTTGGTCATTCCACCGAGAGCGACATTCTTGGTTCAGGCTGAGCCAGAACATCCCCGCCTTCCCAAACAACTTCTCACTATCGTGATTTACGGCTTGCATCGCGGTCCGGCAGGATGGCGGGCAGGATTCCGTGTATTCTTTCGGTGATGCTCCCGCTTGACTGCGGCGCGGAATTCGATGCGGCGCGTGACGAGGAGTTTTTCGCGACGCTGCCGTGGCGCCACGGCGTGCTGCTCATTGAAATGAAGGCCCCGGGAGCGCAGCCTTATCTGGCGCGCACGGCTGACATTCATCGCGCCGCGGAACGGCTGCTGCGCCCGCCCGAAGCGGCGTCGCAGCGCCTCAACCTGCGCGAAGTCGCGGCGCGCATCCGCTACCGCGTCACCGGCTCGAAATTCGAACAGACACTGGCGCTCTACGAGCAGGCGCGCACTTATTTTCCCCGGCGCTACCGCGCCGTGGTTCGTCTGCGTCCGCCCGCGCTGCTGAAGGTAAACCTGCGCAACGAGTACCCGCGCTGCTACGTCACGCGCCGCATCCGCGCCGACGAAGGCTTCTACTTCGGCCCGTTCCCTTCGCGGAAAGCCGCCGAGTTTTTCGCCGAGAATTTTCTCGATCTCTTCAAGATTCGCCGCTGCCAGATCAAGATTCGCCGCGATCCCTCCTATCCCGGCTGCATTTATTCGGAGATGAAGATGTGCCTGGCTCCGTGCTTTGCGGGCTGCACGAAAGAGGAATACGACGCGGAGGCTGGGCGCGTCCTCGAGACGCTCGATTCCTGCGGCGCCGCGCTCACGGAGAGCATCGAGCGCGAGCGCGAAGCCGCAAGCGAAGCGCTCGATTTCGAGCGCGCCGCGCAGCTCCACAAGCGCCTTGAAAAAGTTTCGGCAGCCCTGCGCGGCATGCCGGAGCTGGCCCGGCGCATCGAGGAACTCAACGCGGTCATTTTGCAGCGCGCCACAGAAGAGAAAACGATCGCCGTTTTTCCCGTCCTCGCCGGAATTCTCGCTGAGCCAATTTTCCTGCGCTTCGCGGAACTCGAAAGCCAGCCGCGCTCCGTGGAAGCGATGCTGCGCGAAAAGCTGGAGCCGCTAACTTCCGCGCCGCGTTCGGACGCAGCGCCAGTCGCCACGCCTGAAGCGTACGGCCGGCAGTATGGATTGCGCGCCGCCCCGCCGGAACTGCCCGAGCATCTCGCGCTGATTGCCCGATGGTTCTACTCCAAGCCGCGCGACGGCGAGATTCTTCTGCGCGAAAAAGATTGGCCCTACCGCCGCATGCTCCGCGCTTGTGGGCGTTTGCTCGACGGCCCGCGCTCCGCGGCGTCTGAGAGCGAATTACCGCCCGCGACGGGAGTATCGTGAAGCGTGCGCTCCGCGCGTTCCCTGGGATTCGCCCGCCGGCCTTCTGCTATACTGCGCGCTCCTTTCGGTGAAATGAGGATCTGATGTCCGCTCCGGCACACGTCAACGGCGAGCGGCTCGCGGGATTCGCGACTCCCCAAGGCACGCTGCGCTACGCCGCGCGGTTTCAGGGGCGCGCTGCAGCGGGCCACTTCCGCGAAATTCCCGGCGGCCTCGTGCTTTCCTCCATCGGCATCGGCACCTACCTCGGAGAGCCCGACGAAGCGACCGACCGCGCCTACACCCATGCGGTCATTGCGGCCGTCGAGAGCGGTGTCAACGTGGTGGACTCGGCCATCAACTACCGGCTTCAGCGCAGCGAGCGCTCCATCGGTGCGGCGCTGCGCAGGCTGGCATCCCACGGCGTCGCGCGCAACGAAGTCGTCGTGTGCACGAAAGCGGGCTTCCTCACGCCCGACGGCGATATGCCCGCCGACCCGGACGCCTATTTTTCGCGCGAGTTGCTCGAGCCGGGAATCATGCGCGTCGAAGATATTGCGGCCGGCTGCCATTGCCTCGCGCCCGGCTACCTGGCTCATCAGCTCGAGCGCAGCCGGCAGAACCTCAGCGTCGAGACGATCGACGTTTTCTACCTGCACAATCCCGAGACGCAACTGGGCGAAGTGCCTGCCGCGGAATTTCGCAAGCGGATTCATGCCGCGTTTACGTTCCTCGAATCGGCCGTGGCGTCGCGCAAGATCGCCGCGTACGGCTTGGCCACGTGGAACGCGTTCCGCGAAGACCCGAAGAGCGGGGGCTATCTTTCGCTCGAAGAGATCGCCGGGATCGCGCGCGAGGCCGGCGGCGCGGAGCACCGCTTCCGCTTCGTGCAGTTGCCGTTCAATCTCGCCATGCCCGAAGCGCTGACAAGTTCCAATCAGGCGGTCGGCGGAAAGCCGATGCCCATGGTGCAGGCCGCGCGCGCTCTGGGAATCACGCTGGTCACGAGCGCGGCCTTGCTGCAAGGCCAGTTGACGAAAAACCTGCCGCCCTTCATCGGCCAGGCGCTCGAACTGAAAACCGATTCGGCGCTGGCCCTGCAATTCGCGCGCTCGGTTCCCGGACTCACTACGGCGCTGGTCGGCATGAGCAACGCCGAGCACGTCAAAGCCAACCTCGCACTCGTCTCCGTCGAGCCCGCGCCGCGCGAACGATTCCTCAAGCTGTTCGAGCCCCGCGACGCCCCGCACACCTAAACTGCGCTGGCGGGCTGCGCGAGCCTCTCGTCGAGCCATTGATCGATTGCCCCAGCGACTCGCTCGAGCTTCCCGGTGAAAAAATGGCCGGCGCCCTCGACGATCACCAGCCGCTTCGGTTCCGGCAGCGTCGCGATGAGCGCTTCGACTCGAGTGCGCGAACCGTATGGGTCCTCGCCGCCCTGAATGAAGAGTTTTGGCTTGGCGCACGCGCGTAAGAAAGCGAAATCCGCGTCGTTCACCGGAATGCCGAGGCCGATCAAGGCGGTCACGCGCGCGTCCTCGCAGCCCACGCGCAAGCCCACCCAGGAGCCGAAACTGAAACCGGCGAGAACAACCGGCCGGCTCGGACACTGTGTCGCCAGATAGTCTAGCGCCGCGCGCACGTCGTCCTGTTCCCCTCGTCCTTTGTCGTGCTCTCCTTCGCTCAACCCGGCGCCGCGAAAATTGAATCGCAGCACCGGCGCGCCGCGGCGATGGATCGCCTTCGCCGCCTGGTACACCACTTTGTTGTGCATCGTGCCGCCGAAAAGCGGATGCGGATGGCACACGAGCGCGGCGAACGCCGGTGTGCAATCGCCCGTGGCCCACAGAAGCGCCTCGAGGCGGCCTGCCGGCCCGGCGAGGAAAAAGGCGCGATGGAGCGCGTCGGCCACGCAGTCTCAGCGCACGGCTGCCTTATGCGTCGTGATCCACTCGATGGCCACGCTCGCGAGACGGGATTCGTCCGAAGCTTCCGCTTTCGCGCCATTCGCGCACGCATTCCCATCGACCCGCACGACGCGCGCCGGGATTTCCGGCGCGGGCGTCCATCCTCCCCAGGGAAAATGCGCCAGGACGGAGTCGCCGCAGGAATATTTGTGCAGCGTCTCGAAGCGCGTGCCGTCGCGCGAGGCGTCGAGGGTCATGGTTTCTTCGGGAAAAGGAAAGCTGGCTGGCCGAACGGCAATCGGCAGGGACGCGGCGACGCGCGCGGAAGCGCGGCGTTCCCGCTCGAACGTGCGCGCCGGTTGCCGGGGCGGGAGTTCAAATCGAAGCGCCACGCGGTACCCTTTTGGGGCAGCGGCTTCGACGCGCACGATGCGCGCGGGAAACTCCGCGTCGAGGCGGTTCGCCAGAGCAGAGTCGAACGGGAGTGCAATCCACACTCGCGAACCCGGTGTGCAGGGCTCGATGCGGCGAACCAGCACTCCCTCGCGTGAAACGTCGAGGGTCCGTACCGTTTCGAAACGCATGCCCAGGGGACCGCGCCAGCGGAGGCGCGCCGGAAAGGAGAGCGGAGCGCGACGGTGCTGGCGCCAACCTGTAACCACGGGCGTGCCGGGCATTGCAAGCATCGTATCGGCAGCCGCTTACGGCGTCAAATTGCGCAATTCGATTCGGCACATCGAAGGCCGGGCGAAGCCGCAGGGCGCCGCCCTGTGGCCGCGTCCGAAAACTCATTGCGCCGCCTCCACAGCGGTGATAGTTTGGCCCCAATGGTTCGTACCTGGGGGCGCTATGACTGAGGGCGCGGAACGCCGCGCAGCGCGGCGTTTCTCGATGATGCTTCCGGTGAAAGTCCGGTACACGGCGGACGACGGCGTGCTGGAGAAACCCGGCGAAACGCGCGACGTCAGCTTCCGCGGCCTCTATTTTCTCATCGAGGCAAGTCTCGAGGCCGGTTCTCCCATCGAGTTCGTTCTGACACTGCCGCAGCAGATCACCCTGGCCGGCGACGTCCACATCCGCTGTTACGCGCGCGTGCTCCGCGTCGAGCCTCAAAACGGCCGCCGCGGCGTCGCCGCTCGCATCGAACGCTACGAATTCCTTCCCGCCAGCGCCTGACGCCCTTCCGGAAACAGAGTAGAATGAAATCTCTCCGTGAGGAGGCCCTATGTACCACTATGACCCCAGGGCGGCGCTCGAAGATTTGCGCGACGATGCCGTGCTCCCGCACCCCGTTCATCTGCGCGACATGATTCTGCGCACCAAGCTCGACCCCACTGCCGCGCTGGATTTGAACCGCGAGTTTCAGGATTACCTCACGCGCTTCGGCGAGATTCAGAAACTGGCGCGCGGCATTCTCGAGCAGCTGGCCGTGGGAGCGCGCAAAGCTTCGGCTGGGTGACCGGCATCCGGCAAAGGGAGGCGCGGAGACCGCATGGCGCGGCAGACCCTGCTGATCGACGCTGACGACACGCTCTGGGAAAACAATATCTTCTTTGAGAGCGCCATCGACAATTTCATATCGCAGCTTGAACCCCTCGGCTACACGCACGAGTATGTCCGCCACATTCTCAACGAAACCGAGCGCCGCAATATCCGGCAGCACGGCTACGGAGTTCGCAGCTTCGGGCGCTCGCTCGAAGACACCTATCTGAAGCTTGCCGGGAACTCGGCCCGCCGCGAGATGGTCCAGTCCATCGAGCGCCTGGTGGCCGAGCTGGAGGCCACGCCGCCGCATATCCTCGACGGCGTTCCCGAAACGCTCGCCTATCTCGCCCAGCACAACCGCCTCATCCTGCTCACCAAAGGCGAACCGGCCGAACAGGCCGCCAAAGTCGAGCGTTCGGGCCTGCAGCCTTATTTCGACGCCATCGAGATCGTGCTCGAAAAGGACGCCGGCACCTACGATCGCATGATCGAACAGTTCAAGATCGTGAAAACTCACGGCTGGATGGTGGGCAATAGCCCGCGGAGCGACATCAACCCGGCGCTGCAATCCGGCCTCAACGCCGTTTTCATTCCTCATGCCGCCACCTGGGAGCTGGAAAAGTGCGAAGTGGAAAGCGGCGTGGGGAAACTGCTGATCCTCGCGAGTTTCCGCGAGATGCGCAGCCACTTCTGACCGGCTTCCGCATCCAATCGTGCCGGGGGAGAATCCCGTTGACGACGAATGCTGCAATCGCAAAGGCTCGCGTCGCCGTCGTGGGTGCCGGCGCCGTGGGGTCGTATTTCGGAGGAATGCTGGCGCGCGCGGGAGCGCAAGTGACGCTCATCGGCCGGCCGGCGCACGTGGAAGCAACCCGCCGTGACGGCTTGTTCATCGATTCGGTGAACTTCCAGGAGCGAGTTCCCATCGATGCTTCGACCGGCCTTTCCGCAGCCGGCGACGCCGATTTCGTGCTCTTCTGCGTCAAGACGCTCGACAACGAGGAAGCGGCGCGGTCGCTGGCGCCGCATCTGGCGCCGGACGCTATCGTGGTGAGCTTGCAGAACGGCGTGGACAATGTGGCGCGCATTCGCGCCGCAGCGGGCATCGACGCGCTTCCGGCGGTTGTCTATGTGGCCGCGGCGCTGCCTGAGCCGGGACGTGTCAAGCATTCCGGGCGCGGCGATTTGATTGTCGGTGAACTCGAACGCGCGGACGCCTCGCGCCCCGAGCGCGTCGCGGCGCTGTTTGCGGGCGCGGGCGTGCCATGCCGCATTTCCGCAAACATCCAGGGCGACCTGTGGACCAAGTTGATCATGAATTGCGCGGGCAATGCCGTGACCGCGCTGGCCCGCGCCAGCTATGGTCGCGCCGCCCGCGATCCGGACACGCGCGCCGTCATGACCCGGGTGATCGAGGAAACCGTGGCGGTGGCTCGCGCCGCGGGCGTCAGGCTGCCGGACGTCGATTTGGTGGCTGCGGGATTAAAGCTTGCCGAAACTCTCGGGGAGGCCACCTCTTCCACCGCGCAAGACATCGCTCGCGGGAAGCGCACCGAGGTCGGCTCGCTCAACGGCTACGTCGTGCGGCGCGGAGCGGAGCTGGGAGTCGCGACGCCCGTAAACGCTACGCTTCAGGCTCTGGTCGGCTTGCTCGAGCAAACCGCCGCGCGACAGACGCGTCCTGCGGCGGCGCCGTAGAAATTTCCTCGCTAGGATGCCGGGCGAAAGCGGAACGGGATGTGCACGACCGTCTCGAGATCCACGGGAACGCCTTCTCGCGTGGCGGGGCGGAATTTCCATCGCCCGAGTGCCTCGATGGAATTCATATCGAGCTGCGGGTCGATGCCGCGCACCAGCTGGATGCTGTCCACGGAACCGTCCTTGCGGATAATCGCGTAAAGAACGACCTCGCCATCCACGTGAGCCTCGATCAGCGCCGGCGGATATTTTGGATCCACTTTCCGCACCAGCACCGGGCCGGAAAGCTCCGGCCTCTTGATGTAGGGCGGCGCGCCGTCGTCCAGTTGCGCGAACTTCAGCAGCCAGCTGCCGCTGATGCTGGTCATGTTGGGCATGTCCACGCGCAGCGTGTAAACCTGTTTGTCCCACAGAATTTTTTCCGGTGGCATGGTGGGATCCATCGAGGCAATATCCGCGCGAGAAGAGCCGTGAACGGGAGCTGACAAATCGGCGTGCGCGCCGATGGCCGGTTTCAGCCCCAAATTGAGCTTGCCGCCGGGGCGGATTCCGCCCGGCACGATTCCGCCGCCGCCGGGATGCTCGCTGGCGTTCCCTCCGCTGATGCGGATCTCACCCGAAGGCAGAGTCCCTCCTCCGCCGGTTCCCGTGGCATCGCCCCCGCGCGAGCCGCCGGCTGAGGCGGCGCCTTCTGCGCCGCTGCCCGCGGGCTCATGGCCGCTGCCTCCCGGAGCGCCGGGCTGCCCGCCTTCCGGCGAAATCGAAATGCGCGCTGAGAGATTGGCCGCGGGAACTTGCACCTCGGGCGCGGGCGGCGCGGGATCGGCGGAAAGCGCGATCAGCCGATGCAGGCTCCCGTCTCCTGCGGATGCCACGGGGCCAATCTCCGGCGCTGCCGTGTCTTCCTGCAGCGCTCGGCGCGCCGCTGTCGGCGCGGACATGGAAGCAACCGGCAACTGCGGCATGGCGACTGTCGCGGGGGCGGGCGCAAGGTCGAGCGGGGCCGCGTCTTTCGCGGTGTTCGCAATCTCCGGGGCTACGGCGCTGCTGACCTCGTGACGCGTCAAACGCGGCGTGAACGAAGTCTGCGAGAAATGCGGCTCGAGCTTCGGCACAGGCGCGGTGGCAGCCCATTCCACGATATTCGGCAATTGCGGCAGGACGCGCGGCGGCGTCGCCGGAGCCTTTGGCTGAATCAGCGTTTGGCTGGGGTGGGTCACACGCAGCGGCATCGAAAGGATTGTCTGCCGCGGATGATATCGATCTGCGCCGCGCTGGATGCGTGGCTTGCGCGGCTCGGCGGGCGTGTTCGGTTTGGCGTCGGGGCCGCGCAGCGCAATCGGCGGAAGATCCTGTGCCGGGCCGTACCACGTAAGCTCAATGCGCACGGGCGCTAGATTCGGCGGCGGGCTGGCGAGAAAGCCCCAAATCGGCAGCAGCGAAACCAGCACCGCTGCAACGTGCCACAAGGAAGACGCGGCCAGCGCCCGGCCGGGCATCCTTCCGCTCACCCAGTAAATGGTGAGATTCGCCCCCCCGGAAAAAGCCCCGACCTTGGGCGCTCGCGGCCCGGCGAAAAACGCGCGCAGGCTCGAGCGAAACTCCTGCCACGCAGAAGGCCACGCCACGCCGAGCGCGAGCGAGCGCTGTGCGGTGCGCGGAACGAAGGCCGGAAGGGGGCCCATGGCTCGACCGATTATACCTTTCGCCGAGAGATCGGAAGCCGCCAGAAATTCAGAAGCAATCTGCTCACCATCGGTTCCACCAGCTTCATTCTCGACTACTTAGTGGCTGGTGCGCCGAGAGAGCCGAACGCACACCGAATGGGATGCGCCGGGTCATGCGGCGGCTGCCAGCCGATAAAAGCTGAGCGCTGCATCCCCCTGCTCGTGCAGGCGAGTCCGCTCGAGACGCCTGAGCCGCTGCGGCAGCTCCATACGGCGGTGATGCTCCGCGATCACGAATCCGTACGGCGCGATCAGGTGCGAGGCGTCAAGGAACTCCAGCACGCGCATGTGCTCGGTGGCGGCATCATCGTACGGCGGATCGAGGAAGATGAAGTCCGCGACCAGGCGCCGCGCCGCCAGCTTCTCGAGCCCGGGCACCGCCTCGCTGTCGATCACTTCGGCGCTATGGCGAATCTCGAGGCTTTCGAGATTTTGCCGGATCAGCCGCGCCGACGCCGCGTGAGATTCGACGAAAACCGCCAGGCGCGCGCCTCGGCTCAGGGCTTCGATGCCGATGGCGCCGGTCCCAGCGTACAGATCGACGAATAGCGAATCCTCCACGGCCGGGCCGAGAATGTTGAAGAACGTTTCGCGCAGGCGGTCGCTGGTGGGCCGCAGGCGCAAGCGTCCCGGACCCTTTAATCTTCGGCTGCGGTATTTGCCTGCAATCACGCGCATCGTTCGGTTCGTTCCCGCCAGCGGGACGCTCGAAAGGGTTCTTCGTCAGGGCACTTAAGAGAAACCAGTCCGATCCAAGTCCTTGTAGGGGCGCAGCATGCTGCGCCCGCTTGATGCGAGTTATTTGCCGGACGCAACACTAGCCCACCGACGCGAGACGGTATCGCTTGCGCCACGCCGGGCTGAGCGTTTCGAGCTGCGCGACCACGGCGTCGGCTCGCTCCGGATTTTCGGCCAGCGCAAACGCCTCGCGGTGCGCCAGCTCCAGGAGTTCGTGGTCGCGCAGCGGCTGCGCCACCGTGAAAGCCGCGTCGCCGTGCTGGCGCGTTCCGAAAAATTCCCCGGGGCCGCGCTGTTTCAAGTCACGCTCCGCGATCTCGAAACCGTTCGACGTGGCCACCAGGGTTTCCAGGCGCTCGCGCGCTTCGCCCTTCACCGACTTCGGTGCGATCAGAACGCAATACGACTTTTCGGTGCCGCGCCCGATCCGCCCGCGAAGCTGATGAAGCTGCGCCAGGCCGAAGCGGTCGGCGTGCTCGACCACCATCAGCGTCGCGTTGGCGACGTCCACGCCGACTTCGATCACCGTGGTCGCCACCAAAATCTGCAGCTCGCCCCGCCGGAACTGTTCCATCACGGCGTCCTTCTCTTCGTTCTTCAGCCGCCCATGAAGCAAGCCCACGCGGAGCTCTGGGAACGCCGTCCTCGCCAGGCGCTGGTATTCCGCCGTCGCGGCCTTGAGCTCTTGCTTCGATTCCTCGATGACCGGATAAATCACGTACGCTTGCCGGCCGCGCGCGATTTCGCGGCGCAGGAATTCCCACACTCCCGCGAGCTGCTCTTCGGTGGACCAGCGCGTCTCGATGGGCGTGCGCCCGGGCGGCAGTTCGTCGATCACCGAGAGGTCGAGGTCGCCGTACAGCGTGAGCGCCAGGGAGCGGGGAATCGGCGTCGCGGTCATGACCAGAAGGTGCGGAGACGCGCCCTTCTCGATGAGGCGTTTGCGCTGCAGCACGCCGAAGCGGTGTTGCTCGTCCACGATGACCAGCCCGAGCTTGCGGAAGGAAACAGGATCTTCCAGTAATGCATGCGTGCCGACCACGAACCGTGCCGCGCCGCTGGCCACGCGCTCCAGCGCCGCCTCTCGGGCGGTGCGCGCCTGGCCGCTGACGAGAAGCTCGACGGCGTAGCCCGAGCGCTGAAACACGCGTCGCGCCGAAAGGTAGTGCTGCGCCGCCAGAATTTCCGTAGGAGCCATCAGCGCCGCCTGGCAGCCGTTTTCGATGACGATGGCCGCCGCTTCCAGCGCCACGATGGTCTTTCCGCTGCCCACGTCGCCTTCCAGCAGCCGGTGCATCGGGAAGCCGCGCTCGAAATCGCCGGCGATCTCGCCGAGCACGCGCTTCTGCGCCCCCGTGGGCTTGAACGGCAAAACACGTTTCACCGCCTCGCGGATTTTCTCTTCCCGGACGCGCATGGCGATGCCGCGCACGCTCTCGCCCCGCTGGCGGCGCAGAGCCAGCGCCAACTGATACCAGAAGAATTCCTCGAAGATCAACCGGACTTGCGCCGGGCTGCGAAAGCTGTTGAGCAGGTCGATCTTTTCATCTTTGGGCGGGAAATGCGCATAGAGCAGGGCGTCGCGACGCGAAGGAAGGCGCAGCCGTTCACGAATGTCGGCCGGCAGCGCGTCGGGAACAGGGCCCTCGAAATCGTGCAACACGTTGTAAACCATGCGGCGCAGAACGCGCGAGGTGATGTTGCCGATGGCCTCGTAAACCGGAACGATGCGCCCCGTTTCCGTCGAGTCCGCCGCCGCATGGTCGCTGGCCGTCAGTTCGATCTGCGGATTCACCATCTCCGGGCGTCCGGCGCGATAGGGATCCGCCTCCACCTTGCCGTGCAGAACGAGCCTCTGTCCTGGCCGGAGCTTTCCCTCGAGATATCCGCCGTGAAAAAAACGCGCATGAAGCGTGCCGCTGCCGTCGCGGACGTCGAGGTGAAAGACCGAACCTCGCCCGCGCCGGAATCGCACCGTGCCGCCGGCGTTGGCCACTTCGGCGAGAATCGTATGCACCTGGCCCGGCGCAATTTCGGCAATCTTTGTGAAGCGGATGCGGTCCTCGTAGCGAAACGGAAGGTAGCTCAGCAGCTCGCTCACGGTCGTAATGCCTCGCTCTTCGAGCGCGGCGGCGCGCTGCGGGCCAACCCCTCGCAGATACTTCACCGGATTGGCAAGCGAAATCGTCATGAGAAACCCGAAGCGATCTGCTGCTCTAGTTTGGCTGGTTCACTCGCTTTATATCACTTGTGGCGAAAACGCGTTTACATCCACACCCGTGGCGGCTACCATGCGCCGATGGCCCGCCAATTCTTGGGAGTGACGCCTCGCCGCTGGCTCGAATACCTCGTCGCCATTCTGCTCGGCAACGCCATCTATTACTACTCGCTCGTGCCGCACCTCCCGGAAGCGCTGCGGCACGAAGGCTTCCGAACCGATTGGGGCGCCGCCGTGGACTTCGCCGTCTGCGCGGGCGTGTACGGCTTGATCCGCCTGGGCTCCCGGCTCTGATTGGCAGAATCCCTGCATTATAGCCCCGCGTACGTACGACGTGAAGTTGAAGCGGCCAGCTTCCGGTCACCCATGTGTAGCTAAAACCTGCCGCAACAATAGGATGCAGTGTGGCTGCATCCGACCGCGAGGAGGCCATTGGGCTACCTGTCCGATCGTGGGAAAATGCCATCCGTAAACGCTCACCAACGACCAGTTAGGCCGTCTATCAGCCCGGGACCCACAGAAAGGCTCGATGCCGGAGCGAGCGGGCTTCCCGAACCCGGTAGCCAAGGGCCCGACGGGAGCGAAAGCCAGCCGACCGCTCAAAAAGCGATGGGGCTCAGCGTCGCACTTCAAGGAGATGCGCGCCAGGCGGTCGCCGTGAAGCTCGCGGAGGAGCACGCGCTGGTGCGGAACGCGCAGGCGGGCGACCGTCTGGCGTTCGAGGAACTGGTGCGCCGGTACGATCGCGAGGTTCTGCGGCTGGCCTTGAATCTGGTGCACCGCTCCGAGGACGCGCGCGACATTTACCAGGAAGCTTTCTTGCGCGTCTATCGGAACCTGCACCGCTTCCGGTTCGAGTGCAGCTTCTACACCTGGCTCTACCGGGTGGTGACCAACGTGGCGCTCGACCATTTGCGCCGCCGCACCAGCCGCCGCGAGGATCAGGCGCCGGTTGCGGAAGAGGCGGACGCCAGCACGCGCGACTTCTTCGACCGCCAGCCCGAGGTAAGGGCCGCGGCGAATCCGGAGAGGCGGTTGCTCGGTCAGGAGCTGGGCGAGCATATCCGTGCGGCGCTTGGCCGGCTCTCGCCGCGGGAACGAATCGTCTTTGAGATGAAGCACTATCAAGGTATGAAGCTGAGGGCCATTGGCGATATGCTGGGCACGTCGGAAGAAACGGTGAAGAATTCGCTGTTTCGCGCGACGCGCAAGCTGCGGGCAAACCTCAATTTCATGCGCTAGGGGCGGACGGGAAAACGATGCCACGCGATAGGAAGGAAGAAGCGGCCGGCAACTCGGGAGAAGCGGACGCCGGCGCCTGTAGGGAGTTCGAGGCCTGCCTGACGCTCCTGGCGGCCGGAGAAGAACTGGATGTCGCCGAGCAGGCCGAGGTAGCCGACCATCTTGCGCATTGCCCCGGTTGCGCCGCGGCTCTCGGGCGCGAAAGAGATTTGCTGGCCGCCCTGGCCGAGCACCGCGCCGAGCCGGATGCGGCATTGCTGGCCGGCTGCCGCGCCGCTCTGGTGGATGCCCTGGACCGCGAAGAAGAGCGCGGCTGGCTGCAGCGCACCGTCGGCACGTTGCTCCCCACGAATTGGCTCGCGCCCAACCCGGCCTGGACCGCAGCGCTGCTCCTTCTTTTCGGTTTCTCGGTGGGAATTCTCGCGCCGCGGCTTCTGCGCCGGCCCGTCGCACCGCCAAGCCTGACGGCAGATACCTCCGCGACGAACTCGGCTGCCACGGACGCCGGCCCAGCCGCTTCCTCCTCTTCCTCACTTGGCGCTTTTGACCTGCGCAACGCCGACGTTGCCGGCATCAACGTGCTTCCCTCCGGCAGCAGCGACCCGCCGCGCGTGGAATTGCAGTTGAAGGCGCGGCAGCCGCTCACCGTGCAGGGCACGGTGAATAACGACGAGGTAAAGCGCGTGCTGTTGTACGTCTTGGGCAACAACGAACGATTCGATCCCGACGTGCGGCTCGAAGCCGTGGACCTGCTTCGCGCTCGCAACAACGATTCCGAAGTCCGCTCCGCCCTCTGCCATGCCGTGCACACCGACCGCAACGCAGCCGTGCGCCTCAAGGCCCTCGAAGCGCTCAACGGCGCCGAGCCACAGGACCTCATCCGCCAGACGCTGCTCGACGCTCTGGTGGACGACCAGAACCCCGGCGTGCGCGTCGAAGCCATCAACGCGCTGCGGGAGCTGGCCGCGCAGGGCAAAGTGGAGTCGGACCAGCGCATGCTCACGATCCTTCGCGAGCGCATGCAGAAGGATCCCAGCACCTACATTCGCCTGCAAAGCGCGGCCGCCATTCGCGATCTCGGCCCGCGCGAAAAGTTCTGAACATGCCGAACGAATTGCTTGCGCCCTCGTCGTTTCCGATGGTTCGGGGTTTCTCCGTTGCGCTCGTCACGGCTACGTTGCTGTGCGCTTCGGCGCCGGCCGCGAAAGACAAAGCGAAAAACCGGGACACCTCCGGTCCGCGTCTTACCGCCGAGCTGCAAGGTTCGATTGCCACGCGCGACGGCCTGCGCCTGCATCTCACCACCGATCTCGGCAACGTGGTCATCCGCACGCGGAATTCCGGCAAAGTGGATTACCACGTTCATCTGGAAACCGACGCTTCCCAGAAGGACGCCAAGCTGCTGCTCTCGAAGTTCACTGTAAGCGGAACGGAAGCCTCTGACGGGGTTCTAATCCGAGGCCAGGGCTCGAGGCGGCAGTGCAGCGGACGGCTGTGGGTGACGTTTGAAGTCAACCTCCCGCGAAACTACAGCCTCGACGTTTCCACCGGCGGCGGCAACATCGAAACCGAAGATATCAACGGCCGCGTATCCCTCACCACTTCCGGCGGCAATCTGCTGGCCGGCAACATCGGTGCGCCCGCGCATCTCGAAACGGACGGCGGCCACATTGTGGTGAAGAACGTAGCCGGGGAGCTGGTGGCCACGACGGGCGGCGGCCACATCACTACCGGTGCAATCGCCGGCAACGCCTCGTTGCACACCGGCGGCGGGCACATCCGCGTGGCTTCCGTGGGAGGTGTGGCGCACCTCGACACGGCCGGCGGCAATGTCACCGTGGAGCACTCCGGCACGGAGCTTGCCGCCCAAACCGGCGGAGGCCAGATCCAGGTCGGCGAAGCCGCAGGGCTTGTCCGCGCCAGGACCGGCGGCGGCGGCATTCGCGTGGTGCGCGTTTCCGGTCCCACGAATCTCGAAACCGGCGGCGGCAGCATCTATCTGACGCAAGTGGACGGCGCCGTGAAGGCGTCCACCGGAGCGGGCGGGATTACGGCGTGGTTGGGAACACCCACGGGCCGCGGGGGCTGTGAATTTCAATCTGCCGACGGCGACATTGTGGTGTACCTCCCGCGGCACCTGGCGGTCACCATCGACGCGCAGATCCAGCAAGGCGAAGAACGCGGCTTCATCGTGGACCCCGCCTTTCCTCTCAAGATCAGCTACGACGGTGCGCCCGGCGGCATGCGCACGGTGCGAGCCGAAGGCGCGCTCAACGGCGGGGGCGAAGTGCTGCGCTTGCGCACCGTCACCGGCAACATCCGCGTGATGATGAGCGACACGAGCAAGCAAATTCAGATTTACAAAGAGCAGATGCAGCAGCTCCAGAAGAATCTCGAAACGCAAGTCCGCAAAATAGTGGAAGAGTCCACGAAGGAGGATCAGCCCTAGTCGAGCGGCTTGCGTTGATGCATCGGCGCACCGGGAATGTCGGGGCGCGCCGTGCGCGGAATTCGGCCCGCGCGGTACTTGGCGCAGGCCGGGCGGACCCAGGAATCTTGCGGCAAGGGGGCGTACCGTGCGTGTGATGATGCAAAGCATTTCTCGCCAGAGTTATTCGCGACTCGTTCGGGCTGGAGCGCGCGTGGTTCTGCTCGTGGCGGCCCTTCTCTCCGTTTCGTATCCCGGCCTGGCGTCCAACCAGACCTTTCACAAGGTCTATCCGCTCTCCGAAGGCGGCAGCTTTCTCCTCGAGAATGTGAACGGCTCGGTGCAGGTGGAGGGCTGGGACAAGGACGAAGTGGAAGTGCGCGCGGTGAAGACGGCCGCGAGCGATCCGCGGGATCTCGAGCGCGTCACCATCGAAGTGGACAGCGAGCCGGATCACGTCACCGTGCACACGCGCTACCCCAAGGGGGAAGGCGTCGAAGTCGCCGTCGAATATCACATCCATGTGCCGTATCGCGTGTTGCTCGGCAGCATCGAGACGGTCAACGGCAGCGTCATTGTGCGCGGCGTGGAGGGCGCCGGCGAACTTCGTTCCGTCAACGGCAACGTCGAAGTGCTCGACAGCTCGGGACGCTTCAGCGCCAAGACCACCAACGGCAATCTGCGCCTCGAGCTCCACCATCTGCTCGACGGCGGCCCCATGAACATCGAGACCGTCAACGGCTCGGTTGTCCTGGGCCTTCCTTCTGACGCGCGCGCCAACCTGCGCGTCCTCGACATGAACGGCGATTTCTACTCCGAGCTGCCCATGACTTCGACGGCGGGCTCGCCGGCGGCGCGCGCTTTCCGCGCCCGGCTGGGCTCGGGCGGCGGCGACATTTCGGTTCGTACGGTGAACGGCGGCATTCGCCTGGTCGTGCAGCCTCCGGGCGTCTGACGGGGCGGAATCCATTGAAAGTGAGGAACGCATCTATGACTCACGTGGCTCTCTCGAAGTTTGCCGGCTTGGGCGTGGTGCTGCTCGCTCTGGGCAGCACGGGCGGCGCCAGGCCGGGCCAATCGCCCCAGTCCGCGAAACCGGAACCCCCGAAGACGCCCTCGGCTCTTTCGTCCGAAGGTTGCGCCGAAATCGCTTCTTCCGCGGAACAATTGCGCGACCAGGCTCGTACCATCGAGCGGAGTCTCGAGGCGGAGCTTGCCGGTCTCGGGGGCCGCATCGCCGAGGAGGTGCAGATGAGTTCGCCGGAACTCGAAAAGCTGCGCAGCCTCTCGGACCAGCTTGCCGGCAAGCGGGATGAAATCGAAGCGAGCGCGAAAGAACTTGCCTCGGACGCGGCCGCGCTGGCCTCAGAAGTTTCGAATCGCGTGCAGCAGGAAGTGCAGGAAAAGGTCGAGCCGCAAGTCTTTTTCCAGTCCGATGAAGGCGAAAACGGCTGGCTCGGCGTCGAAATCAACGAAGTGACTCCGGAAAGCGCGAAAGACCTGCGGCTCTCTTCGGCGCGCGGCGTGGTGATCGCCGGCGTCGAGCCCGATAGCCCGGCGGCGAAGGCGGGACTGCAAGAGAAGGACGTCATCACCCAGTACGACGGTCAGGCGGTCGAAGGCGCCGTGCAGTTCCGGCGACTGGTGCGCGAAACACCTCCCGGACGCACGGTTACGCTGACCATCTGGCGGAACGGCGCCACGCAAAGCATTTCCGTCGAGCTGGGCGACCGCGGCTCGTTCTTCGGGAAGCGAATGGAAGGGAAGATGCGCGACTTCGGCAACGCTTACGCTTTCCGCGCGCCGAACTTCGATTTCAGCATTGATGGCCCACTCTTAGGCGCCATGGACCTGCGCAGACCGATGCTCGGCATCGGTGCGGAAGACCTCTCCGGGCAGCTGGGTGAATTCTTCGGCGCTCCGGACAACGTGGGCGTTCTGGTGCGCGAAGTGCGCTCCGGCACCGCCGCCGAGAAGGCAGGACTGAAAGCCGGCGACGTAATCGTGAAGGTGGACGACAAGCCGGTCCGCACGCTCGCCGAGCTGCGCGAAGAGCTGCGCGACAAGGGCGACGCGAAATCGGTGAACCTCGGCGTGATCCGCAAGGGCCAGCCAATCACCGTGCCGGTGGCCATCGAGAAGCCGCGGCCTGCCGAGTCCATGCACACCGTGCACCGCGCACAGCTCTAGGCGCGCCGCAACCAAGCCACGCAAGACCAACTAGGCCCGGGAGCAATCCCGGGCCTTTTCTCTTGGTGGTCGCAACGTGAAGTCGCTGCTGACGCTATACGGACTTGCTCGGTAAAGTAAGCAACGCGGGAGCCAGAATCGGGGCCGAGTCCGGCTCTTGAGCCCTGCACGACTGCACTTTGCCTCTGCGGTAGCCAATGCAACGGGTCATTTCTTGCCTAGAATCAACGAGAAGCGGAACACCGCGATTGGAGCCCAGGCTGTTCCCCACCAAGACGCGGCCCGGCCGCTTAGGAAACTGAGCAGCGAATAGGCCAAGGCGATTGCGGTTCACGGTGCGGGGGTAGGGTTTGCGAACCGCTCGCGCGTCCAGAGTTCGGGGTTTTGCCCCAGTCCAAAGAACAAGGAGGTAACATGGCGACTCGTCCGCAAGCTCTTCGCAGCATCCTGCCGGCTCACTCGGATTCCATCCGCATCGTGCCGCTCCATCCCGGAATCGGAGCAGAGGCGGCAGCGGCTCCCGCCGCTCCGCCGCAGCTCACCTATCGCAACGGACCGCTCATCGAGTCCGTGGAGGTGTTCACGGTCTTCTGGGGCGCGGCATGGAACGCAGCGCCGCAGAACGCCATGATGCAGGAAATCAACCAGTTCTTCGACTTCATTCTTACCAGTCCGTTGATCGACCAGCTCGCTGAGTACAACGTGCCCAACTATCAGATCGCCCACGGCAAGCGCACCGGCACGATCGTCGTCACGTCTCCGGTGCTGAAGCACTCCGTCAACGACAGCACCATCCAGCACACTCTCCAGCACGAGATCGCGACGAACAACGCCTTCCCGCAGCCCGGTCCCAACACCCTCTATTTCCTCTACATTCCGCCGGGCGTGAAGGTGGTCCAGGGCGGCGCCGGGTCGTGCACGGCGTTTTGCGGCTACCACAACGACATCAGCAGCCAGATCTTCTACGCCGTGATGCCGTACCCGGGCTGTCCGGGGTGCGTCGGGGGTCTGCAGCCGATCGACGCGCTCACCTCGACCAGTTCCCACGAGCTGTGCGAAGCCATCACCGACGCCATTCCCGGCCAGGGCTGGTACGACGACGCCAACGGCGAAATCGGCGACATCTGCGCCTGGAAGACCAAAAAGATCGGCAAGTACACCGTTCAGCTCGAATGGTCCAACAAAGCCGATAGCTGCGTCTAGGGAAGCGAGAACCGCAGCCGAGCAGTGAAGCCGACGCGAGGCTCTAGTCCAGCTCGGCGGCCTGCCCGGAAGTACAGGTGACTCTCAGGCAAGCCGAGGATTGGCTGAGAGGGCCGAGCGAGCGAAAGCGTGCTCCCATCGCAATAGAGGTTGCGGACGGAGCCACGATGAAAGCGGGCTTGCTCGCGTCACTTTGGGGATTTCGCTCTCGTGTGCGGCCGCTGCGGGACTGCCGGCACGCGGGCAAGACGGCGGCTCGGCCGACACCGCGCGAAGAGCGAAGGCGCGCGTGGAGCCGAGGTATCCGGATCTGGCGCGGGAGCTTCACCTTGCAGGAAAGGTGAAAATCGAAGTGATTATTGCCGCCGACGGCCGGGTGAAAGATACGCGCGTGCTTGGGGGAAGTCCGGTGCTGGCCAATGCGGCTGTCGACGCGATCCGGCAGTGGAAGTACGAGGCCGGCCCCAGAGAGACTACCGCGGTCATCGAAGTCGAGTTCAAGGACCCCAGGAAGTAGCCGTCAAGTATGGTCTGTGTCGCACCGGCGGGCGTTTATTCGCGGATGATTTCGGCGTTGGAGGCGGGGGCGACGATGCGCACGAGCTTCTGCCCGTCGAGGTAGAGGTCCAATTCCAAGTCTTCGGTCCGAACGCGCAGCTCTTCGAGCTTGGCCCCGGCCACTTCCTGCTTGCCCAGCGATTCGACGGTGACCATCCCCGGAGCCATGTCCTGCGGCACGAGCACGGCGAAGGTTTGCGCGCCCTTAGCGTCCCAGTCGTAGAGATGTGCGAGCACGGCGTACTGATGATAGAGGTTGTTGTCGAGCACGGCGACGTGCGGGGAAGTGAACGTGAAAGTTTGCGTGTAGGGCCGCGCCCCTTCCAGGCGCAGCTCGACGTTGGCGTTCACGCCCGTGAATTCGATTGACGCAGACGCTTTCTTCGCGCCCTGCGCGGACCACTCGTAACGCAGCGGCGTGCCGTCGGGCTTGAGGTCGAGTCTTCCGGTGACCTTGGTGGTCCCCTGCGGCCCCTGAATCTCCGCATTTCCGCGAACCAGCCAGTCGCCGCCGCTCGCACCAATCTCGAACTCCTCTTTGCCCACTTGCTGGCCGTTGACCAGGATTTTGTATCTTCCTTTTTCGGGCGCGAAGGCCGGCGCGGAATTCGAGCCGGTCCGGCCAGCGGAGGCATGCACCAGCAAGATGCCGGGAAGAAACATCAGAAAGGCCAGGAATGCTGAGGGCCAGATGCGAGGTTTCATGGTTCACCTGCCGGGCTGAATTCTACTTTGCGAGCGCAGTAGCCGCGCGGAAAAAGAAGCGCAGCGTGCTCGGTAAGTTATACGGCCGCCTGAGCCGGGGCGTTAGAGCCGGGCGGGGAACTGCAAAATCGGCGCTTCAGCGGCCAGAGCCGGCTCGATTCTGCGGCGCTTGCGTCGTGGCTGAAGCCGCGGCCTGCAAACACGAGTTCTCGCGCCGGCTCGTTACGCCGTTACCTTGGGGAAGATGCCCAGGGCGAGAACCTGCTCGACGACGCGCAGCGGTTCGATGCTGCTTTCGACGCGGTGGTCGGCCAGTTCGTACGACGGCACGCGCTCTTCATAGAGCTTGCGGAAGCTGGCTTCGTCGCGAAAAAGAGGGCGGTTGGTGATGCGCACGCAGCGCTTGAACAATTCTTCGACCGGGCAGTGCAGCCAGACCAGCTTCGCGCCGCTCTGGCGCAGGAGCGCGACGTTGGCGGGCTGCGCCGTGGTGCCGCCGCCGAGCGACAGGATGCGCTGCTTGCCTTGCTCCACAGCTTCGCCCACGATGTGGGCCAGCTGTTCGTGCTCAATGTTGCGGAACCCGGGCTCGCCGACCCTCGCGAAGATCGCCGGAATACTGCAGCCTGTCTTTTCGATGATTTCCTTATCGAGATCGACGTGGTGCCACCCGATCTGGCGGGCCAGCAGGCGCGCGACGGTGGACTTACCGGTGCCCATGAATCCAATCAGGCAGACAAGCTTCGCCGCGCGCGCCGGATTCGTCGTCGGATTCAGCGGAATGCCCTTTGCGGAAGCGCGCGATCACTGGCGCTTCAGAATGTTGATTGTACCATCGAAGGAAGTGAGGTCCACTTTGGCGCGGCCGGAGTTGATCGAGCCGAACAAACTGTTGCCGATTCTCGAGAAGAAACGCCGATGCGCCGGCGGCGTCAGGTTGGCTTCGTTCACCACCTTGCCCTTCAGCGACGTGGCGCTCAAATCGAAAGAGTCCGCCGGCGAAAACCGCACCTCGATCACGCCGCTGTAATTCTTCAGCTTGTAGATCCCGTTGGGAAGAAATTCGCCGCTGAACAGGATGTTCCCGGTGGAAGTCTGTGCGCGCACATGCAGGCTGCGCAGGTCGAGCAGGCGGAAGCTGCCGCTGATGGAAGAAACTTCGATGCGGCCGGCGCAGCGCACGCACTGGAACGAACCGCCGATGGTCTTGACGGTGAGATAGCCGGCGGTGTCGGCGAGCTCCACGCCCGCGGCCACCGTCTCGACGTTCATATCGCCGAGAACGTTGGCGACGCTGACGGCGCCGGAATCGTTGTGAATCTGCAGCTCGGCGTCTTCCGGCACGCTGACCTCGTAATCGGCGCGCATATCCTCCGGCGCGATGGTGTCCACCAGTTGGTGGGTCATGATATCGACGCGGTTGCCCACCTGCTCGGCGTCCACTTCCACTTTTTCGCTGCCGTGGTTGGCGACGACCATCACTTCGCGCCGCGTCCAGGCTTTCACGGTAACCATGCCGTCGGGATTGTGAATGGTGATGACCGGGTGGGTGTCCACCTTGAAGCGCTTTTCCAGCCGGTGCGCTCGGGCGGGTGTGACGCCGAAAATCAAAACGCCCGCAATCAAAAGGCCGGTAGCCTTCCCGTTCGGGCGGCGGGTCAACGCAAGTGCGCTCATCGGCCGTAATCTCCGCGGTCTGCCATCTGCGCGAGCAAATCCGCCTTCTGCTGGTAGGCGGTGTAGAGGTAATCGCGCGCGATTTCGTTTTGGGGATCTTCGCGCACGCTTTTTTCACACAAAGCGATGTAGTTGTCAACAATGGCAAGGTTGGTGTGGAGCGAGGCGGTCACGACAGGGTTGGGATCGCGGAAGGAAGCCACCGTGGCCGTTTCCGTCGTGTTGAGCTGCGCGCGGAGAGCTTCCGTGCTCGTGTCTTGCACCCAGCGGTAGTCGTTCACGCGGCGGTGAATGGGACCACTGGCTGCGAACGCGGCGGCGATCAGCAGGGCCAAATACGCCCCGGCCAGCGCCGGCCGAGGTATGGGCGCGAAAAGCCGGCGCAGCCAGCTGCTTCGCGCGCCAGCCTCATCGCCGGTACGAATCAAGCCCTCCTGCTCCAGTTGCGCTCGCAGCGAATTCCAGAGATGCGCGGGCGGCTCGGGATCGCTGGCAGACAATTCCCGAGCGGCCGCCCGCAGCGCGCCAAAATCCTCCACCAACCCGCGGCAATGCGAACAGCCGCGCAGGTGAACTCGCGCCTCGCGGCGCTGGTCGCCCGCCAGCCACGGGTCCAAGTGGTTCAAAAACTCCTTGCAATCCATCGTTGCCATTCCTCAATCCTCGCCGGCGGCATTGCCGGCAGCTTTGCGTTCCTCGCGAGCCTTCTGGCGAAGCGCTTCGTGCAGCAGCTCGCGCAGCCGCATGCGCGCCTTGTGCAGTTGCGATTTCGAATTGCCGATCGAGCAGTTCATGATCTCGGCGATCTCGTTGTGCTCATAGCCCTGAACATCGTGCAGCACGAACACGGCCTTGTAGCCCGGCGGCAACTGTTCCACGGCGCGCTGCAGGTTGACGCGGTCGATCGAACCGCTCAGCGTCAGATCCGGCGCGCCGAAGTCGCGCCGCGGCCCGCCGGAGTCCTCGTCCGGCTCGGTGACTTCCTCCAGCGAAGTCTCTGCGCCCGATTTCTTGCGCAGGCGCATCAGCACGACGTTCACCGACAGCCGGTGCAGCCACGTGGAGAACGCCGACTCGCCGCGAAACGTGGCGATCTTCCGGAAGAGCTGGAGAAACGCCTCTTGCGTCAGGTCTTCCGCTTCCGCGGTGTTTCCGACCATGCGCAAGCACAACGAATACACTCGCCGGCTGTGCAACCGGTACAGGCGTTCAAAGGCCGCCGCATCTCCCTGCTGGGCGAGCCGGATGGCATCCGCCTCCGGCATCTCACCAGTAGCTTCGGTTCGTCTCGCTCGGGCCACGCTACCCGTCGGGACGCATCCCTATCTGCGATGCGTCAGCCGCTCCAGGAGTTGTCCTTTCGATTCTTCCCGCGCAACCGCGGCGCCGGTCCTCGATTCTGGCGAGCGCCGCTCAGACCCGCGTTTGCGATGCGGGGTCCGCAGGAAGTTCCGGTTATTTTCGCTGGAATCCGGACAAACGTCTAGCGTCGTTCGAGTGTGCAGGAGCGAGCGCCTTTGTCAGCGCCCAAGCGGAAGCGCGCATGGCCCGTGGGCGGCTGTCCTCAAACTGAAGCGGCTCGGGGGCCTCCTCCATCTTTGCGGAAAAGAGGGCCATCTGTTCGTTCGGAAGCGAGCGAAGGAAGCATTTGAACACCACTTCGGTCTCGCGAAGGCAGGTGCTGAGGTCGTAGTGGAGAGGACTGAGCAAGTCCCAGCAGGCGCCTGGGCGCGTGGACAGGCCCTCGGAAATGTGCCGGCTGGCCTCCACGAATTCGCCGGCGACGCGCTGGATGGTGGCCGAGAGGGTGCGCAGCTTGTGGAAGAAACGCGAGCGGTCGCCCAGCACCACGCGGTGCAGCAGCCCGTTCCAATAAGCCGCTCTTTGGGCTGTGTAGCCTTGAAAAAAATCGGCCGTCAGGGGATTGACGACCGGCAAGTCCCCCATATGACGTCCGCGGTCCCACATGGCGCCGGAAGCGGAAACCAATGCCGCAGCCAGCCGCAGCAGCAGCTCGGTGACGATGGGAACCTGCTGGCGCGCGCGAACCAGTTGTCCTTGGGCGCGCAGCGCCAGCGCTTCGTCGAGCGCCACGCTCAGCATGGCGTAGGTGGATTCCCAGCGCCGCACGACGGTGTCGAACAGCTCACTCTTGTCGTGCGGAAGGGCGCCGATCCAAGCGGAGCATACCTCCCGCCGGGCAGAACCGGGCTTGCGCGTGCGCCTGAAAAACACGCTGCCTCCGAAAGTGGTGGGATTATACCACCGGTCTTCACCGCGAGGCGTTTTCTTGACGCTCGCGGAACGCGCCCGCTATACTGCCGCTCGACTCGCCGGAGAGGATCGATCCCGTTGGAATTTGAACCGCTCGACCAGTTCCAGCAACGCCGAAAAAAGCTGAGCGAAATTGAGGCCCTGGGTCTCCCAGCCTACCCGCGCAAGTTCGCGTGGACGCATACGCCCAAGCAGATTACCGAGGAGTTCGCCGCGCAGTCCGGCGAGCAACTTTCAGGCCAGCGCGTTGCCGTGCGCGTCGCAGGCCGCATCGTGGCGCTGCGGCCGCATGGAAAGGCTGCTTTCGCCCACATCGCCGGGGAAGGTGTGCGGCTGCAGATTTACGTCAAGCTCGACGTGGTGGGCGAGCAGGCGTTCAAGCTTTTCCAGCTTCTCGATCTGGGCGACATCATCGGAGTCTCCGGCCATTTGTTCCGCACCAAGACCAACGAGCTGACGGTGTGGGTGGAAAAGCTCGAGCTGCTTACCAAAGCGCTGCTGCCGCTGCCCGAAAAATGGCACGGGCTGGCGGACGTCGAGCAGCGCTACCGCCGGCGGTATCTGGACTTGATCGTCAGCGAGCGCGTGCGGGAGATCTTCGTGCGGCGGGCGCAGGTGATCCGCGAGTTCCGGCGTTTCTTCGACGAGCGCGGATACGTGGAAGTGGAAACGCCGATGATGCATCCGATTCTCGGGGGCGCTACGGCGCGGCCCTTTGTGACCCACCACAACACGTTCGACATGGACTTGTACCTGCGCATCGCCCCGGAACTGTACCTGAAGCGTCTGGTGGTGGGCGGGATCGACCGCGTGTACGAAATCAATCGCAACTTTCGCAATGAAGGCATCGACGCGATCCATACTCCGGAATTCACCATGCTGGAGTTCTATCAGGCGTACAGCGACTATCGCGAGCTGATGGATTTGACCGAAGAGCTGTTTCGCGAAATCGCGGAAAAGGTTTGCGGCACGACGAAGATCAAATACGGAGAGCATGAGATTGATTTCGCGCGCTGTGAGCGCCTTTCCATGCGCGAAGCCATCTGCAAATACTGGCCCGCCGGCGCGGGCGCTGCGCCAACCGTCGCGGAACTGGCATCGAGAGAAGGCGCGCAGGCGGCCGCCGCGCGCTACAATGCCTGCGCGCGGTCCCGGGGCCGCGACCCGATCGACGCCGCCAAGCTTTCCCACGGAGAGCTGACCGGGGAGCTTTTCGAAAACGTCGCGGAAGCGCACCTGATCCAGCCGACGTTTATCTATGATTTTCCGACGGAGATTTCGCCGCTCTCAAAGTGCAAGCCCGACGATCCTTCCGTCACCGAGCGCTTCGAGCTTTTCATCGAGGGCATGGAACTCGCCAACGGGTTCTCCGAGCTGAACGATCCTTTCGACCAGGAGCGGCGCTTCCGCGCCCAGGTGGAAAAGGGCGGGCAGGATGCGCCGAAGGAAGTGGACACGGACTACATCCGCGCGCTTTCCCACGGCCTGCCGCCCACCGCCGGCGAGGGTGTCGGCGTCGATCGCTTGGTAATGCTTCTCACCGATTCCCGCTCGATCCGCGAGGTGATCCTTTTCCCGCTGCTGCGGGCCGAGACCGGCGAGTCGCAGGCGGCGGCATCGGGCGACATCAAATGACATTCGAATGGCTGGTGGCGCTGCGGTATTTGCGGTCGCCGAACCGGCCGGCGGTTTTGCGGCTGGTCACGCTGCTGGCGGTCGTGGGGGTAGCTGCCGGCGTGACCACGCTCGTCATCGCGCTCTCGATGAACACCGGATTTCGCCAGGCCATTCGCGACCGGCTTTTGAGCGTCACGGCTCACGTGAATCTGAAGCCGATCAACGCGGAGGGAATCGGCAACTACCGGGCGTTGATGGCGCGGCTGGCGGATGCGCCGGGCGTGCGCTCGATCGAGCCGGCCGTTTACGACACGGTGCTGCTCTCGGCCGGAAGGCGCGCGCGCGGCGTGGTGGTCAAGGGCGTGGACCTGGAGCTCGAGCGCCGGGCGAGCGATGCGCTGCGCCACATCGTCGCCGGTTCCGCGGATCTTTCCGCGGACCCGGACGCCATTCCTGGGCTGCTTGTGGGGCGGCTGCTGGCGGAGGACATGAAAGTCTCTGCGGGCAGTTACGTCACCCTGACCAGCCCGCAGGGAAGCCTGACGCCGTTCGGAATGATTCCGCGTTCACGGCGCTTCCGCGTCACCGGAGTCTTCGACTCCGGATTCTACGACTACGACGCCAACTGGACTTTCGTCACCCTGGCTTCCGCGCAAGGCCTGGCGGGAGTCGGAGACGTTGTGAGCCTGCTGGAAGTCCGCGTCGCGCGCATGGAAGACGCGCGGCCGATCGCCGGCGATCTTCTGCTCCGCGCTGGACAGGGCTTCACGGCGTCCACGTGGATGGACGAGAACCGCGCTCTGTTCCACGCCATGAGTCTCGAGAAGCTGGTCACCGCCCTTTTCGTCGGGCTGATCACCTTCGTCGCCGCACTGAACATTCTGGTGGTGCTTACCATGACCGTCACCGACCGCGCCCGCGACATTGCCGTGCTCATGGCCATGGGCGCACGCTCGCAGCAGGTTCGCAGGATTTTCATTCTGGAAGGGTTGGCGGTAAGCCTGCTCGGCGTAGGTCTCGGCCTGTTGCTCGGCTATTCCCTCGCGTGGATGGCGGACAAATGGCGGCTGATTCCGCTCAATCCGGAGGTGTACGCGATTCCGTACGTGCCGTTCCATGCCAACGCCGCCGACGCCATCTGGATTGCGGGCGCTGCCCTGGCCGTGAGCCTCTCGGCGACGCTGATGCCGGCACGATCGGCTGCGCGCATCCTGCCGGTGGAAATTCTGCGCTTCGAGTAGTCTCGCTCTTCATTCGTCGTGCGAATGCGGGCGTGCTAGAATTCAAAGACAGGCGAAGGAGTGTGCCAAATGGCAACTGCCTGGCGGAAAAGGCCTTGCGGGTAGTTTGAGAGGGTAATAGCACGGCAAAAATGTGAAACGGATTGGAGTTGCACGCGCGAGCCAACAGTAATCCCGGGAAGCAACTAAAGGACATACGGGCAGCGCAGTTCGGCATCTAAACTGAAAGAGCCATAAGCAGGTGGTCTCAGAGGCAGGCGGCCAGAATGAGTGTAGCCAGCATCAGCGAGTCTCAGATTGAGAGCGCTACGGCGCGCTCGACCGAGATTCTGCGCGCCGCGGAACTGCGCAAGACTTTCCGTTCCGGTCACCAGGAAATCACTCCGCTCGACGGGATTCATCTTACCGTCGCATCCGGCGAGATGCTCGCGGTCGTTGGGCCGTCGGGCGCGGGAAAAAGCACGCTGCTGCACCTGTTGGGCGCGCTGGACACTCCTACGAGCGGTACAGTATACTTCGACGGCATTTCGCTTCGTTCACTTTCGGAAAGGGAACTGGCCGAGTATCGCAGCCGCGCCGTGGGTTTTGTCTGGCAGCGTCATCACTTGCTTCCGGATTTTACGGCGGCGGAAAACGTAGCGATGCCGCTGCTGGTTCAAGGCACCGCACTGGGAGAAGCGCTCCGGGCGGCTGGCGAATGGCTGGGAGAAGTGGGATTGGCCGATCGCGCGGAGCAGCGTGCGGGTGAGCTTTCCGGAGGCGAGCAGCAGCGCGCGGCGATCGCGCGGGCGCTAGTGCATGGTCCGCGGTGCCTGCTGGCCGATGAGCCGACCGGAGATTTGGACGAGCGGAACG
>Ga0187846_10000123_pt1 | contig 45932 bp, 55 predicted proteins | sample TC_taG_FD_161473 | JGI IMG/M metagenome (GOLD analysis project Ga0187846, IMG submission 161473) | Biofilm microbial communities from the roof of an iron ore cave, State of Minas Gerais, Brazil - TC_06 Biofilm (v2) | ecosystem: Environmental > Terrestrial > Deep subsurface > Cave > Wall biofilm... | reverse complement strand
TTCTCATGCCAGCACGGTAAATCTCGGGTTCTGAATGACGGCTTTGCCATCCGCGCCGTCCGCCCACCTCTCCCTGGTCTCCTGATTCACCTCGTTATAGCGGTCGGTGTGCTGGCACCACGTGAGACAATTGCTCTGGTCGCCGCGCCACAGGATGTTAGGTGGGGTGCGCCACTCCGGCATGTCCCGTTCCCCATCCCAGGTCACCAATTTGGCGGCGAATCCCTGGGTTGCCACCCGACGCCAGAGCGAGGCGCTGCCGTGTTCAAATTCATAACGGTCGCGGCGGTCCTTGCACCTCACCGGGTATTGCCGGATGAGGGCGGGCGAGCAGGCGAAGGACGTGGTGTTCAAATGCGGTGACACCAGGTAGCTGGAATAAGCGCCATACATCCCCGGACCGTGGATTTTGAACGCCTGCGCGTAGCGCGCGAGCCAGCCGCGCCGGTGGAAGTAGGTGGCCTCACCGAAACAGAGCATCAAATCAGGGTCAATCCGGGAAGCCACATCCTGGTAAGCGCCAATATCCCAACCGGTATTGGGCCGCTCGTGGTGGCCGTGGGGCACCGGCTCAAAAACGTTCCTCAATTCCCGCCGGGCCGGCCCGCCATTGAACACCACCACTAACTCGTGCTCCCAATCCGCCGGAAACCGGCGGTAAGTGGTCGCAAAGCGCTGCGCGTATTCCATCGAGCGTCGGCCGAGCGAGACGCAGATGTAGACGAGCGCGAATTTCACTGGTCGCGGGAAAGAATCCAGCAACGCGGGTCCAGTTCGGCGCGCACCTCCGGCTTCAGCCGGGCTTCGATTAAGGAGAGCGGCGCGTGAACCTTCAAGCGCATCGGGCAGAGGCAGGCCTCGCAGGCGAAGAGCTGGGCGTCGCTGGGGGTGTTGAGATTCATTTGGTGCAGGCGCTCCAGCCGCTTGCGAAATCCATCCGATAACGGGCCGGTGAGGTATTGGGACAGGGCGCCGGGACTGTTTTTGGGGCAGGGCGCGCACACCGCCGCGCGTTTGGCCGACAATTCCGGAGCCACCGGCGGTTCCCCGCCCTCCTCCCAGTCGAACAGCACCGCCATCCCGCTAGCCAGCTTTTTTACCGCAGCAACCCCACCGGGGAACGGGCTGAGGTTCGGGGGCGGGGGCGGGTTGTGAAAAGGGATTGGCGGGGCCGGGCCTCCCTCCACGTAAGCCAGCCAGTCGCCACCCATGGCCCGGCAAAACGCGGTGTTGAAATTGTCCACCTCCATCTCGACCGTCGCCCGATCAACGCTGTAGCCGTTTTTCTCCATGAGGTGGGGATTACCCAGCCGATGGTGGATGAGCTGCGCCACGACGGAGGCGAACGAACTGTAGCGGTCGGGCACCCAGTTGGTTTCGGGCTGCCGGTATTGGAATCCGTTGGGCAGCCCCGTGAGCCGGTTTTTCAGAGGCATGCCGCACCCTAAAGAGCGCCACAGTTTTCCGCAACTTTTTCTTGCCGAAAATATGAGAGTGCGCCACTTTTAGCGGCGGTGAGCCAAAAACACGACAAAATGACACGCGTCCGACTCTATCCCGATGTGCTGAAACGCTTGCGCAAGGCCCTGCGGAAGCGGCCGTATAGGAAAACCACTTCCTTCAACAGGTTCGTGAACCTGATTATTGAAATGGGGCTGAACGGCGAACGGTAAAACACCAAAACCTATGGACGAAGCATTAAACATCGGCGATGATCGCGGCACGGAAAAGGTTTGCCGCGCGCGGGAGGACAACCTGATGGAAACGCTCAAAATGAGGCCGGCGCGCCACTACCAATGACCAAAATCCGTCTCCTGGGAAACCGTTTGCATCTCTGGCGTTTGACGCCGGCGGAGCAGTCGCGCGGCGGCATTTGGTTTGACATGAGTCGCCAGGATGACCGCCGCCAGTTCCGGGTGCTGGGGGTGGGGCCCAAGGCGCCGCCGGAGATTTATCCCGGCTGCTACGTCCTCATCCCCTGGGCCTCGAACCTCGTGACGTTGCGGGACGGCTCCATCATCGGCGACACGAGCCAGGTGCAGGCGGTGTGGGACCGGCAACCCGAAGCCGAAATATGAGCGACCCGGCCTTCCCCGTCCAAATTACCCTCTCACAGCGCGCGGTCGACGCCGTGCGCGTCGTGCTCGAAGACCACCCCGAGGGGAGCCTCCAGCACAAACCGCATCACGAGTTTGCCCGGGCCATTCTGGCCAAGCTGCTGGAAAAAGCGCAGCAAGTTTGCAAACACGAATTTGTGGACAGCCCCCAATGCGTGCATTGCGGCTGGATGGCGCCCAGGCCCGAGCCGCCCGATCAGCCGCGGGACATTGTGTGAAGATACTGCGGGTGCTGCTCAAAGGGGAATGGATGGCGGCCGAATTTGAGAATGGCTGTTTCGTGAACGCGCTGGACGATCGCCTCAATTGGATGGCGGGGATGAGCGCGCGCGAGGTCGGGCAAATCCTGCGCGCCCGGGGAGCCGCGTGGCGATGGGTGGACCTGGACGCCGAAGTGAAAGGCAGCCGATGCTGAACGCCGAGTATTGGTTCAACAAAACCCTGGAGCGCGGGCCGGGGCAGGTTGAGGGGCCGTTTACCGCCGTGACCCGCCGGGACATTGACGACATCCAGAGCGACGCCTACAGGCACGGGGTTTATGACGCGCTTTTAAAACTGAGCCGCGTAATCGCGGACCTCGGGGATGACTTTCGCCATGCCAGCGCGCCCAGTCCGGGACCGCCTGACGCGCCGCCGGGACCTGTCGCCGCAGGCTAAATTCCGCCTGCGCCATCCCGGCTATCACGCCCGCAAATCGCGCGAGTGGCGCGCCCGCAACCGGCTGCATGCCCGGCTTTACCGCCGGCGCTGGCGGGCCGGCCGCGGAGGGGGGTGGTAGTGATTTGAGAAGGGTTGTCCCGCCTGAACCAGCCTGAGTCAAACTATCTTCAAAAAAGACTTGCCAACCCGGCGCCCGTGGTGGATAAGTTCGCCCATGTGCATTACGAGTGCGAGTGCCGGCACGGAAATGTTCGTTCCACTTTCGGACATCCGTGCCGAAAATAAACCGACGGTCGGGTCGCCCCCCGCCGTCAAACCCCCGGTTGCTCGTAACAGCCGGGGAATCTTTCCCGGGGGAGCGCTAATGGAGACCCTTCGCCCAACTGAGGGCCGCCGCCCAATGAAATACGGCGGACGTTCTCCCGGAGTTTTTTATTGGCGCGCGGCCCAACCTCGAGAGGCAGCCCTACGCAATGCGGTAGAAATCCGCGGGTTGGGGGTGTGGTTGCGGGTGAAAATCCCGTCGTGCTCGCCATTTTTGCCGGTTGCGCCCCCGCCGCAAGCGGCGGGGCGACCCGGGTCGCCGTCCGGGCAACCGGCATTCCCATTAACCCCATGAAAGCGCCCTCCCGCAAAGACCGCCGCCGCCGGGCGGGAAAGGCCCGCAAACTCCACCTGCGTTCGCATCCCGAGAAGCGGGGCATGACCCGGGCGGAAATCGACAAGGCGATTGGCCCGCCCGGACGGGAGCCAAACAGGAGCGGGCCGGACGCGGATACGGGATATAATTTCTCGTCAGTTTGAAATGAACCGGGATTGGGACAAATTAAGACGCCGGGATCGGGTAAATCAACCGATTCCCCGTTATCATCCGCGCGCCCGGCGAAAGGCGCCCGGAACCCCGATTTTTGAAGGCTGGCGGCCGGGCAAATACGAAGGGCGCCCGCCGCCGCCCGAATACGAATACCCCGCCAAACCCGCCCTTCGCCCAGGGAAACATAAAACCGAGGCTGCCGGTTCCCAAATCCAGCCCGTTCAAGCAAAACCCTGAACGCGCCGGGCCAGCGCAATTGCCCGGCAAGCCACCGAGGCGCAAGCCTGGGGCAGCAGCCCCGACCATATCGGTGCTTGTAAAACAACCCGCCCGGCGCGGATACCATCCTCCGTCCCGCAAGCCCCGATGTGAAAAGACCGTCTTTGGGACCGACAGCACATGACGCATTTACGCTGACGCCCACCTGACTGCGGCTTACAGCCTTACCGGAAGACCGGAGGCCGAACCATTGCCTTCTACGCCGCAGCCACAGGCCCCACAAACCCTGCGCCCCTCCCCGGAGGTTAATACCACCCCGCCCCCCATTTAAGGGGGAGTCTCACCCCCACGAAGCACCATGCCGTCACGCCGCCCTCCGTCCGTTCGGTTTCCCCAGGGTGGATTACCCACGTCCCCGCCCCCCCACTGAGTATCGGTAAAAAGCAGCAGGCTGTCGCCCATCCGGTCTCGCCCATCCAACCCCGCCGCCCACCAACCGGCTCGCCCGACCCTCTCCCCGGAGGCGAATGCGACAAGCCCGCCCGCGCCTGTCACATTTCCGAAACACCCCCCCCACCCGACCCGACCCGCCACCCGGCTCGCGGGGAAAATCATTCGTATCGCGGAAGGGGGTGGTTACATGGAAGCTCGGATCACGACCCCCCTCCCCCTCCCGCCCCCGGGGGACGGTCGGCGCCGTAAAAAGAGATTCCTTCGCGGTCTCGGTCGCGCGCGGGAAAAAAGGGGTGCGCCACTAGCGCGCCACTCTACTGGTTCAGGTCGGGGGCGGTGACGCGGCGGCTGCGCTCGCGCGGGAGCTTGGTCACGTCAACCGGGCGCGGGTCGGGCCTCATCTTCAACTTGCGCTTTAGCGTCTCAAGCTCGCAAAGGGCGCGTGCGAGAATACCCAAATCTTTCGCGTTCGTATCCGCCGTGGCCTTTTGCTCGATAAACCGTTGGAGCTTAACGGCGGTTTTATATGTGGGCGGGTGAAAAGCCACCCCGAACAGCTACCCCGGTCCGGGGCTTTGGGCAAGCATCACTTCCTGGCGGGGTGACCGGGCATGGCGCCCGGTCGTCAATGAAAGGACAGTAGAGTATGACGGAACAATTCGGATTGTTCGCCGGCTACGGTTACAAAGTCGTCACCGTCGTCGAGCCGGGCAAAAAAGGTCCGCTGACCAAGGCGGAGAAACTCCAGGTTGGCCGGCGCGAGCCGCGGCCGTTTGCCGAGGTTTGGACCAGGTGGTGCGAGGAGGCGAGGCTGCGGCTTGACCGTCACGTGCCCGAGGGCATCGAACCGCCGGTGATTCAACCGTGGGAGGCGGGGTGCTATGTCTAATCGCGAATTGATGGAAACACTGGCGCTATTCGCTCCCGGGCGATGGCTGCGGGAAATAGCAATAGCGGAAGTTGAGAGGCTCGCCGGGGAAGGCCGGGCCATCCCGCGCGCGGCGCGCTTTATGCGCGGGGGGCGTTCTCCGCGGAGCGCGTCAGGCGCGGCGGCAAAAGGCCGATAACCGCGAATGGGGGGTGATAGCCCGATGACCGCGCGCAAACTCACCGAAATGGAGCTTCGCGAAATCCAGTGGGACAAGCTCGTCGACTCCATCTGCTCCCTCCAATACCGCCGTTGCAAGGCGTGCGACCGGCTCATCCCGTCCGATGAGGATTACTGCGAGCGATGCCAGGGCCAGGCGGAGAATAAAAGGACGGGAGGCGGCGACTAGGAATTCCAGCCCGCCACTGGCATCACCCGGTGGCGGGCTGGACAGGCTCTCGCATGAACGCGGGCCTGCCGGTAAACCAAAACAGTAAGAAAGGACAGCATTATGTCTGATGAAGCAGTCAAACCGAACCAAAACACCCAGCTCGCGCTCTTCGCGGCGGGCGGCATCCTCACCGAGGAAATGGCCAACGTGTTCAACCCCAAGGCCATCGAATCCAAGGGCAAAACCGTGGGCTACTCGCTGCGCATGCAGAAACGCAAGGAAATGGCCGCCAACCTCGGGCTCACCACGGGCAGGGGCGACCGCGCCAGGCTCGACGCCGCCGTCCTGAAACAACAGGACAATATGTGGCGGGTAATCCGCGCCGAGCTGAACGAGCTGGACGGCAACTGGACCTTGCAAAAGGCCGACAACAAAAAGCTCGCCAACGGCCAGCGCCAAATCTCGGTCGTCCTGCGCGAGGTGGCCGAACGCGGTTCGAAGCTCGACCCCGCGCAGATTGCCAGGGCGTTGGGCATGACCACCGAGGAGGTCACAGGGCTCATGGACGCCGAAAAGGCCAGGGAACAGGAAGCCCGGACCACCACGGTCCAGGCTTGATGTAATGCGGGACAGCCAGCCGATTGGAAAACGGGAGGGCGCGCGGGGCAACCCCCTCCTCCCTCCTGTTTTTCCCTCTAACGCGCGCATGCAACGCCTGGCGGTTGCCGGTGGAACCGGGTTCGCGCCCGACTGGCGCGCCGCCTGGAGAGAAATGCAAGAGAAGAGAAAGGAACAAAGTGAGAGAAAAAGTCAAAGTAAAACGCCATCCAAAGCCCGGCCGCTGGTGGGTCATCTTCTTGAAGGCATGGAACGCCGAATGGGGATTGGCGCCCGGGGCGTGCGCGCGGCGGATGGGCGACGCCGAGGTGCGGGCCGACGGCGTGCGCGGGGTAAACGAGCGGCCGAACGCCGCGGGGCGGCCGCCGCTCAACCTCAAGAAAGGACGGTATGAACCGGCGTAAATTCCTCGGCTCCCTCGGGCTCATCGTCGGCGCGGCCGGCGCAAGCCCGATCCTCCTCATCCCCGAATTCGAGCCCGTCCGGCGGGCCGGGCCCCGGGTGGTGGAGGAAATCGCAATTGTGAATGGTGAATGCGTGGTCTTCTATATTTTGCGAGCGCGGGCGTCGCGGGGCTTGCGCGGGAGGTCCCCGGGGATTCTCTCTTGACTTTTAATTTCCGTTCGGTGTAAGGTTCGTCCCCGGAACGGAAACGTAACGAACACGAACCAAGCAACAAACAACCTCCTGGGGAGCGGACGTGGGCTGCCATGCGAGCTCACCCAGAACCGGAGGCAAAGAGAAAGGACAGTAATATGTTAATCGAAGTGGCCGTGACGCGCCTGGTTAGCCAGGCGCAGCAGCTGGAGGGCAAGGGCGAGGAGCTTATTGTGCCATGGACCGCCGTTTGCGCGAGCAAGCAGGAGGTCGCCGTCCTGATGATCGGCGCGCTTAACGCCGAAAGGCTCAGGAAGGAAACTTCTTACGAGCTCTTGGTGGTTAAGACCCGGGCGGCCTAGGCGGCTAAATCGCCGGTTATACGGCCGACCGCCCCGCGCCGGCCGAATCCGGGGCGGGGCGCTCCTTTGGACCGGCCGCGCCCCGGGCGGGCGGCGCGGCCCCATGCCGGGGGACTCATGAACAAGCCATTGTTAAAACAAATAATCGAGCAGGTGGGGCGCAATCCCGGCCGCCTTGACATGCGCGATTATGTGAGCGCGCGCGCGGACAGCCGGTGCGGCTCCACCGCCTGCATTGCCGGTTGGGCGGTATGCCTCGACATGATGAACAGGGATAAGAGATTATCTTTCGATAAAGTATCAAAAGAACTATGCGACAAATGGGGTAATATAAACTGGGATTATGAAGCTGGAAAACTCTTGCGGATAGATGAAAGGCAGGGGGTCCGCCTTTTCCGTCTTGAGCGCTGGCCGGAGCCGTTCAGGGACGACTACTCAATGGCGGAGTGCGGCGCCGACCGTGAGGGCATGGCCAGAGCGGCGATAAGCCGCATCAGGCACTTCATGAGGACCGGCGGCGCGGACTCCCGCCCCGTCCCCGGTCGCGGCTTGGGCTTCTGACTCATTCCATCCCCGGGCTAACCGGGGGCGGACTGAGCCTCACCGCCTTGGGCGGTGGGAAAGCCCTGCTCGGGCAGCCTAAAACGAAAGGACAGTAATGTGGAAAATAGTAGTGCGCTACGGCCTGGATGTGGGTGAAAGGGCGTTCAACACCCAGCCCCGGGTCGGTGAAATCAGGCGGGATTCCCAATTGCGCGCGCAGTTGGGCTACGGCGACAACATCAACCTGCTGATGAACGGAGTCATCCTTCCGGATGACGCGCTCCTGGCCAACGGCTCGACCGTCACCGTGGAAACGGCCGCCAATACCAAGGCGGAACCGGCCTTGGTTGTTTAGCTAAACAAAACAAAACCCGCCCCGGAGAGACCAATCCCCGGGGCGGGGAACCCATGAAAGGACAGTAGTTATGCCTTCAAAAAGAGAATACGTCATCCTGCAGGAAGGTCAAATACTAAGGCGGGATGTCACCGAACAGCCGGTGGAGATTTCGTCATCGGCGCTCAACGCCATGGCCAACCTGGTGCCTAGAAAATTACCCGGGATATTTGCCATCCCCAACTGGGGAGTGGCCAACCTGGCGGTGGACGGCGCCAATTATTCCTACCTCACCATCAAAATCCCGCGGCTCACCATCAAAGCCCACTACCGTTTGATTGATGAGGGCGAATCGCGAATCCTCGTGCCTGATTTCTCCAATCAGGACAACGCCAGCCTGCTTTCGCTGGAGTGGGAGCCGGAATTCCCCCTGCGGGTGTTAATCCAATGCTGGAACGAGGGCGGGACCTGGCGAACCTACAGCGTCTATCTATTCGCCTACGACAATCGCGGCTCGACCTACCGGTTGCCGCTGCCCAACCTGCACGACGATTGCAAGGTGTGCACGGGGGTTGGCGGCGCCGGCGAGTCCGCCGCCACCATGTTCGATTTGGCGGTGAAGTCCATTAACCGGCTCAGTTCCTCGGCCTGGAACGCCGACCTGTGGAAGGACCGCGAGAAAAGCTGGATGATGTTCCGCTGGACCTCCAAGGAGGATGGCCACCGGCAGCTGGCCCCCGCCGCGTCCTGGACCAACCTGTCAGTCAAGGTCTCCGTCCACGCCCACAACTTTGCCATAATACATGAGTGAACAATTATACAAAGAATTGGATCGGGGCTCAATTCCGAGGAGCACCCAGCTTTGGGGGCTCGCAAGGGCATGCCTGGCAGGCCATATGCCGGGAAAGATTCAAGAAACAAGCGATGGTTTGTCGGGTTCCCATCTGCTATTCCTCATCTCCGGCTGGCCTTCCGAATTCAGCAGCCTTCTAAGCGAAACCGACCTCTGCCAGTTACGTGACATAATGGCGCGCGCGCAGGACGGCTGGGGGAGGATTAACACACCCCCCAAGGCCAACACCACCCTTAGTAAAGTATTCTGGGTATGAGCTCTCTCTATATAATCGGAGCGGGAGGGGTGGGCTCGTGGCTTACCCCCTCGCTGTGCATGCTCCGCGGTCCCTCGGGGGTCACCGTAATTGACGGCGACACCCTGGAGCCTGAAAATCTGGACCGGCAGCTCTACACCCTGAAGGATGTGGGGAAATCAAAGGCCAGGGCGCTGGCCAAGAAATACCGGTGCGGCTTCCACCACGGTTGGTTCAGCGAGCTCAAGTTCAAACTGGACGGTGACGACTGGTTGTTCTGTTGCGCCGACAACGTGGCCGCGCGCCGGGCGGTGCTGTTCGAATGCGACCGGGCCGGGGTCATGGCGGTGATTGCGGCCAACGAAATCACCTCGGCCGAGGCCTATTTCTATTATTACCGGTTCATGGGCACCGCCAAAGACCCGCGAATGTTCTACCGGGAAGCCTATGACAGGGACGACGGCAACGACCCGCGCGCGGCCTCAATCGGCTGCACCGGGGTAATACAACAATCAAACCGCCAACTGGTGTCGGCCAACTTCATGGCCGCCGCGCTTGCCCAGCACCTGTATGTGCTCTGGGGCATGGAGGCAAAAGGGTGGGAGCAATCGGTCGCCCATGGCCTGCCCCACCATTTCCGGGCGAACCTGGGCCGCCTGGAAAACGTGGACCACGCCCAGGAACAAATAGATAGAGAAAGGACAGCAGTATGATTCCACCAAAACGAGAGAGTGTGGTTAAAGCATTAGAGGAGGGGCCTGACAGGCTGTGCCTGGCTTACTCCGTTGAGCATGCGGGTTATTGGGGTCCGCAATGGACCCCAATTGTTAAGGAAAGGCTGAACGCCGGCATCTTCACGGTTCGCGAAGTCGCGGCGGCGGGTGGCGGGCTTGAGGTGGAAATACTGGAGGGCGTAAAAATGGATGCCGTGACGTTGCTGGGTGACCACCTGGTCGCGCTACTGCGACAGTCGCCTACCAATCCAACCGTAAGAAGTCAGGTGCACTCCGCCATCAAAATTCCCCTGCCTGACGACAAGACGGACTACGAGTCCATTATGGAGTGGATTCACCCCACGAGCATGAAGCAGGTTCAGTGCGGCGCTTCTCCGGGCGCGCTAAAATACGAGGCGCAATACACCGAGTGTGTGAGCGGCAGGTGTGATTACTCGTACACCCGCTCGGGAGTTGGGTATTACGAGGTGTCAGTGGAGACAATGAACGGGTTGATGGATGGGGCTTCCAATTTCTCATCATTCTTCTCCGAGGTGACACGCGAGGCGAAGAGGGTGGTGAAAGCGGAGCCGCCCGCATTGCACAGTCACGGCGAAACCGACTATGACAACCACGAAGACGACGATGAAACGTGCGACAATTCGGTGCAGTTTGATAACCTGGAACCACTCCTTAAAGATTGGTTGCTTAGAAATCATCCTAATGTTTATGGGAAATGGTTATTCTAACCTGGAAAGGACGGTAGATGAAACTTACCAAGACCAAAGAAGCGGTTAAAATCACCCGCGATTTTCCCGGCCTGCTCAAGGCCGAGTTCAACCATGTGATTAAGGAAACGCGCGGCAGCTGTGTCTTCACCGGCCCGCGCATCCCGGAGGTTGAGTGGCACGCCATCCTCTCCTTCTTCCGGTGGACCAGTAAAACGTCGCACAGCGAAAGCCAGGTGCGGCTGTATGTGAACATGAAGGAAAACACGTGGACTTCCTGGGCTTATCCGCAGGAGGCGCGCAGCGGCATGAGCGCGCGGGAGGTGAACAACGACGACGCCAAGAAGCAGCGCGAGCAATTCAAGGAGACTGACGGCTGGGTGTATTTCGGCACGGTTCACCACCATTGCTCGGGCGGGGCCTTCCAGTCCGGCACCGACGAAGCCAACGAGCGGGATCAGGACGGGTTGCACATCACGGTCGGGATGATGGCCTCGCCCCGGCATGACATGCATTGCCGGTTCTACCTGGGTGGCTACTGCTTTGATCCGGATATGTCGGACTTCTGGGATATCGGCAAGGACATGGCCAGGCTCCTGCCCTCCGACATGCACGACCGAATTGCGCGCCACCAGATGTGCGATGTCATAGAGGTGGGGTATCCCAAGCAGTGGGAGCAGAACCTGATTGAAGTCAAGTGGGAGCGGGGCGACTTCTCCCACAACAAGAGTGACGGCCTGGCTACGGCTGGATTCTATTCCGGTTACGGCGGCACGGGCGCGCCATCCAAACATAACCGCGACCAGCCGCCCTGGGTGCGCGCCCGGCGGGCGGTGCAGGCGCTGTGCAAGGAGGCGAATGACAGCGGGATTCATCCAGACGGGATTGAGAAGCTGGTGGGCGAGCTGAATTCGGACCCGTGGTGCAAATCCATCATCGACCAGTGCGTGGGGGAGGGCGTCGAAATCGGGGACTTGTGGACGGCTTTCCCGGTTCAAGGGATGGACCAGGAGCCGGACCAGAAACAGGGCAGGCATAAACCCGGCAAGCAGGTTGGCGCGCCACCAAAGGAGATAAACGACAAGGCGAACCCTTACGACCGGGAGGCGGGGTTCAGCACGGAATGAATTTCCAGTCCAATGACGGGCTGGATTAACAAAGAAAGGACAGTATGACAGAAGACAAACTGAGGGTCCCGGTTAAGCGCCGAGACTCCAGCTTCGCCGATCCGCTGAGATACAAAATCCAGGCGGATACGGAGTTGAAATTCACCAAAGGCGATGCCTACAAATTCCTGGAACTGGGTGTGTTCGAAGGCGAACGCCCAATCCGGGAGAGCCACGTGCAGTTCCTCTATGATGAGTGGGTGGCGGGCAGATTCCTTTGGCAAAACGTCATCCTTGCCTCCGTCAAATGCGGCGACAGGGAATTCAGAATCAACGGCCAACACACCTGCTGGATGCGGGTCAGCGTGCCGGAGAAGAATGAGCCGCTGGACCCAATGATCCGGATGATGGTTTACATCGTCAACGGCCGGGAGCAGATGCGGGCGCTGTATTCAGCGTTCGACCGCAACACCCCACGCTCCGCGGGCCACGTGTCCAAGGTCATGCTGATGGACACTGAAGCTTCAAAGGAAATACCCGCTTCATACATCGGCAGGATAGTCGCCGGTTTCCGGATATTCTGGGAACCGGAGGGCAACAAACGCGCCCGACTTTGCCCACCAGAGTTGGTCGGGCTGATTGAGAAGAACTACAGCCGGCTTTTTAATATTGTGGGCCGGTTCTTCACCATGAGATACAGTGACAGTGTGGTCATCAGACGCGCCGGAGTGGTGGGCGCGATGTTCGCCACGTTCGAGCGAAACGTTCAAAAGTCCGACGAATTCTGGAGCCCGGTGCTGACGGCGCTCGGACTTAACGACAAACAGGACCCGCGCTGGCAGTTGCGGCGCTACCTGGAAGAGCATGGCCATTCCATGGGTAGCAGTGTGTCCATCGCCATTAAAACGGAAGAAACCTACGCGGTGTGCGTGAACGCCTGGAACCATTGGCGGGCCGGAACCCCCATCACCAGGCTTGTCACCACCGACCGCAGGATGAAAGCGAGGTCCTAATGCCGCGCCATTCAAGCCGCCTTGAGCCCAGCGAGTTCGAGCAAGAGATGCAGCGGGCGGCCAGGCTTCTGGCGTATGCCATGACCATGACCGGCCGAAAACCCCCTCGCGGGGTTATCGGCCAGGCCGAGGACATATACGGCAAGGGTCCCGACCCGGTCCCGTTACTGTCCGCACTCATCGAAGACATGACCGAAGCGCAGAAACGGACAATTGTTTACAACCCACACTCCAGGAAATCAAGAGACCTGGCTGACTGGCGGGAGGAGCATCAAGCCGCCGACGAAGAGCGGCTTCGGGAAGAGCGTGCCGAGGCCGGGCGCAAATCCCTGGTAAAATCCGGCCTTAAAAAACTATCCCGGGATGAACGAAAAGCCCCGGGATTCCAGAAAGGACAGTAATATGAGCAGAAAATTATTGGTAAGCGTTGAGGACCTGGAGAGGGCCAACGCGGACATGAAAGAGTGGAAGGAGAGGTGCCGCACGCTCGTTGGCTCCATAGCCTTCATGACGAAGGCCCTGGACATGGCGTTAGACGGCATTGCCCTCAGTGAGCCCACCAGAAAAGAGCTCAGCAACATAATGGAGCATTGCGCCCACATCACGGGGGCATTATGAAACGCAAGGCCGTCACCGGGTTCCTGGCCGCCGGTTTAGTTATCGCGCCGGCGCATTCGCAACAGGGCACCAACGACCCGCAGCTCATCATCACGTTCGAGTGCAGCTGCTTGCTGATGTTCGACGCCCTGATGATCTGTGTGGCCTATGACTGCTGGCAAAATGCGCGTCACCAGCCCATCGAAATGACATCTCCTCCGCCGGAAAACTTCCCGCCAATCGGGGGAGCCAACGCTCCGCCGGATGAGACCAATGAAGTGCCGCGCATGAGAATAGTGGCGCACCAGCTGGCGAGTGCGGATTGCGCTGCATTCTCCTGGCCGGACACCAATGGCGGTGCCAACTGCATCTTTACCAACTTCGCCACGGGAATGGTGCAGCGGGGCGATACCCTGGACGGGTTCCACGACTGGCTGCGCATCAATGCGTGGCTCAGTCCGAATGGGAAAATGGTGCAGGTGGCCGGCAGTGACGGACCAATAGCCTGCAGCTATGCCGCCTACGGCCAAACCAATATCGTGCGCTTGCCGGGCCTGAAAACCGGCAGGGTGCCACAGCAGTTCTACCGGCTGCTAAGCCAATAAAATAATCTCGGGCTCCGGTCATCGGGGCGCGCGACGTTTCGAACTCGACGGTGACCCTACTGTCCACCGCGAAAGGCCGGAGCCCGACTTCTTTACCCATGAGAAAAAGGAATATCAGAGTAAACGTCGGCCTGGACAACACCCCTGAGACTTGGGCACGGTTCCTCAGGGCCACTGGCGCCGCGTCAACTGATTGAAAACGCGACCAGGGAGCTAGGGGAAAAGGATTAAACATTTTCGGGGCACTGGGCGTGTCAACCAACAGCCAGAGCAGCTGGAAAATCACCGCGACCTGGTGCCCCGAATTCAAAAGAAAGGACAGGTAAACAATGAGAGACGTAAGAATTAAGAAGCAAGTGCTGATAGGGATAGTGACTAAGAACCGCGCTGAGCACCGGGACATTTTCCTGGAGGCCCAGAAGAAGTATCGTGACGTGGTCATCAACCCCCCGGGCGAGAAACTTAAAGCGGCCAGGGACATGAGGCCGTTCCAAATCGCGCGCATAACCTCAATGCCAGTGAGTTCGCCAACCTGGTGCGCGATGACTGACTAAGAACGTATAATCCACTATGAAAAAATTACTGTTATTGTTCCCTCTGTTGCTATGCGGTTGCCCTAAAATCAGCTATGTAAACAAGTCAGAAAAGGGCACAGTCTATGACATTTGTTTCGTGCCAGCAGGACATGGTATAGGAAGAGGCTTTTCCTTTGGAAAAGACGGTGGTCCTGTCTTCACAGACGTTGACATTCCAGCCCGGTATGCGGTTGTATTCGCGTGCCAACATGGCCGTTGGGTCATCGACGGCAACCGAGGCGAGGCTCTTTACAAGAAGCTAACCAAGGGCCAGCATGTTCTAATCCAGTATCAGGAGAGAATCGAAACTGACAAGGAAGCTGGCACAACAAACCTTCTTGGGCTTCATTTCATTGACGCAAACGCCATTACAAACGAAACCGCTGAGGCTCCATGAGTGCCTGTCCAACTTGTGGCCCAAAACCTAAATAATACCTCAGCTGGAAAATCACCGCGACCTGGTGCCCCGAGCCCGATTTTCTTTATGCTTAGGATTCCCCTAACAAATGGAAAATTTGCCTCAGTCAACGACAGTGACTTCGGCGTGTTACATCGTTACAGATGGAGCGCTGAAAAAATTGGCCGAACATGGTATGCGGTTCGCCGGGAGAACGGCAAAAAGGTTTACATGCACCGGCAAATCATGGGATTCCCACCAAAGCCATTTGAGGTTCACCATGATGATCATGACGGACTGAACAATCGCCGCCGAAACCTGTTAGTGGCCACTAAGGGACAACAAGCGGCAAATGCTTTTAAGAAAGTTCCAGTGACAGGCTACCGCGGTGTAGCCAAAAATCACAAACGTTTTGCAGCCAAAATCCGGGTGGGTTGCAAATGGAAGTATATTGGAACTTTCAACACACCGGAGGAGGCAGCGCTAGCCTACGACCAAGCAGCAATAAACCAATGGGGAAGATTTGCAGCGCCGAACTTCCCCGAAGAAAAAGGATAGTAATGCCATTAACACAATTAGGGAAAGGAACAGGCTATCTTAAGGCTGGATTATTGGGATTCCAGAAGAGTGGGAAGTCTTTTACAGCCACACAATTAGCTATCGGCCTGCGGGAGTTGTTCAAACTGGATGGGCCTATCGCCATGTTCGACACCGAGACCGGCTCGGAGTATATCGCGGCAATGGTGGAAAAGGCAACAGGCAAACCACTCCTCGGCGTTAAGTCTCGCTCGTTTAACGACCTGATGGAATTTGGCCGGGACTGCGTAAAAGAGAAGGTGAGTGTCGGCATAGTCGATTCCATCACCCACCCCTGGCGCGAGCTGTGCGATGCCTACCTTAAGCAAATCAACGACAAGAGAATGGCTTCCAACCGGTCAAAGCTGCTCAAGCTAGAATTCATGCACTGGGCGGCGGTTAAAGCTCTCTGGTCGGAGTGGACAGACTTCTTCCTCAACTCTCCGCTGCACATCATTATTTGCGGCAGGGCGGGATTCGAGTGGGACATGGAACGCAACGACGAGACCGGCCGTAACGAACTCATCAAAACTGGAGTCAAGATGCGGGTTGAATCGGAGTTTGGATTCGAACCCTCACTGCTTATCGAGATGGAGAGGGTCCAGGCTGAAGACAAACAGCAGTCGGACAAGTTCCGCTTGGTTCATCGGGCGCGGGTCTTGGGCGACCGTTTCAACGTGATGGACGGGGCCGAGTGTGACAATCCAACCTTTGAGTTCTTCAAGCCCCATATCCTCATGTTAAAGCCAGGGGCTCATTCGCTCGTGGACACGCGAATCAAAACTCAGACCGGTGCCGACGAGGAGGGTGATGGCGACTGGCAGCGGGAGAAACGGATACGCACCATCCTGGCGGAGGAAATTCAGGGACTCATCATCTCGGTCATTCCCGGCCTGGGGGCCGAGGACAAGAAACGCAAAGCCGACCTGTTCCAGAAGGTGTTCAACACCCGGTCCTGGACGGCGATTGAAAACATGAGGAGCGAAGCGCTGCGCGAACGCATCCCGGTGCTCAAGTCAGCGTTGGGAATCGTGGAGCCGCCGCGTGAAGACGACGGCGACTTAGGTCCCGCAACCGACGAAGCCATTGTCGCCGGAGTGAAACTGCTCTGCAAGGCGCACAGGTTGCCGGAGCCGGTGCTCTGTGGTTACCTGGCGGAGAAGGGCATCGCCAAAGCCGAGTCGCTCGACAAGCTATCGGTCGAGGCGCTGCGCGCGGTCGCGAGCGACTGGGAAACAATAATCGCCGAGCTCAAGGAAGCCGGAAAGGAGCCATGACCAGGAAAAGGAGCAAAGAATCATTCGAGCGCTGCAACCAGTGCGGCACCAAGGTCATGCGCAGTGACCCTTATTACGCAACCCCTTGCGGAACGTTCTGCGACTTTTGCATGGAGAGGTATCACGCCCGCGAATGCCGCCTGTGTTCCAAAGAGTTCAATCTCAATGGGGGTTGGGAAGGCACGGCTTGATGCCGGACCAATGGGAGAAACTGTCAAATTTAGCGCAGACTGGGCGCGGACACCTGGCCGCGGCGATTGTGGCGGTGGCTTCCATTGTGAGTTTCCTGTGGATAACCAGGAGAAAAAAGTAAGTAAGTTTAAATTGTAAGTTGCGGGCCGGGGTGCTGTAATTAGGAGTCACTCATAAATGAATCCTGTCTGCAACGCTGCTTCAAACCTTGCGCCGTCCACTGGCTTGACCAGGGGTTCCTCACCCTCCTCTTCGGTCGCTAACAGGATTCTACGGGGGGCGGCGCGTTTTACCCATGAGAGACAAGACCAAACACACCATTCCCAAAGAGCTCGAAGACTGCTACGACGCCGCTAGCGCCCGGTTTGCTGGTTTACTGAACCACCTTCAGGAGGCGTATGACACCCTGGCCCGGGCTGGCAAGGATAAGGACCCGCTTTTCTGGGAGCTGCACGACAGCTACAAGGACATAATCGACACCCTCCACGGGGTGATGGCGATGCTATCCAAATTCGCGCCCTACGCCGTGTGCGGGATGTGCCAGGGCAGGGAGGAGGTCAACTGCGCGCTCTGCCGCAATCACCGGATTATCTCCATTGTGCGCTGGCACTCGGTGCCCAAGGAGTTGCGCGACATGCGGGAAAAGAAGGGGAAGCTTTGATTCTTAGAGATTACCAGGAACAGGGGCGGGACGCGGTCATTCGGGCCTGGGAGGAGTCGCAGTGCACATTACTCGTGTGGCCCACCGGCCTGGGCAAGACCATTCTGTTTGCCTCCGTCATCGAAGCGATGCAGCCGGGCCGTTTCATGGTGGTGGCGCACCGGGAGGAACTGATTTGGCAGGCCAGGGACAAGATTCACCGCGTCACCGGCCTGGACGTGGAAATAGAAATGGCCGACCTGCGGGCCACCGAGCACGGGCTCTTCGAACGCGCCCCGGTAATCGTGGCCACTGTCCAGACGCTCAATACCGTGACCGGCATGGGCAAACGCCTTTACAAGTTCCGGCCCGAGGATTTCACCGGCCTCATCATCGACGAGGCCCACCACTCCACCGCCGAAACCTACCGCTTTATAATTCAGTATTTCTGCCGTAACCCAAAACTGCGCGTGCTGGGCGTCACGGCTACTCCGGACCGGACGGACGAACAGGCGCTCGGACAAATATTTAAGACCGTCGCTGACGATTACGAAATAAAGGATGCCATCGACAATGGCTGGCTCGTGGATATCGACCAGCAGTTCGTGCGCATCAAGGACCTGGACTTCTCGACGGTAAGGACCACCGCCGGCGACCTGAATGGCGGCGAGTTGGCCAGGGTGATGGAGAACGAGCGCAACCTGCACGGCGTCGTAAGCTCCTCCCTGGAGATAATCGGCGAGCGGCGGGCCATAGGCTTCACTGTGTCGGTGAATCAGGCCGAGCAGTATTGTAACATCTTTAACCGTCACCGGCCGGGCAAGGCGGCCTGGGTCTGCGGTGAAACCGCCAGGGAAGAACGCCGTGAAACGTTGCGCCGTTTTGCGGCAGGGGAAATACAAATGGTCTGGAACTGCGGGGTGCTGACCGAGGGATTCGACGACCCCGGGGTTGAGGTCATCATCATGGCGCGGCCAACCAAGTCGCGCTCGCTTTACTGCCAGATGGTGGGACGGTCCACCAGGCCAGTGCCGGGCCTAGTGGATGGCATATGCTCGCCGGTTGACCGCGTGCTGGCCATCCTCAATTCCCGCAAACCTTCCTGCCTGGTGGTGGATTTCGTCGGCAACTCCGGCAAGCACAAGCTCATCTACTGCGCGGATATCCTTGGCGGCAAGATGGATGACCGGGTGGTGGAAAAGGCGCTGCGCCAATCCATGGAGACTGAGGGGCCGGTGAAGGTGTCCAAAGCGCTGGAGCAGGCCCAGGCCGGATTACTGAAGGCCAGGGCCGCCGAGGAGGCGCGCCGGGCGAACCTGACCGCCAAGGCCGATTACAGCAGGCGCTACGTGAACCCCTTCTCGGTCCTGGATATTACGCCGGTCAAGGACCGGGGCTGGGACCGGGGCCGCACCCTCTCCGGGAAGCAGCGCGCCCTACTCCTTCGCCAGGGAATCAACCCGGATGACATGCCCTACGCCCAGGCCAGGCAAATCATCAACACCCTCTTCGAGCGGTGGAGGGGCAACCTGGCCTCGGTTAAGCAGGTCCAAATACTCAAGAAATACAGCTGGATAATTGGACCGGGGAAACTGGACTGGAGCCGGACCACCCGTGACCAAGCCAGTGAATACATCGACCGGATTGCTCTGAGGATGAACTGGAAACAACGCGAAACCAAAACACCAAAACCAACGGACAACGTTCCGTTTTAGAAAGGACAGATGAACGAAGAAACTACAAAACTGCTCCACCAGCTGGCGGAGAAAATGGGCACCACCAGCGAGCACCTGTGGCGCGTCCTTGTGCGGCAAGCGCCTTGGAGCGCGGCGATAACCCTATTCGAATGGTTTTTGCTCTGGGGTTGCCTCTACGCATGCGTCCGATGGTTCAAGTGGAGCATTGAGAAATACAAGGAGGACGACAATTACGCGATTTCCGGACTTGCGTCAGGCGTTTGCGGCGTTGTGCTTGGATTAATTATTGTGATTTCCGCACTGGAATACGGCGAGCTGGTCTTCGCGGGATTTTTCAACCCCGAGTATTGGGCGCTCACCACAGTCCTCCATCTCATTCATCTATCATGAAACGCACACGCCGCGTATTTGGCCGCATCAAGATCGAGCTGAGCGGCCAGCGCTACAGGCTGGAGTTACGCACGGACGGCTTATGGATTCGCCAACACCGTTCCCGCCGGGAATGGCTGGTGCCGCTAGCCCACTGCCTGAGGCTTTGTTCATTGCAAACCGAGCTCTTCACCCCAAATGAATTCATGGAAAAGAGTAAGCAGGTGGAATAAGTGCCCCATCTGCGAGCACGACACTTGGTGCCTTTACAGCGACAACGCCGTGCTGTGCATGCGCGCCCGGGGCGGCCGGCCGTTTCACTTGAAGTCCGGCGAGGATGGCTGGCTTTACCAAATTGGCCAAACAGTCAGCTACGTCCGGGCAAAGCCCGAGCCTGAGCCCGTCATCGATGTGGCGGCCATCATGGCGCAATGCACTTGCGCCGGCGTGCCCCGGCTGGCGCAGGAGCTGTCAGTTTCAGTGGACGCCCTCTACGCATTGGAGTGCGGCTGGAGCATCCATCACCGGGCCTGGGCCTTCCCCATGCGGGATGGGGCGGGCGGTTATATTGGCGTTAGACTTCGGACAGCGGATGGCTCAAAGTTTGCGGTGAAGGGCAGTCACGCGGGGATATTCCTACCCCGGTGTGAGCCTGATAAAACAGTCGTAGTCTGTGAGGGACCGAGCGATTGCGCCGCAGCGCTCACATTGGGGTATTTCGCCATCGGCAGGCCGTCCTGCTCCGGCGGCGTCCAACATTTGCGCATCGCGTTCAAACGCCTGGGTATTAAAAAAGCTATTGTCGTGGCTGACGATGACGACCCCGGGCTGCGCGGTGCGCAAAACCTCCAGGAACACCTCAGCATCCCATCCTGCATCCTGGTCATGCCCGCCAAGGATATCCGCGATTACGTAGCCGCCGGTGGCAACCGCCTGGGGATTGAATCCATGGTAAGGTGCATGGTTTGGAGGAACCAGTGAGCTGGAAGGTTCAAATACACGGTGCGGCCGAATTGAACTCGCGTGAATGAACAAGAACTTATCGCCAAAGGGTTTCGTCGTCAGGCCGACGGCAGCTACGCTAAGACTGACGGTGCATCACCCGCTACCGAGCAAAAACCAAATCCTGGCCATGAACCCGTGGGAGCGGCACCGAGAAAGAGTGCTGACCCGTTCCGCAGTATTGTGCGCATTACGAGCTACCGCGCGCATCTCCTTGACGAGCGGAACCTTTGGGACCACTACGTTGTTGACGCACTCGTTGCGTCTGGAGTCATTTTTGACGACTCGCCGCAATGGGCGCAAGTCCAGGTCTGTCAGCAACAGGTGAAACATTGGTGGGAAGAGAGAACCGAGGTGGAGGTAGTCCAATGCGGCACATAACGACCGAGCAGCTCCAGAACTTTTGCAGCATCACCCGTGACCGGCTGAACGCCAAGTGCGTCATCACTATCGTCCTGCACGAGGATGGAAATTTGTGCGCCACTTCGGCCTCCATTAACCAAGTGCCGCCTGATGGAGTGGCGGAGCTGCTGGAAAAGATGGCGCGGATACTGCGCGCCGAGGCTACCTAACCCCTTCGCTCTTAAAGAGCATGCGGTAGAAATCAATGTAGGTCTTCCACTTGTCCTCCCGGGCCTGGGAGTAAACCTTAAACTGCTCCGGAGTCAGCGTCGTCAAGAACTGGTCATCCGCATTGCGGTTCCCGGTAATGGGCCGGTCCACCCACCGCTTCATGCCGTCGATGACATCGCCCACATTCCGGTTCTTCATCAGGTGCTTCAAATTCCATTCGAACCCGGCCATGTCGTTCTGGCCAATCGCCTGTCTCAGCCTCGTGAAGGACGCTTCCACGGTCGGCACTTCCTGAAACCCCGTTTCCTTTTTCATTCCTGACTTGGCCAGGAAATCCTGCGCCATGCTGTAAAGCTCTTGCTGCGGCGATTGCGCTGGCTCCGCCTTCACACCCAGCGTGGAGAACGCCTGGCGCGCGACCTGTCCCGGCGGTGGGGCTGAAACCAGACCGGGAACCAACGGGTGAACGGCGGCGCGCAGAACTTGAGAGGCACCAATTGGCACCGGGAACAGTTGCTTGGCCGCCTCACCGTAAACCCTCGGGGTGGTGGTGATGAGTTGCCCGGTAGGAGTGCGGCTGCTCGCCAGGACCACAATCGCCCGGCTGTAAGGCCCCAATTTGTTTTGGCCTATCTGCTGAATGGCGTCGTGGACCTTGGGCTTGGAAACCGAGTAACGCAAAACGTCGTGCAGCAGTTCGTTGAAAATGGAGAGAGGGGAAATCCACACGCCATGGTCCCCCACCTGCACCCACGCATCCCACATATGCCCCTTCTCTGGATTCTGCCAGGTGGGCTTCCCACGGCTGATAAGGTTGACAATTTGGGTGATGGCGAACATTGCCGCCAGTCCTCTGCCCATGCCTTTGCCAAGCATGCCAAACGCCGGAAGACCGGCTTTGGTCCGGCCAACTTCCAGCCCGGCCTTCGAAAGGGCGTAGGCCCCCAGTCGGCCGTATGCGCCAATCTCTTTGCGCAGGAGGCTCTCCACCCACTGCGGAGCCAGGAAGGCCAGGCGGGACAGGTCTTGAAACGTCTCGGATTTTATCCACCCCTGCCTGCCCAGAGAGCCGAAGAACGTGTTGGTGTCCCTGGCCACATCCCGGGCGAGCACTCCCCAGTCCACGTTCGGGTGCTTCTTGTTGAGCACCTCAAAGTTCCGGACGTAAGCCTCGGACATAAGCCCGCGAGTCCAATCGTCGAACAGCCATCGATTGTAGACTTTCAACGCTTTCCCGACCACCGGCATGGTGTTCACCAGGTCGCGGTAGATGGCGTCCTGGATGCGGCCAACATTAAAACCTCGCGCAATGCCCTGCTCCAGGATTTGCCTTCGGGTCATTGGGAAGCTCTGATTTCCCACCCTCACATTCACTTGCTGACGGCTCCAGTCGGCGTCGGCCTTGCTCACCACTCCAGCCTGAACTGCGCGCTGCAGTGAAGCGTCGTCATACTCCAGGGCTGCCCTGCCAGCCCTGAACCCAACTTGGGTCCCCGTCGTAGCTACGCCGTAATACATCTCACGGAACAGGTGGAAGATGTCACCGGCCAGCAGCGAGTGCTTGAGCCGCATGGCGGTTTCAACCGCAGCCCGGGTAAGCTGATACTTTTGGAACCAGCTTGGTTGGGTGAGCGCATTGATCAGGGAGGAGTATCCCTTACGCACTGCCAGGGTCTCCATCGGCCCCATCGTCAGCAGTTCGTAATTGGCGGCATTGGGACCCGGGATTCGCATCCCCTCGGGAGTGCTGCGCGGCCGGCGCGCTATTCTTTCACCACTGACCGGGTCGTTAATCTCCAGCAGATTCTCCCGCCACAATTTCCGGTTGATGTAGCCCATGCCCTGCCGCACGCGGTGGCCCACAATGGCCGCGCCATCAAGAGCTGCCGGGATGTAAGGGCCATCGGCGGCGATGGCAACCCACATATTGTCGAACGTTTTGGGCATCCTCCAATTACGGCCCAGGACCGAGAGGCGGCCGACGCCCGGAAAGCTGATATTGGTATCATTCCAGAACATGCCATCATATCGGCCGGGGAAGTAGTTCTGCCGGTAGCGCAGCCTCTTACCCACGGCAATCTCCCGGGCATACTGCGCGTCCATCTCGTCCATCATGGCCTTGGCTGTGTTTTGCAACGCGGGGTCGGTCCAGTGGTCCAGAGCATACTCGGCGGCTGCCTTGAGTTCACGGGCGGCGTCCGCCTGAGCACGGCCAATTGGCCGCTTCCAGGGCACCATGGACTGCGCAATATTCTCACCTTTGACAATGCCGTTTTCGGCCAGCTTGATGAGTCCCGGAGTGAATTGCTTCCTTCCACGGACGGCAATCACGGCTGCTGCCGCCCTCAAAATCTCCGGGTCACCGTTCGGGTGTTCTTTGGACAAGTTCGCAAAACTGCGAATGCGGTGCTCGGCCTGGTCGCCCTGGATATTGGCAACGTTTTGCCGCACGTCAACCGTTGCCGCCAGGTCATCCTCCAACTGCTTGCGTTTGAACTTGGCCCCCAGCTCCAGGGCGGTAGTGGAGAGCATCTCCTCGGCCCGGCTCTTCATCTTGTTCCAGGCGGCAGCCCGGGGGCCACTGGATGGCTTGTAATACTTTCCAGGGCCTTTGGTGGGGTCAATCTCCAGGGGCGGATAGTAGAGCGCTGGTCCACCGGCTGGTTTGGCTAGGCCAACGGGCGGTTTTGATTCAACCGGGAATTCCTCGGCCGCGCGCTGCTCCACGGCAGCCTGTGCGCCAGGCGGGAGCATCTCCGGTGGTGTGGGAGGAGCCGGACGGGCCTCCGTCATCTCTGGGGGCACGCCAGGGGCCATTCCAGCCACTGCCGTTGGCGCGCGGCGAGCCAGCATGCTCAGCTCGGTCGGGGCGGCTCCTGGAGGCGCGCCAGGGACCGTCGGGGTAATGAGGCCGCGAGTTTCAGAAACTGGCTCGGTAAATCGCCCCAGGGCTTTTTGGGTAAACTCTTCGGGGTCTTTGGCTTGCGTGATGGTTTCATAGAATTCGTCAAAAGCTTGTTCCATCGCCTGGTCAGGCGTCAGAATGGTTTCACCGTATTTGCGTCGGATGAAGTCGGCAGCCTTTTTGAAGGCGGAAATCACTTGGCGGTCCCGGCCACGGATTACATAGCGCGGCAAGGTCTGCATTAACTGCGTGAAGGTCCGGCGCTTGCCCACCGGAGCGTAAGGAGTCCCGGCTTGAGTAACCCGCTTCCCTATGTCCTCCATGGCCTCGCGGAAATCCTCGGCAGTGGGCTCCCGACCGGCAAAGTCAAGGACGTGCTCCCGGACGGCATTTGCCTCACCGCCGGTGAGAGGCACGGTTTCCGCGCGCTGCAGCTCTCCCCGGACATATCCCAGCAATGCCTGCACCGTCTTTTTCCCCGGCCCTTGGAAGGTTCCCGCCTGCATGGTCGGCGGCGTTTCCTCTTCCATTTCAGCTTCCTGCTCTGATGCCTCCATTTGAGCTAGAACGTCCGAGATGTCGGCTGCACCCTCTTCCGGCTCTCCCGCCCAAGCCCAATCCGCCACCTTGCTGCGGTTTGCCCCTTCTTCTGCAATGGCATCATTGAAATCAGTCAAGCTGTCGAAGCGCTGGTGAAAGTCCTTAACCGGGTCGTCCAGCAGTATGGAGGCAATTGGCCTGTATCCTCTCCCCAGCAACTCCTTCAAGGTGATGTGCGGTTTGTTCTTGATGCCGGTGCCACCAGTTGGCTCATACACCCGGATACCGCGTTCCACCTGCTTGCCAAAACGGTCCCTCACGCCGTAAGGATAAACGTCCAATAGCTCGATGTGGCCGGTTCTGGGGTCCAGGAATGCGCCCACGCGGCAAGTATTGGTTTCTGGTTCCTCCTTAGATGGCCTGGCGCAGTCTGAGAAAACCTGATAAAGTCGGTCAAGATTGTCCGTCTCGTCCGGGCGAATCTCGCGGTAGGCTCCCGCAGTGGTGCGGTCACTGGAGAAATCAATGTCATCCAGGGTGATGGATGTCCGGTTGAGTGGTTTGGCGCGTTCGGTGGATTCACCGAGCAGTTTGCGGGCAATTCCGGAGATGATCGTGAACCGGTATTTTTCAGCTGAGACTCTGCCCTTCCTCTCCCGTTCTCGCGTAAGCGCAGTGCCTTCAACGGCCTGTTCTGCCGTGGGCATCTCAACTTGCTGGATTGGCCTTTTACCCAACCGGCTCTCCAGCTTCAGCTCCTTGCGCAATTGCTCCAGCCTCTCTGGCTTGGCATTCATCAGGTGGCTCCAGAGAGTGTCCTCCCAGATGGGTCGCACCTGTGCCGCCGTGATTCCCAGCCGCCCCGCATTGCGCTGGAACCAGTCCAGCATTCCCTTGAAGCTCGGTCGCTCCTGTTCCTCCAGGTGCTGCTGAATTATTGGCAGAACATCCTGGGTCGTGACGCCTTGGGCAGCCCCCAGTTCTTGGGCTGACCCTCTCGTTCCACGTGGAACAGTCTCCGCTCCCGGCACCCCTTTGGCAGTTATTGGCTCCCCGAACAACTCTGGCTGCTCCCCAGCCTTGCCCTCCTTACCTGGGCCTGGCTTGGGACCACGACGTTTCCCGAAGGCGGCAGTCGGTCCTTTCCGCTCCTCCTCGGTGAGGTAGCCCATGTATTCGGACTCACGCAGTGCATCCGGCAGGGCAATACCAATCGCCGGGCCGTGCTCCCGCAGCCAGTTGGCAACATCGGGGTTGTTTCTCCAATCCAATGGACGAGGGCCGAGTGGCGCGCCGCGCCCGGCCCACTCAACCTCGGCATTGCTCCCCGTATCGGTAGCGGTCTCGATGGCTTCACGTGCGTATTGACCGCGCATCATTTCCACCATCTTTTCATTCAAATCCTTAATACCCTTTCCACGCATGTGAGAGTCCAGGCGCATTTGGGCTAGCGCATCCAGGTCGGCCACCGTTCTGGCCCCCAGCCCAGCCGCATGCGCGCGATTGGTCCCACCGCCAACGCCGGTCTTTTCCTGCGGGAGTTGGTCGCGGAACATCTTCACCGAATCTGACAACTCCTCGTCCGACCGCTTCCTGAACGCTGATGGCCCGCTGGACGGTGCGACGACGCCCTTCGCCAGCTCCAAATTCTGCTGCACCCGTTCCAGGATTGCCTTCTGCGCCCAGCTCGCCTTGGTGCCCAGTGCCTTACGCACTGAAGCAATTGCCCTCTCCAGGGCATAGATGATTTTGACCGTCCACTTCTCGCGGCCCACAGCCTCCGCAATCTCGCGCGGCGTAGCGCGGGTGAGCTGCTGGATGCGTCCGCGAATTGCTTCGTGACCGAGAGCCGTGTCATCAAACTTGGCTCGCTCCAGTGGGCTGATGTCCTTGCCCAAATATCGGCGGCGCACGAGCCATTTCTCCAGGCCGGTGAGGTTGTTCCAGTAGGATTTAGCCATCTCGTCGGTGACCTTGGAGTGGATGTGCTCCTCGCCAATGAGGGATTCAATGGCGGCCGAACGGCGTTCCTCGGGCACCCAGGAGAGCCACTCCCGGAATTCACCACGGTTAATCTTAATGCGGCCGTCACTGCCAACCCAGGCAATGCGCCGGGCAAATGGCGTTTGCGGATCAGTGGTGGCCTCAACCACATCGGCGTTGCCCCCTAAGCGCTCAGCATGGTCAATTGCCTCACGCTCCAGCGCGTTGTAGGGGTCAACCGGTGTCAGTGATACTTGTGCCGTTTTGGCCACCTCTTCGGGCGGTGGCTGAACTCCTGCGCCACTGACTTCGGTGGGCACTTGCCCCGGGCCTTGCCCGGGTTGTGCGCGCAAATCGCCATGAACTGCTGTTGCTTCTTGGATACGGCTGGCATCGATTAGTCCTTTCGTTCGCGGAATTACATTTGCGCCTATAAAGCCCGGCAGAATCACGTTACCGCCCAGGTTCAAATAGGCTTCGGTTTGTTCTCGTGGCGTTCCCTCAACTGAAAGTCTCCCGGCTTCGCGAGCTGATTGCGGCACCTGACTGGCCATGTATCCGCCCCAGGCGGCTCCGAGAAGCGGACGCGAAATGGCTCCCCCGGGGCCAACTCCCATACCGGCGGTCGCCAGCCCGACTGGTGTCCCCAAAGAGGTTTCCACCGCACCCTCGGCTGCGCCTGCCGCACCGGCCAGTTCGCCTGAAAGTTCAGGCGTTGGAGCCTGTCCAAGCGCAGCGGTCAATGCCGCAATCCATCTTGGGTCAGTGCCGCTTGGGCGGGGAAGGTGGAACAATGGTTCCACCGCCCCTTCCCGGAAACCTCTCTGCATCTCCTCCGACTCGGTGCCGAGCGGGATGCCCAAGTCGGTGAACTGCGGAATATAAGCGGCGCTTCTGCGTTTCTGCCATTCTTCCTCCTCCTGTTGCCGCATCCGCGCCTGAGACTGCATGCCGGTTCGCAGCATGCCGGTGCCCAGGACGGTGGCGGTTTGGGCGGCCCTGAGGGAAAATGGCAGCGCTTCCTCTGGGCCATAGAGCCCTACGTCCGCATCACTAAAAACTTGATCCGGGCCAAGGCCAACCTGCTCGTCCGTGAGTGTATCCGGCATCAGTCACCTGGAATGTCCAGACCCATTTCGTCGGTGTCCGGTTCTTCCTCAGTTTCCGTCGCCGCAGGCGTTTGTCCAGTCTCAGTTTCGGGCGGCAGCATCCAACCTATCTTACCGTCCTTATCCTTACCCCATAGGTATGGACCTTTAGGGGTTTGGTAAATCTGGTTCACCACCCGGCGCTTTGCATCTCGCGGGGCGATGGGATATTGAGAAGTGGAGGTGCCACTGGTCGGTGCGCCTTCTATCATGGGACCAAGGAGCTTGAGCAAGCGCTCAGACATACCCCCAGGCACGGCTTTTGAAATTGCCTCCAGGTGCGGAATCTCTCTCGCCAGTTGCGCCAATTGTCCAGGCGTAGGTTCGCGGCTTTTGGCTGGAGGAATGATATGCAACCCGGGACTACCCTCACGGTAAGCGGCGCGGACCCCGCCACCCAAATCACTCATCGTGATTGGCCCATACTGGCGCGCATTGGCTCCGGCGCGCAGCGCGCCGGAAACGGCGGTGGCCATGCCACCAATTTCCGGACCCCACTTGAGCACGGCGGCGCGCTTGGCAGCCTCATCATCACCAGCCGCGGCCAAGTCGGCCTGTAAATTTGCCTGGGCGGAGTATTTTCTGGCGGCTGCCTGAGACTGCAGCTTCAACCGGTCCTGCGCGACATTGATGGCCTGGTCGTGATATTGGCGCTGCATCTCAATCTGCGCATATCGGCGTTGAGACTCCTCCTGCAGCCCGCGGCTGGCCAGTTCGAGCTGCAACTGCCGGGACTGCCGTTCCTGTTCCAGTCGCGCGGACTCCATGGCGAATCGCTGCGACTCTTCCTGGGCCTGCATGTTGAGCCGGGCCTGGGCCTCCGAGCCTTGCAGAATACGCGACTGGGCACCGGCAGCCAGCTGGCCTACCTCACCAGCCGAGACGCCGTGCAGCCATGGAGGAAGTGGATATCCCTCAGCCATCAGTCGTATGGCCCAGTGCCGTAGTAATCCTCTACTCCGGGGACCTGGGCTCCTGCGGCATTGCCTCCCGTTTCGGAGCCTGGCGCAAACATTCCGTAGGTGTTGTAGAACATCGCATCTTCCGGAGACATCCCGGCGAATTCACCAGGCCCACCGCCGGTGGTATTGCCACCGCCGAAGAGACTGTTATACCAGTCGTTCCAATTTTGGTAAGCCGAGGCGCTCGGCTGCGAACTTACTGTTCCAGTTGGACCGGCTGTGCCGAACAGCGGGGCGGCAGCGGCCGTCGGCAGTGGGGCTCCGCCGAAAGGGGCAGCGCCGCCGCCACCGCCAATTCCAGGCGCGCGAACCGTCGGAGCAGTTCCGGCGGCGGCGATTCCGGCTGCCGCAGCCTGCTCCGGGATGGGAGCCGCGCCATAAAGGTTCGCCGCCGTCGCCGCGCCCTGCACCTGTTCCGGACTCACCAGGAAACCGGAAGGGTTCACCGCCGGGCCTACGGGCGTGCGCCCAATTGCCCCAGTCAGGTCCTGGTTGCCCTGTTCCATTAAGCCAAGGGACGTTAATCCCAGAGCGCGCAACAGGGATGCGTTGGTGGTTGGCGCGCCCGCCCCAAATCCCACGCCTCGTTCAGCCGCCTGCTCGGCCAATTGATTCACTACATCTTGAGGGATTTGGCCGTGCAGTTCCGAGAGTATGTTCCCGCTGGCCGTCTGCGTCATCGGTCCGTAGCCGGGAAGGTTTGCGCCAATCTGGGTCCGGGCTCCCGCCGCGGAGGCTCCGGCAGTGCCGGTGGTCAGACCGTAAATGCTTCCGAGGTTGCCAATGTTGCCCGTGAGCGCGCCGCCCTGGGTGGCGATTGGGCTGGGGACGTAGGGGATGCCGCCGTAAGCCGGGTTGTAGCCGAACGAACCAGCTGGGGCAACGTTTCCAGGAGGAGCGGTGGTGGGTGGCACGCCTGCGGGGTGGATGACGCTTCCCGGAGTGCCGGTGCCAGTTCCTCCGGTAACACCCCATCCGGCAGCTGTTCCAGCAACTCCACCGGGATTGTAATAATTTATAGGCATGGACTAAAGCATGAGTCCAATTTTGCGCCTCTCCAGCCGGGCCGCTCCGAAAGGTGCCCACTCAACAGCCGGTTCGGTGATACCAAGGTAGTGCGCCAGCTCTCCGCGAAGGGCACGCACGGCGTTCTGGTGGTGAGCCCGTGACATGGCCACATTGGAGTTCGGATTATCGACTTCCGAATAGCGGATGCTCTGGCATTCATCGGTTATCGCCTCCAGGTTCTGGATCAGGAGGTAGTCCGTGTCAACAAATACCGGCTGCAGCTCTAGCTTGCAAATGGCGGTGATGGTGAGGACCTGAGGAGTCGTCGGGAGGGTTACGTTAGGTCCGGCAGCCACAAAGCAGCACGTCGGCGGCAGGTTGTCGAAGTAATAGCGCCGGTAGGAAGCAGTCTGCTCGGAGGGCTCCATGGTAACGAGCAAAGTCTGCACGCCGCTGTTGGGGTCCAGCTGGAATATCTGCACGTTGCCCTGGGTGATATCCTTCTGGATGCCGGTAATCTGATTCATCATCACCGGCATTTTCACAAACGGCAGCGTGAGCACCACAAACTGTCCCAGGACCGGGTTGAGCCCATCCTGTGAATAAATCACGTTACCGTTGTTATCCAGGCCCTGAATGAGGACGCGCTTACCCACGTCCGCCGCATTGGTGGGTGCGGCCAGGATGTTCTGCGGGGCCGGGTTGATGTCCACAAAGGTAGGGACGTTGTTACGTGTGAATATCTGGCGGATAAGTGGCCTCTGGCAGCAGTTCTGCTTGGGGAGCCTGCCATTGCCAAATTGAAGGTATTCGTAAAACTGGTTTTGCGGCACATATGGCCGGTCGCAGATTTGAACTGCCTCCAGGCGGGCAACTTCCCGGGGGGTGGTGAGGTACGGACCAGGGAGATTGGGCGCGGTCGTCGTTGCCGGGAGCGACACGGTGAAGGCCATCTCCGCCCAGGTGCCCCACCAACCTTCATCGCCAGCCTCGGCACAATAGAGAAGCCGTCGCTGGGCGCTGTTCACATACCTGGCAATTTGGGGGCGATCCGCCTGGCACAACCCCAGCAAGGACGGCAGCCGGCTCGCCACGCAGTCATATAAGCGCAACTGCAGCATCGTTTAGGTCGCGTAAAAACTCACCGAGACAAATCCAGGCAAAGTCATCGTGACGCCGCGCGGCCGGTTCGCGTTGCCAACAAAGACATCGCAGGAATGGATCGGGTCGACTCCCGCGGATGTAATCTGCATGTTGCCCTGGCAGGAGCTGACCCAAACTTGGCAGCAAGCCTCGGCCCCTGTCGGACATCCCGGATTGCTCATCACCCCGTTGGTTACGTTAACCCCGGCGCAGGTGCAACCGGAATTCTTAAGCGCTGCGTTTAGTTGATTTAGCAACATCTGGCTGGCTGCCGCATCAGCCACCTGTTGCGGCGTGCCTACCGGGTAATTGACCGAGCCCGCCGGGACCGTAGAACTAACCACGATGGCACCATTGTTCGGGCACGGATACGATCCGGTTTGCGGATTATTAGTGACACCCAACACCTGCATGGTCACCGAAGTGCCGCAGGTGTTGCCATTCTTGTCGGTGATGCCAACACCGAAGGTAAATGTGCCGACCTGGCTTGGTGTTCCGTGAAGGAGCCCGCTCGGATCCAGGACAAGACCCGGCGGAGGCGGGGGCTGGAAAGGCAGAAAACTATAAGGCCCCCCGTCACCTCCGCCGCCCGTGAAATTAAAAGAGTAAGCCTGGCCGAATATGGCTTGCCCTGGCGAGCCACTCACACAAAGAACTTTGAGAATGAAAGTCTTCGTTTGGAAATTACCGTTAGCGTCGGTGGCCGTGAGGGTGAATTGCTGGTTGCCGGGCGAGCCTATGGTGCCGCTTAAGAAGACCTTGCTGCCGTCTGCCGACTGTGAAATTCCAAGACCCGTTGGAGGGTTGCCGCTGATCGAGAAAGGACCGTTTGAGCCCGTCACGTTGATGACCCCGCTATAGGGTGTGCCGCAGCAGCAGGCGGCCGGGTCGCTCATGCAGATAATGTTAACCACGGCCAATTGACACGCCCTGGAGAAGGCCATTTGGTTGGCCAAAAGCTGATTTTCCGCGATAAAGGTTCCGGCCGCAACCGTCCAGGTAAATGGCGTGCTCTCCGGATCGTTGCAGTTGGCTGTGCATGACTGATTCAGGTTGAGCTGCAATTGCGGGTTTATTCCCGGCGGCGCGGGTATGAGAGGTGGCCCACTCGACGGTCCGCCGTTATTGCCAGTTCCAGGAGGAACACCCCAACTGGGAGTGACGCAAATAAGATTGTTCCTGGCGGCGCAATCATTAGCCGCCTGCTGTGAAACAGTCGAGGTGCAGATTCCCAAGCAGGAGTTGCGCGTCCAGTTAGAACCCAGGAACGGCTGCGAATATCGGGCGTAGCCAAAGTTCTGGCCGATAAAAACATCCTGGTCTGGCAACTCCGACGAAAGATTGGCCAGCGGGCTGTCGAACTCCAGCGAGTTCGGTCCAACGCCACCTCCGGGGCAAAGGATATGTGTGCAGCACGGTATGGCCGGCATGGGCTACCTTAACACGGGATGGGTGAATGATACAAGCGCTGGGCCACTTCCTCGGCATGCACCAGCAGGCCGCGCAATCTCAGCCAGCCCTTGATGGTGATGCGCAGTTGGTGCTGATAGCCAATGTGCGCCGGGCGTCCGGTAGCCGATTCGCACTCCAATGGCGGCTGGGGCAGCGTGCGGGTGGCACGGTAACCTTCACGGTATCCAACGAGCGGGTAAGTGATTGGGTTGAAGCAATCCTCGGAGGAGTTCCTGGCCGAGCACTCCTTCCACCTTGCCCACAGCTTCCAGCAAGGGTCCATGTCCGGACGCCACTCCACCTGGATATCAGCGGTGCCGAAGAGCTTGTCGAACATGAGCTCGGCGCTCACCATTTTCTTGAGCATGAACTCATCCCCCCAGGTCCAGGCCGGAGTTTCAATCACCCAGGTAACGCGCGTCTCATTGTTCACATTGGTCTGGTCCGGCAGCCGGAAGTCCGTGCGCAGGAAGTCGGTCAGCTCCCAGACCTGGAAGGACGAGTCCAGGGCGGACACCGCGACTGCAAATGCGCGCTGCAAGCCACCGAAGTCTCCGGCGAATAGCTGCAGTATCTGTAGGCCCTCATACATGCCCTGCCACACGGGGTTCACGTCGGCTCCGAAGCTGGAGATGGGGACGAAGTCCATGGGCGCGATTGCCTGGTGCGCCACTCCCTGGGCGAGCTGCATCGGCAGCGCCGTCTGCCACATGCGGTCATCAAAGAGCATGCCACTGGAGAAATTCAGCAGGGCGCGGTTGTTGAACCCCAGGAGCCGGTCTTCGTTGGAGGAGATGTCGCGGTTGCCCCACTGATTGAAGTTGCGGACGGAGGAGAACATGCTGGAAATGGCTGGCTGCAAGGTCTGGAACCACACGTCACCATTCACTTTCACCACCGAACGGTCATTCACCGGACCCCAGGCAATTTGCACCACGGTCTGCAGCGGCTGGTTGGCCTGGTTGGCCGCAATCCATTGAGTGCGTGTCACCGGCACCTGCAGGGTGTAGATGTTCTTCCTGGTGCCGATGAGCAGCTGCCCCTGTCCGAGCTGGGAGTTGAGGTTGGCATTATGGAAGAGGGCTCTAATGTTCCCGGCATTCGAGGGCACGGTAAAACCACCGCCACCAAGCACCAAGGGATTCTCGGTAATGTTAAGGATGGCGTCCCTTTTGGCCGGTATCAGGACTCCGGACGGCCCGCCAACGATATCGCCAGCCGAATACTGCCTGCCTTGGGCGTACCAGATTCGGCCCATGTAGTAATCCATGGGACCGGCCGCAGGTATTTGGTTCACTCCGGGGGTTCCCGTCACCACCGCGTTGTTGGTAATCCCAATGGACCGCGTAAGCCTGGTCCCATCCCAGAAAAGTGGCAGGGTCACGAAATCACCAGCCTGGACGATCAGGTAGTTTTCACCCTGGACATAGAAGAACTGCGGCTGATTCGTGGGCATGGTGGTGCCCGGGAATGACGCGGTGAGGTTGTTGGCCAGGAGTGGCGCACCACCGGTCACCGCCGGGTCCAAAAGCACTTGATAGGTCTGACCGCCGATGTTAAGGATGAGATACGGATTGGCTGAATCGGGCTCGTAGAGGAATCCGCCCTGGTATTGGCCAGCCGCTCCGGGCGCGATAGTTCCCAGGTTCGCCCAGCCAGTCCGTTGGAGTATCCCGCCATCCCTCACCCCACCATTGTCCAGCCACGCCAGTTGGTTGCGCGCCAGTCCGTTGGGGTTTCGGGCGGATTTGACGGTGGTAACCTTGATGGAGTCCACCCCGCCGGAAAAGTCTGAGCTGCCGTCGGTAAGGGTTACAACCGTATTGCGGTCGGCCATAGCACTTGACGTGGACGATACTGCCTGGCAGACCCTTGGCAATAGCATTCGATGTTTGAGAAATACAACCTCCGCCACGCCGACACGGTGGACCTGTTCCATTTGGAGCTGGCGATGATTGAAAAAGGGGGCCGGTTCAAAAAGCAGAACGGCGAGTTTGCCGGTGAGGGACTGGGGCACCATTACCGGGAGGCGGCCAAATACGCCTGGCCCGAGTTGCGCTGGCACCATTGGAACGACCTTATCCTGGCCAACTGGGTGAGCCACCGCTACGTGGGCATCATGGGGCCGACCGACTCAGGCAAGACCAACACGGCTGCCTGGATGCACTTATTAACATATTATGCACACCCCACTTGCTGCACCATCCTCATCTGCTCCACCACCCGGGAGCGCCTGGAGGACCGCATCTGGGGGGAAATTAAGAAGATGCACCGGGAGGCCAAGCGCCGCTACGGCTGGCTGCACGGCAACCTTATTGAGGGCAAACAGCGCATCGTGACCGACGACCGGGACCAGATAACCGAGGGCCGTGACTTCCGCAACGGCGTCATCGGGGTGCCCTGCAAACAGGGCCATAGCTACGTGGGCCTGGGGGACTTCATCGGCATCAAGAACAAGTTCCTTTATATGTGCGGGGACGAGTTGCAGCTCCTGCCGCCGGTGTTCATCGACGCCCTCTCCAACGTGATGAAGCGCTCCGGCGGCCACCGCAAGGTCACCGGCATGGGGAACCCCAAGGAGACCACCGATTCACTCGGCCGACTCTGCGAACCATCAGGCGAGCACCATGGATGGGACGGCGGCATCGACCAGAGCCCTAAGTCCAAGGCGTGGGAAACCAAGTGGCCCAGCGGCGTTTGCGTTCAGCTCTGCGGATCGGACTCGCCGAACAACGCCACCCCGCCCGGCCAGGAGCCCATCTTCGACTTCCTCATTGCCAAACAGGACATGGAGGCCGACGCCAAAATCTGGGGCACCGACGACTGGCACTACACGATGTTTAACGAGGGCCGCATGCCGCGCGGCCAGGGCAGCCGTCGCGTGCTGACCCGCACGCTCTGCGTGCAGAACGGAGCCCTTGACCGGCCGATTTGGCAAAATAATGCGCGGACCAAAGTGGCCTTCCTGGACGCGGCTTACCGTGGCGTGGGTGGAGACCGATGCATATTCGGAGAGCTGGACTTTGGGATTGAGGTTACCCCGCCCGAAGAAGCCAGCGCCTCAGCCATCATCAACCAGGCTGACCGGGAACGGAACCGGCGCCAAATCATGGCCCTCATCGACATGATGGTGGTGCCAATAAAGTCCGAATCCGGAGTCGCCATCCGCCAGCAGGAGGCCGAGGACCAAATCGTGGCTTTCGTGATGGAGCAGTGCATCTCGCGCGGCATACCCCCCTCGAACTTCTTCTTTGACGCGGGCATGCGCACCACCCTGGTCAGCTCATTCGGCCGTATGTGGTCACCTGCTGTGAACCCCATTGATTTTGGCGGCCCGCCCAGCGACCGGCGCGTCTCCAACGACATCGACGTGCTGTGCAAAGATTACTTCAGCAAGTTCGTCACCGAGCTCTGGTTCACCGTGAGGCTGATTGTGGAAACCAAACAGTTCCGGGCGATGACCGAGGAGGTGCTGATGGAGGGCTGCCAGCGGGAATGGAAGATGGTCGGCAAAAACAAGATTGAGATTGAAACCAAAGCCGAGATGAAGGAGAAGACTGGGCAGAGCCCGGACCTGTTCGACGCCCTGGTGTGCGGAGTGGAGGGGGCCAGGCGGCTGGGGTTCAGGATACAAAACGTGCGCGAATTTCGGGCTAATCCGAGAGAACAGGCTTGGAAGAACGAAGTGCGCGACCAGGCAAATAAGTTATGGCATTCAAAACAACTGTCTTACCGGTGATTCTGGCGGCAATCCTCGTGCTGGGGATGGCCCTGGCGCGCGCCGTCCAGCCGGTCGTGGTGGTATTCCTCTGGAACGTGCCGACCGACCCGTCGTGGACCACGACCTACGCCTTTCGGATATACGGCACCACCAATCTCACGGCCGCCTCCAACAACTGGCCGCTGGTCGCGGTGGTTACCAATCCAGTAGTGGTGAGCAACGGGACGCAGCTCGCGTTTCCCATGTCCCTCATCCCGGCGCAGTATTTCTTCGAAATGACGGCCAGCAACTGGTGGGGCGAGAGCCCTTTCTCACAACCAACACTTACACCAGCTCCGGTGTCGGTGTTGGACAATCTACAAATATCCCGTTAAGGACCGTTCGGCCCCACCTGCCATTCAAGAGGTGAGCGTCAGTGGGACACGGGCTGATTGGGGGGAATCGGGGGAGCGGCCGTGGCGGTGCCCAGCGCGTTGACCGTGTTGGCCAGCTCCTGGGCGGCAATGCGCGCGTCGGGATTGCTCACTTCGTTTTGAATCACCGAGAGCACGTTCTGCAGCACGCCCTCGTCGGCCTGGTGGGCCTGGATGTATTGCGTGAACGCGGTGTCGATCTTCCCGCCATTGGGCATGCCCTGAATGAAGGCCCGGATCGTCTCGATGTTTTGGGCCAGAACGGAGGCGGTGTTGTAATTCTGGGCGGACTGCTTGCTCGACCTCAGGTATCCCCAGACGCCGAGCAGCGCGGTTAGCCCCGTGGACACAATCCCGCCCATCCCGGGCAGGAAGGTGTTCACCACGGTCCCCACGGTGCCGATGCCAGTGTCCACGTTGGTTTTTACGGTGAAGATGTATTGCGGCACCTCGTTCGTGAAATAGGTCGTGGTGGTCACAAAGTTGGTGGTGCCAATGACATTGGTTGTGTAGATGACCTTCGACTCGCCGATGGTGATGGGCACAACATTCGTGACGAAGGTGGAGATGGGAATCACATTCGTGTGCACCACCGCCACTTCCAGGTAATTGGTCCGCACGTTGTAAATTGACCGCTCGACTGCGGTTGGCGCGCCACCATTGCTGAAGGCGGAACAGCCAATAATGCCGATGGCCGCGGCCAGCACACCCAAGAGAGTCAGTGAGTTCTTCATGCTTCAGTGTCCCTGATGCTCCAGGAGCTTGTCAATAGACCGCGTGAAATCGGCCAGGCTGTCCGTGTTGCGCGTCGTGGCGATAACGTTTTGCTGCAAGGCGGCGCTGTTTTCTTTGATAGCAGAGCGCGAAATCGCGCGCTCGTCAATGTGCTCACGGTGCAGTTCTATGAAGAATTCCATTATGGCTTTGCGCTCCTCCCGCATCATCCTGATGAAAATAATCACCACTATCACGACCGCCGCGGCGGCCGGAGCGCCCTTGGCAAGTTCAACGAGGAGTTTGTCCATAGCGTTTAGACAGAGCCGCCACCGTATCTCTGTCTTAACCGTTGGACGGCGTTGAATAACGTCTGGGTTTGGCCACTAGTCAGGCCGGGGTGGAGCGCGCCAAAAGATAAGCGCTTGGTGCTGAAATTGATTGGCGCTCCTCCGTTTGAGTCCCAAACCGCCATGAATATCGTTCTAAATTGGCCGCCGCTATTCGTCCGCGCGTTGGTGTTCGAGGCAATTTGCACGAAAGCTGTTGTTGAGTTGGCTTTGTAAAGACGGATGTCGTTAGCCGCGATCCGGCTGCCGGATAGAAAACCAGCCCAATTAGAATTGGCCGCGCTCACAAAGTCGTTACCTAAAAATCCGTAGCACTCGTAGTAAGAAGTCCCGCTTTGATTCTGCAAATTCCAGGCTTCATTTGTAAAAGCGTTAAAGTCGCCGAACTCGCTTTCTACGTTGTTATTGCCTGTCGCGAAGTAAAGCGTCATCCCGGCGCTGTTGTTGCCCATGCCGTTCAGGCCGGTGTTGATGGTGCCCAGGTCCAGGTATTTGGTGGCCCCATCCCCAATGATTCCGTTTAGAGTCACGTCCGCGTTGACGAAATTATTGTTGGTCCAAGGATCAAGACCCTGAAGTTTATACAACGGCGTGCTGGCGGTCGGAACGTCGCCGGGACAAACCGTGTTCAAAATGACCATCAAGCTATCCAGCGAGTTGTTCACCAGCGTAAGGTCGAATTCACTGGTTCCGAATGCGTCCTGTATCCTCGCCGATGGCAGGCCGCCGCCGTTTGCGACCACACGTTTGGCCCAGTCGCTAACCCGGCCGCTCATGTAGTTGACGGCGCAAAACGGACCCTGAATGGCGGTCTTGTCCCAGCGAAGCTTCACATAGAGGAAACTTCCAATCGCCTGGGCGGTGGCGTTCGCCGTGGCGCCAGGCGCGGCTACGGTGGTCAACAGGGCAAAAGTAATGTTGTCAGTGCTGGTCCAAACCTCTGTGGCGGTCACCCCGGCGGGTGGAACGTCCCAAGTCACGGCCACAGTCATGCCGTCGGCTTGGGTTTGCAGGTGAAGCTGGGTCGGAGGCGGAACGCAAATCCCGCAGGAACAGTTTATGACCGTGGCGGTAACCATGGTGCCCGCCGCGCCGAAGAGCTCAAGCACCGTATCCACCGAGGAGTAAATCGCCGTGCAAGTCCCTGCGCCGGTGCTGGTAAATGTCTGTCCGGAAACGACCAGCGTGGCGCTGGCGTCATTGGTTCCCCAGCAGATGTTGTAGCACATGCCGGCGAGGATATTGACGTTAAATTGGCTATTGCCAGCTCCGGGTGGATAGACTGAACCCGGCGGCACCAGATTGGGGTTGGTGTTGAACCCGCCGTTAAGACTGATCTGGCAGAGCAGGAAGGCGCGAATTGCCGATAAGCTGGGCCCGGTGCCGCAGCTGAAGAAACACCGGCTGGCATTGGCAATCGACTGAGCGGTTGACCCTGCCACGGACAGCGCTCCCTGCAGGACGGCCAGCTGAGCGTAAAGATACAACTCGACATACCACTCCGCTCCCCAAAGCTGCATGTAGGGCTGGGCTCCTTTTATGAGCGTCGGCGTGTCAATGGCGCTGTTGGTCGCCTGGGCCAGGAGGTAAGTGTGCAGCTCCTGCAGCACTGAGTCGTCAATGCACTCGATGCAGCGCGCCTGGTTGGACAACACATTCGGGTCGGTGGAGCCCATGGCGATTAACGACAGGAGATATACCTCGGCTGCCAGGCCGTTGGAGCCGTTGAAGAGCTGAAAACCGCCGGCGTTGAGGAGGAGCTGGTTGGGGGTAAGGCTGCCGTTGCCGGTCTGCGCGGCCAGCAGCGAGACGTTGATTAGCTTCCGGTAGTTAGACGGGATGCACGAAACGTAACACCGGACAGCATTGTTGAGGGCCTGTGGGTCGCAACTGGTAACCACACCTTAATACATCATATCATCCATGCCGCCGCCACCGCCTTTTGGGGCTTCCATCTTCTTCGGCCCTTCCTCCTTGTGCCCGCCTTCCTCTTCTTCCTCTTTGACATCAGTGGCGTAGGCCAGGACGACTTCGTCCTCGTGGACGCTCTTTACATCGAAGTAATACTGCTCGCCCGGCTTGGGCTCAATTCCGCCAAAGGCGGTTCGGGGAACAGTGAAAGGCGGATACTCGGTTCCCTCCTCCTTCTCTCCACCCTCGTCGTGACTTTCAGCCTCTTCGTGTTCCGGCGCGTCAGAATACATATCCGCGCCGCCGGGACCAGGATTTCCATAGGGCATAATTTTCCTTAGTTGAGCCCGGCCTGCTCCAGAATGTGGACGAGCTGGTTGGTGACGAACACAGGCGTGGCCTTGTCGAGGACCAGGTAAAGACGGCACTGCTTCTCGCCGTGACTTCCCGACACCCTCAACTGGAGCTGATTGGGGGCGCCCATGTTGTTTATTTCGGTTTGAATGAAAGCAATCACGCGGGTGATGAACGCCTGCTCGGTGGCAAACGATGGGTCACTCGCCGGCGTGCCGCTCTGGATCGCGCCTATTCCGGTGACCGCATTGGCCGGAGTGGCGATAGTTTCATAAACAAAAGCCATATTACGGGACCCACACCTGGTCACCCCGGGCGGTCAGGTGCGAGGGGTAAACCAGAAGATGAACTTCACTGACCGTTAAATCTCTGTGCCCAAAGGCATTCACGTGAACCACATTGGGATTGAAAGCGTTGATTTCGTTGATGATGGACAACTGCGCCCGCGCGAACTGGTCTATCTGACCGGGGTGGGCGGACGCCACCGTGGCGCTCAGGGCGGCGATGACATCCGCCGGTTTGCCAGTTTTGATAAACAACCACGGCATGTTTATTTGCCCTGGAGGGGCCGGCGGCCACCAAGCCAAACCACCGGCCCCATAGCCAAGGACAGTTGGGGCTAAATATCCGGCTGCGTCGGCGGCTGATTCGCGGCGGGCGGAACTGGTCCGTCCTGGGCGCCAGTGGGAACCGCGCACGGGAAGTTTCCGTAAAGGGCGTTGAACGCACCGGGCACCGGGCAAGGCGGCAGCGTGGAGCTGTAAAATTGCGCCGGGTATCCGGGCGACGGATTGCAAGGGGCAATGGTCGGGATGCAGAACTGCTCCCGGGCATGGAACCAGGCTTCCATGAACTCATAGTGGAGCGGGCGGATGTAGTAAACAAACCAGGCGATGAATTGCCCTTTGTTCTCCCACTTGTTGGCGATGACCACGCCGTTAGAGTCAGCTCCCAGGTCGTGCATCGCGAAGCGCCATTTGCCGCCGAAGTCGCGGTGGCCGTAGGGCATTTCCGGGTTGATGGGCCGGGCGTCGGGAACCAGCAGCTCCATCCCCTTTTTGTGGGAGATGTGGCTGATTTCAAACTGCGCCTTATCGAAGTCCGGGTTAGCGTCGTCGCCCAGACCGGCGGAACCACCAGCACCGGTGCTAATCTGGTTCCGGTAAGGGAGCACAATCTGGTATTGGAACCGGTTGGGAGCCGCCGAAACTCCCAGGTCCTGGACGAAGTTGAAGCGCAACCCCATCTCGTCCACCCGGACCATGTAGTTGCCGATTTGACCGGTAAACCCATACCGGAAGTAAGCGTTGGCGGCGTTCCATTCCGTGAACCGCCAGTTGCCGAGCGAGTTGGGCAGGTCACCGCCGCCTACGCCCAACTGGCCGCCCAACTTATCGAGGAACCAGCAGGTATCCATGCTGGTGACCAACTCGATATACGGGGCCGTCTCCTTAAACGGATTCTTCCCGGCATAACCGCGCCGCATGAGCGGGCTGAACCGGTTCTGCAGCATCTGGGGAACCAGGTGGAAGACGTTGTTGGGGTTGACGGAGCAGTAGAAAAATATCTCGTCGTCGTTGTTCACGCCACCGAGCAGGCCGGTAATGGGGTTGGTCCACTGGAAGCTGAACTGGTCGAGCGTGGCGTTGGCTACGTTCTTCTGCTTGGCCCAGAATAGGTGCCGCTTGCGCAGGAAGTTGGATGAAATCGCCGTGGTCGCCGGGCGCAGGATGTCGTTGATGATTTGCGACAGGTGCTCTTCGGCGTGGGTGATGTGCATCTCCTGGTCGTAGCAGAGCAGGGGGGTGCCCCAGGTCTGTTGCTCGGCAAAGTAGGTGAGCCGGTCCGCGCCCCAGGCGATCTGGTGCTCGGTCGGGTCGCACGGGGAGCCGGTGCAGCCAGGGCCGTTGGCGACGCGCTTCGTCCAGGTCTTGGTGGTATTGGGCCACACATGACGGAAGCGGTCCTGGGTGACTTCAATCGGGGTTCCCATCGGCGTGGTGCCGGTGGAGATGTTTAGAAGCCAGCCGTCGGTCGGCCGGATATCTTCCATGATTAGCTCGTCAAATCGGGGAGTCTGGTCAACAAGGAACTGCGCAAAATCGCAGGCTTGTATCGTGCCAGTTGGACACGGCATATATTCAAAACTGTTTCGGACATTACGGTTGCCCGAGCCATTACCAGCGCCATCGCGCAGGCGGAGTTATCGGGATACAGTTTTGAAGCCGGACGCTTTTGCCTTCACCCACTGTTGGGTATGCCGGACCACTGTAGGTCAGTGGCTAACCAAAGCTGCAAGCAGCTAAACGGACCTGTAACACTACTTCCTTGATTCAGTCAAGAACTATCTGGCCTTCTTTCTGAGCTCTCCCAATATGCGGTCGCGCGCACTACCCCCATTAGCCGAAGGTTCCGGTGCCGGAGCCCCGCCAGCTGGCGGAGTCGAGCCGCGATACTGCTTCAGCTCCTCCTTGAGCTCGTCGTTCTCCTTCATCGCCGCCTCATACCAAGCCCTAAGCCGGCCAAAACCGGCCGCCCGGTTGCGCACCACGGCATGACGCTCAATAATGGCATCGCGCTGCTCCTTGGTAAGGTTTGGGTTATTGGGAATTTCATTGAAGGCGCGGTCCACCATTTCGTAGCCCTTGGCCAGGCGCTGGTTGCCGTTCTGGTCCCCTTCGACAGGGGTCAGGTATTTGCCGTAATTGGCATCCTTCATGGCCCGGCCATTCACGGCGTCCCAGGTGGTTTTAATTTCCCTGGTCATGGTGTCGAAGGCGGTTTTGGCCAGCTCCTGCTGATCCTTCATCCGCTTGCCGCCATTTTCCCTGGCCTCTTTGAGCGCATCCTGCCGGATCTTAAAGGTTTTCTTGATTTCCGCCCGGTGGGCCATCATGTCGTCGGCGAAGTCGCCGTATAGATCATTTGCCAAAGCCCTGGCGTCCTGCAAAGGCAGCTGACAGAGGGCGACGATGTCCTGGGCGTTCACCTGACGGCGCGCGCCGGTATTCTGGTCCACTACCACCAACTCCGACATTTCCTCCAGCGCGTTATTGAACGCCTTTTCATAGGGGTCCTGGTATTTGGATTTGAACTCCGAGGACTGCTCGTAATTCACAAACCGGATTTCATCCTCCAGAACCTTGTTCCGGTCGGCGAGGCCCTTTATCTGGTCCAGGTAACCCTGTTTTTCCTGCGTCGCCAGGTTGGTGGTCCTGGCGGACACCAGCTGCCTTTCCAAATCCTCAGCTTTGGCTTTCCACTCGTCCTTCAACTTCCACGGGTTGACACCCTTCTTCTTCTCGGCTGGTTGTGCCGGTGGTGTTGCCGGAGTCCCCTCGGCGGGAGGTGACCCTGGCGGAGTTTGAGGGGCCTCGCCAGGGTCCGGATCGACGGCCCCAGCCCCGGGACGTGGAACCTCAGATGCTGAGGAAGGTGGAGTCGCCGCTGGAGTCACACCGGCTTTGCGAGCCAAATCGGCAGTGAGCCGGGCGCGGGCGCTTCCGGGCCTGGCTGGCTCCACGGGAGTCGTCGGCTGACCTAACTTAATAGCCGTAGTCGGAGCAGGCGGCGGCTTGGGCGGTGGAAGAGCCGGTGGCGGCGAACCCGGAGGTGGAGCTAAAACTTCCGGCATAATCAGGCCCGGTGGTCGAGATTGTTATTAACCGCCGCTGACGGCGCTGGCGGAGATTCGCTCAAATTCATGAGGACCGCCAGGAATTCCTCCACGCCAATCATCTTCCAGCCCATCGCCATCGCGTAATTATTATCCGGAGTAGCCATTGCCAGCTGCCGCCAGTATTGCGTCTTGGCGTAGTGGATGGCCCGATGAAACTCCCGCGACTCCAGCAGCGCACGGTGCTTGGAGATATTTTCGCCCGACTCACGGAACTGGGCTTTGGGAGAGGGGTTGAGGTTCGGGGGCGGCTTGAGCGCCGGTGCTTCTGGCATGATTAGTGGAATTTGACTTTCTTCATTTTGCCACGCCCGCGCTTCATGCGGGTGTGGAACGGGTCCCGCTGACGCAATGGTTTGGCCAGGTTCTTAATCAGCTTCATGAGCGGCTTCTGGAACCTGGGGTCAGCTTCCTGGATGCCCGGCTTGGGCGGCGGATACTGCGGGCAGCATGGGGCCTGCTCGTCCATCAATGGAAATACATTCTCTTCTTTTTCTTTTTCTTAGCCATACGCTTGCGTCGTCCCGGTTGGTTGTCAAAGCGCGGGCTTTGGTCGGCCATAAACTGGGGCTGGCCGGCCGCCGCCATCGGCGCTCCGCCACAACATCCCCGACTCATTCGATTGCTTCTGCTGGTTCGGGCAATTCCTGGTGAGTGAAGTCGATGCCCTGTTCCTGCGCGGTCTCAATTTCCTTCAGCAGGTTAGCCATGGCTTCGACATTACCGTCCAGGCCGTCGGGAAGTAAATCACAAAGTTTTTTGGCTCGGTCAAGCGTTTCCCGGGGTGTGTCACCAGCGGCGCACAGCCATCCCAGGTCGCCCGAGCGCGTATCCTCGGGTGGAAAGTGATACATCTCATCCACAAAGCAGCACGAGGAGAGCATCAGGTGTGGCTCCAGCTCCGGGGAAATCAACGCCTCGTCCCATTGTCCGGCGTCTTCCTTTGACTTCACCATGCATTCGATGGCGAACTTGTAGCCCGGCTCCGGCTCCACCAGCTCGCCGTTGGCCCCGGCCCAAACCATCTGGGGCCAGTTCTTCCACACCTTCATCTGCGTGGCCGTGCTGGGCATGCCGCCCCGGCAGGTGGCATCGATGAAATTGCCCTCACGAACCTCCATCGACCATTGGTTTCGATAGTGATGCTCTCCCAGTAGCGGGCCAAAGGCATCGAGGATATCCTGGATTTGCTCGGGCATGTCGTCCCGGGGTGTAACCGCGGCAAAGTAAGTGTTGTCCTTATATTCGAAGCCATTGAGCATTAACGACGGCCACTGGCCATCGACGTTGATGGTGTCGCCGCCTAGCTCCGTGCCGGTGTCAATTTTATCGAACACCAGGAAGCGCATTATGTTCTTGAAGGGACCGAGCTGGACGGCCAGCCAGTCCAGCCAGCCGGAATCCTCCTTCCACGAGCGCCAGTGGCGGGTCTCACAGTCTCCGCGCCATCGGGACACCTTAATGTATTTGTCCTTTGCGTCTCGCAGGTTATGCGAGAGCTCCTCCAGTCCCCTATAGACTTTGTGCGGGGGCACCTTCAGTCCGCACTTGGCCAGAGTGCGCATGAAGTGCTCCCGGTTCTGCTCGAAAATGTCTCCGGTGCGGGAGCCCCAAACCGCCTTGCCCTGCTCGGCTAGAAATAACTGAAGCCCGGAATGACCAACGTCCGGGAAACAAAACAGGTCGATTTCTTTGAAGTGGGGCCAGAAGTCCAGACAATGCTCCACGTTGCCAAAACCACTTCCGATGGAAGCCACTCTAACAGAGGCAAATCCTCGCTGCCAAGAAGCGGGACACCAGATGACCCTTGCGGCTTCTTCTGCAAGGCGGCGAGCAAATGGGAGAAATAAACCATTGTCAATTACGCAGGCGGTTACATTCCGGATATCCTTCACGGCAGCGACTCAATCTCATCAGCGTATTCGTTCCACTTTACACCCAGGCGCGCGGCAAGCAAACGTTCGATGCCGGTAGCAAAGCAGTGCTGGTCAACGTAGGGGGCCCTGGGGTCATCACCGGGCTCGCTCTCCACGTCGTCAGCCGGGCGGGCGGCTTCGTAAGCTTTGTCGAATTCGTCCACGGAGGCTTCGCTGACGCCATCGTGCTTGCAGAGCATCGCTTCCACCAGCTCATGCACGGCAATCAGCGCCTCTCGCCGCCAGTCAGAGAGGCTGGACACTTTAATGTGCATCACGCCGTCCTTTTCAAACCAGTCACCACAGGTTGGGTAGTGGTGGTCGGCGTGCGGTATGGTTTCAATTTCAATTTTCATTCTTCACCGGGTGTTCTGCCGGTGGATCGTGTGGCAAAACTGCGTCCGAAGTGTCCGAGATCGTTCCCTTTGGAATGCATTCGGACACTTCGGACACCTTTTCTGGACTCGACCCGGGCCAGCGAAGGACAATTTTCATTCTTCACCGGGTGTTCTGCCGGTGGATCGTGTGGCAAAACTGCGTCCGAAGTGTCCGAGATCGTTCCCTTTGGAATGCATTCGGACACTTCGGACACCTTTTCTGGACTCGACCCGG
>Ga0187846_10000122_pt1 | contig 46091 bp, 46 predicted proteins | sample TC_taG_FD_161473 | JGI IMG/M metagenome (GOLD analysis project Ga0187846, IMG submission 161473) | Biofilm microbial communities from the roof of an iron ore cave, State of Minas Gerais, Brazil - TC_06 Biofilm (v2) | ecosystem: Environmental > Terrestrial > Deep subsurface > Cave > Wall biofilm... | reverse complement strand
TGCGCGTCGCCGACGCCACGACCCAACTTTCGATCGCCGGATCGCCGACCCGGCAAGCATCGGCGGAGGGCGTGCACGTGCTGGAAGCCGCGCGACGCATGCTGCGCGCGTTACAACCAAGCGAGCAGGAGCTCGAGCGAGCTCCGCTGCTCGGAGCCTACGGGGCCACCGCGTTCGAGTTCGCCGGTCTTTTTGAACGGCTGCCGCAGCTGCCGCGCGGCGACGACCCGATGCCCGATCTGCACCTCGTCGTTCCGGACACCCTCATCGTCTTCGATCACTTCACGCACGAATTGACGATGAGTTCGTTTGAAGGTACGCGGCAGCTCGACCACGTGCGGGGAATGCTCGAGTCAGCCGGCGTGCCGGCGTTCGCGGACGGCCGCGAGCCATGCGTCGCACAACCAGCGACCGCTCCGCTGCCGTACACCGCCGCGGTGATGCAAGCAATAGAGGCGATCTACGCCGGTGAGGCGTTTCAGATTGTCCTTGCGCAGCATTGGACGGCGGCCTTGAGCGCCGAGCCGTTTGACGTCTACCGTGCGTTGCGGGCGATCAATCCATCGCCGTACATGTACTTCCTCGATCTCGGGTGGGGTCAACTGTTCGGTTCGTCGCCTGAACTGCTCGCGACCGCGATGCAGGGCCGCGCGCGTGTGCGCCCACTTGCCGGCACTCGTGCACGCGGCGCAACGCCGACCGACGACACGCAGCTCGCCGCGCAACTCAGACGCGATCCCAAGGATCGAGCCGAACACATGATGCTCGTCGACCTCGGCCGCAACGACCTCGCGCGCGTCTGCGCGCCGGGCACCGTCCGCGTGAACGAGCTGCTTTCGATCGAGCGTTACAGCCACGTCATGCATCTGGTGTCGGACGTGGTCGGAGAGCTGCGGGCGGATTGCGACGCTTTCGATCTCTTCGCAGCCGCCTTTCCGGCGGGCACCGTGAGCGGCGCGCCCAAAATACGCGCGATGGAGCTGATCGCACAGCTCGAGGAGAGGCGGCGCGGTTTCTACGCCGGCAGCGTCTGCCGTTTCGGGTTCGACGGTTCGCTCGACGCGTGCATCACGCTGCGCAGTGCGCACGCCTACGGCGACGTGCTGCATCTGAGCGCCGGCGCGGGCATCGTCGCAGCCTCACAACCACAGAGCGAGGATGCCGAATGCCGCGCAAAGGCGCAAGTGCTGATTGCAGCGATCGAGCGCGCCGCCGGTGGCCGGCCGCACGCCGGTGCCGCGCGCGCGAGAGAGGAGACTGTATGCGCCGCGGCGTTGTGATCGTCGACAACTACGATTCGTTCACATACAATCTCGCGGATGCATTCGGCCGCCTTGGCGAAACGGTGCGGGTCGTTCGCTCCGATGCCGTCGACGTGCAAGCGTTGTGCGAGCATCCGCCCCTCGCGCTCGTCGTGTCGCCGGGGCCGGGCACGCCGGAGCGGGCCGGAAAATCGATCGAAGCCATCCGCGCGCTCATGGGCAAGAGCGCGATCCTGGGCGTCTGTCTTGGGCATCAGGCGCTCGGAGTGGCGCTTGGCGGGCGCGTAGCACGGGCGCCGGAGGTCGTGCATGGGCGCGCGAGCGTCGTACACCACGTGGATCATCCGCTCTTCGCCGGCATCCCGGCGAAGTTCGCCGGCGGTCGCTATCACTCGCTCGCGCTCACGTCGCCGCTTCCGGACACCATCGTGCCGCTCGCGCACACCGCCGATGGCGTCGTGATGGCGGTCGCCGCTCGAAACGCACCGGCGTTCGGCGTGCAATTCCACCCAGAATCGATTCTTACCAAGACCGGACCTCGTCTTCTTCGCAATTTCCTTTCTTTGGCAGGAGCAATCGCATGATCACCACAGCCGTCGAACGACCGGTTTCGCTGCCCGACTTTATCAAACGGGCGAGCGAAGGCCAGAACTTGAGCGCAGACGAGGCCTACGCGGCGATCGACGCGATCATGAGCGGCAACGCCACAGCCTCGCAGATCGCCGCGCTGCTCGTCGCGCTCGCGCTCAAGGGCGAATCAATCGAGGAGATCGCGGGGGCGGCCGCTGCGATGCGCGCGCACGCGCGGGCCGTCGACAAACCCTCAGGGCTCGTAATGGACGTGTGCGGCACCGGTGGTGATGGCGCCGGGACGTTCAACATCTCGACCGCGACCGCGTTTGTCGTAGCCGGTGCGGGCATCCGCGTGCTCAAGCACGGCAATCGCGCCATGAGCAGCAAGTGCGGTAGCGCTGACGTGCTCGAGGCGTTGGGCGTCAAGATCGACCAAAGTCCGGAGCGCACCTCGCAAATCCTCGAGGAGGAACGCATCGCGTTTGCGTTCGCGCAAGTCCACCACCCGGCCATGAAGCACGTCGCGCCGGTGCGCCGCGAGATCGGCATCAGAACGCTGTTCAACGTGCTCGGTCCGCTCACGAATCCGGCCGGAGCGCAGCGTCAAGTCGTCGGCGTCGCGCGGCGCGGTTCCCAGGCGACGATCGCAGCGGTGTTCGGCCGCCTGGGCAGCGAGCGCGTCGCAGTCGTGCATGGATCGGACGGCCTCGATGAGATGACGCTCTCGGGGCCGACGCACGTGGCGGAATTGAACGATGGTGTCGTGCGCGAGTACGACCTCGCGCCGGAAGACGCCGGTCTCGAGCGGCGCGACACGGCGAGTCTGCGCGGCGGCGACGCTGCGACCAACGCGTCGCAGATCAGATCGGTGCTGAGCGGCGCCCCCGGCGCGCTTCGCGACGTCGTCGTGTTGAACGCGGCGATGGCATTACACGTCGCCGAGATTGCCCCGACACTGCACGGCGCCCGCGTGATCGCTGAATTGTCGATCGATTCGGGCGCGGCACGCGATCGCTTGGAAGCGCTCGCGCGAGCGAGCAACGCATGAGCTTCTTGCACGAAGTGGTCGCCAGCCGCGAGCGCGAGGTTGCGGAGGCCAAGCGGCATCTGCCACTTGATGCAACCCGGCGCTCTCTCACCGACCGGCGCGATTTCGCGGCGGCGCTGCGCCGCGGCTCGCCTGCGATCGTAGCGGAGATCAAGCGGGCGTCGCCGTCCGCGGGCCCCATCGCGGACGCGAGTGCGGCCGAGCTCGCCCGCGCCTATGAGAACGCCGGTGCCGCGGCCATTTCCGTCGTGACCGAACCGCATTGGTTTGGCGGCAGCCTTGACGACGTTCGCACAGCACGCGCGGCGTGTTCGCTGCCGATGCTGCGCAAAGACTTCATCATCGACGAGTATCAGGTCGAGGAATCCGTTTGCGCGGGCGCCGATGCTGTGCTCTTGATCGTCGCCGCGCTCGACCAGCCCAATTTGAAAAAGCTGCACGCCCTCGCGGAATCGTGCGGTTTGTGCGCGCTGGTCGAGGTGCACGACGAGGCAGAAGCCGCGCGGGCGCTTGATGCCGGCGCCACGGTGGTCGGCGTCAACAATCGCGACCTGAACAGCCTCGCGGTCGACATGACGACGGCACCCCGCGTGCGCCGGGCGCTGCCGGCGGGAATCATCACCGTTGCCGAGAGCGGTTATCAGAGCTGCGATCAACTGCGCGCGTGTTATGAAGCGGGGTTCGACGCCGTCCTGGTCGGCGAGGCGCTCCTGCGCGCCGAGAGTCCGCAAGCGCTGCTGCGCTCGTTGCGCGGAGTGCCGGCATGATCAGGCTCAAGTTCTGCGGCATGCGCACATCAGAGGAAGTTGCGATGTGCGCGCGCGCCGGCGCCGATGCGCTCGGGTTCATCTTCGCACCAGGGCCGCGCCGGTTGGAACTCGATGACGCCGCGCGCCTGACCGCCGAGACCCCGGCGCACGTGAAACGCGTCGGCGTGTTCGCCAACGCGCCGCGCGATCTCGTCGAGGCCGCCCTCGAACGCTGCGCGCTTGACATCTTGCAATTCGCCGGCGACGAGACGCCGGAGTTCTGCGGCGCCTTTGGAGTGCCAACCATGCTCACCGCACGCGAGCACGCGCCGCCTGCGGACGTCGTACAACGCGCGCGTGCCGTCGCGATCATCGCCGACGCGCGCAGCAACGGCGCGTACGGCGGCACCGGCGTGCGCGTCGAGCCGGCGATCGCGCAGCGGATCCGCGCCGGTGCAACCGCGCATTTCATCTTAGCCGGAGGCCTGACGCCGAGCAACGTCGCCGAAGCGATCAGGATCTTCCGGCCTGACGGCGTGGACGTCCGCAGCGGCGTCGAGCGCGACGGATACAAAGATCAAGCACTGGTCGCCGCGTTTGCAGATGCTGCAACGCGCGCGCTGGGCGCAATCCAGATCGAGGAGAAGCCATGAGTACGATGCTACGGGGGCCGGACGCACGCGGATACTTCGGAGAGTTCGGCGGGCGGTTCGTGCCTGAGGTCCTGCTCGAACCGCTCCGCGAGTTGGAAGCGGCGCTGCAGGACGCACTCGCGGATCCGGCCTTTTGGGTGGAGTATCGCCGTTTGCTGCGCGACTACGTTGGGCGCCCCTCGCCGATCTTCGCCTGCGAGAACCTGACCGCGCAATTAGGCGGCGCGCGCATCGTGCTCAAGCGTGAGGACTGCAACCACACGGGCGCGCACAAGATCAACAACACGGTCGGGCAGGGATTGCTCGCTAAGCGCATGGGCAAGCGCAGACTCATCGCTGAAACCGGCGCCGGCCAGCACGGCGTCGCCACCGCGACGATCGGCGCGCTGCTGCGCCTGCCCGTCGAGGTCTACATGGGAGCCGACGACGTGCAGCGGCAGGCGCTCAACGTCTACACGATGCGGCTTCTAGGTGCGACCGTGCACACCGTGACGAGCGGTTCGCGCACGCTCAAAGACGCGACCAACGAAGCCTTTCGCGATTGGGCTGCGTCAGCGGGGACGACCTTCTATGTGATCGGCTCGGTCGTCGGTGCGCACCCGTATCCATACATGGTCCGCGAGTTCGCGCGCGTGATCGGCGATGAGGCGCGCGAGCAGATGCTGGCGCAATACGGCGCGTTGCCTGACCACATAGTGGCTTGCGTCGGGGGCGGCAGCAACGCGATCGGGATCTTCAGCGCGTTTCTCGGCGATGCCGGCGTCAAGCTGTGGGGGGTGGAAGCGAGCGGTCAAGGGCTGCGGTTCGGCCTGCATGCGGCCACACTCGCAGCTGGGAGCAACGGCGTTCTGCACGGCGCGCGCACGAAAGTGCTGCAAGATGCGACAGGGCAAACAGCCCCCACGCATTCGATCGCCGCGGGGCTCGACTATCCGGGCGTTGGACCCGAGCACGCACATTTGCAAGCGACCGGGAGGGCTACGTACGTCTCGTCGAGCGACGAAGAAGCGCGTGACGCCTTCGGCATGCTGGCACGCACCGAGGGCATCGTGCCTGCGATGGAGAGCGCGCACGCGGTCGCGTACGCATGCCGTTTGGTGCGCGAACGTCCATCGCAGGAGATCGTGCTTGTGAATCTCTCAGGCCGCGGCGATAAGGACGTCGTGCGCTTCGCCAGCGGCGCCGCAGTGCACCGGTGAGCCTTCAGGGCGCCGGATCCCGCGCCGCGACGCGCGAGCGCACAGCAAGCCGCGTCGCGCGCGTCTTCGAACGCTGCCGGTCGGAGAAGCGAGCGGCGTTTGTCGCATTTCTGACCGCCGGCTACCCGACGCTTGAATCGACCCCAGCGTTGATCCGCGCGGTCTGCGAAAGCGGAGCAGACATCATAGAGATCGGTTTTCCGTACTCTGACCCGATCGCCGACGGGCCGGTGATCCAAGCGTCCTCGCATCGCGCGCTGGAGAACGGCGCGACGTTCGATTGGATCCTTGAAACGCTGACGAACGTGAGAGTCGAGGCGCCGCTGCTGGCGTTTTCATATTGCAATCTGCTGTTCGTGCGCGGTTTCGAGCGCGCCGCCGCTGAGCTCGCCGCCGCAGGTTTCGCGGGAGCGATCGTGCCGGACTTGCCGCCGGAAGAAGGGCGAGCGTTCGCGGGCGCGTTGGCAAGAAATGGCCCGGGCATGAATTATTTGGTAGCGCCGACGACGCCGCCGGAGCGTGCAGCGTTCATCGCGCAACAGTGCGACGACTTCGTGTACGTCGCGGGGCGCATGGGCGTGACCGGAGCGCACGCGGCGGCGGACGATCTTCTGACGACGCGCCTCTCCCACTTGCGCGCGGCCACGCAGACACCCCTTGCGGTTGGCTTCGGAGTGTCAAAGCTGGAGCACGTGGCGGCCATCGCGGCAGTCGCTGATGGCGTGGTCGTCGGCAGTGCCTTGGTCGAGGCGTGCAACGCGCCCGATCCAGTAGCGTCGCTGAAAAATCTTTGCGAGTCGCTGCGACCACATTTCATTAAGCGCTGAGACCCTGAGAATCCAAGCTCGCTAGCGCTCGCTCGGAACACTACACTCGCTGAACAACAATACATCTAAGGTGGCGGGGTTCGCGTTTCCGATGAGAGAACAGCTCGGCCTCACGGCACCGGTGCGCTGCATAGAGGAGAATTTCGAATGCATACCCTGCGCGCTTTTACTATTTCGCTGCTGACCGCATTTGCGTTGTGCCTCACGTCGCGCGAGGCCCCAGGAGCAGCAGCACCCATGCCTCCCGCATCGGCGCTCATCAAGGTGAACCATTGCAGCGCGGCGCTCAACGTAAGTCAGACGACCGGTTGGGCCGGATACACGCCGGGCTGGTATGGGGGCTATTATCGGGATCCGTGGGGTTATCGGTACTATCAGCCGATGTACGGACCAACCACGACGACGACGTTTCCCGAGCTCGCCATCGACTTCGTGAACATCTCGCCGAAGGTCATGAAGGAGATCCAGTTCGGCCTCATCGCCAATGGAATCCTCAAAGCTGAGGCGCGAGACGTCGGCACGTTCTCACCCCACGTCGAGATCAAGCACAAGTTCCGAATACCTGAAAGCACGTTCCCGATCAGCACCGGCCTACCGCAATGCGTGCCCCTGGAAATCGAATTCGAGGACGGCACGAAGTGGATGAATCCTCATCTCCCGCCGAAGAACCAGCAGATCTACCTCAATCCGGGCCATTAGCGCTACCGAGGAACTACCAAGTCTCTCACCGCGAAGGTTGGGCGGCCAGGTGTCGTGAGCGGACCTGGCCGCCTATGTATTTTTGCGGATGTGCGCCCAGCGCCGCACGCGCTACTATCCCGCCATGAAGACGCCACCTCGGTTCGTGACTTGCGTCGTCGCCGCGGCATGCCGTGCCGACGGCAGCGAGCGGGCCATCGGACATAACCCAGGGTCCCGACGGTAATGTTTGGTTTACTGAGTTCGTCGGGAAAATCGGAAAGCTTGTTCCGTAGACCCTTAGCCGCCGGATTTCCTCACGCCGGCTGTCGTTGCGGCAGCGCAAATCGCGCGCAGCCGCGCGACGTAAGTGGTGGTTCCGGCGTCGTCCATGCGGCTCAAGTCGCACACGAGCGGGTGGGCCGCCGCGAACGCAACGGGCGCCGGCTCATCACCAGGCGGGTTCGGCGCGAGGTTTCGCAGCGGTATGTCGCACGTGCCGATGAAGCGCACTGCGACTTCTTTCCATTTGCGACCCGGATCGGTCGCGACGATGACCGATGCGCGCGGCGCGATCCATTCGAGCGCGGTCGTTCCCTCGATCACCGCGCCCCGCGCGCCGCGCTGCTCGAGGAATGCGAGCGCAGCCGAAACGGCATCGGGAGCGGCCTCGCGCAGCGAGATCACCCAAGCGACGGCGACCGCGCCGGCATCCGAGAGCCGGCAGGTGTCCGTGCCGCGCTTGTGAATCGCGCCCTCGCTCGTGACAAGTCTGCTCGGCACGCGAGCGGACACGGTTTCGCACACGCCGCACGAGGCGCCGCGGCCACAGACGCCGACCGCCTGCGCCAGCTGTAAAGCAGACGAGCCGTGATCGTGTTCTGGGTCGCGCTCGCCGTCAGCGACGGTGAGCTTGATAGCCCCGTATCCGAGCCCACGCAAGGCGCGAAGCGCGACCTCCGCTGCGAGCGTCTTTCCGACGCCCGAGTGAGGCCCGCCGACGATGACGACGTCCACGAACCTTTAACCGGTGGACGGCGCCGCCGCGAGCACTTCGGAGGTCTCTGAGCCGGCGAAACGCTCGAAACTCTTGGCGAACAGCGCTGCGAGTTCTCGCGCCTTCGCATCGTAGGCGCGCGGATCGGCCCACGTCGAGCGAGCATTGAGCACCTCGCTCGGAACCCCGGGAACGTTCTTCGGCACTGCGACCTTGAAAATAGGGTCCGGTACATATTCGGCGGATGCAAGCTGACCAGAGAGCGCGGCGTTGATCATCGCGCGCGTATAGGGCAACTTCATGCGCTTGCCGGCGCCATAGGGCCCACCGCTCCAGCCGGTGTTGACCAGCCAGCAATCGACCTTGTGCTTAGCGACGCGCTCGCCGAGCAGCTTAGCGTACGTCATCGCTGGATGCACCATGAACGGCGCTCCAAAGCAGTGCGAGAAGGTCGCCTGCGGCTCGACGACGCCTTTCTCGGTACCGGCGACTTTGGCGGTATATCCCGACAAGAAATGATACATCGCCTGCGGCACGGTCATGCGCGCGATTGGCGGCAGCACGCCGAACGCGTCGCACGTGAGCATGACGATGTGCTTAGGATGGCCGCCCAGCCCCGAGGGGACGGTGTTCGGCACCGAGGTCAACGGGTACGCGGCGCGCGTGTTCTCAGTCAGCGAATCGTCGGCGAAGTCGAGTTTGCGCGTGTGCTCGTCGATCACGACGTTTTCAAGCACTGTGCCGAAAACGCGCGTGGTGGGGAAGATCTGCGGCTCGAGTTCCTCCGAGAGATTGATGACTTTGGCGTAGCAGCCGCCCTCGAAATTGAAGACGCCGCGGTCGGACCAGCCGTGCTCGTCGTCGCCGATGAGCGCCCGCTCTGGATCTGCGGATAGCGTCGTCTTGCCGGTCCCCGAGAGGCCGAAAAAAATCGCGACATCGCCGGCTGCTCCGACGTTGGCCGAGCAGTGCATCGGCATCACATTGCGCAGCGGCAACAAGTAATTCATTATCGTGAACACGGATTTCTTGATCTCGCCCGCATACGTCGTGCCGCCGATGACCACAAGCCGTCGTCCGAAGTCGATGATGATGAACGTTTCGCTGCGCGTGCCATCGCGCTCGGGCTGCGCGGTGAAATCGGCGAGATCGACGACGGCGAACTCTGGGGCAAAGCACGCAAAATCCGCGAGCGCCGGCTTGATGAAAAGATGGCGGGCGAACAGCGCATGCCAGGCGTGCGTCGTCACGACGCGCACAGGCAGCCGATATTCAGGATCCGCTCCCGCGAACGTATCGGTGACGAAGACGTGCTGCGAGCGCATGTATTGATCGGCATGGCGCAGGAGCGCGTCAAACGGCGCTCGCTCGATCGGCTTGTTCGCCTTGCCCCAGTCGATGGAGCGTTCGCTCCCGGGTTCGCGGACGAAGAACTTATCCTGCGGCGAGCGGCCGGTGTGTTTGCCGGTCTTGACGACGATCGGGCCCGCCTCGGCCGCAAGCCCCTCGCCCCGGCGAATCGCCTCCTCATACAGCGCGGCGGGCGCGAGGTTGAAATCCGCGCCGGCCGCCGGCCCGAAGCCGAAATCTTCGAGCCCGAGGGATGCACCGGTCAGCAACGCCATCCGCAGAATCTTTCGTAGGGAACGAGCGAGTCGACGAAGCCGTGGAATGATGCGCGGGACCGACCAGCCGGTCCCGCATCTTGACCAAGCGACTTCGCAAAAGGCTTAACGGGGCTCGCGAACGGCTCCTGCGCTGCGTGCTTGTCGGCAAATCCACAGCTTTTGAGGCCGGTTCACAACCGGCTCACAATACATCCACAAGGGCGCGCTCCGCCGGTGCTGAAATAGACTGACCGAACATGTGTTTGCCCGGCCTTCCGTGAGCGGGAACTTCGTCCATCTGCACGTCCACAGCGAGTATTCGCTCCTGGACGGCGCATGCCGAATCTCCGACATGGTCAATGCGGCCGCCGATCGCGGCATGCCCGCGATGGCGCTGACCGACCATGGCGTGCTCTACGGTGCGATGGAGTTCTACCATGTCGCCAAGGCGCGCGGCATCAAGCCTATCATCGGCTGCGAGATGTACGTCGCGCCGCGCGGCCGTCACCACCGCAACGGGCGCGACGAGTACCACCTGACCGTTCTTGCGATCAACGCAGCCGGCTACCGGAACCTGCTCAAGTTAGTGTCGGCCGGTTTTCTGGAAGGCTACTACTACAAGCCTCGCGTGGACCTGGAGCTGCTTGCGGCGCATGCCGAAGGCTTGGTCGTGCTGTCCGGCTGTCTCGGCGGCGCTGTGGCGCAAGCGCTGCTGCACGACGACCCGTCCAGCGCGCGCAGCCTCATCGCCGACTACCGCGCGATCTTCGGCGAGCGATACTTTCTCGAGCTGCACCACCACCATATGGCGTCCGAAGAAAAAGTGCGCGCGCAACTGATCGCTTTGTCGCGCGAACTTGGCGTGCGCGCCGTCGCCACCAACGACTCGCACTATTTCTCAAAGGAAGACGCCCCGGCGCACGACGTGCTGCTCTGCATCGGCACCGGCCGTATGGTTTCGGATACCGACCGCCTGCGCTTCGAGACCGATCACTTCTATTTCAAGTCGGCAGAAGAGATGCGCGCGTTGTTCAGCGACGTGCCCGACGCGTGCGACGCGACGCTCGACATCGCTGAGATGGTCGACTTTGAGCTCGAGGCAAAATCGTTCGCGCTCCCCGCCTTTCCGATGGCGCCCGGCCAGACGGACCAAGACGCCTACCTGCGCTCGCTGTGCCTTGCGGGTCTACGCGAACGCTATGGCGAGCCCACGCGCGAGCAACTCGAGCGGCTGGAGTATGAACTCGATATCATCAAGCGAATGGGCTACGCGTCGTACTTCTTGATCGTCTGGGACTTCATCCGGTACGCACGCGAGCGTGGCATTCCGGTTGGGCCGGGCCGCGGCTCGGCTGCCGGGAGCATCGTGGCGTACAGTCTGCGCATCTCTGACGTCGACCCGCTGCATTTCAACCTGTTCTTCGAACGCTTCCTCAACCCGGAGCGCATCTCGATGCCGGATATCGATACCGATTTCTGCTTCGAGCGGCGCGACGAAGTCATCGATTACGTAAAGCAGAAATACGGCGCGGATCGCGTCGCGCAGATCGTCACGTTCGGCACCATGGCAGCGCGTGCAGCGGTGCGCGACGTCGGGCGAGTCATGGGTCATCCGCTGCTCGACGTCGATCGCATCGCCAAGCTGATCCCCAACGTGCCAACCAACCCGGTGACCATCCGGCAGGCGATTGACAGCGTGCCGGAATTGAGCTCGATCTACCAGCGCGATGCGCGTGCCCGCGAACTGCTCGATACGGCTATGCGCGTCGAAGGCCTGGCGCGCCACGCCTCCACCCACGCCGCGGGGGTTGTGATCGCTCCCGGCCCGGTCACCGACCAAGCGCCGCTTGTGCGGTTGGGCGACGACGACGTCAATACGCAATACTCAATGGATTGGGTCGAGAAAGTCGGCCTCTTAAAGATGGACTTCCTCGGTTTGCGTACCCTCACGGCGATCGAGCGCGCAGCTGGGGAGATACGGCGCACGCGCGAGCCCGACTTCGCGATCGAGAACATCCCGCTCGACGACCCGAAGACCTATACGCTGCTGTCATCGGGGAACACGACCGGGATGTTCCAACTCGAGAGCGCGGGTATGCGGCGCTACATCGCCGAGCTGAAGCCGACGTGCATCGAAGACGTGATCGCGATGGTGGCGCTGTACCGCCCAGGCCCGATGGATTGGATCAATGATTTCATCGCCGGCAAGCACGGCCGACGCAAGATCACATACTTGCATCCAAAGCTCGAGCCGATTCTGGCCGAAACGTACGGGATTGCCTGCTATCAAGAGCAGTGCATGCAGATGTGCCGAGATCTTGCCGGCTATACTGCAAGCCAAGCCGACGAGATGCGCAAAGTCATCGGCAAGAAAATCAAGGAACGAATCCCGGCCGAGCGCGCCAAGTTCGTCGCCGGCTGCGGGCGCAACGGCATTGACGAAGCGCTCGCGACGCGCATCTGGCAGTTCATCGAACCGTTCGCCGGCTACGGCTTCAACAAGGCGCACTCGGTGTGCTATGGGTTGCTCGCGTACCGCACGGCGTGGCTCAAAGCGAACTATCCGCTCGAATTCATGGCTGCGCTGCTAACGTCCGTCAAGAACAATGCAGACAAAGTCGCGGAGTATTTGGCGGAGTGCACGGTCATCAAAGTCCCGATTCAGCCACCGGACGTCAACGTCTCGGGCACCGATTTCACGGTGGCCGAGAACGCCATCCGGTTCGGACTGGGCGGCGTGCGCAACGTCGGCGAGGGCGCGATCGCGGAACTCATCGCACAGCGATCGGAAGCCCCGTTTGTGTCGCTCGCCGATCTGTGCGCGCGCGTCGACGGCCGCCAAGTGAACCGGCGCGTGCTCGAATCGCTTATCAAAGCGGGCGCGATGGATGCCTTCGGATCACGCGCAGCGCTGCTGGCGGGGCTCGACGTCGCCATCGATTACGGCCAGCAGATCGCTCGCGAGCGCGACCTCGGCCAAACGTCGCTATTCGGCGGAGATGGCGGGTCGCACTTGCCGCCGCCCGGCCTGCCGAGCGTGCCCGAACTGCCGGCTGCGCAGCGCCTCGCCTTTGAGAAGGAAGCGATCGGCGTCTACATCTCAGGACATCCGCTCGCCGACAAAGCGGAGGAGCTCGCGCGCCGCACGACCGGCCCGATCGCGGGGCTGCAAGAGACGTTCGAGGACCAGCTCGTCACCGTCGGGGGCGTGGTCACAAGCGCGCGCCGCGTGATCACCAGGGCGGGCGATCAGATGCTGATCGCAACGCTCGAGGATCAAACGGCGTCAATCGAAACCGTGGTCTTCCCGAAATGGTACGTCGAGCTTGCACCGGTGATGCAAACCGACGCGGTCGTCGTGGTCAAAGGTCGAGTCAAGGAGCGGCGCGTGCCGGGCAAACCGGCCGCGAACGCGACGCCTGAGGAGCACGGCGATCTGGCGGACGAGAAGGCCGACCTGAGCCTGCAAGCGATCGAAGCCTGGCCACTGGCGAAGGCGCCGGTCATCTCAGCCGGCGTGCCGTTGTTCGTACGCATGCAGAAGAACGGGCTGCCGCAGAACGGCCTGCCGCAGAACGGGCAGACGCCCCAGGCGCGTTCAGAGGACGCGCTACCACAAAAAATAGCGCTGCACGTGCGCATGCTCGGCGATGCTGACGATGAGGGACGGCTGCTCCGACTGCGCGAGATGGTCATAACCTCGACCACAGGTGCTGACCGCATCGTGCTGCACACCATGCATGGTGCGGAGTGCCGGGCGTTGGCGCGCTCGCTGACGATCACCGGAGAACTGCGCAGCGAGCTCGCCGAATTGTTCGGCCGCGACAACGTATGGGATGATGTCGCATGAAGCCGCCTGCGTTGATCGCCATCGATCTCGACGGCACGCTCATCGGACCGGCGCTGGTCATCGACGAGCGCAACCGCGTGGCCATCGAGCGAGCGGTCTCGCTCGGTTCGACGATTTGTCTGGCGAGCGGGCGCATGTTTCTCGCGGTTCGGCCGTTCGCCACGGCGCTGCGATTACCGGGGCCGATGATCGTGCTCAACGGCGCTGCGGTGCACGACGCGGCGAGCGGCGCGCGGCTATGCGCCATGCCCATGCAGCCGTCCGTGGCGTTGCAAGCGTATGACCTGCTCAAAGCCGCCGGCTTCCACTTGCAGCTATATTTTGGCGACGCGCTCTATCTCGACGAACTCGACGACTTCGCGCGCGCATACCTGGCGCTCTCGCGCGTCGAGCCGGTGGTGGTGGACGATCTACGTCCATTGCTTGACGGCTCGCCGCCAGGCGACGTCGGGCCGCTGAAGCTGCTCGCGGTGAACACACCCGCTCGCGTCGCCGAATACATCCCAAAGGTCGCGAGTTGCCTCGGCGATGCAGCCCTTGTCTTCAAGAGCCAGGCGAATTTCTTGGAAGTCACAGATCCGGGGGCGAACAAGGGCGCCGCGCTTGAATGGATCGCGCGCTCGCGCGGTCTGAGCATCGGCGATGTGGCGGCGATCGGCGACTCAGACAACGATGTGCCCATGCTGCAAGCGGCCGGCCACTCGTTCGCGGTCGCCAACGCGACGCCGGCGGCACGGGCTGCAGCACAGCGGGTGGTCGCTTCACAAGAGAAGTACGGCGTGGCAGAAGCGCTCGATTTGCTCACCAATGGCCAAGCGGTCGCGTAGGCGGGCGCGTGCGAGGGAGGGGCCGAGCCGATTTGATGAGCGCTCGAAAGTGGTTGCGTTGCGGCCGCCTCCGAAACGGCCCGCGCGTCGCCGCCCGCCCATCCGCGCTGTCGCCTTTCGAGGAATGGCAGTCATGCTCGCCTTCCTATTCGTCGCTGGCGGCATCGCGTTCGGCGTGGTCAAATTCGCCCGCGACCCGCGCTTCGCGCTGGCACACGTCACGGTTTCGGGCGCCGCACGCTCCGGCGCGGAACAGGTGTTGGCCGCGGCGGCGCTCGCTCGCGGCGCCAACGTGTGGTTTGTGGATGCCGACGCAGCAGAACAGCGGGTCGCCGCGCTGCCGTGGATCGCGAGCGCGCGGGTCGTGCGCAGGTGGCCGAATCTGGTGTCGATCGTGGTGAGCGAGCGCGTGCCGATGGCGAGGCTCATGTCGCAAGGGCCGGAGCTGGCGCTCGTCGATAGCGAGGCGCGCGTCTTGCAAGTCGGCGCGCTTCTGCGCGAGGACGAGCGGCTGCCGCTCCTGTGGCTTGAACCTGCGCTGCCGGCGGTCCGCGCTGGCGAACGGCTCGAATCAGCTCAACTGGACGGTGCGCTCGAGGCAGAGCAGCGATTGGCCGCGCTCGGCGTCCGCATCTCGGAAATTTCAAGCGAGCCGGCAAGCGGCATCAGCGTGACGACGGCGTCGCGTCTGCGCGTGATCCTTGGCGATAACGACGAGCTCGAGCGCAAAGTGACGATCTTCTTGGCGATCGCGCAACACATCGCAAGACCGGACCAGGTTTCGTATGTCGACGTTCGCAGCACGAGCGCGCCGACGGTGCTATACCGCCAGTGAAAAATCTATTTGTAAAAAGAGGGAACGAAAATTCCACTTGGAATGCGTCTCCGAGCAGATGCGCGGCGACCTTTGGGTCGCCGAACGTGTTCCATGGCCGCATTATCCACAGGGCTGTGGAGCGCAATCCACATTCTGTGGAGAGTTGCGTGAGGTCGGGCGTTGGCGCGTAACGACATCATCGCCGGTCTGGACATCGGGACCACCAAAACAGCGGCGGTGATCGCAAGCCAGAACCGCGATAACGCGATGGATATCATCGGTTTCGGCGTGGCTCCGTCTTTGGGTCTGCGCAAGGGAGTCGTCACCGATCTCGAGGAGACGGTGAAGTCCATCGAGGCGGCGATCGAGTCCGCCGAACGTATGGCCGGGACGAACATCCAGTCGGCGTACGTCGGCGTGACCGGCGAACACGTCAAGTCTCAGAACTCGCACGGCATCGTCGCCGTCGGCAGCGACGAACGCGAGGTCACGCCACTCGACGTCCGGCGCGTCGTCGATGCCAGCACGATCATCAACCTGCCGCCGGATCGCCAGATCATCCACACGCTGCCGCGCGAATTCTCCGTCGACGGCCAGAACGGCATCACGGACCCGGTCGGCATGGCGGGCGGACGGCTCGAGGTGGAGACGCATATCGTCACCGCGGGCACGTCGTTCGTCACCAATGTGCTCAAGTGCGTGCATCGCTCCGGCGTCGAGCCCGTGGGCGTCGCGTTCGAACCGCTTGCTTCCGGCGCAGCGGTCCTTTTACCGGAGGAGCGAGCCGCAGGCGTCGTGCTGCTCGACATCGGCGGCGGTACGTCGGATGTAGCGGTGTATTGGGGCGGCGGGGTATATCACACTTGGACCGTACCGGTCGGCGGCAACATCGTCACCAACGACATCGCGCTGGGGCTCAAGACGAGCTTCCAGGAGGCGGAGAACATCAAGCATGTTTACGGCACCGCCGATATGACGATAAACATGAACGGGGACCAATTTGAGGTCAAAGCGCTGTCCGGCCGGACCAGCCGCGGGGCGTCCAAGCATTTCCTGCGGCAGATCATCGTCGCGCGCATGAGTGAGATCTTCAAGATCGTGCGCAGCAATCTCGCCCAGAACTGTCCGCCGGAAGTCATGTTGGCGGAGTTGGTGCTTACCGGCGGCAGCGCAGAGCTGACCGGTATCGACGCGCTCGCGTCGGACACGTTTGATTTGCCGGCGCGCATCGGCTATCCGATGCACGTCGGTGGTCTGACCGAAACGATAAAGAACCCGGCGTATGCCACCGGCGTCGGGCTCGTGCTCTTCGGCGCCGCTCCCGAGAGCGGCATGAGGCCGGCGCGCACGAATGGGCACAGCGCTTGGTCGCGCGTATCAGAGTGGTGGGAACAGGTCTTCAGGCTTTGAAAGCCGGGGGGTTATAAGGATGACGGAACAGCGGCGCTACGTGCCGGAGCACATGGCGAGCATCAAAGTGATCGGCGTCGGCGGCGGCGGCTGCAACGCGGTCAACCGCATGGTCGACACCGGGATCAAAGGCGCCGACTTCTACGCGATCAACTGCGACGTCCAGGCGTTGAAGAGCTCGCGCACGGAGAACACGCTGCAGATCGGGCAGAATCTGACGCGCGGCCTGGGAGCCGGGGCAGATCCTGAGACCGGGCGCCAGGCGGCCGAGGAGTCAAAAGAAGACATCGCGATGCTCGTCGAGGGAGCGGACCTCGTGTTCATCGCCGCCGGCATGGGTGGCGGCACGGGTACCGGCGCGTCGCCGATCGTCGCCGAGATGGCGCGCGGCGCAGGCGCGCTCACCGTCGGTGTGGTGACGAAGCCGTTCGGGTTCGAGTTGCGCAAGCGCGCGCAGATCGCGGAACGCGGCATCGCCGAGCTCGAGCAGAAGGTCGACACGCTGATCGTGATCCCAAACGACCGATTGCTGTCGATCATCGAGAAGCGCACGCCGCTGATGGAAGCGTTTCGTTACGCCGACGACGTGTTGCGCCAAGGCATTCAGGGCATCACCGACCTGATCACGCAGCCTGGTCTCATCAACTTGGACTTCGCAGACGTGCGCCGCGTGATGACCGATGCGGGCTCCGCGCTCATGGGCATCGGCAAAGCGTCGGGCGAGAACCGCGCGGCCGAAGCAGCGCACAAAGCGATCTCCAGCCCGCTGTTGGAAGCCACCATCGACGGCGCTCGCGGCGTGATCTTCAACATCTACGGCGGACCCGATCTGTCCATGTTCGAGGTCAACGAGGCCGCTGAACTCATCAGCAAGGCCGTCGATCCGGATGCCGAGGTCATCTTCGGCGCTACGATCGAGGAGAACATGAACAGCGAGGTTCGCGTCACGGTGCTCGCCACCGGGTTCGGATCGCGGGCGCGCGAGCGGCAACGCGTCATCGGCGTCGGCGAGATCGAAAAAGTGAAGCCTGTGAATATGGACGAGATCGAGGTGCCGGCGTTCCTGCGCTACTCGCGCTAGTCGCGCCACGGGGCGAGCAGGTAACGGCAGCCGTCGAAGCCGGCCGCCAGATCGTCGGCGATCGCTGCGCCGACATCCGGATGAAACGGCAGCGCGCGCAAATCGGTGATCGGGTGCCACGCGCATTCCGCGACTCGCGGGTCTACAGATGCGCCTGGTTCCCCGCGCACGGCAGCCGCGAAGACGATCTGCACGAGATGACGCGTTCCGGCCGGCGCGAGCGTCTCCACGACGTAACGCAGCGCCCCGACGTCGCAAGCAACGCCGGCCTCTTCGCGCACTTCGCGCTCGACGGCGGCGGTCGCGGTCTCACCGGCAGCGACGCCGCCGCCCGGCAGCAGATACGTCGCCTGATTGCCGCGGACGTGCTTCGCCAAGAGCACGCGCTCGCCAGCGACGCACAAGGCAGCAACTCGCACGCGCACCATGACGCTGATTTCTGCGATGCAGGGCGGCGTTCTTTTGCAGACGACTGCTTAGAATGAAGCGGCTCTGCTCGCAGACGATCGAGATCGCCTTGCCCGCCGACAAGGTGTTCGCGTTCGTCGCGAATTTGCCGCAGTGGCCGGTTTGGGTCTCGTTCATCGTCTGTGCGCAGCAGCACGGCGAGCCGCAGCCACGCCCGCTCGAGCCTGGTCAAGAGATCGACGTCTGCCTGCGGCGCGGCAGCGGCCGCGATTGCGAACAATTCGAAGTCGTGCAGTTCGTTTCGGGCGCGTTCGTGTGCTTAGAAGGCAGTCTTTCGGCCGCGCGCCGCATCGAGTTCCGCTTCGAACAGCGTCGCAGCGCGACTCGGCTGAATGCGCGGATCGGCTATCCCGTGTTCGGCGGCGCGCTGGGCGCTCTATATGACACGCTGTTCGTACATAGCGCAGTGAATGGTGCTTTGCGCCGCTCGCTGGCGGCGCTCAAGACAACGTTGGAGGAAAGCGAGCTTCCGAAAAGCCGGACGTCCGGCCAAGGCGGTGATGGCGAGGAAGCGCCGTCGGGGAGCGCAAAGCACACAGCCGTCGCATAATGCCCGTTTATGAGTATCGCTGCAAGTCATGCGGCACGACGCATGACATCGAACACGGCTTCAATGCCGACCGGCCGACGAAATGCCCGGCCTGCGGCGCTGACCAGCTCGTGCGCGTGTTCCATCCGGTCGGCGTCGTTTTCAAAGGCTCGGGCTTCCACAAGACCGACTACTCGCGCGGCGGGGTGAAGAAGACCGCGCCGGAATCGCAGCCGGCGAAAGGCGAACCCGCCGCAAAGGCGGATTCAGGCGGCACGTCAGACGCACCGAAAAGCGACGCGAAACCGTCGCCGCCGTCAAAGAGCGCGAAGCCAAGAGAAAAAAACTAGATGTACGCGATCATTGGCTTGGCGGGGGTCGCCATCGGAATTCTCGCCGCGCTGGCGGCGGCTATCTTGCTTGCGCTACGCGTGGGCCGCGTGCGGCGCCAGATGGCGTTGCTGCCGTCACATCCGATCCTTGAAGCCGAGTGGCTCGAGCGCCAGGCGCTCACCGGACGAAACATCGCCGCGAATCTCGAGCTGCTGACGGTTGAACTCAAGTCGCTTGGTGCGTCGTTTGCCCACCTCGCCTTTGCAGTGCATGCCCTTGATCGCACGCGACGATTCGCCGCTGCGGCAACCGAAGAGTTGCTCAACCGCAGCGTGCCGTGGTTGCGCGGACTCTTCGCGAAGAGAGCGTAGCCCCACCATCTATCTTGCGAACGCTGCTTGCCAGCTCGTCGCGAAATCCGGAAACGAGGTCGCGATGCATTCGGCGTCGTCGATCACGATAGGCGAGCGAGCCATCGCCGCGAGCGTCGCCGCGGTCAAGCCGATACGATGGTCGCCGCCGGTGCTGACGCGCTCCGGCGGCCGCAACGGCCGGCCGCCGCGCACCGAGATCCCGTCGGGAATCTCCGCCACAGCCACCCCAAACGCGCGCAGCAGCGCGATCGTCGATGCAATGCGATCCGATTCCTTGACGCGCAATTCGGCAAGACCGCGAGCCACGAGCGTTCCGTCCGCGTGAGCGGCTAAGGCGCACAGCAACGGAATGTCGTCGATGAGGTTCGGAATACGGGATGAAGAGATTTCGATGTTGCGCAACGGCTCGGAGGCCGAAACCTCGATGTCCGCGGACGGCTCACCGTGGCGTTCGCGCAGCGCCTTGATGCCGATGTGCGCTCCCATCTCGCGCATGACGTCGAGCACTCCGACGCGCGAGGGGTTGACGCCCGTATCCAGCACCGAGATCCGGCTGTCGGTCAGACACGTTGCCGCCGCGATGAAGTAGGCAGCGGCCGAGAGGTCTCCCGGCACATCGTACGTGTCAAGCGCGTGGAGCTTGGAAGCCTTGATGCTCACCGAGCGAGCGGTCCAGTCGATCGCGGCGCCCATCGCACGCAACATGAGTTCGCCGTGATTTCGGGGCTGTGCAGGAACGTGAATCGTGGTCGTGCCCCGCGCGCGAACGCCCGCGAGGAGCAATGAGGACACCAACTGCGCCGATGCCACCGGCAGATCGTGCGTCACGCCGCGCAGCGGCTTGTCGTTTCGCGCGATGCGAACAGGCGGCAGCCCGTGCGGTCCACAGGTCACATCGGCATCCATGGCCCGCAACGGAGCGGCGATGCGTTCCATCGGGCGCCGCCGCAAACTCTCGTCGCCGTCGAGCAGCGCGTTGACGCTGCCAGCGAGCATGCCGGCAAGCAGGCGCATCGTCGTTCCGGAGTTGCCGCAGTCAATGGAGCCCTGAGGATCTCGAAACGGCTGCACGGGCGCGACGCACAGCTGACCATCGTCAGCGCTCGCTTGCACGCCGAGCGCCCGCAGCGCCACGACGCTCGCGCCGACGTCGTCGCCTCGATTCAGATTGCGGATGTGCGTCGTGCCCCGCGCCAGCGCGGCGAACAACACGGCGCGGTGCGAAATTGACTTGTCGCCCGGCACGCGGATCGCTCCGGCGAAGCGCTGCGGCGCCGGTAAGCGGATTGACGTCATCGATGAAAGTCTGCCAGGCCACACGCCGTAGCACCTGCGTGAGAGGAGATGCCCGTCGCCCATCTTAAGCGTGCGACGATGAACGCGTCGGCCGCATCATCCGGCGCCCAACGGCTCCTGCGATATACGAGCGCCGCGTCTGCTGTTTTCGCATTTGCAGACGTGGTGTGGGGCGGCATCGTGCGCATCAACGGCGCCGGAATGACGTGCCCCGACTGGCCCCGCTGCCGCGGCGCGTGGCTGCCGGCGCTCGACAATCAGGTCATGCTCGAGTGGACGCACCGCGTCGCGGCCGCGCTGCTCTCGTTGCTCATCCTCGCGACCATCAACGCCGCGTTCCGGGCACGGCGCGAATGTCCGCGCGCGTGGCGCGCGTCGTGGTGGAGCGGCGGCTTGCTCGTCGCGCAGATCGTCGTCGGCGCCGCTACGATACGCTACGCGAACAGCCCGCCGAGCGTCGCGGCCCACCTCGCGCTCGGGGTTCTGACGTTTGTCAGCCTACTGGTCGTCTGGTACGCGGCCGTTCCCCGTGAACCAGCCGCCGGATTCGACGGCCTGAGTGCGCTGGCGCTGTCTCGCCTCGCATTCTCCGCCACGCTCGTCACGTTTTCGGCGATCGTCGCTGCTGGCTATATGAGCGCGGCGAACGCCGGGCTCGCGTGCACCGGTTTTCCGATCTGTGACGGCTGGGGACCAGCCCACACAGCCGCGCAGCAGATCCACGTGCTGCACCGCATACTGGCGTACACGGCCTTCGCACTCGTCGTAGCGCTGGCAGCGGCGGGCTCGCGCTCGACGACAGCCCCGCGCGACGCAATGCGACTCGCGCTCACCGCGTTGCTGCTCGCAACGATTCAGGTCGCGATCGGAGCGGCGACCATCATCAGCGGCCTGGCGCCGGTGCTGCGCTCGGTCCACCAGGCGAACGGCGTGCTGCTCTTCGCGAGTCTGTCGCTGGCGACATACGCACTCTACGCCGCGCTCCCCGCGTCTTCTATGATAGCGCGCCCGCTGAGCGCACCGGCGCAAACGTCATGAGCGCGCTCGAACAAACGCCATGAACGCTGTTGCTAGCACCGTCCAAAGCGGGAGCAGCGTCGGTCAAGTCGTGCGCGACTACGTTGCGCTGACAAAGCCGAGGGTCATGTCGCTGCTCCTGTTCACGACCTTGGCCGCGATGCTCGCCGCCGCTCGCGGCTTGCCGCCGCTGCCCTTGATCTGGTGGACGCTGCTCGGCGGTGCGCTCGCCGCCGGCGCTTCGGGCGCGCTCAACATGTATTTCGATCGCGACATCGACGCCGCGATGACGCGGACCCGAAACCGCCCTGTTCCGAGCGGACGTCTCGCGCCGTCGCACGCGCTATGGTTTGGCGCGGCGCTCGGCGTCGCGTCGATTGTCGTGCTCGCAACGATGGTCAACGTTCTCGCGGCAACGCTGGCAGCTGGCGGCATCCTCATCTATGTCGGCGTCTACACGCTGTGGCTCAAGCGGACCAGCGTGCAGAACATCGTCATCGGCGGCGCAGCGGGAGCGATCCCGCCGCTCGTCGGTTGGGCGGCCGTGACCGGCCACATCGGTCTCCCGGCGCTCATGCTGTTCCTGATCGTCTTCGTGTGGACGCCGCCGCACTTTTGGGCGCTCGCGCTGATCGCCAAAGGAGAATACGCGAAGGTCGGCATCCCGATGTTGCCCGTGGTGCGTGGCGATGCCGCCACGAGACGCCAGATCCTCGCCTACACCATCGTCCTCGCGGTCGTGACGCTCGCGCTGACGCCGCTGCGCGTCGCCGGGCCGGCGTATCTCGTCGCGGCGATCGCGCTCGACGCGATCTTCCTTTACTATGCGCTGCGGCTTGGGCGAAGCGCCGCGCCTGCCGCAGAGCGAACGCTTTACCGCTACTCGATGCTGTATCTCGCGCTGCTGTTCACCGCGGTCGTCGTCGATAGGTTCGGCCGAGGCGCGGGGTAAATAGGAGAGACGCAAGCGCCCATCTCGCCGGCGCGCCGGAGTGGCGGAACTGGCAGACGCACGCGACTCAAAATCGCGCGAGGTAACCCCTCATGTGGGTTCGACTCCCACCTTCGGCATGCGACAATAGCGGCACGCTGCGGCGAGGATGCGCTTGTTCGCGCGCCTAACCCGGCTCGCGGGAGATAAGTAAGCTGGACGCTCCGCGCAAAGCCCCTTTGCTCGATGGCGAGTTTTGGGCCGTAACGCTGCTCATGGCCGCGATCAGCGCCCTGCTCATGTGGGGCGTGGTCATCTTCCCGATCGACCAATTCTTGCCGCAGGCCACGTCGGCTTCGCTGGAGATAGACTTCATCTTCAAGTTCATGGCGTTCTTCAGCACGCCGATCCTCGTGTTCGTGAACGGCTACATCTTGTATTTCGCCTGGCGCTACCACACGCGCAAGGGCGACGACATCACGGCAGTCGGCAGCTCGATCCACGATCACCGCTGGCTGGAGTTTTGGTGGACGGCGATCCCGTCGGCGCTCATGGTGGCGCTCGGCATCATCAGCTACCTCGTGATGCCGAAGTACTACCTCGCCAGCGCCGCCAGCGTGGCGACGATCGAGGCCATCGGGCATACGTTTTACTATGAGTTCAGGTATCCGGGCCTCAAGCAGAGCGTGCTCAACGACATGCACCTGCCTGTCGGCAAACAAGTCACGATCGACCTGACGTCGTCGGAGCCGGACATCCGCAACGCCGTCATCCACTCGTTCTGGGCGCCCGAATTCCGCGTCAAACAGGACATGATCCCAGGCATGATCGTGCCGATCCACTTCACGCCGCGTGAAATCGGCACGTACCGCATCATCTGCACCGAATTCTGCGGCATCGGGCACTCGGACATGGTGGGCAAAGTCATCATCGAGTCGCAAGCCGATTTCGATCGCTGGTTTGCCGCCCAACAGCGCCTCCAAGCTGCGGCAGGCATACCGATGGAGGTGCCGCTCGCAAAAGGTAACTCGGCCGCGGGAGGCCGCCTCTTCGCAGAGCGATGCACCGTGTGCCACGGCACGGGTTCGTTCAGCCAGCGCAAGGTCGGCCCGGGCCTGGGGAATCTCTTCCACGACCCGGCCCACCCAACGCTCGTGACAGGCAAGCCGGCCAACGCGGCGGACGTCGCCGACATCCTCGAACATGGCGCGAGCGGTGACATGGGCACGATGCCGAACGCGCAAGCGAATCGACTGACGCCGAAAGATATCGCCGACCTCGTCGCCTACCTGCAATCGTTGCATTGAATGATGTAGTGTTCCGAGCGAGCGCAAGCGAGTTCGGAAACGAGTAGTAGAAGAAGGACAAGACTCAACACTATGGCCACCCAGACGATCGCCGCGCCGGTAGCCCACATCCATCCGCCGCCAAAGGGCTTCATCGCTCGGTACGTCATCAGCTTCGATCATAAGGTGATCGCGGTCCAATACATCATCACCGGCGGCTTGTTCTTCGTGCTCGCCGGATTGCTCGCCGAGCTGATGCGCGCACAACTGATGCAGGCGCATGGCCACGTGCTCGGTCCTGCGCTCTACAACGAGGCGTATACCGTGCACGGCTCCGCCATGGTGTGGCTGGTGATCATCCCGATCCTCACCGGCGGCTTCGGCAATCTGGTGATGCCGCTGCAGATCGGCGCGCGCGACGTCGCCTTCCCATGGCTCAACATGTTCAGTTTTTGGCTTTTCCCGCCGGCGGGCATCTTGCTGTTTGCGAGCTTCCTCATGGGTGCGCCGCAAGCCGGCTGGACCGAATATCCGCCCGTCAGCCTGCACACGCCGGGCACGGTGCTGTGGTGCGCTGCGATCTTCCTGATCGGCGTGTCGGCGACGATCACCGGCATCAACTTCCTCGTCACGGTCGCGAAAATGCGCGCGCCAGGCATGACGTGGACGCGCATGCCGCTGTTCGTCTGGGCGACGGTGACAACGGCGTTCCTCTCGGCGATCGCGACCGCCAATCTCTCGGCCGTGCTGGCCGCGTTGTTCATCGAGAAAGTCTTCCACGTTCCGTTCTACGACCCGGCTAACGGCGGCAGCCCGGTGCTCTGGCAGCACGTCTTCTGGTTCTACTCGCATCCGGCGGTGTACATCATGGTGCTGCCCGCGTTCGGCATCGTGTCGGAGATCTTGCCGACGTTCGCCAGGCGGCCGATCTTCGGATACAAGGCGATCGCGTATTCCTCGGTGACGATCGGGCTCGTGTCGTTCATGGTGTGGGCGCACCACATGTTCACGAGCGGCCTGGCGCGTTGGGTCCAGCTGCCGTTCATGATCCTCACGATGGCGGTCGGCATCCCGACCGGCGTCAAGATCTTCTCGTGGGTGGCGACATTGTGGCGGGGGCGTCTGCGCCTGACGACGCCGATGCTCTTCACGATCGGCTTCCTCTCCCAGTTCACGTTCGGCGGCATCACCGGCATCATGCTCGCGTCGGTGCCCGCCGATGTGCACGAGCACGCGACGTACTTCGTCGTGGCACATCTGCACTACGTGCTCGTCGGCGGCAGCGTGTTCGGCATCTTCGCGGGCCTGTATTACTGGTGGCCGAAGATGACCGGCCGGATGTTGGATGAGCGGCTCGGCAAGTGGCACTTCTGGCTGATGTTCCTGGCGTTCAACGCGGCGTTCTTGCCCATGCACTGGCTGGGCTTGCTCGGCATGCAGCGGCGCGTCGCGTACTACAGCCAGCAATTCGGGCCGGATCAGCTGGGGTGGGTCCAGGGGACGAATTGGTTCGTGTCGATCGCCGCGTTCGTGCTGGGGGCGTCGATGCTGCTCTTCGCGTATAACGCGTTGCGCAGCGCAAGCCGCGGACGGCCGGCAGGCCCCAATCCCTGGGGCGCCCGCACGCTGGAGTGGATGGTGTCCTCGCCGCCGCCATATTACAACTTCGCGGAGATCCCGATCGTGCTCTCCGGCCCCTACGACTACGGCAAACCATTGCCATATGCGAACGTCAGTCAAGAGCTGGCGACGGTACCGGTGGCCTGACGATGGCGACGCACGTCCTGCGGCTCGACGACGCCTCGTATCAAGAGATACGCGGCTACCGCCTGCTGGGCTTTTTGCTGTTCCTCATCAGCGACTCGATCCTGTTCTCGTCGTTCATCTTCAGCTATCTGTACGATCGCGCGGCGTCGCCGACATGGCCGCCGCCGGGGGTCGAGCGGCCTGACGTCTACCTCATCGCGGTCAATTCGATCGTGCTGTTCGGTTCGGGCGTCACCATGCATCTAGCGATGGAGGGCTGGCGCCACGCGCAGCGGTCGCGATTCGTGGGCTTCATCGTCGCGACGATTCTGCTTGGCTGCACGTTTTTGTCAGGTCAACTGTACGAGTACATGCACTTGCACGACACGTGGGCGGGCAGCACCTTCGGCGCGTTTTTCTTCACGCTCACCGGCATGCACGGTTTCCACGTGCTCATCGGCGTCTTTTTCCTCATCACGGTGCTGATCCAAGCGTTGCGCGGCACCTACACGACGCAGCGCTACATGGGCCTCACGGCCGCGACGCTGTACTGGCACTTCGTCGACGTGATTTGGGTCGCGTTGTTCTTCCTATTCTATGTCTACTGATGTAGTGTTCCGAGCGAGCGAATATAGTGTTCCGAGCGAGCGTGAGCGAGCTCGGAGGCGCAGACTGAAAGGCGGATTGTGGAAGCAGCGGTCGTCGAGAGGATCATAGCCGGACTGGGCGCACTTGTCGTCGCTTTCTTCGCGCTCAAGGCGCTCATCGAGGAATGGCGGAAGACGGCGCTCGAGGATCAGGTCACCAAGATCATGATGGTGCTGCTGACGATCGGCTGCGTCATCGTGCTCGGCGTCGCCCTCGGTCAGTGGGGCAGGGTGTAGAGGCGGATCGTGGCGCTCGGCGCAGATGTTTCAAGTTACGAAATCCCGCAGAGCCGCGGCATACCGCCTGTCGTGCGCTACCTGTTTGTCGTCGGCGTGATCATCATCGTCTTCATGGGCGCCATCACGGTCAGGCAGGCCGGCGAGAACCACTACTGGCCGGCGGCCAAAACCCCGGCGATCGATCTCTCCGGCAAACTGTAACTCTTGACTCGAGCTTCGCTCGAGTGCTACGAGCGGCGTTTCGGGCGCGGCGGGCGCGCGCCGCCGATGCCGAGCGGTGGAAAATCTTCAGGCAAGACGCCCGTACTCGCGCCGTCGACCGCGTGGATGCCGCCGAACTCGCTGAACTCGACATAGGCCGGGTATGTCTGATCCGGCAGCGGGTCATCGCCGATCGCAATCCACTCGCACGCAACGCGGCCGTCGTCGAGAACGGCGGCGATGTAGCCGGTGCTGCCGGCGACCGAGCGATCGTCCGGGCCGCGGGTGCGAACGTAGCCGTCGACGATGAAGATCGGTTGGCGCGTCTCCAGCAGCGTCCGTATCGGGGTGACGAGCAAGCCGACGGCGTATAAGGCGAACGAAGCAGCGCCGAGACCGAAGATCCATGCCAGATACACGTAGCCCTGATGATCTTTTTCCGCTGATAGGTGGGCCAGACCAATCGTGAATGCGCCGAACAGCAGCGCGATCACCGCAGGTTCGCAGGCGACGATGAATCTGCCGGCCGCGCCGCGCCAGACCACGCGGCGCTCTTGCGGCAGCCACGGACGCATCGCCAAGCTGCTGCGCCGCTCGGCACGCGTGAGGATCACGTCGGGTAGTTCGAATCTCATGCGCTTTGCAAGGTTCGCGCTTGCGTGTAGCGTGCTCCTCGCCTCCCCAGTCTGGGCTGCTGCAGCGCCGGCCAATCCGTTCGACCGGACAGCGCATGCGCTCGCCGTGGGTGAGCAATTGCCGGACGCGCAGTACGTCGACCAGACCGGCCGGCCACGCCGGGTTGCAGATTTTCGCGGCCGCACGCTGATCATCGGCTTCATCTACACGAATTGCGCCGACCAGTGCCCGTTGCTCACCTCGAAATTCGGCCAGCTCGCAAAACGGTTGCCGCCGGATCGATTTGAACTACTCGAGATCAGCGTGGATCCGGCACGCGACAACGTGGCAGCAATCGCCCGCTTCGCTGCCGCGCACGATGTCGCGGCGCGAAACTGGCTCCTCCTCACGGGAAAACCAGCATTGGTTTTGTCCTTCGCGCAGCCGCTCGGCGTCTCGATTGTCGCAGGGGCCAACGGCGAACTGCTCCACACCGAGCGCACGGTGCTTGCAGCGCCGGACGGACGCATCGCGCTGCTCATCGACGATGCGGCTTGGACAGCAGGGCAAGTCGAAGCCGCCGCGCGGCACGTCGACGGTCTGCCCTCAAGCGCGTTGGCGCGCGCCGATCTAGCACTTGGCAAAGCCGTGCAGGCCGTCTGCGGCGGTGTTGCACCTGGCAGATCTGGATTGGGCGACGTCATCGGCGTGCTCGTCGTTGTCGCGGCCGGGGCTCTGGTCGCAATGGTAGTCGCGCGGCGCATCTTCAGCCAAAACTCATGAGGTCCTGAGCGAGCAGTGCGCGAAAACACAACAATGCTAACGCGACACCTTGCGGTCAGCGCTGCGGCGGTGATGCTGATACTCGCCGGCTGCTCGAATCCTACCGGACCCGTGGGCGATTACGGCTCGGTCGCTGGTGTCGTCAGCGATGCCAAGACCGGCACGCCGATCGCCGGTGCCAGCGTGTGCATTTTTGTCGTCGAATGTCAGACGACAGCCGCCGACGGCACGTACAAGATTACCACGGTGCCGTCGGATCCAACCGGAATGGTGGAATCGATCACCGCGTCTGCGCCTGGCTACATCACCGCGACGCTGCAGGTCCACATTTCGAGCGGGCAGCAGACGCCCGCCAATTTTGCGCTCACCCACGCCTGATGTAGTGCCGGCCTCTTGAGGCCGACTCGCCGCCGAAGCGAGGCTGCGCGAAGGGCCATTTAGCGGGCGTTTCGCAGACAGGAACCGGCTGAGTTGTACGCTAAGAGCGTCCCATTACCCAGGTGTCCCGACTTGACTAGCCGATGGCACGGCTGTCGTTTCGCGCTCCCTTACGAGCCGTTTGGTTTTCGAGCGCGTCGAGCCTAATCGCATGGAGGTGGGTGTGGTTATTTCTTCCGGCGATGCGATAGTCGCGAAACCGCGCGGGGAGTCGAAGGTCAATTCCGTCGACCGGGCGCTCGTGATTCTCGAGTATCTCGGCACGCAAAGCAAGGAAGTCGGGGTCCGCGAGCTGGGCCAAGCGATCGGGCTGTCCAAGAGCAGCGTCCACCGTATTCTGCAGACCCTTCGGGCGCGCGGTTTCGTCAAGTGGAACCCCGACAACGCCCGATACTCCCTGGGAATCAAAGCCTTTGAGGTCGGTTGCGGCATTCTCCGCTCTATGGAAGCCCACACCGTTGCCAAGCCGGCGCTCGAGCAGCTCGCCGGCAGCTTGGGCGAAACCGCATTGCTTGGCGTGCTCGACGACACCGAGCTCGTCTACATCGAAAAAGTGGACGGCCGCCGCCCTGTCAAGACGTACGCCGACATCGGCGCGCGCCGCCAGATGCACTCGACCGGCATCGGCAAGGCGCTCCTCGCGCATCTCGACCGCGCGGAAGTCGATCGCGTCATCGCAAGCAAGCCGCTGGCGCGTTTCACCAAGAACACGATCACCGATCCTGAAGCGTTGCGTCAAGAACTCGAACGCGTGCGACGCCAAGGTTACGCAGAGGACAACGAAGAGACGGAAGAGGGCCTGTACTGCGTCGGTGCGCCGCTGTTCAACTACTCCGGCAGACCGGTGGCGGCGATTTCGGTGGCGGTCCCCAAGTTCGGCCAGCAGCAACTGCCCAAAGAGCGCATCATCAAACACGTCGTGGCTGCGGCTGCCGAGATCTCAGGCAAGCTTGGCTATAGCAGCCGCTCGAAAACACCCGCGCTCGGCTAACGCCGCGCGATGAGCTCGCCCAAGCCCCACGTCTACGTCAGCAGAGTGATCCCGGACGCGGGGCTTTCGCTTTTGCAAACCCACGCGCAGGCTGAGGTCTGGCCGAACGATCGCGCTCCGTCGCGCGACGAGCTCGTGCGCGGCTGCCAGGGCAAGGACGCGCTTGTCTGCTTGCTGACGGAGAAGGTAGACGCGGGGTTGCTCGCCGCCGCTCCGAGCCTGCGGATCGTCGCAAACGTGGCGGTCGGCTATGACAATTTGGACATCGCGGCCGGCACCAAAGCCGGCGTGGTCATGACCAACACGCCAGGCGTCCTCGACGACACGACCGCGGATCTGGCATTCGCGCTGTTGATGTGCACGGCGCGCAGACTTGCCGAAGGCGATCGGCTGATGCGCGCCGGCTCGTGGGGCGGTTGGGGTATCATGCAACTGCTCGGCCACGACGTGCACCATGCGACGCTCGGGATCGTCGGATTCGGGCGCATCGGCCGCGGCGTGGCACGCCGCGCGCGCGGCTTCGACATGACGGTCATCTACTCCGACGAATTTGCGGCGCCGCCGGAAGTGGAGCGCGAGCTGCACGTGACGCGGGTGCCGTTCGACGAGTTGCTGGCACGCTCGGATTTCGTCACGCTGCACACGCCGTTGCTGCCAGGCACGCGCCACCTCATGGACGCGGCCGCGCTGCGCAAGATGAAGCGCACCGCGTGCCTGATCAATACTTCTCGCGGTCCGGTGGTCGACGAAGCCGCGCTCGTCGAGGCCCTGCGCAAGGGAGTGATCGCCGGTGCCGGACTCGACGTCTATGAGAACGAGCCGAAGATGACGCCGGGTCTCGACAAACTCGAAAACGTCGTGCTGCTGCCGCACATCGGTAGCGCGAGTTACGCGACGCGCGGCAAGATGGCAGAAATGGCGGCTCGCAACGTGCTCGCATTTTTCGAAGGCAAGAGCCCGCCCAACGCCATTAATCCCGAGGCCGTCAAACGCTAAGAACCGTGCGCACGATCCGCACGATCGTCATCGCACCGGACAAGTTCAAGGGAAGTCTGAGCGCAGCGCAAGCGGCGTCGGCGATCGCAGCCGGTTTCCGGCGCGCGTTTCCACATGCGACGTATCGCCTGGTGCCCGTCGCGGACGGCGGCGACGGCACTCTTGACGCGCTCGTCGCCGCGCTTCATGGCCGCACGATCGACATGGCCGCCATCGGACCTGACGGACGGCCTGTGTTGGCTGCATATGGACTCCTCGGCGCGGACAGCAAGATCGCAGTGGTCGAAATGGCGCGAGCCAGCGGCCAGGCGCTGGTTCGGCCAGGCACCAACGATCCACGAACCGCGACCTCACGCGGCACCGGCGAGCTCATCGCGGCGGCCCTCGATGCCGGCGCGAAGCGCGTCATCGTCGCGATTGGCGGCAGCGCGACCAACGACGCGGGAACCGGCGCGCTCGCGGCGCTCGGCGCGCGATTTCTGGACGCCGCCGGCGACGAATTGCCTCCTGGCGGCGCCGCGCTCAGCCGCCTCGCGCGAATCGAGACGCGGCTGCTTGACGAACGTCTTGCCGACGTGAGGCTCGATATCGCCAACGACGTGCGCAACCCGCTGTGCGGGCCCAACGGAGCGTCGGCCATCTATGGCCCCCAAAAGGGCGCGAGCCCGGCTGATGTGCGCGAGCTCGATGCCGCCCTCGCGCATTTCGCTGACGTCGCCCGTGCGACGACCGGCGCCGACGTGCGCGATGTTCCCGGCGCAGGAGCCGCAGGCGGTTTCGGCGGCGGTTTCCTAGCATTGGCGCGCGCGACGCTGCGGCCAGGCGCCGAGCTAGTGCTTGAAGTGCTTGATTTCGATCGGCGACTTCATAACGCGGATCTAGTCGTAACCGGCGAGGGACGCCTCGACCGGCAGACCTTGAGCGGGAAAGCGCCCTACGCGGTGGCACGGGCGGCGCACGCCAAAGGGATTCCGGTCGTTGCCGTCGCCGGCGCGGTGGACTTGCCGGCCAGCGAACTCGAGCGTATGGGGATTGCCCGCGCGGTCGCCGCATCGCCGCCCAGCGTAAAGGCTGAAGAAGCGTTGCAGCGCGCCGCTGAGCTGGTCGAACGCGCCGCGTCCGATCTAAGCATGTCACTCAAAGCCGGAAAGACGGATTAGGTCTGCGCTGCTGAAGGCCGAGCGCGCACCACTTTGCTACCCGGTGTTTCGGCGTCGAGGAAAGCGACCGTGAGAACGATCGTCAGCAAGGTCACGAACAGCGCCTCGACGAGGCCGCGAGCGGCCGTTACGAGAGAGGACGCGACCATCGGCGTCAGTGCGGCGTGTGATAACATAACGCCGACGGTCTGGGCGAGCGATCTTTGGGCGAAGTGCCCCAGGATGAACAAGAGAGCGATGATGAGCGAGCGCGAGCCCAACCGCCACGGGCCGAACAGCCCGTAGAGAAACGCTTCGACCGTGCCTCGCGCTCCGAACGTAACGCCGAGCAGCGACCAAGAAGCGCAGAGTCCCACGAGCGAGTGAACGATACCGGTCAGATCGGCAGCGACGCCTGGTGCGCTGAGCCACAACACCTCGAGCCGCGGAAAGATGACGCGATCGAGCCCCTCGAGGGCGATCATCCAAAAAAAGATGACTCCAAGAAACGGCAGCAACCGAGAGCCGACGACGCCGAGACTTGTCTTCACGTCCGGTGCATGGCCACTGACGACTTGGCGTGCGCCGAGTGCGACAAGGACGATAACGATCGAACGAACGAGCAGAATCGAAAACTGAGACGCCTCGGCCCATGCTACTCGGGCCCACGGTCCCCACGTCAGAGTCGTTATGTGGGATACGTGCGTGACTTCGAGGTGCGCGATCGAGGATCGCATGAAATACCAGGGCACGAGGACGACCGCCGCGACGGTGATGCCGCTGAGGATGTAACCTCTTCTGAACATCACGAGAAGAGCCCGCGCGAGAACGCTGGGCCCCTCGCGCGGTGCCGGCGGATCGTTGATCAACGAAGCTTAGCGCGCCGTGGCTTGGCCGGCGACGACTTGCGGCACGTTCGTCGAAATGCCCCGGCCCTCGATGCGGTCGTAGATGAGGCGCATCAAGCTGTGGGCGAGTTTGCGCGCGTCGTGCCGCACCAGTTGCGTCTCCGACACGAACTTGCCGACGATCGGCGTCACGCCAAGATCGGTGACCGCCTTCAGGTCGGGCCGGACTTGGAAGGCGCCTTCGAGCTCGTAGCGCTTCACGAGCCGATGCGGCTGCTCGACGTTGACAAGCACGTAGTCGAACACTTGCCGCTTGGTGCCGTCAAGCAGCGCGCGAGCGTGGTCGGCGGCGCTCATGCCGTCGGTTTCGCCCGGCTGAGTCATAATGTTGCAGACGTATATCTTGAATGCCATGGAGCTCTCAACAGCGCCCGCGATGCCGGGCACGAGCAAGTTTGGCATCACGCTGGTGTACAGACTGCCGGGCCCGAGGATGATCGCGTCTGCGGCCAGGATGGCTTCGAGCGCTTCATCGAGCGGTTCGCAGCGATCCGGGATCAAGCGCACGGACTTGATCGGCGAGTGGGAGTGCGAGATCGATGTCTCGCCGCGCACCTCGGAACCGTCCGCGAGTGTGGCCTCGAGCGCCACGTTAGCAAGGGTGGACGGCAACACTCGTCCCTTGATCGCCAGCACACGGCTGCTCTCTTTGATCGCGCGGTCGAAGTCGCCGGCGATCCCGCACATCGCCGCGAGGAACAGGTTGCCGAACGAATGGCCGACCAGTCCGTCGCCTTCGTGGAAACGGTATTGGAACAATTCCGCCATCGTCGATTCGTTATCTGCGAGCGCGACGAGGCAGTTGCGGATATCCCCCGGAGGCAAGACGCCGAGTTCGTGGCGCAACCGGCCGCTCGACCCTCCATCGTCGGTCACGGTGACGATCGCGGTGAGGTTGGCCGTGTATTCTTTGAGGCCGCGCAACAGCGTCGATAACCCGGTACCGCCGCCGATCGCCACCACGCGATAGCCGCGATCCAACTGGCGGCGTTGATAGACGACGTCCATCAGACGCCGTTCGTCTCGCGGACTGATCGCCGATACGATCGAGCGCATCCACTGCCGTATGCCGAAATAGACGGCGACCAATCCGACGATCATGAAGACCCACTCGATGACGGCCGGCGAGATGGCGTCGCGGCCGATGAGCTGGCGGTTGATGTACTCGTTGATGTGGAAGTTGAAGCGCTGCGCGAAGACGAGACGTCCGAAGCCATTGAGGAAGAGCGCGCCGCCGGCGATCGCGAACAGCAGCCAGCGCTTCACTTTCAGGCCGGGCGTCAGCCAGCGCAGGGACCGGAGGAGACGCGCGCCCAGGCTATCGTTGCGCATCGCGCAGTTCCACGAACGCGCGCACGCGATCCGAGCGCAGATGGTCGCCAAGCGCTCCCGCCAGATACACCGAGCGGTGGCGGCCGCCGGTGCAGCCGATCGCGATCGTCAAATGCGCCTTGCCCTCGCGCAGGAATCTCGGAATGAGGAAATCCACAAAGCGATACAGTTCGTGTTCGAACGCGCGCACGTCTTTATCTGCTTGAAGGTAAGCGATGACTGCGGGATGCGCGCCGGTGAATGGCCGCAACTCGTCGACATAATTTGGGTTGACGAGAAAACGCGAGTCGAAGACCAGATCTGCATCGAGCGGCACGCCGAACTTATACCCAAACGCGATGATCGACACCGTCAACACGCCGGATTCGGCGGCTGCGTCGGCCGCGTGCGCGAGGCGCTCTTTGAGCGCGGACAGCGTCAGCGCTGACGTGTCGATGATGACGTCGGCCACGTCGCGCAAGGGCTTGAGCTCGTGCCGTTCTGCGACGATGCTGTCGACGATGCGGCCGCGATCGGCGAGTGGGTGTTTGCGGCGCGTCTCCGAGTAGCGGCGCACGAGCACTTCATCGCTGGCGTCGAGGAAGACGACGCGGTACGCGAGGCCGGCGTTGTCGAGCAGCCGCAGTTGGCCAAGCAGATCGCCGAACATCTCTTCGCCGCGAATGTCGAGCACCAGTGCGACCCGCCGAAGGTTACCGCCGCTCGAGAACAACTCCAAGAATTTCGGCAACAGGCTCGGCGGCAGATTGTCGACGCAGAAGTACCCGAGGTCCTCCAGGCACTTGGCGGCCTGGCTCTTGCCGGCGCCCGACATGCCCGTCACGATCACGACGTGCGGCAAGGGCAGCGTCGCGGCGCGCCCGCGCTGCTGTGCCGGTTCCTCGACAGGTCTCGGTTTCACGTCTTCATCAATTGGCGGTTGAGGGATGCATGCCCCGCCGAGGCGAAAATCCCGCGCGTGAAGATCTTCAAACTGGAAGAGGCCAACGCGCTCCTCCCATTGATTCGCCCCCTCGTCCAAGAGCTGATCAAGCGCCGCCGCGATCTCGCAATCGCCATGCTCGAAGCCGACATCGCCGGCGGATTCGGGGCGGACAAGTCAGGTTCGCGCGAGCCGCGCACGTTGCGGCGAGAAACGCGTGAAGGCCAAGACGAGTTGCTGGTGCTCATCGATCGCATCCAGCGCCACGGCTGCGTCGTTAAGGATCTCGATCTTGGCCTGATCGATTTTCCCGCGTTGCGCGGCGGCGTGCTCGTCAACTTGTGTTGGAAGATGGACGAACCGTCGATCGGTTTTTGGCATTCGACAGAAGAGGGATTTACCGCGCGCAAGCCGCTCACGCGCCGGCGAACACCCTAAATCCGCAAATGATTGCCGAGACGCGCCTGTAAGCCGGGTTCTGTGCGGCCGTTGGCCGCGGCGATCATCTCTCTGCGACATCCGTCGCCGGATGTCTGATGCGACGCAAGGCTGGGGACCAGCGGGCAGCCGTCGGCTTGAAATAAGCCGCATCCCAGCCGTCTTGCTCCAGGTGGGGTTTGCCCGTCAGCCGTCTCTCGGCGGCTCCGGTGCGCTCTTACCGCACCATTTCACCCTTACCGCACGGCTTGCGCCGCGGGCGGTATGTTTCTGTGGCACTTTCCTTCGGGTTGCCCCGACCAGCTGTTAGCTGGCACCCACGCCCTATGGAGCCCGGACTTTCCTCAAGTGGTGTGAGCCACCCGCGATCGCCCGGCGCGCTCGGCCCATGTAGTATAGCACAGCCGGTCGCACAAACGGTCGCACAAATCCGACCGCTACACGCGCGACACGCGGGCGTAGAGGTCGAGCAACGGGCGAACGCGGCCGTCGCCGATCTTCGGCAAATCGGTCTTGCGATCGATCTCGAGTCCTGCGGCCTGCATGACCGCACTTGACGTCGGCCGCAAGTTTGGAGTGCGAACCGCCGGCCGCGTGCAGTAGTAGCCGCACATCGCGCGCAACGCGAATTGATGCACGTCAGCGTCGTCGAGGCCGGCGACGCGCTCCTTCGCGATCAGCGCGATGCGCGCCATGCCGGAGCCTGCAGCCACGGCGCTCGGGTAGCAAGCGATGAAATTGAGCTCGGCATGGTCGCGGTCTTCCTGCTGATCGACGAAGTAGTCGAGCAAGATGTGCAGCCCCGTGAAGTACGGGAAATATGCTTCGAACAGACGCTGTGCTCGTTCGCTTTCGACCCGCCGCGCGGCGGCGGCGAACGCCAGCGCAAACGTCGCAATCGTCGAGCCGCAGGCAGCCGCGCCCTCCCACCATGCCATGCCGGGAGCCACGTTCGCAAAGGCCACGGAGCAACGGCGTTCACGCTCCCCCGGGGCCAGATGCTTCAACGCCTGCAGTTCGCAATAGCGTTGCGTGACGTCGCTGACCTCCGCCTGCACGGCTTTGTAGCTCGGCAAAGCCGCGAAGCCGGCCTGCGAGGCGCGCACCAGTGAGGCGAGATATCCCGAGTCGTCGTTCGGCCGCTTGCAGAAGTAATCGCGCAAGGGCGCGCCGGGCGTAATCGCGTCCATCAGCGACTCGTGCAGCGCTCGAAAATCCGCCTCATCCGTGCCGCCGATCCGGTCGCACAAGTTGTCGATGTAGTCGACGGCGGTTTGAAATGGGGCGACGAGCTTGATGAAAGCAGACGCGTGCTTAGGGGCAAGGAACATGGCGAAGACGCAGCCGCCATGCACGTGAAAAGCCTTGTGCTGCAGGCTGGAGAGCGCCTCGCGCGCCATCGCCGGATCGGCGATGCGCCGCGCGAACGCCCGAAGCCGGCGCAATTCGCCGGACGCGCGGGGCACGACTCCCGTGAGGAAGCGGACTGCCAGCGCGGCGCTGCGATCTTTCACAGGCTTGAGCTACGACGATGCCGAGGGCGCGGCCTCGCGCTCGTCGTATTGTAGCGCCAACCTCACGGCGACCCTAGGGCGCTTTTCCATCGGAGGATCCCACGTGCGTTATTCCAGCGCGATGTTCGCGTCTGCGGCGATACTCCTGTTCCTCATCACGAGCCCGGCCCACGCATCGGCGGCTGGGACTATCGCGGCAGCTCCCGCCTCGCCCGCGCCGTCAGCCTCAGGCGCGCCGGCGAGCTCCGCCAGCGAAATCGGTCAGCCCTATGAGAAGTTCAAAGACGGGGCGGAATCGCAGCCCGGTCTGTTCACCATATGGAAGAAGAACGGCAAGGTGTGGTTCGAGATCGCGCCGACGCAGCTCGACACCCAGTATCTCCTCGTCCCCACGCTCGTGAACGGCATCGATGCGCAACGCTTCTTCGTGTCGGGCATCCCGTTCGGTTCGTACCTCATCAGCTTCCAGCGCGCCGGCGACAAGATCGTCGTGCTCGAGGACAACCCGTACGGCAAAGCGCAGCCGAACACGCCGGCCGCGTTGAGCGTTGCAAACTCGTATCCCCCCTCGGTGATCAGCGTCGACCCGATCGCGTCGATCAACAAGGCGACCGGCAACATCGTGTTCACGGCGGACTTCTTGCTGAGCGACATCAACGACGTCACGACCGCGCTCAACTTGAACAGCTCATCGCCACAGGCGCGCTACAGCCAGAACACGCGGTTCAGCTATTACGGTCCGACCAAGGCGTTTCCGAAGAACGTCGAGATCGAAACCGATCTGACCTGGAGCTCGGGCACGGGCGATGCCGCGATCGATACGGTGCCCGATTCACGCTATCTCTTCTTCAAGATCCATGACAGCATTCTGCAACTTCCCGATGACGGATTCCAGCCGCGTTTTGCGGACGACCGTGTCGGCTATTTCCTGACCGCTCGCCGCCAATATAACGATCAGCAGCACGGCTACACGAGCTTCCAGGTGTACGTCAATCGTTGGCGGGTCGAGAAGACCGACCCGACTGCGAAAGTCTCGCCGGCGAAGAACCCAATCGTTTTCTATATCCTGAACGAAGTGCCCGACCCATACCGCGGGCCGCTGCGCGATGCCATGCTGGAATGGAACAAAGCCTTCGAGGCGATCGGGATCACGCACGCGATTGAAGTCCGGCAACAGCCTGACGATCCGAATTGGGATCCGGACGACGCGCGCTACTCGATCGTGCGCTGGGCGACGACCTCGATTCCCGCGTTCGGCGCGGCGGGACCGTCGATCGTCAACCCGCTGACCGGGGAGATCTTCCGCGGCGAGGTGATCATGGACGCGAACATCGTTCGCTCCTACAACACCACGTACAAGGAAGTGATCGACCCGACGCAGCCGACCTCGAACGCGGCACGCCTGGCCTGCCAATTGCGCGATTGCGATCTGGGGCTTGAGATGGCACAGCAGCGCGATTGGGCGACGTTGGCGCTCACCCTCGACGGCAAATTCAACGGCTCCGCTCCGGATTGGTTCGTCTACGACAGCATCAAGGCCATCATGCTGCACGAGTTCGGCCACTGTCTCGGTCTGCGCCACAACTTCCAAGGCTCGATGGTCTACTCGATGGCCCAAGTCCAGAACAAGACGTTCTCGAAATCGCACGGCATCGTGAACTCCGTGATGGAGTACACGCCGGTCAATCTGTCGCCGCACGGCCAGCCGCAGGGCGAGTTCTTCATGGACACGATCGGGCCGTGGGACTACGCGATGATCAAGTACGGCTACATGCCGATCGGCGCGCGCTCGTACGACGCCGAGATTCCGACGCTGCGCGCGCTTGCGTCCCAGTACACGCGGCCGGAATTGGCGTATGCGACGGACGAAGACTCGTCGTTTGCCGATGGCTTCGCGACCGACCCGCGCGACATGACGTTCGACTTGACGAGCGAACCACTGCGCTACGCTGAAAATACGCTGACCATCGACCAGCGGCTCTTCAACACGTTGCTCTCGCGCCGTCCAGTGCTCGGCGACAGTTACGAAGACGTGCGCCGCGATTTCGCGATCGTGATGCGCAGTTGGCTGCGTTACACGTCATACGCCACGAGCTACATCGGCGCGGAATACTTCACCCGCAATCACCGCGGCGATCCGAATGCGAAGACGCCGTTCATCCCGGTTCCGCGCGACCAGGAGCGGCGCGCGTATCTGCTGGTCGATCGATACGCGCTTGGCGACGACGCCTTCAAGATCTCGCCGCAGTTGGTCAACAGCCTCGGAGCGACCCGCTACGCTCACTGGCAAGCCGATCCGAATGAGACCGGCCGGCTCGACTTTCCGGTGGAAGTCGCCCTTTCCAATCTGCAGTACTATCTGCTGCGCCGCATGTTCCAGCCAACCGTCCTCATGCGGCTCGACAGCATGGAACTACGGACGAGCAAGCCGGGCCAGACGATGAGCTTGGCCGACCTCTTCAACTGGACAGACCAGAGCGTCTACGGCGATCTGCAACAGCCGGGCTTGACGACGGTCAACGTTGTGCATCGCAATCTCCAGCACCGCTACGCAGAGCTGCTGGTGCACATCATGCTCAAACCCGACCCCGGAACGCCGACAGATGCGCGGGCGCTCGCACGCCACCACCTGGTTTCGCTCTCGCAGCGCATCAGCCAAACGATCAATCGCAACAACCTCGACGAGACGACGTTGGCCAACCTCGAGGACATCAGGACGCTGGCTGACCGGTCGCTTTCAGCGCCGGTGGTCGTACCGCCGATGTAGTCGCGCGTTCTTTGAACGCGCCAAGGGAGGGCTCCATGCCGAGATTCATCATCGAACGAGAGATACCAGGCGCAGGAAAACTATCTGGCGCCGAGCTGCAAGGAATCTCTCAAAAGTCGTGTTCCGTGTTGCGCGACATGGGGCCGAAGATCCAATGGGAGCACAGCTACGTAGCCGGCGACAAGATCTATTGCGTGTATCTCGCGCCCGACGAAGCGACGATTCGAGAGCACGCGATGAAAGGTGGGTTCCCCGCCAATCGAGTGACGAGAGTCTCGCAGGTCATCGATCCAACAACGAGCGAGGCCCTAGTACCGACTTAGGTCCAAACACACCTTGACCGATCCCGTCGACAAGTACATTGCGGCGCAGCCCAAAGCGGTGCAGGCCGCGCTGCGGCGCGTACGGCGCACTCTTCGCAAAGCCGTGCCCGCCGCTGAAGAGGTGATTTCGTACAAGATCCCCGCGTACGAATTGCCCGGTTTCCGCGTCATCTATTTTGCCGGCTGGAGCCGGCACTATTCACTCTACCCAGCGAACGAGCGCGTCGTCGCTGCGTTCAAAAACGACCTTGCGCCGTACAAGGTCTCCAAAGGTACGATCCGTTTCCCGCTCTCCGAACCGGTCCCGGTGAAGCTGATCGAACGCATTGCGAAGTTCCGCGCGAAGGAAGTCACCGCGCACCAGAAAGCAAAGCTCCCAGGACATCCAACCTCCATTGCTAATCTTGGTGTGAACCCAGGTCAGGCGAGACCGAGAGGTAGATGAAATGATACCTTCCAGTGATCTACTTCGTGCCGCGGGCAAGTATGCAACAGTTCTCTGCGTGGCCGTGATCGTATCGGGAAACGGCATGCTCGCTTCACGAGGACAAGAAACGTCAGCCCAGCAGCCCGTCACGCTTCCAGCTGACCAGCTCGACTCTCTCGTGGCTCCGATCGCGCTCTACCCTGACCCGCTCCTGGGCCAAACTTTGGTCGCATCTACCTATCCGCTGGAAGTGATCCAACTGAAGCAGTGGTTGGACCAGCACAAGGACTTGAAAGACAAAGCCCTCGCAGACGCGGTGCAGAAAGAGGATTGGGACCCGAGCATCCAAGCGTTGGCCGCATTGCCCGACGTGGTCAAACAACTCGCCGACAACATCAAGTGGACGACCGATCTTGGGAACGCATTTCTCGCGCAGGAAGCTGACGTGATGAACGCCGTCCAGCGCATGCGCCAAAAAGCGCAGGGCACAGGGAATCTGAAATCGACTGACCAGGTCAAAGTGGAGACGCAGGTCGTTGAGAACAAGTCGGTCATCGTGATCGAACAGGCAAATCCCGAAGTCATTTATGTCCCCAGCTACAACCCGACCGTCGTCTATGGCGCCGCCCCGTATTATCCTTATCCCCCGATGTATTACCCCATGGGCGGTCTCGCTCTATCGTTTGGGATCGGCGTGGCCATGGGTGCGTTCTGGAGCGGTGGTTGGGGCTACGGTTGCGGATGGGGAGGTGGCACCATCAACGTCAACAACAACAACACCTTCGTCCGCAATTCCAATCGGAACAACGGCAATGTTGGGAACGGCGATCGCGGCGGCAATCGCGGCGATCGCGGCAACGGCAATCGCGGCAACGGCAATCGCGGCAACAGCAAATGGGAGCACAACCCGAAGCATCGCGGCGGTGCGCCATACTCCAGCAACCAACTGGCGAGCAAATATGGAGGCACGAGCCGAGAGTCTGGGGCGTCGCGGCAGTCGCAAGGGCGACAGGGCCAAGGCCCCCAAGCCGGGGTCAACAGGGGCGGCGCAAGCGGTGGCGATCGAGTCGGCAATCGGTCGGTTGGGAATTCGCCATCAGCGACGAACCGAGGAGCTTTCGGCGGAGCGGGGAGCGGCATGAGCGGAAGCTCAGCACGGGCCAGTAGTTCGCGTGGCTCGTCGAGCATGGGCTCGCGCGGTGGCGGTGGTAGCCGTGGTGGTGGCGGCGGTAGGCGAGGGAGGTAACGTTCCAATGAAACTATTGCTTGCGACCTTCACCCTCGCGTTGGTCATTTCGTCGTGCGCGCGAAATACGGTCGCTCCCCCGAGCAGCCCCGCGACAGGGCCGATGGTCTTCCAGACGCCTCAAGATGCGGCCAAGGCCCTGATCGATGCTTCCAGTGTCTATAACGTGCCGCAACTGATGGCGATCTTCGGACCGGACGGGAAGGACCTCGTTGTCTCGGCGGATCCAGTTCGAGATAAAACGAACGCTATGGCGTTTGCGACGGAGGCACGCGCGAAGCACTCTATCGCGATCGACCCTTCGACACCGGACAGGGCGGTCATCGTCGTCGGCACTGAACAATGGCCGATGCCGGTTCCCATCGTCAAGAAAGGCGCTGGGTGGTCCTTTGATGCCAAGGCGGGGCGGCAAGAGATTCTGTTCCGTCGGATCGGCAGCAACGAGCTGGACGCCATCCAAGTGTGTCGCGGTTACGTCGAGGCGCAGCAGGAGTACGCTCTTCAGATTCACGACAATTCCGGAGTGAACCAGTACGCGCAGCGGATATTCAGCACCCCGGGCAAGCAAGACGGCTTGTACTGGAAGGATGCCAACGGGCGTTCTGGTGGCCCGATCGGAGACGCGGTAGCTACGGCGCTCACCGAGGGATACTCCGTCGGTAAACGCGGCTTTCACGGGTACTACTTCAAGATTCTGAAAGGCCAGGGCCCGGCAGCGCCGATGGGGAGGCTGAATTACGTCATCGAGGGCATCATGATCGGTGGGTTTGGGCTGTTAGCCGTACCGGCCCAATATGCCGTGACTGGGGTGAAGACGTTCATCGTGAGCAACGATGGGATCGTGTACCAAAAAGACCTTGGCCCTGATTCCCTGAACATCGCCAAGAATATCGAACTCTACAACCCGGATAAGACTTGGCAGCGGACAGATGACCAGTGGCCGGCGAGCGCGGCCGGCTGATCAGCTCTTATCGGGTTCCGTGGTGGAGGATAGCGGGGTCGAACCGCTGACCTCTTGCATGCCATGCAAGCGCTCTACCAACTGAGCTAATCCCCCACGTTGGGAAGGTTCATTGAGCGGAGCGGACGCGCCTGTTACGTATGGATCGTCGCGTTGCCTTTTCCGACGATCACGCCGTTGGTTGTCATCATCAAGGTGACGGGGCCAGTGTAGCCCCCCTTCAAATCGAAGAATATAGTTGCATTGCTGGTCGCTCCGGGGTCGATTGAATCGGGATCGCACTTGTTCTCGGCCGACTGATCGGCCTGAACGGCCCGGCCGTCTGGGAACTGTATCGAAAATTCAGACGGGTCGCATTGGATGGGATCCTTGGACGTGTTGTGAGCCTCGAATCTGAGGCGCAGCAGCGTACCATTCGTCGTTTCGCTGACGTCGGTGAAATTGAACGTCACGTCCGCGCGAACCGGCAGCGGGGCGATGGACACCGCTGGACTTGGCGTCGCGGTCTGTGCCGCCTGTTGCTTTGCGCATCCGGCAAGTGCGCAAACGCCGATAAAGACAGCGGCAGTAGCGGCTTTGAGCTTCAAGGTCGTCATCAGCTTCGTGCCTGTGTGGTTTTTTCCCGCGCCACGGGATAGAGCGTCGCCGGGAAAATGAATCGTGCGGCCGAACCGGCGGCAGCAGTGGCTACGCGAGCGCCTGATCTTCGGCGTGCCGTCACGACCTGGGGATCGTACGCGTGGGGTTATGCCGACGTCGGCGCGGACATCTATGTTGCGCTGGGCGCCGTGGTTGGCGTCGCTGCCGGCGCTTCGAACCTCGCGTTTGCGTTCGCCGGCATGGTGTACGTGTGCATCGGGCTGGCGTACACGGAACTTGCCGCGGCGTATCCGATTGCCGGCGGCGGGCAGTTCTTCGTCACACGGGCCCTCGGCGATTTCATGGGCTTCATCGCAGGCTGGGCAGTGCTGCTTGATTTCACCATCGACATCAGCCTCTTCGCGTGGTTCACGATCGGCTACGTGAGCTCGCCACGCCTCGTGCCGTGGCTCGCGCAACCGGACCATCATATTTGGTATTTCATCTGCGTGGTCGCGGTGGCGGCGTTCTTGACGTTCCTCAACGTCATCGGCGTTCGCTATTCCTCACGCGTGAACGAGATCGTCGCCGGCATCGACGTCTGCAACGAGACGTTCATTCTTGCGTGCGGCTTCCTGTTTGCGTGGCAGCCTCTGCTGCTGGTCCATACCATGCAAGCGCACTGGCCTGCCACCGACGACCTCCTGAAAGGGATCTCGTTCGCGATCGTCTCGTTCGTGGGGCTTGAGAGCATCTCGCAAGCGGCGGAGGAGACGCAACGTCCGTCTGCCGTCATGCCGAGGACTTCGATCGCGCTGATCCTGACGATCTTGCTCTTCGCGCTTTCGTACTCGAATCTCGTGCTGGGCCTGCCTGGCGTCACCGGCCCGCACGGCCACACAACTCCGTTGTACGCATATCTCGGCAACACGCAGAACAACGACAAGGCCATCGCCGTGCTCGCAGGCATGCTGCCCTACGTCGGCGGCGCCCTCGCCTTCATCGTTCCGGTGATCGGCGCGATGCTGCTCATGATCTCGAGCAATTCCGGCGTGTATGGAGCCTCGCGCATCGCCTACTCGATGGGCAAGTATCAGCTCTTGCCGATGCTCTTCCAGCAGACCAATCGCAAGACGAGAACGCCGATCGTCACGATTCTAATCTTCGCGGGTGTCGCGCTCATCGAGCTGATCGCGGCGTATCTGCAGGGCGATCAAGCGATCAATTTCCTACTCGATCTATATGCCTTCGGTGCAGCGCTTTCGTACACGCTTGTGTTCGCGGCTCTGATCACGCTGCGGTTCACCGATCAGGCCGCACCGCGTCCGTTCATGATGCCTTTGAACTTCAAAGTCACGGTCGGCGGCAGGCAAGGCCTGGTTTCAGCGCTCTCGCTGATCGGCATCGCCGGAATCTTCGCGATTTTGATCTTCACGCTGCTCACGCACCCTGTTGGGCGCATCGCGGGGCCGACCTGGGTGCTGTTCGGCATCGCGCTCTACTCGATCTACCGTACTCGCAAGGGCCGGCCGGTATTCGGCAGCGTGAAGCGCGACTGGGTCAAGCTGCAAGAAGAAACCCTCGCTAACGCCGGGGAGCTGGAGATGCTCGATCAATACCGCGCGGCGGTCGCCGCGAAGAAATGACACAAGGCTAACGAGAGCGAGCCAAGGCGATTCCCGCGCCGCGTCGTAGTGTCGCGGGAGCAATAACACACGAGCAAAGGAGAACGCATGCGGGCTGTACAGCCGTTGAGACTCTCTTGCGGTATCTTACTCGCGATACTCGTAATCTACATTTCGATCGGTCCGGTCGCGATCTTAGCCAAGCAGCTGCCGTCGGATCGTTGTGCGCTCCTTCCAGCAAGTGAACTCCAAAAGGTCCTTGGCGGATCGTTCGGTCAGCCTACCAGCCACAGCGCCCCTCCACCGTACCGCAACGTTCCCGCCGGCACTGAGTGCGACTACGGCGCGGCGCAAGGCGATGGCGAGACAAGATTCATCGTCTACGTAGATCCGAGCGCGGCGATCGCCAAGGAGACCTTCGAAAAACTCATGATGTGGTTCCCCGCAAAGTCAAAGCTCGCGCATCTCGGCGACAACGCGTACATCGATAAAGGCGGTGCGATTCACGTGCTCAAGGGGAGCGTTCGGTTCTACATCGGTGTAACACCCGACGCAAAGGACGCACAATTGGTGGACTTGGCTACCTCGGTGCTTGGACGGCTCTGAACCTGTAACGGCTCTTAAGCGACTTTTCTCTATTCCGCCCACGGTGGGCGCGGACGGACCACATCCGGGATGCCCTGCTGCTCGTAGTCACGGTGGGGCGAACACCCATACGCGAATAGGAGTACAAAGGGCAATGAATACTTCCAAGTTTCTAGCAGCCTTCGGCGTAGCGATTCTGCTTGTCGCTGGGGCATCCGCGCAAGCGTTTGCGGGAACCAGCATGGGTCAGGACACCGCGATGAGCGGCACCATGCACGGCCGCTTCGGCGGCCCGGTGTATGATGGTGCGCCTGCGCTGGGCGTCACAGCTGCACTTGTTGAAGTCGGTGGTGGCGCGGCTAACTACTCGACCGCTTCCGCGCTCGTCGGCATGCTCGGCAAGCCGACGGTTGACGCCGAAGTCGCGAAGCTCAGCAAGCAGTACGGTGCGGACGCCGTGACGCTGTGGCTGAAAACCTTCGACTTCGCAGTCGACGACTCGCTGAAGATTGCGACCGACGCGGGCATCAAACTGCCTCCTCCCTTGCCGCTGACCGGCAAGGCGTTTGCGGAGGCGCTCGTCAAAGCAGGCACCGACAGCCAAGGCAACTTCCAGATCGAATTTCTGCTTGACAAGGCGGTCTCGCACAACATCCACGTCCAGGTCATGAACGACATAGACGCGCAGCCTGGTCTGGGAAAAAGGGCCGATCTACAATACCACCAGATCTCGAACCAAGCGTTCTACGACGTCGCTCAAGCGCTCGGGCTAACAAGCGTCAAGCTCGCGCCTGTTCACTAACCAACAATCCGCAGTGTGCAAAGGCCCCGCAACAGTTGCGGGGCCTTATTTCTT
>Ga0187846_10000121_pt1 | contig 46150 bp, 46 predicted proteins | sample TC_taG_FD_161473 | JGI IMG/M metagenome (GOLD analysis project Ga0187846, IMG submission 161473) | Biofilm microbial communities from the roof of an iron ore cave, State of Minas Gerais, Brazil - TC_06 Biofilm (v2) | ecosystem: Environmental > Terrestrial > Deep subsurface > Cave > Wall biofilm... | reverse complement strand
ATTGAGCATCGGCGGACGCCAGCGCCTGGCGCACTTGCGGAAAGTGCCGGGAGTGCAACGGAAGGAGTTCCTCGATGTTGTTAACGAGGCCGGCCGACGCCTCCTTGGGCAGCGGTTTCAAGACGACCAGCCGATCGCGGCGAGGGCCACGGCAGACGCCACCGTGAATGCGACAACGACGAAACTCACTTCAGCATCTCCTCAAGACGTGCATTGAGCTCGCGCAGCCGAAGACTCACCACCGGTGACAGCTTGGAATAGGCGACAGGTTCAAGCATTCTCGGACTCTGCTCCTGCGCCGGCAGAGGGCGCCACAACGCCACAATCCAAATGGCCAGTGGGATGAGAAACGCGTCCACGCGAATCTCTTCCCAATACGAAAGATAGGCTTTGAGCCAGTGCGTTAGATAGGTGTTGTTCAGCACCTGAATCGCGGCAAAGCAAGCGATTCCCAAGGCCAGGAGTCCGCTGAGGCGATCGACGCGGATCCGATAGTACCTGCAGAAGCTCAAAGCAAACAGCAGCACGCCGAGGATGGCGATTTCGAGTCCGCGCTCGGCCGCCAGACCGATGCGCACGCCGTAGGGTCCGCGTTGCTCGGAGGCGAACAGAGCGCCGACGACCACCAGTCCCGCGATGAAGACCAGAATTCCGCGACTGAGACGCCACACCCCAGGGTGCGGAGCGAGTACATAGTGGCAGAGCTCGAACACCACGCCGCCGCGAAGCGCCATCAGGATGATTTGCGTCGTCCAATAGGTCCAAAAGGCTTGCTTCGACGCCAGCCCCCAGACCAAGATCGGCACCCACCGAACTACCTCGCTGGCGACGAGCGCGCCAAAATAGGGGACGAAGAGCCGCAAGCGCCGGGGAAGGCCCCGGCGCAATGCCAGCGCCAGCACCCCCGCTTCGAGGGCAATGCCGCCGGAATACCGCAGGACCTCGAATGGTGTAAGATGCATGTCTGGTGACACCGAATTCTAGCACTTGTTTACTCGCAAGGGTCTAGAATTCGGCGCCACCTCGAGGTTGCGGCCGGTTACAACCGGAGGGGCGGCACCGGGCTGCCCGCACCGTCGAACAGGAGGGGCAAAGGCGGTACAGGGCTGCCCGCGCCGTCGGCAAGAGCAACCGGTTTATTTACCGAAATACTGTTGACGCCGAAGTGCACGGGAATTACTATCGCTGCCGCGGCGAGCAGCAGCGCTACCGTGAAGAGCTTTTTCATGGGGAACTCCTCCTTTGGGAGCGGGAGTCTGCCGATGAAGGCAGCTCGCGCGGCTGCTGCCCGCGCAGAAATTCTGAAATCGGAACAGGAGTAATCGTGGAGTCGCTGGAGAGATTCGAGCAGAATCACCGCGTCATCGAGGAATTCGCAGCGCAGTGGCTGGCGCCGATTGCCGGAGATATCGGCCGCCTGTGCTATGTGAGCGATCTGCGCAACGTGTCAACCGGCCGCTATTCCCACCCGCCGCTCGAACAGGCGTACTCCCAGCCGGCTGTACACGAGGCGCTGCTTTGTTGCCACGAAGAGCTCTTCGAGAAGGTTCTGGAACAACCCCTGCAGCAACAGGAGCGGGATTTGAGAGCTTTTCTAGCCGGAATCGACTCGCCCGCGGAGGAGATTGCTCGGCGCTGGCAGGAAGTAGAATTCTTCCGGCAGTTGGTGCCTTTCGGCGCCCCGCATTACCTCCGGGATCTGTTCCTGTCCAACCTGCGCATAATCCTCGATCTGGTTGTCGGCGAAGGGACTAAGATCCGAACAGCCGCATAGCCATCCCCACGACCTGTCCGGCCACTTCCGCTTCGTCGGGGAACCGCAGCGTTTCCGGCAGGCAGGGAGAGAGCGGATGCGGGAGCAGGATCAGGCGGTCTTTGTCCCGTTGGCACCAGCAACAGCGGTAACCCTGACGAAGCTCGATGAAATAGATGGGCCGCTCGAATTCGTTTGGCCATCCGGAGTCGTCGATGCGGCGGCGGGCGGGATCGAGCAGGACCAGCGAGCCGGGCCGGAGCAGGGGCTCCATCCAGTGGTCCTCTGTCCCGATGAAGCCAAGTCGATAGCGGGATTTGCCGCCCGTCAAGGCGGCGGCCACGGGATCCCACTCTCCCTTTTGGAGAGCCAGAAAGGACGTGCGCTCGGAATCGAGCGGACGTTTGGGCGCCGAAGGGTCCGGCCGATCATCGAGCACGGCCAGAAGATGTGTCCTAGGCGTGGGCTGTTCCAGCGAATCGCGCAGTCGCTGTCGCAGAGGGATGGAGTACCACTCGCAGACCTCGAAGACGTCCAGGTGATAGATGGCGCAGAGGCTATAGAGCTTATACAGACTCGGCGTCACTCCGCCGTTTTCGAAGTCGGCAAGGCGGCTGACGCGGATGATGAAATCGGATCGTCCCCGCCGCTTCGCAAGTTCGTAGCTGGATCTCTCCACATCACGGTACGTGAGGCCCAGCCGCTCACGCGCCCGGCGGAGACAAGTACCCGGCACCATGGGGACCCCCGGGGAGCCACGGTATAGCCCGGCTGCTGCCGACGTACGATAGCATGGATGTACTATCTTGTTCAGTAAACAGAACGCGAGAAACGGCGTCGCGCGAGCGGATGCTGGAGGCCGCGGAAAACTGGTATCCTGATGTCGTCATCCAAGTTTGCAGGAGGAACGAATGAGGCGAGCTGCCGGATGGGCAGTGGTGATCACAGTGGCGGTCGCCATGCTCGCGGCGGCCCAGCAGCCTTCGCCTGCCAGGTCTGCGGCCCCGGCGGGTTCCCTCCCGGGCGGGCAGTCCGCGGCGGGCGGCTCGCCCGAATTCCTCCGCGCGGCCGACGAAGTTCTTGCGCAAATGAGCAAGCTTCTGCAACTGCCGATCCGCGAGCCTCTCAAGAAAACTCTCCGTTCGAAGGCGGAAATTCGCGACTATTTGGTGCGCGAGGAGAAAGAAGACAAGACCGATGCGGAGCGCTACGCGGACGACAAAACGCTGGAAGCTTTTGGCTTGATTCCTCGAGGTTTCCCGCTGGATTCGTTCATGCTCGACGTGCTGACCGACCAGGTGGCCGGCCTGTACGATCCGAAAGCCAAGGAGTTCTACATCGCGGACTGGATTCCCGCGGACGAGCAACGCTCGGTGATGGCCCACGAGCTGACGCATGCCCTAGAGGATCAGTCTTTTCATATCGACCCCTGGATCAAAGCGGCGCGCCCGAACGATGACGCCGAACTCGCACGCGATGCGGTGAGCGAGGGGTCCGCTCTGGCGGCCATGTTCGACTATGCGCTGCAGGAGCAGAAGATGAGCGTGCGCGATCTGCCGGACATGTCGCTGCTCATTCGCTCCGGCGCTCTGGCGGAAATGGACAAGGATCCGAACCTTTCCAAGGCGCCGATCTATATTCGCGACGTGCTGCTCTTTCCTTACCTGGCGGGCTCAAGCTTCTCGCAGCAGTTCCTGAAGGCTCATTCGGGTTGGAGCGATCTGAACTTGCTGTTCCAGAACCCGCCGCTCTCGACGCAGCAGATCATCCACCCGGACCTCTATCTTTCCGGCGCGAAGCCCGCGGAGGTGACCTTGCCGCAGTGGAAGGGAGTGGCGCCCGCCGATTGGAAGCTGCTCGAAGCAAATGTGATGGGAGAATTCGGCCTTGCGGAGATTCTGAAGCAGTTTCTGGGCCAGAGCCGCGCAGACACGATTTCTTTTGCGTGGGCCGGAGATCGCTACGCCACGTTTGAAGTGGCCAGCTCGAAGACGACCCCAGTGGTGTTCCGGCTCGTCCTCGACAGCGCGGATGATGCCGCACGCTTTTTCGGCTTGTACAGCGAAGCGCTAGAACTCAAGCACAAGACCCGCACTGAGCTTTTCCGGCGGCCGAACTTCTTCCAATTCCAAACGCCGGCAGGAGGAGTGTTCCTGCGCTGCCTGGCCACGACATGTCTGACGGTCGAGAGCGCGTCGCGCGAAACTTACGAGGCTATCGAGCGCGCAGCCGGGTGGCCGGCCGCCCCGGCTCCGGCGCAAACCGCCCCGCCAAAAGCCACCGCACGGGCGGAGCGGCTCCGAATTGCGGCCGGCCTGTAGTCCCTGAGTCCATCCGTCCGCCCGAAAAGCGCCCTCAATAGCTGAGAAATGCGCCGGTTGAATCGGCTCGGTGAATCGCCATCAGCGTTTGGTCGTCGGCGAGACGCGAGGAGGACGAGAATCTCTCGAGGTCGTTCATGCACGCCGCGAGCAACTCCCTGGGAGCCGAGGCGTGCCGCTGGCCCGCTGCTCGCGCAAGCTGCGCGATGCCGTATTCCCGCCCCTCGGGGTTGCGCGCTTCCGAGATTCCATCGGTGTAGAGAAGCAGGGAATCGCCCGGGTCGAGACGCGCGCGCCGAACCGCATAGCGGCTGTTGGAGAACATTCCCAGGGGAAGGCCCGTCGAGTGCAGCTCTTTCACGCCGTCTTTCGCGACGTGCAGGGCCGGGAAATGGCCGGCGCTGCCGATTTCGATTTCGCCCCAGCGTCCGGCGCGGCCGCAGATCAAAGTGGCGTATTGCCCTGCGGTGGTGCTCTCACAGAAGAGCCGGTTCGCGTGTTCGAGTAGTTTCTCCAGGTCAAGATCAACGCTCGCGAGGCTGCGAAACATCGCGTGCAGATGGGTCATGAGCAGCGACGCCGCGACGCCCTTCCCGGCGACGTCGCCAACAAGAAAAACCAGTTTGCCGTCGCTCTTGGAAGGGAGGATCAGATCGCAGTGATCGCCGCTCACCAGGCCGGCGGCCTTGTATTCGTAGCCAATCTGCCAGTCCTCGAAACGCACGTCCGTTGCGGGAAGAAGACTGCGCTGCACGCGAGCGGCAAGCTCCAGGTCTTGCTCGAGGGCGCGTTTCTCGGCGTCGCTCAAGCAATCCAGGCAAACCCGCGCAAGCGGATCGGAGATGAGACGTTCGTTTTCGACCGTGCCGTGGCATTCTTCGCAGACTCCGAAGGCGCCTTCGTCGATTCGGTGAATGGCCGAATCCACCTCCTGAAGCAGTTCGACGAAAGGGGCTGGCGCGGGGGCGCATTCGGCGCAGGCGATTGTCAATTCATCGCGCCGCTTTTCGAGTCGTTGGCGGAGATACGGCTCGCTTACTTGGGTCATGGTGTGGCTTTCTCCCGGCATGGTTACATCCTCCACGCCCGAGTGTCTCGCGGCTCTTACGGCGGCGCTATCCGATTCGGTCATGGAACTCTCCTCGTGGACTAGTGATTGGATTCCTTGCCGGCCTGTTTCGATTTCGCTGGCAGGCGGCCTATTTCGCTTTTTGTTCGCCCAACGGTAGCACAGAACCTGGCCACGTTCAAGGCCGGCGTGCTATTTGCTCGAGCGGTAGAGGATTGCGCGGCGCGCCGCTTCATTCTACCGCGCCCTTGACAGCCCTGGTGGCTCCCGATATAGAAAGTGTATGGCCTACTCTTTCCTGATTTTCGATTTCGGCTCGAACGAAGAAGCCGCGCAGCAGGCGCGGCACAAGGTGGAAGGCTGGAAACAGGCGTTCCGCCTGGGCAACAAGATACTCTTGAAGTTTGAACGCGAGGAAAACGAGTCTGAGCCTGGTGACGCGCGTGGGAGCGACGCCAAAGCGAAGAAGCCCGCCAAGAAAGAGTCCGAGAAGCCGGAACCCGGGAGCCGGATTCGCCTCCTTATTCGCCTGGACTTTTCCGACCACGAAAAGCTTTCGCACCAACGGTGGCTCGACCGCATCCCGGCTGAAGAGGCGTTCAAACCTGCCAAGAGCGAGACGGTTCGGGCAGGCGAGCCTCGATTTGCGACAACCTCCGAGCATTTTGAATCCCTGGACTAACCGCGGCGTCCTGGCAGGGCTCAGTGGGGCGCTGCATCTGTGGGAGCGATGGCCACTTCGGCCGTCATCTTTTGCCGAATGTCGTCGCGCAGCTGCTTTGCGCGCGCGCCTGCGGCGCTGTCGGGATCGAGTTGCAGGTAAGCGTCGATATCACGGAGCAGGGCCGGATAGTTCTTTTTCTGAGTGTGGATATTGGCGAGCAACCGGTAGATCGAAGGGAAATTCGGGGCCAGCGAGCGCGCCTGCTCGGCTGATTTCTCCGCTTCGGCGAGGCGATGCTGGGCGAGCTCGATCTTGCCTAGCTCGTAGTAACCGAGCCAGGAATCTGGACTCATCACGATGCCGTGCCGGAGCGCCTTCTCGCCGTTGGCAACATCTCCCTCGTTGACCAGCGCCGCTCCGAGTCCCACCTCCGCGGCGCCGAATTTCCCCTCGCTCGCGTCGAGCGATTTCTTGAAATTCTGCTCCGCATCTCCGGTCTTCCCCATCATGAGGCAGGCCAGCCCCATCTCGTAGTAAACCTCGTAGTATCCGGGCGCGGAAGCGAGTGCTTGCCGCAGGTCCGCGAGCCCGCCTTCGACGTTCTTGCTGAGCCATATTTTCTTCTTGCCTGCCGCGGCCAAGTCTCGCACCTCTTGAGGAATCGTCATTTCGTGCGCGGAAATCTTGGCGTCCGGAGCGGGGGCGCCCGAGTCGCCCGTCGCGGGCTGGAGATAGACGGCAACTGCCGGGTTGGAGCCGAAGGTAATGTCAACGTTTAATTCCTGATCCCGAAACCCGGCGGCGCTCACCGACAGTTGATAAATGGCAGGCGCCAGGCCAGGAAAGATGAACTTACCGGAATCGGAAGTGAATTGCTCTTCGAGCGGGTTGCCGTGGGCTGCAGACAGCCGCACGTTGGCGTGGTCGATTCGCCGGTTGTCCGTCGCCGAGTAAACCGTTCCACCGAGCGAAGCCGTTTCCGCCGTGCGCGGGCGCACCGCGCCGCCGAAGGCGGTCCTCGGAACAGCAAAAAGGCAAGCTACAGCGAACACTCCCGCGCCAAGCCGGTTCATCGCCCCGTCCTCCCCGGCCGAAATTGCGCGCATTCTAGCACTTCGCCCGGGCCGCGCAAGGAAGGAATCGGTCGATCCCGAGGGCCTATAGGGAACGGTATGTTGCCGGGATTCGGCTTTCAAAGCGCATCGAAATTCGCAGGGAAGGTCTTGTTCACCCGGTCCACCAAGCCCTTCGAGTGTTTGCCTGGGAAGTGGCGACATCTACTCCGCCGTCGTCCTGGGTTATAATGGGCCGAAATCGCGGGACGCGCGAAAACCGGAAAATTGGCGACGCAGACGAAAACCAAGACGGCGAAGTTTGACGCCGGCAAGTATCACGGTCTCGACCGGGACGCGCTCATCCGCATCTATCGCCTGATGTTTCTTTCGCGGCGTCTGGACGACCGCGAGATCCAGCTGAAGCGCCAGAACAAGATCTTTTTCCAGATCTCGGGCGCCGGGCACGAAGCCGTCCTTGTGGCTGCGGGGCTGGTCCTGAAGGCGTCGCACGATTGGTTCTATCCCTACTATCGTGACCGCGCGCTCTGCCTCACCCTCGGCATGACTCCCTACGAAATGATGCTCGAAGGCGTGGGCGCGAAAGACGATCCCGCTTCCGGCGGCCGCCAGATGCCGTCGCATTGGGGGCATCAGAAGCTGAACGTGGTGTCGCAGTCCTCGCCGACCGGGACGCAATTTCTGCAGGCCGTGGGCGCCGCGGAGGCGTCGCTCTACTTCGCGCAGTTTCCGAAAGCGTTCGAGCAGGCCCGCTCGGCGCCGCTGGGCGCCGCCATGAATCATCATGACGACGAGGTCGTTTACGTATCGGGCGGCGAGGGAGCGACAAGCGAGGGTGAATTCTTCGAGTCGCTGAACACCGCGAGCAACAGGCTCCTGCCCGTGCTCTACCTGATCGAAGACAACGGCTACGCGATTTCCGTGCCAGTGGAAGTGCAGACGGCAGGGGGCAGCATTTCGAAGCTCGTTGCTAACTATCCGGGCGTGCATCTCGAGGAATGCGACGGCACCGATCCGTTGGCGAGCTATGCGGCCGTGAGCCGCGCGGCGGCGCACTGCCGCGCGCGAAAGGGTCCGGCACTGGTGCACGCGCATGTCACGCGCCCCTATTCGCATTCGCTTTCCGACGACGAGAAGCTTTATCGCTGCGACGCCGAGCGCGAGGAGGAAGCGCGCCGGGATCCGGTCCCGAAGTTCGGTCTGTTCCTGGTGCGCGAGGGGATCCTCGAAGAAGGCGAAGTCGAGGCCCTCGAGGCTGCCGTGGACCGCGAGGTTGCCGAAGCCACCGATCGCGCCCTCGCAGCCGAACTCCCTGGGAAGGACTCGATCTACCGCTGGGTGTATTCGCCCGATGTCGATCCGGCATCGAGAGAGTGGGCCGCGGAGCCAAAGCTGCAGGGCGAGCCGAAAACGATGGTCGATATGATTTCGGCCACGCTGCTCGAGGAGCTGGCCCGCGATGCGCGGATCGTCGTCTTCGGCGAGGATGTCGCGGATTGCAGCCGCGAAGATTCCCTTGCTGCGGTGAAAGGCAAGGGCGGCGTGTTCAAGGCCACGGCGGGCTTGCAGCGCAAGTTTGGCGCGGAGCGCGTGTTCAATTCTCCTCTGGCGGAAGCGAACATTGTGGGACGCGCCGTGGGGATGGCGACGCGGGGCATGAAGCCGGTCGTCGAGATCCAGTTTTTCGACTACATTTGGCCGGCCATGACGCAGATTCGCGACGAACTGGCCACCATGCGCTGGCGTTCGGCCGGCGCGTTTAAGGCGCCGGTGGTAATTCGCGCGGCGATTGGCGGTTATCTTACCGGCGGCGCGATCTATCACAGCCAGTGCGGCGAGGTGACCTTCACGCATATTCCGGGCCTGCGCGTGGTGATGCCGTCAACCGCGCTCGATACCTGCGGGCTGCTGCGGACGGCCATCCGCTCGGACGATCCCGTGCTGTTTCTCGAGCACAAGCATCTCTACCGGCAGCCGTACAATCGTTCGGCCTATCCCGGCGCGGATTTTACGATTCCCTTCGGCAAAGCATCGGTGGTGCGCGAGGGTACGGACGCGACGATCGTCACGTACGGAGCTGTGGTGCATCGCGCCGAGGTAGCGGCTGCGGAGTTGGCGCGCGACGGCGTGTCTGTCGAAGTTCTCGATCTGCGGACGCTGAGCCCCTACGACTGGGACGCCATAGCAGCGAGTGTGCGGAAGACCAATCGCGTGCTGATCGCCTATGAAGATTCGCTTTCATGGGGCTACGGGGCGGAAATTGCGGCGCGCGTGGCCGACGAATTGTTCGGCGAGCTCGATGCGCCGGTGCGGCGCGTGGCAGCGACCGACACTTTTTGCGCGTACCAGCCGAAGCTCGAGGACGAGATTCTGCCGCAGACGGAGGGCATCGTTCGCGCCGTGCGGGATTTGACGGCGTATTGAGGGCGAGCGCGCCGGTTGGTGGTAAGGCCCTCGGAAACTTTTCGCGCTTCAGGGTCGTATCTTTGAGTGGGGCGCGAGCAGTGTGCGAGTCTCGCGCGGGAGGGTGGGTCTATGGTGTGCTCCAACTGCAAGAGAGAGGTCGCCGACTATTCGAACTTTTGCTATTACTGCGGGGCGCGGCAGGCCGTGGCGCCCGTCGGGCCTCCGCCCGGTGTCAAGCGGTTGCGCCGTTCCGTGACTGACCGGAAGATCTGCGGCGTGTGCGGCGGTTTCGCCGAGTATTTCGAAATGGATTCGACGATCGTGCGGATCGTGTGGGTCCTGCTGGCGATCTTTCCCATTCCTTTTTCGGCGGTGGTTGGCTATCTGGTTGCCTGGCTAGTGATGCCGGAAGCCCCTCTGCCGCTGCCGGCTGCATCTCCGGCTCCTGTGCCGCCGCAATCCACGCAAACGGCATAGGCCCTGCGTCCTGGTCGCCGGGGATTACTCCTTTTCTCCGGATTTGCGAGGGCCGCGGCGGCCCTCGCGAAAAATCGCGTAATCGAGTGAAATCAGGCCGGCCCCCAGCGTTGCCAGCGTGAAAGCGCCCACGGCCAGCGCCAGCGGGAATTCGTAGTTCTTCACCTGCGTAATCGGACCCTGTGGTACGTGAACTTTCAGGATGGCGACAGCCATTTCCCCGGCAAGTAAGAGGCCGGCGATGCGTGTGAACAATCCCAAGATCAGCGTCACTCCGCCGAAGAACTCGATCACTCCGGCGATATAGACGAAATAGGCGGGGAAGCCCATGTGCTCGAATCCCTGCATCGCGCCGCGCGTGCTGACAAACAGCTTCGGATAGCCGTGCGAGATGAAGATGACGCCCAGTCCGGCTCGCAGCAACAGGAGGGCGAGCGGCTTGAAACTCTCCCAGTTTGGCAAGCGCCTTCCTCTACAGAAAATGAGCTAAGCGGCAGTCGAACGGCTCGGATTGTAGCAGAAAGCCGCGCCGCGTCTGGGCGGCGCCGAACGAAATCCGTTGCGCGAGATGCGGGGGCGAGCGATCCCGAAGGCGCGAGGCGATTGGTGTAGAATCGTTGCTTGCTTTTCCTGCGCTCAACGCCTCGATGATGTCATGAAGGGAAAATGAACGAAGGCGAGCCCGCACGCACGATCGGCATTTGCACGGGCGGCGGCGATTGCCCGGGGCTCAACGCCGTCATTCGGGCGGCCGTGCGCGCGGCGAAGCTGGAGCACGGCTGGCGCGTGATCGGCGTCACCAACGGCTTCAACGGGTTGATCTGGCACGAGCAATCGCAGGAGCTAACGCTCGAATCGATTCGTGGAATTCTTCCGCGCGGCGGCACCATCCTGGGAACCACGAATCGCGGCAATCCGTTCGCGTATCCGGCCGAGGAGAATGGCCAGACAGTGGTGTGCAACTTTTCTCAGCGGTGCCTCGACAACATGAAGAAGCTCGGAATGGAAGCGCTTATCGTGATCGGCGGCGACGGCACGCTGCGCATCGCGCACGAGTTCGCGAAGCTGGGCATGAACGTCGTTGGCGTGCCCAAGACCATCGACAACGATCTCCAGGCCACGGAGATTAGTTTCGGCTTCGATACCGCGCTGCATGTGGCGACCGATGCCATCGACCGCCTGCATACGACCGGCGAAAGCCATCACCGCGTGATGGTGGTCGAGGTGATGGGCCGCGAGGCCGGCTGGATCGCGCTGCATTCCGGGCTAGCTGGCGGCGCCGACGTGATTCTGATACCGGAGATTCCGTTCACGATCGAGACGGTGTGCGAGTCCATCCGGCGGCGCGAAGCGCAGGGCCGCACGTTTTGTCTGGTGGTTGTCGCCGAGGGCGTGAAACTCCCGGCGCGCGACGCCCTGGGCAAGCCGTTTCCTGCTCCGCAACCGGGGCAAGTGGGAAACGCGATTGGTTTCGCCATCCGCGAATTCACGAAGAAAGAGGTGCGCGTCACGGTGCTCGGCCACGTGCAGCGCGGTGGCTCGCCCAGTCCGTTCGACCGCAACCTGGCGACGCGCTTCGGCGTGTGCGCCGTGGACCTGGTGGCCCGAAAGGAATATGGCCGGATGGTGTGTCTGCGCGGAGGTAAGATCCAGTCGGCGCTGCTCGCGGAGGCCATCGGCGCGAACAAACTGGTGGATCCGGAAGGCGATTACGTTCGCGCCGCCCGCGGCGTCGGGATTGCCTTCGGCGATCGGCCCTGAGGCAAATTCGAAAGGACGATGCGCAAGATTCTCCTTGGCTTCGCGGTGCTGCTGGTGATCGGCGCCGGCGTCTATATGCGCTCGCATTCCCGGAAGCCGCCGGTGGAAGTAGCCTATGCGGGCAATCGCCAGGTCACTTTGTACAGCACCACAGCGCAGGTTCGCGAACCCATCGCGGTGGCGAATTTCGGCGATCGCCTGGAAGTCTTGCAGCGCTTTCAGGACCAGGTGAATGTGCGCACACCCCACGGCGTGGCCGGCTGGGTCAGCGAACGCGAACTGCTTTCGCCCGATGTGTGGCTGAGGGCCAAGGATCTCGAGGCCCGAGCCGCGGGCATGTCCATCGAAGCGCGCGGCCACACCAAGGTTCTCACCAACTTGCACCTAGAGCCGGGGCGCGACACGCCTCGCCTCCGTCAGTTGCCCAAGGCGGTTCCCTTGGATTTCCTCTTGCGCGAGCCGCTTCCCGTCCCTGTGGCGCACACACCCGGCGCCGACGAAGACAATGCCGGCGAGCCGGCGCAGGAGAGGCGAGAGGATTGGTGGCTGGTGCGCGCGCGCGCGGACACGGGCGCGCTTTCGGGATGGATCCTCGGGCGGTTCGCTGAACTCGATGTTCCCGCGCCGCTGCCGGATTATACCAGCTCGGCGGGAATGCGCATCGTGGGCTGGTTTGAGCTAAATCATGTGACCGATGCTTCCGGCGCCGCCCACGCGCAGTACCTGGTGGTCGGAGCGCACGGACCCGAAGGGCAGCCCTGCGATTTCACCTCGCAGCGCGTGTACACGTGGGGAGCGAAGCGGCAGCGCTACGAAACCGCTTTCGTCGAAAGCAAGCTTTGCGGCAGGCTGCCGGTGAAAGTTTTGCAGACCGGTGCGGCCAAGGGAAGCCCGGAAGTCACGTTTGCGTTTACGGACATCGCCTCGGGCCGGCCGGAAGAGCGTACCTATCACATGTACCAAACCGTGGTTCGCCGCGTCCGAGAAGGCAGTGCGTCCGCTCGGAAGAAACCACCCCGCTAAGCCTGCGGCCTCCGCCGACCAGGGCTATCGAAAAGGTACGCGAACCAATTCTGCGAATTGCGCGCTTCCGCACCGGCCCGTACGATGGTGCTTGCGACCATGCGTGCCCGCCCTCATCTCGCTTTACTGCTCGTGGCGCTACCGCTGGCCCTCACGAGCGCCGGCTGCCGGCTGGTGAACACCGAGGCGCAGTCCCAGAGTCCCGCCGCGCTTCCCCTCGAATATGTGGGATCCTGGGGGGTGAAGGGCACAAATCCCGGCCAGTTGGATGATCCCGTCAGCATCTCGACCGACTCGGTCGGCAACGTGTACATTGCCGACGCCGGTAGCCTCTATGTCCACAAGTTCACGCCGCAAGGCAGGCCGTTGCTTTCCTTCCAGAAGGATGCGCTGAAGCATCCCGAGTGGATCACGCTCGATCGCGGCGGAGCGATTTACGTTTCCGATGCTGTCCGGAATAGCGTGTTCGTTATTCTGCCCGACGGCGACCATTACCGGGAGTTGCGCTTGAGGAGCAGAGCCAGGAAGGAGAATTTCCTGAGCGTTGCGGTCGGCTGGGACGGCCTGATTCACGTTCTCGATTCCGGTGCCGCGAAAGTGATTACCTTCACTCCGCGCTTTCGTTTGGTGCAATCCTGGCGAGCGTCCGGGAGTTCCGCGGATGCCCGTAGTCAGCCGGGCCCCATCGAAAGCGGGCCCGACGGCGCGCTGTACATCGCCGATCCAACGCGAGGGAACATCGTGAAGTTTACGCGCGACGGGCAAAGGCTCTTGGAAATTGGCGCCCATGCGAGCGGCTACGGCGCGAAGCTGAGCGACGAATTCGCGGTTTCGAGCAACTTCCTTTTCGCGATGGACGCGGACGGCCGCATGCTTCATGTGTGGGAACTCGACGGACGCCCGAAGGTGGACGTGGATCTCGCCCCTCAGCTCGGCCAGACAGCGCGGCCGGCTCCGGCGCTGGCCGTAAGCCCCCGAGGAGAGTTGCTCGTCCTCGACACTCCCGAATCGCGCGTCCTCCGTTACCACATCAATTTTTGACACTACTCCCAGCGCCGTTCATTATGGCCACGGGAGGTGCGCATGTCCCTGCTGCTTACCGAAGCAGATGTGAAATCGATCCTGACGATGCCGCTGGCGTTGGAGGCGGTCCAGGCCTCGTTTCGCCGTCTGGCGGATGGCGGCGCCCGGCAGCATTCCCGCCGGCGCCTGCAGGTCCCCGGCAAGAGCTACTTGCACTACATGGCGGCCGTGGATGCGGCGAGCGGCTATATGGGCCTGAAGATTTATACCAGCGCGCGGGAAGGCTTGCGCTTTCTTGTGCCGCTATTCCGCGCGGACTCCGGCGATTTGGTGGCGCTGATCGAGGCCGACTACCTCGGCCAGATGCGCACGGGCGCGGCCAGCGGCGTGGCCACGCGCGTGATGGCGCGCGCGGAAGCATCGACGGTTGGGATTGTGGGCACCGGCTTGCAGGCGCGCACGCAGCTGGAAGCGATTGCGCTGGTTCGTAAGCTCGAAAGCGTTCGCGCGTTTGGTCGCGACGCGCAACGCTGTAAGGACTTTGCCAGAGAAATGACAGCGAGGCTGCGCGTCGTGGTGACGCCCGCTGTGTCGGCGGAAGAAGCTGTGCGCTCTGCGGATGTGGTCGTGACATCGACGACCGCTGTGAATCCCGTGGTGGAGGGCCGCTGGCTCAAGGCGGGGGCGCACATCAACGCCATCGGGGCGAATTTTCCGCACAAGCGCGAACTCGACGATGAAGCCGTGCTGCGCGCCGACGTGATCGCCGCGGATTCGCGGGAGCAGTCGCGGCAGGAAGCCGGCGACTTGATCCATGCGCTTGGAGAAGATGACTCTCGCTGGGCCCGCGTGCAGGAGCTGGCGGAAATCGTCGCCGGAACATTGCCGGGACGGACATCTCCCGGCCAGATCACGCTGTTCAAATCGAACGGCATCGCCATCGAAGATGTGGTTGTCGCCGGGAGAATTTACGAGCTCGCTCGCGAACGCGGTCTTGGGCGCAGCGTCGCCTTGTGGGAAAAAGAAGCGAGGTTCGGCGAGGCGCGCGGGGTCTAAGCGCGGGCGCGGCGCAGACGGGTCCTCAGCGCCTCGCGCAGGCGAAGCCGCGTGTCCTCGGGAAGAGGAGCCGGTTCCGAGTTGCAGAAAATCTGTATCGTCTGTTTGGTGGTGTCCACGACGATCCGGCAGTCCTCGCAACCTTTGAGGTGTTCCTCGATGGAAGCTTGCAATGTGCTGTCGAGCGCCTCGTCGAGGTAGTTCGACAGCTCCTTGATGATCCCAATGCACTTCACGATTTGTCACTCCGCCGAAAATATCGGTTGAGCTTGGTCCGCAGCTTGAGTCGGGCCCGCAGCAGACGCGATTTTACCGCTGGCACCGAAAGTCCCAGCGTCTCCGCCGTTTCTTCGGTGGACAATTCTTCGATGTCGCGCAACTGAAAAACGACTCGGAAAGCGGGGTCCAGCTCGCCGATCACCTTGGTGAGGATTTGCCCGAGCTCGGCTTGCTCGTAGCGCCGCGCCGGCGACGGTCCCCAGTCTTCCACGTCGCGGAAAACCTTCTCCTCGCCCGTATCGATTTCCTCATCCAGTGAAACCTGATTCGGCCGGCGCTTGCGCAGCTTCATCAGCGCCTGATTCACCGCGATACGCACCAGCCAGGTATAGAAGCGTGAGTTTCCCTGAAACTCCGGAAGGTGCTCGAAGGCTTTGAGGAACGCCTCTTGCATCACATCTTCGGCGTCCTCGCGATTCTGCGTGATGTTCTGGGCCAGCCGGAATATTTTGCGTTCGTAGCGGCCGACCAGGGTTTCAAAGGCATTGAGGTCGCCGGTCTTCGCGTCGGCTACCAGAACCGGCTCATCTTCCTTCACCACGGTCGAAGGAAGCAGGGTGCGGGGTTCCAGCGGGTCTAGTTTCGGCGTGCTCATGAGTTCTTCGCTTCGAATCGAGAATCCGGAATCGGAAACAACCGCACCAAGCCTAGCACAAAGCGCGAACACCGCGCCCGCACGACTGTTGGCAATTGGCGCCCGTGGCCGCACCCGGTATGGTTTGATGCGCCGATGGCCGCGGATGGTGCAACGTTGCATAAGGCTCTGTGTACGCCGTCTGGTATCACTTAAGTTCCACGATGCCTGCAACTTACGTTCAGTTTCTTGACAGCATGGCAGGTGTGATTTAGCTTTGAACGCTGCATCCCATTGGGGGCTGAGTGGCCGCGCAGACGCTGGAGCAGAAATTCCTGGTTCGCTATCGAGCGGAGAACGGCATAGCCGTCATCGAATTGGACGATCCGCCGGCGAACACCTACTCCTACGAGATGATGCAGCAGTTCGACGCGGCCATCCTCCGGGCGCGCATGGAAGAAGACGTGCACGTAATTGTCGTGCGTGGCGCCGGCGAAAAGTTCTTTTGCGCCGGGGCCAGCATTCCCATGCTGACGAAGGCCGGCGCCGAGTTCAAATACTATTTCTGCCTGCACGCCAACGAAACTCTTTGCCGGCTCGAACAGACTCCCAAGCTGGTCATCGCCGCGCTCAATGGTCATACCGTAGGCGGCGGTCTGGAAGTTGCGCTCGCCTGTGATATTCGCCTCGCCAAGAAGGACGGCGGGAAAATCGGTTTGCCGGAAGTGAATCTTGGTGTTCTGCCGGGGACGGGCGGGACGCAACGGCTTGCGCGCGCTGTAGGGCGCGCGAAGGCCATCGAGCTGATGGCCACCGGAAACACGTTCAGTTTCGAAGAAGCCCTCGAGCTCGGCTTGGTCCATCACGTTTATGACGGCGCTTCGTTCTGGAACGATGTGCTGGCCTATGCGCGGCAGTTCTGCCCGCCGAACAAAGCCTCGCGCGCGGTGGGGCGCATCAAGCGCGCCGTCGTCGCCGGTTCGGAGGTCGGGTTCGGCGAAGGGCTGGCGATCGAGCGCGAACTCCAGCAACTGTTGTTTACAAGCGACGATGCCAGAGAAGGCCTCCAGGCGTACGTCGAAAAGCGACCGCCCCAATTCAAAGGCAAGTAGCGATGATGCCGGTGCATCCAAAGGACTGAACGAATCCGATGCGGACATTGCCGGATTATTTGCGCAAGGGGATGAAGCTGATTCTCGTCGGCGCCAACCCGGGCGAGCGCTCGGCGCGCGTGGGACACTACTACGCGGGACGCGGCAACCAATTCTGGCCCATCCTGTACGACTCGGGCGTGATTCCCGAGCCTCTCGGCTATACCGATGACCGGCGCTTGGTCGAGTTCGGCATCGGGCTTACGGATCTGGTGAAGCGTCCCACGCGAGGAATCGAAGATATCGAACGGCAGGAGTTCGCCGAAGGCCGCGTGCTTCTGGCGCAGAAGCTCGAAGACCTCAAGCCGCGGGTGGTGGCTTTCAACGGCAAAATGGTCTATGAGAAGTTTGCCGGGCGCCCGTGCAAGCTGGGCTTGCAGAAGGAAAAGCTCTACGGCGCTCACGTATTTGTGCTGCCGTCCACGAGCGGGCAAAACGGCGGCACGGAACTCGCGGTGAAGAAGCGTTACTTCAAGAAACTGGCCGCGCTTCTCAAAGGCCTGAAGGATTAGAAAAGCCAGGGAGACCGATGGTGACCGCTGTAGTTGCACAGACCGCAGCCCCGGCCGCTCCCGTCGTGCTCGAAGAGCGCGAGGGCGCTGTCTGCACGCTGCGTCTGAACCGCCCGGAAAAACTCAATGCTCTGAACCCCGATATGGGGCGCGCGCTGATCGCCGGCCTGCGGCGCGCTAGCGGCGATAAATCCGTCAGGGCCGTGGTCCTCACCGGCGCGGGACGCGGATTTTGCGCCGGGGGCGACATTCAGTTTCTTCGCGACGCGCGCAGGCGCCAAGCGGCCGGTGAATTGGGGGCACTTTTGAAAGCGGGCAAGGAGATTTGTATCGCCATGGCGAGCATGGCGAAGCCGGTGATTGCGGCGGTCAACGGCCCGGCTGCCGGCGGCGGAATGAACCTCGCGCTCGCGTGTGACTTGCGCGTGGCTTCCGATTTGGCGCGCTTTGCGGAGTCGTTTGCCAATCTCGGACTGTATCCCGATTTTGGCGGCACCTACTTTCTTCCGCGCCTTGTGGGGAAGGCGCTCGCCGCGGAGTTGTTCTACACCGCCGAGATTTTGACTCCCGCCGACGCCCTGCGTTTGGGAATCGTGAGCCGCGTGTTTCCGGCCGGCAAATTCGAAGAAGAAGCGCGCAAGCTGGCTGCGCAAATGGCGGCTGCGCCGCCGCTGGCGCTGCGGGAAGTGAAACGCGCCATGCTCGGAGAGGACCGTCGCGCGCTGGAGGAGAACCTCGACGAAGAAATCCGGCTGCAGCTTCAGTGTTTCGAATCGGAGGATTGTCTCGAAGGCCTCAACGCGTTTTTCGAGAAGCGCAAGCCCAACTTTCGAGGCGTCTAAGTCCACGACACCAACGACCGTGACCACTCGTGCAGATGCGGAGCTGGCGGCGCGCGGCTACACGTTCAGCGAACTGATGGTGGCGGCGGCGTCGCGCGAAATCGGCGACGATGAGCTTGTATTCGTCGGCATGAGACTGCCGATGCTCGCTTTCCTCGTCGCTCGCCGCACGCACGCGCCCGGCGCCGTGGGGTTGTTCGAAAATGGCGTGATCCGAGAAACCCCGGCGCGCGAGCTGCTCTACACCATGGCGGACCCGCCGAACCTCCGCGGGGCCACGCAGTGCGGCGCAATGCTCGACGTTATGGGATTGCTTCAGCAGGGCCGCGTGGATGTGGGTTTCCTGGGCGCTGCCGAAGTGGACCGCTTCGGCAATCTCAACACCACGTGGGGCTACCGTCACAACGAAATGCAGCGCCTTCCCGGCTCGGGCGGCGCCTGCGATATCGCCTGCCTGGCGGGGCGGACGGTGGTGCTGTTGTCGCACGACCGCGGCCGCCTTTGCGAGCGGGTGAGCCATGTCACCTCACCGGGCTACGGATCAGGCGGCGGCTGGCGCCGTGCGCAGGGTTTGCCCGGAGGATCTGGACCGTCGGCGGTCATCACCACGCTCGGCGTGCTTCGCTTCGGCCGCGACGGCGAAGCCTATCTCGCGTCCGTCCATCCCGGGGTCAGCGTCGAGGAAGTGCTGGCAAATACCGGGTGGGCGCTGCGTGTCTCGGACGAGCTGGTGGAAACTCTGCCCCCGAGCGATTCCGAGCTGAAAGTAATGCGTGAACTCGACCCCCACCATTTCTGGACGCGGTGAAGCAGCTTCGAGCGGGATGAGCGACGACGCCAAATTGATGACCATGCGCGAGGCTGTGGCGCGCCACGTCCCTTCGGGGTCCATGGTCTTGCTCGGCGCGCAGCTCGAGCAGATGATCCCTTTTGCCGCTGGGCATGAGCTGATTCGCCAGGGACGCCGCGATCTCACGCTCGTCGGCCCCATTTCCGACATATTGTTCGACCAGCTCATCGGTGCAGGTTGCGTGGCGTGCGTGATGGCGGCATGGGTCGGGAACGTATCCGCGGGCGTGGGGTATTGCTTTCGCCGGGCGGTCGAGCGCCAGGTTCCGCGGAGAATCGAGGTCGTGGACTATTCGAATTTCACGATGGCGCTGGCGCTGCACGCGGCTGCGCTGGGCGTTCCGTTCCTGCCTACCTACGCAACGCTCGGCAGCGATCTCCTGAAGAAGAACGGCAACCTGCGCGAATTTGCCTCGCCCGTAAGCGAAGAGAAACTTGTGGCCGTGCGCGCTCTGCGCCCGGACGTCGCCATTCTGCACCTGCAGCGCGCCGATCGCCGGGGCAATGCACACATCTGGGGCAATCTGGGAATTGCTGTGGACGGCGCCCGCGCCGCGCGGAAGACGATTGTCGTGGCAGAGGAGATTGTCGAGCCGGAGGTGATCGCTTCGGACCCCAACCGCACGCTCGTGCCGGGGTTCATGGTCTCCGCAGTCGTGCACGAACCCGGCGGAGCGCACCCGTCGCCCGTGCAGGGTTACTATGGCCGCGACCACGCCTTCTTCCAGCAATACCACGAGCAGACCCGCCCGCTCGACGGTTTTGAGGAGTGGCTCAAACACTGGGTACTTGGTACGGCGGACCGCCGCGAGTACCTCAGGGCGCTGGGCGCAAGCCGCTTCGAAGCGCTGGGTGTCAGAGAGCATGCGTTCTCGGCCGCCGCAGACTTCGGCTACTGATACTGCGATCCTAGTTTCGCTAGAGGTGGAGAGTGGCTGAATCGAAAGTGCGGTTTCTTCACAAGCCCACGTGAACCTCCTGCCGCAAAGCAAGAGGTCTCTTGCAAAGGCGCGGCATCGAGCTCGAGCTGCGCGATTTGAGCAAGGAACGGCTCACCGAAAAGGAGCTCGACGAGCTGATCGGCGAGCGCGACTACCGCGAGTTCCTCAATCCGCGCAACGAGCTGTATCGCGCACGCAATATGAAGGTGCGTCCGCCTTCGCGCGCGGAGGCTTTGAAGCTGATCGCCGCGGAGCCGAACCTGATACGCCGGCCGCTCATCATCGCCGGCGGCACATTGATTCTCGGCTGCGACGAACCGGCGCTGAAAAAGCTACGCTCGTGAAGCTGTCTGCGTAACCGGCGAGAGGCAGGAATGGAAGTGAGCACCATTGCAGTGATTGGCGCTGGAGCCATCGGGCGTGAAATCGCCTGCGTGGCCATGTGCGCGGGATACCGCACCGTGCTCGAGGATTTCAGCGCTGCAACCCTGGAGGACGGCGCTGCTCATATCCGGAAGACTTTGGAAGATGGCGTCGCGCGCGGGGACCTTGCCATCGAGCGCCACAGAGCGGCGCTCCGGAATCTTTTCCAGGCGCGGCGCGTCGAGGACGCTTGCCGCGAAGCGGATCTCTTGATCGAAACTTCGGCTGAAGAGATGGAAGCGAAGCTTGAAATCTTCACCCTCTTCGACAAATTCGCGGTTCCCTCGGCGATCCTGGCGAGCGGCAGCGCGTCTTTCGCTATCTCCGAGCTCGCGGAAATCACCTGCCGCGCGGAGAAATGTGTCGGCCTGCGTTTCAGCCCGCTACCACGGATCCAGAGACTGGAAATTGTCCGCACGCCTGAAACTTCTGACGCCACCGTGCAGGCCTGCCTGGAGGCCGGGCGGCGTATGGTGAAAGCGGTGACGGTGGTTCGCGAGGGAGCGCGCAGCCGCGCGCAGAGCGGGCGGTAAGAAAGGGAATAGGGTGAATTTGGCCAGCCGCATCGAAATCCTAAAAGGCGATCTCACGGAGATGAGCGCCGATGCGATCGTCAACGCCGCGAACAACGATCTACAGCACGGCGGCGGCGTAGCTGGAGCGATTCGCCGGAAGGGCGGAAATGTGATTCAGGAGGAGAGCGACGCGATCGGTAGCATTCCCGTGGGCGGCGCAGCGATCACGTCGGGCGGAAATCTAAAAGCCCGCTACGTGATCCACGCCGCCAGCATGCAGCTTGGCGGGCGCACCACAGCGCACGCCCTGCGCAGCTCGACAGCCCATTCGCTGCGCATCGCCGCGCAGAAAGGCCTGAAGACCATCGCTTTTCCCGCCGTCGGCACCGGCATCGCCGGCTTCCCCATGGAGGAGTGCGCCGAAATCATGCTGGCGGAAGCTGTCACGCACCTCGGCGGTGCGACCTCCATCGAGAAGATCTTCTTTGTGCTGTACGACAGCGAGGCGCGCGCGACGTTTCAAGAAGTCTGGCGGCGAATCCAGCGAAAAGCAGAAGCAAAGGCGCCGTGAGCGACACGGACATCGCGGCCCTGGCCGTCAAGGTCGCGCGGGAGCTGGCGCAATACGAGCATCCTCTGTTCGATTTCGAAGCGCGGCCTGCCGCCGAAGGCGTGGAAGTGGAAATTCGGTTCAAGCCGACGAACTCCGAAGTGCACGACTATCGGTTTCTGCTGCGTCCGCGCGAAATCGAGAGTCCCCAGTTCCCCTGGATTTTTCAAAAACAGCTGTACGACTGCCTGCACGACTACGTCATCGAAATGTTCGTCCGCAACCCGCAACGGGAGAACTGAGAATGCGCGGCGCCGCTGGCACCACTCCGCTTGCGGCGATTCTTATCGATGAGATTCGCGCCCGCGGACCCATCACTTTTGCCGCATACATGGAGGCTTGCCTCTATCATCCGCGGCACGGCTACTATACCAAGGCCGATCAGCGCCCGCGTCGCGACTACTTCACGAGCGCCGACGCGCGGCCCATTTTCGGCTGCCTGCTGGCGCGGCAGTTCCGCCAGATGTGGGTGGTGTTCGGACGCCCGGAGGAATTCCAACTGGTGGAAGCGGGCGCGGGAACGGGCGAGCTTGCGGGGCAGATCCTCGATTTCGCGGCGGAGTCGCTACCCCAGTTCTACGGCGGTTTGCGCTATGTCGCGGAGGAACGATCCGAATCGCGGCGTGCCGCGCACGCCGAATTGCTCGCTGCGCATCTTGGCGCGGGGCGAGCCAGTTCCGCCGCGGATCTGCCTTCGAGCGTCCCGTGCGGGTGTATCTTTTCGAATGAGTTGCTCGATGCCATGCCGGTTCACCGCGTGGTCCAAGAAGGAGGCGAGCTGCGCGAAATACACGTAGGAGCAGGCAAGAACGGCCTCTGCGAGGAAGTGGGTTCGCCATCGTCGCCGCGGCTCGCAGAATATCTCGCGCAGCGGGGCATTGCGCTACGGGAAGGCCAGCAAGCGGAGATTTGTCTCGCCGCCTGCCGGTGGATCGAAGAAGCAGGCCGGGCAATGCAGCGCGGCTTTGTGTTGACGATCGACTACGGCCACGAGGCGCGCGAACTCTACGATGAGCGGCACATGCGCGGCACCCTTCTGGCTTACGGCAACCACCGGGCCGATGAAGATTATTTTCGAGCGCCGGGCGAGCAGGATCTTACCGCGCACGTGGACTTCACCTCGCTCGATATTTGCGGCCGTCGCGTTGGGCTGGCGCGGACCGGATTCGCGTCACAGACCAATTTCCTGTTGGCGCTAGCGCGGCACAGCAACTTTGCGGACATCCAAGCGGAGGGCCAGAGCGAAGCGGAGCATCAGCGCCGCCGGTTACTCCTCAAGACGCTGATCCACCCCGAAGGCATGGGAGAGACGTTTCAGGTATTCGTCCAGCACAAGGGGATTGAGTGTCCGCGGCTCATCGGCCTTGAGCCGCTCTGAGATTTTCGAGGCTGGAAATCGCGCCGCGAAAGGGAGCTGGTTCGCGGCCCGCTGACTAATCCGGCGGCCGCTTCTTGAGGGCCGGTTTGTCGGAGGACGCGGCGTCCGCCGGTCCGGTGTCTGTTACCGGAGCGGAGCTGGTGCCCGGCGCGGCCGCGGAGGGCGCAGGTTCGTCGGGCGAAAAAGGCTGCTTCATGTATCTGGCGACTTGCTCCTGCGCGCCGGCCGTGTCGTCTTTGGTGTGCTGTGCGAGCTGATATTCGTTCACGGCGCGCTCGCGCTGGGTCAGCACGTCGTAAATCTTGCCGATGTAGATGTGACCCCAGACTTCGATCCATTTAGGATCGAGGTCGCCGCCAAGCGCGGCGCGGAAGGCGTTGGCGGCGGCTTGATAATTCTTCTGATAGAACATCGCCTCGCCCATCCGAAAATGCGCCAGCGAGTTGTTGGACTGAAGATCGAGCGCGTGCTGGTATTCCTGGATTGCTTCGTAGTACTTGCCCACTTCCGCGAGCCCTTCTCCGCGGGCGACGAACGCGTGGACACGGAGTTTCGGGCTGGCCTTTAGCAAATTGTTGTTCGGGTCGATGGTGACGCCGTTCGGTTTGGGGCGTCCGAAGGTTTCGATCTGAAACTCGGTGGTGGCGCCGGTGACGAGAATCGCCCGGTATTCCGGGTTGCCCTCGGTGTCAATCTTGACATCCACGGGCATGCGGAAAGTGTCGAGATCCTGGCGCAGTTTACCTACTACTTTGAAGCCTTTGGGCGTGCGATAGACGATGTATTCCAGCTTGAATTCCGGCACGCCGGTGGAATTGAGCCACTGCGAAAAGAAGGCCACCAAATTCAGCGGCGCACGGCCCTTCGCCGGAGGCGGCACCTTCGTGGCGGCTGTTTTCTCGAAGTCGGCGATGCTCGCGGTCTTGCCCTTGTACTTCTTGTAGAAGTCGTGCAAGAGCGCATCGAACGCATCGTTGCCGAGTTCCGAGCGCAGCATGTGAAAGACCATGGCGCCTTTGTTGACGACCACGGAGCGGTAGTTGTCCGAGTACAGCTCGATACGCGCGGCCTGCGCGATAGGCGTCACGTCCTCGTAGGTCGCGGCGCCGATGGCGAATTCCTCGAGCGCTTTGTGCAGGCCCGAAACGCCGTCGCTTTGCTCCGCGAACATAGCTTCGCCGTACCGCGAGAGTCCGTCGGTGAGCCACACGTCCGACGCCGTCGCGGCCAGCACTTCGTCGCTCCACCACTGGCCGGCAGCAAGCTGCGACAGCAACCGGACGTTGGCCGTCGGGGTCCATTGCCGCGCGCTGATCAGCAGAAGTCCCGGAGCCGAGAATCCCGGGAGAGAGCCATCGGGCAACTGTGCGATGGTCAGGTGGGTGCCCGCGCTCAACGGGCCGAACGCTTCGTTAAAGTACTCCACGATGCGCGTGAGAGCTTCGCCGTACGAAGGAGCGGTGGAAGCCTGCGCGGGCGGCGTGTAAACGCTCACCGAAAACCCTTCCGCCCGTACCGGGCTCAATTGCAGGCTGCCGGCAACGAACGAACCCGCTGGCGAAGGGCGCTCGCACTTGAAGGTGTATTCCGCCTGGCCGCCGGAGTTCCCCGAGGCCGGAATCATGCTCGGGCCTTCCGCCTTTCCCGTTCCCACGACCGCGAAGGTATCCGGCACGATGATCTTGAACGTCCCCGTGTAGCGATTCGACGGATAGTTCGTCAGCGGGAACCAGCGCGCGGGCAGCAGCAAATACGCGGACGTTTTGTCGATCGAACCAAAGCGCAACCCTTTCGTTGGGCTGTCGTCCTCGCTCGAAATGGGGCCGCTGTATTCGAACGTGACGCTGACTTGATGGCCGGGAGCGATTGCTTCCGGCAAAGCCACGGTCAGAAGGAGCGGGGAGTTGTGGTCGCGCTCGAACGCCAGGGGCGGGCCCCCCGGGCTGCGAACCGACGTGACGCGCAGGTCGCGGTGCAGCTCCACTACGATGGTGCGCGAGACCGATTCGGCGGTGAAGTCCACCTTGACCTTCGCCGAGAGAGTCTGATCTTCGGGATGCAGCGTCGCCTCGACATCGTAATTTGCGGCGCGGAAGGGATACGGCTGCTGCGCCTGCGCTGCGGCGCCTGCTGCAAAGACCAGCGAGATTGAGAACGTGAAGAAAAGGGCTAGAAGCTTACGCAAGAAATTCCTCTCTGTTTGCCGAGCGTTCCTTTCCCTTAGTTAAGATACCAGAGAACCGCTCCTAGTTGCCCCGAGACTCCAGCATCTGCGCGAAGATGTCTGCGGCGCGTTCCATCGCTCCGCCCGGGCCAAGTTTGGCGCGCACTTCGGCGAGAGCCGCCTTCATGACCTCACGCGCAGCCGGCGAATCCAGCAGCCGGTGCAGCTCCGATTCGACCGCCTGCGGCGTGAAATGGTCTTGAATCAGTTCCGGCACCACCTTGCGTTCGGCGATGAGGTTGGCCATGGCGATGAAAGGAGTGTGGATCAAGCGCTTCAGGAGAAAGGCGCTGGCGGAGCTGACGCGATAGACGACCACCATGGGTGTTCCCAGAAGCGCAGCTTCGACCGTTGCCGTGCCGCTCGCGACGACGGCGCAATCCGCGGCGGCGAGCGCATCGTAGGTGGCGCGCTCGACAATCTTGACCGCGAATGCGGGCCGCGAGTAACGCGCGAAAATCTCCTTGTCCAGTCCGGGCGCAGCCGCGCAGGCGAACTGGACTTGGCCCTCTCTAGCAAGGCTCTCACATCCTGCGGCGATGCGCGGAAAATGCCGCTCGATTTCGCTTCGACGGCTCCCGGGAAGAAGCGTGACAATCGGCCGGCTCGCATCGAGTCCGTGCCGGCTGGCAAACTCCGCGCGCGGCATCGCCGGCTTCACCACATCGACCAGCGGATGCCCGACAAAATCTACCGGCACACCCGCATCGCGGTAGAACTTCTCTTCGAAGGGAAAGATCACGACCATCCGGTTGACCAGGCGCCGGACGACGCGGACGCGCCCGCGCCGCCAGGCCCACACCTGCGGGCCGATGAAGTAGCCGACTGGAATCCCTAAACCTTTCAGGCGGCGCGCGACGCCCAGGTGCGTTCCCGGGGAGTCCACAAGAATCGCCAGCGCCGGACGGCGCCGCGCCGCCTCGCGAGCAAGCCGCCGCTGGACGCCGATGACCGCAGGTATTTTGTGCAGCACTTCGTAGATGCCGACCACGGCGACTTCGTGGTAGTCGGCAATGAGCTCGACGCCTGCTTCCGCCATTCGCGAGCCGCCCATGCCGAAGAGCTGTGCGCCAGTGCGCTCGCGAAGGGCCGTAGCGAGGCGGGCTGCATACATGTCGCTGGACGCCTCGCCCGCAGAAATAAGAACGAGCGGCGACGTCATGCGTTCGCTCCACGGCAGGACGCTTGAAACTGCAGCGGGGGAAGATCCTTCGCGTGGCGACGCAGCAAAACGAGCGCGCCGTCAGTCATCGGCGGGCAGAGACTGCGAGAATCCGGAGACGCCTGCTCCGGGCAAGACCGGGATCTCCTGCTCTTTGTACTGAAGCTGGTAGAGGCGGTAGTAGATTCCGCGCAGGGCCAGAAGCTCCTGATGCGAGCCGTGTTCGCGCAAGCGGCCCTTGTGGAAGACGAGAATGCGATGCGCGTGCTGAATTGTGCTCAGCCGGTGCGCGATCACAACCGCGGTGCGGTCTTCCAGCAGCCGGCTGAGAGCCTCGCGGATCAGCAATTCCGTTTTCGTGTCCACGCTCGAGGTGGCTTCGTCGAGGATCATGAACTGCGGGTTATGCGCCAGCGCTCGCGCGAAGCTCACAAGCTGCCGCTGTCCAACCGACAGCGTGGAACCGCGCTCGCTGACGGGCGCCTCGACTCCCTTGGGCAGCGTATCGAGGAAGGGCCCCAGGCCGACTTCGCGAAGCGCAAGTTCCGCCGCGGCGCGGTCAATGCCTGCGGTGCCGAGCCGGACATTCGACTCCAGAGTCCCGGTGAATAGAAACGGATCCTGCAGCACGATGCCAAACAGCCGCCGCAGCTCCTGCAGCTCCATCGACCGGATATCCACACCATCAAGAAGAATCTCTCCGCGCTGGATGTCGTAGAACCGCAGCAGAAGCTGGATGATCGTGGTCTTCCCGGCGCCAGTGTGGCCGACGATGGCCAGCGTCTGTCCCGGTTCGACCCGGAAAGAAACATCTCGCAGCACCCATTCGTTGTCCTTTGGCGCAGCGCCGCCGGCGTACGAAAACCACACGTTGCGGAATTCGATTTCTCCCCGCGGCGCAGAAAGCCTGCGCACCTGAGGCGGCGACATGATGGTCACGGGCTCGTCGAGCAGCTTGAAGATACGCTCGGAGGCAGCCATGGCGGTCTGCAGGATATTGAATTTCTCGCTGAGGTCCTGAATGGGGCGGAAGAAGCGCTGCGCGTACTGCATGAAAGCAAGCAGTACCCCAATTTTAATCGTCCCCGCAATCACGCGGCCACCGCCGGCCCAATAGAGCAGCGCCACACCCGACATACTCAGGAATTCAACAGCGGGATAGAAAAAGGCAAAGGCGTCGATGGCGTCCTTATAGGCTTCCATGTGGACGCGGTTAAGGCCGGCGAACTGCGCTTGCGATTTGCGCTCGCGGTTGAACAGCTGCACCACGGTCATGCCGCTGATGTGTTCCTGCAGGAACGCATTGATCCGCGCGATGGCGGTGCGAATCAGGCGGTTGGCGTTGCGCACCTTGTTACGGAAAAAATACGTAATGAAGAGCATGAAGGGCAGTGGAGAAAGCGTTGCGAGCGCCAAGAGCGGATGCCATTTGAAGAGCAAGGCCGCCATACTGAAGAGGAGCACGAAGTCGTTGAGCATGGCCACCACGCCGGAAGCAAAGAGATCGTTCAGTGCGTCCACGTCCGTGGTGGCGCGCGTCACCAGCCGTCCCACGGGGCTGTGATCGAAGAAACTCATCGGCAAGCGTTGCAGGTGCTCGAAGATCTCTTTACGCAGGTCGTACATCGTTTCCTGCCCGACGCGCTGCATGATGCGCACCTGGGCATACTGCAGGCCGAATCCGGCCAACAGCGAGGCCAGGTACACGAGCACAACCAGCACCAGGCCCTTCACCGCAGCGCTGCGGGCCAGCGACCGAGCAAAACCGGGAAGAATGTACGAGTCGATGGCCAAGTGGAAGAGGTACGGCCCAACCAACTCCATGGCGGTGACGCCGATGGTGATGGACAGGGCCAGCGCGACCCACCAGCGATAGGGGCGGAGATACTTCAGCAACCGCCGCGTCAGGTGCGTGTCGTAGAGCTTGCCGAGTTTTTCTTCTTCGCGGAAGTCACTCATCGCGTGCGAGCTCTTCTTCGAGCAATTGTTTCTGGTAAAGGTCGGCGTAGTAGCCGCCGAGCGCGAGCAATTCGTCGTGGGCGCCGCGTTCGATGATCCGGCCCTGGCGCAGAACGACGATTTGATCCGCCGATTTGACGGTCGAGATGCGGTGCGAGACGACAATCGTGGTGCGCTGGCCCATGACGTCGCGCAGGCGGCGCAGGATTCGCTCTTCGGTGTCCGTGTCCACGCTCGACAGGGAATCGTCGAGCACCAGAATCTTCGGCTGCCGCAGCACGGCGCGCGCCAGCGCGGTGCGCTGCTTCTGTCCGCCCGAGAGAGTGATGCCGCGCTCGCCGACCATCGTGTCGAAGCGCTGCGGAAACGCCTGAATCTCGCCGGAAATGCTGGCGATTTCGGCGGCCTCGAAAACCTGCTCCTCGAGCGCGCCGTCCACACCGAAAGCGATGTTTTCCCGCAGGGTGTCGCTGAAAAGAAACGTGTCTTGCGGAACGTACCCGATTGCCCGCCGCAATTCGGCCACGGGAAATTCGCGGATAGGGCGCCCGTCGATTAAAAGCGTTCCGAGAGGCGCTTCCCACAGCCGCGCCACAAGCGCAGCCAGAGTGGACTTGCCGCTGCCTGTGGGGCCGACCACGGCGAGAGTCGATCCCGCCGGCACGTAGAGATTGATGTCGCACAGAACTGGTTCGGCGCGGCCGTCTCCGTTTCCTGCGGTGGGATAAGCAAAAGTAAGGCCGCGGAATTCGATCTCGCCCGCGATGCTCTCTTTCGCGTCCGCTGCTTCCGAGGCGCTCGTGATCGCGCCGTCATGGATGCCCGGCTGGGCGCGCAGAATGTAGTTCAAGCGGCCCATGGAGGCGGCGCCGCGCTGGAAAATGTTGGTGACCCAGCCGAGCGCTATCATCGGCCAGATCAGTTGCACCAGGAACGCAAAGAACGCCCACAAGGTGCCGACCGAGATTCGGCTGTCAACGACCTGGATTCCGCCTTTGGCGAGCAGGATCACGTAACTCACGCCGATAACCGCCGACAGGAACGGGAAAAATATGCTCCAGGTGCTGATCAATTGGATGTTGCCGTCCACGTAGCCGCGGTTGGCGCGATCGAACGATTCGATCTCCTGCCGTTCCTGCGCGTAGGCGCGCACGACGCGGATGCCCGTAAGATTCTCCTGCGCGCGTGTCGAGAGAACACCGAGCGCCGCCTGAATCTGCTCGGAAAGCCGGTGGATGATCTGGCCGAAATAGCGCGTAGCGATCGCGACCACGGGCACAGGCAACAGGACCCAAAGGGTCAGCGTCGGCGACAGTTTCACCATGTAGTAGATGGCCAGAACCATCGTCGCAATAGTGGTGGCGCTGTACATGATGCCCGGGCCCAGCACCATGCGCACGGCGTTCAAGTCGTTTGTGGCGCGCGACATCAGGTCGCCCGTGCGGTTGCGCACGTAGAACTCCGGCTCCATCTTCACCAGCCGCGCCAGTATGTCGTTTCGCAGATCGAATTCAATTTCGCGGGAGACTCCGATGAGGATCCAGCGCGTCCAGAACGAAAAGAACCCCTTCAGGAGCATCGCAGCTACGAGAATCAGGCAATACAGGCCCAGCGCGTGGCGGCTCAGCGGCGCGTAAAACGAGAACAGGGGGCTGAGAATCTGGCGCGAAGCTCCTGAGAGTGTCGAAAGCACGCGCGGCGAGCCTTGAAGGCAATCGGTAATGGCTCCGATAATGAGTTGCGGCAGCGCGCCCACCAGGCCCATGAGCGCAAGCGTGAGCAGGCCAAGAGTGAGCATGCCCTTGTACCGCGACAAGTAAGGGGCCAGCGTCTTGAGGTGATCCCAGCCGGAAGGGCGCCGCTCCGGGCGGCTGGCGGTGGCGGCGACGGGCTGTGCGATGGCGCTCACGATGATTTCACCGGGCCAGCTGTGACTGCGGCGTTTCGAGCGCTGGGACCTCGCCTAGAAACTGATCGAAGTTGCGGTCGAGAGATTGATATCTCTTCATTTTGGGGTTCCAGCGCACGCCGAGCGTCTGCACGTACCCGCCTGCCGGTTTCTCCAGGGGCGTGAAGTACAACTCCAGGCCCTTTTCTGAATCCTGCTCATACTGCAGCCGCCAGCCCGTGACTCCAGAGAGCGGCGTGCCGCCAAGGAAACCGTTCGCATTTTTCAGATGCCCGTCGCAGCGGAAAGTTTCTTTCCATTGGCCTGCGTCGTTCTCAATCACTACAACGCGCGTGACCAGCGTCCCGGTCGCCATCGTTTGCGGAGTGGCCTTCAGGCGATTTACCGCCAGCGCCTGCCGCCGGCCGTTCTTTGCAAGGTCGCCGTAAGCAAGGACTTCGGTCTCTGAGCCGAGCGCAGCTTCGGCGGCGGTCTGGATTTCCGCTGGGACGGCGGGCTTCGCGGGCGCCACTGGCTCCGCTTTCGACGGCGCGGTAGAGGAGCTCCCGCAAGAGTTCAATGCGGCGGCGAGGATTCCGGTTGCTGCGACGAAAGTGGCTCTTCTCATCAATCGGGTCATGAATGGGTCGGTGCAATTGTAACGACTCGGGCAGCTTCGTCAAAGCGCGGCGGGGCCCGCGTTGGTCTCCGAGCTAACGGGCGGCGAGAATTTCCTCCATGCGCGCCTCGAGATTCTCTTCTCCTTCGGACCACAGGCGGAACCGGCTCACCGGCAGCGCTTTCTCGATCTGACGAACCCAATCGAACACCCGGCTAATGTTGTCGCGTGTTTTTTCTTGGTACCTCTCGAGGGTCTCCGGCCAGGCCATGGCTTCGAGAAAATGGGCCTCTTCGAGGCTCTCCGCCGGCGACTGAGGACCGTGGTGGATTCCCAGCAAGCCGGCGTGGCCGGTGAATGCGTGCTCGAAGCCGAAATTCACCTGAAGATGCCCGTCTTCGCGCCACGAACCCCCATCGTAGTCTTCACCGCGGCAGAGGATTTCGAGCGCGTGGGGCTGCAACTGAAACTTGCCTGCGCCGATGTCGAAGCCCCAGAGATCCCAATGAGACTCCACCTCATACGAGCAGTCGCTGTGCAGATGTTCCCCGGAAAGCTGGATGATGGCAGCGGCATCGAGCGGCACGGCGCGGAGGTCTTGTTCGAACACCGGAGTTTCCGTGGAATCAACGGCGCGGATCATCAAGTAAGTGAAGCCGGGCTTCGCGGAGGAGAAGGGAACTGACATTAGCAGATCGCCGAAGCGCTCGAGGATTCGGTCTTCCGCGAAGTCCGCGCACCACATGCTCAAATAAGCTTGGTTCGACACCGAAGCATTATAGCGACAGGGGAGTCACAGCGGAAACCAGCACCCTGAAATCGGCGGGCACACGGCCTAAGGCTTCTTCTTGGGCGGCTCGGGAACGTCCTCTTCTTCGTTGAAGCGCGAGGAAATCCCGAGCAGGCGCTCCTTCAGCGTGTCGCCCATGCCGGCCAGGACTTCCGCGCACGTCTCGCGGATGCGCTTCTCAGCAGATTTGGCGAGCGTGTCGAGGACCGCTTGGGAATGCTGGCCCAGCGTGGTCGCAGAGGCGAGCAGCCAGGAATTGGAAGCGTTCTCGAGCCGGCCCTTGAACTGGTCGATGGACTCATCGGTGGATTTCTTCAGCGTTTCCAACCAGGCTTTCTGCTCCGCTTCGCGCTTTTCCTCCCACGTTTCCATGAGCGGACCGAGCTGCGACTGCAGGTGTACACGCGCCTGTTCGACGCCCTCGGCGAGCTTCGCTTCCAACTGCTGCTGATACTCGGCCAGCGAACCCTCGCGGTTAAACTCCATGTCGGAGCGCGCCTTCTCGAGCGCTTCGCGCGAGGCTTGCTCGAACCGTTGGAGAGATTCCGCCGCCGCGTGATGGACGCGATCGGTGAATGCCGCGCGCGTCATTTCGGCCGTTTCGCCCAGCTTGCCGCGTTCGCGGTCCACGACTTCTTTGGCCGCATCTTCGATCTGCGCCTGGCTGTGCTCGACGTAGGTGCGGCGATAGTGGTCCAGCTCGGAGGCGACCAGGCTGGATATCTCCGCGGCGCGGTCCCGCAGGGCGGTGGTGGATTGCTCGACGGCCTTCTCCAGCGTCGCCTGCATCGTGGTCTGCGCTTTCTTCTGGTACCAATCCGACGCCTTCATCAAAGCTTCGAAAGCAGCGTGCTGTGTCTCGGTGCTCTTCTGTTCGACTTCCGCTTCGATCTTCGACGCCACCTCGCGGGCACGCTGTTCGACTTCCGCGGGATACCTTTCGGTCTGCTGTTTCAGGCGCTCCAGCGATTCGCTGAGCGCTTGCTGCGACGCTTGCCGGACTTGCTCGCGAACATCTGCTTGAATGTTCGCCGCCTGCTGCTCCGCCGTCGCCAGATCGGAGAGCGCCTTCTGCACCTGGTCGAGCCTGGGCGAAAGCTTTTGTTCCAGCTCTTCGGAGACGCGGACCACGATTCTTCCGGCGGAAGCCTCGATTTGCGGGGCTAGCATTTCGAGGCGGTCGGCGACCACTCCATCTGCTTGCTGCATGAGATCTTCATGCTTGGCGAGCAGAATGTCGTCGAGGCGCTGGCGGGTTTGCTCCAGCGTGGAGCGAGCGGCTTCCTGCAGCTGCGCTTTCGTCTGGTCGGCGCGGGCGCGCTCCTGCTCCAGTCCTGCGCCCATGGAGTCGATGACCGCCTGCGCGCCGGCGATGACCTCATCCATGGAGTTGCGAACGTGCGACGCGCGGGCGGCGGCTTCCTGCTCCGCTTGCGCCAGAGCAGCCTGCGACGCCTCGTTCAACTTCTGGCCGATCTTCTCGGAAGCATCCGACAGAGTTTCTTGAAATTGCTCTTGCCAGCGCTGCGTCGCCCCGGCTGCGTCGGCTGCCGTTTGCTCGGCGGCCTGGTTGCGAACGCCCTGCGCCGTTTGCTCCAGGTCCTTACGCCACTGATCCAGATGCTTCTGAGCCGCTTCGGGCGAAGAAAGGATATGGAGCGACGGAGTGGAGGCTTCGCGCTCTCTCAACGCGCGCTCGACGGCGTCCCCCACCGATTGCTTCAAGTTGAGCGCCGCAGCTTGCTGGGCGGCCTGCTGCGCTGCTTGATCCGCAGCCTGGCTAACAGCCTCCTGAACGGCCTGGCGAACTCTTGCGTCGAGTTGAGCTGTCGATTCTTCGGTGGCCTGGCGCGCCTGCTCGAGGAGCGACGCCGTGCGTTCCGCAGCCTGCTGAATCACGCTTTTCGCGGCCGATTCCGACGCCCGCTCCATCGAGACTTTAATGGCTTTTTCGACCGCATCGTGCAATTGGACGTCGAGCTGCTGGCGAACAACCGTCATTTCCTCCGCGATCGCCGTCTCGGCGCCGCGCTTCAGTGTCTTGTCGAGGGCTTCTTTCGCGTCCGCTACCATCTTGGCCATCTGGCGCGCGACGGCGATCTGCGTGTCCCCTGGGGGAACTGCGGCAGGCACAACGTGGATCTTGCCTTCCCCTTCCGCAGCAGCCGCTGCGGGCGCAGGCACTTCAGGTCGCGCCTGCTGAATTGCGCCCGGCGCGGCGGCCTCCGGCAGGGGTTGAAGTCCCGGCGGCGCGACTTCTGCGGCAGGCTTTGCTGCAACGGCTCCGAATATCTCGAGTTCCGCGTCGGGCGGCACCGGAAACCAATCCTCCGGGGGGAAGGCGATGCCCCAGACGTTTCCGGCAACTTCGAATTCCAATCCAATCTGGAACAACTCTCGAACCGTTCGGGGGCGCTGCACCCAGACTACGCGTCCCGCCACGGCGCGAGCGGGCGGCAACGGATCCGGCCGAGGAATGTCGAGCTTAACGATGGAATTCTTGGGCACGTAATGTTTCGACTGATACTTGCAACCGTGGCAGTTGACCATCACGGTTGTCGTGCGCTCCTTGAACGGCTGCCCCAGCGCATCTACACCCGTAACGGTGATGGGCACCGCTTGCACGATGCGCGTGCTGCGGCGCTTCTGCGTGCCGGGATCGTTCGATGCGAGGGGCTCGGTCACGTCCCACTCCTCAGAGGGCAATTTCTAAGCGTAACACGCCGTAGCGCCCCGCGCGTAGGAACGGCGTAGCAGGTGCGAAAGGGTAACTTTTGGGCCGGGTTTTTCGCTGTGTGCCGGTTTTTCCCCGTGCGCCCGAGCGGCGAAGAAGGTCTCTGGGCAATCGCTACGCGGTCGGCGAACGCCGCGATTCCCCGAGGATGGCATCCTTGATCTCTTTGGCGATCCACAGGGGCCCGACCAGAAAATAGACCACACCCTGGAAGAAGGCGGGCTTGTTGCCTTCGATGCGGTGGCCGGCGAACAAGAGAACCCACCCGAGGACGAAGAACGCCAGACCGACGCGCCAGAACGTGAGAATCAGCAGGATGATTCCTGCCAGGATTATGGGAATGCCGATCCCGTGAAGCAGTTTGTTCCAGGGATTGGTGTGCTCGTGATCATACTGCGCCATGTAGCGATCGAGAGGCAGCATCGCGCACTCCCAAGCCGGTTCGGAGCCTCTAGATATACCGCTGTCGCAGCGCGCGAGCAAGAACGGCGAAACAGCAAGCGACCAGGAATGCAACGGGACGCGCTACAACTCGCGGCGACCCTCCATGGCTTTCATCATTGTCACTTCGTCGGCGTACTCCAGGTCGGAGCCTACGGGAATTCCCATGGCGATGCGCGTGACGCGGACGCCGAGCGGTTTGATCAGTCTCGACAGATATACGGCGGTGGCTTCGCCTTCGGCCGTCGGATTCGTCGCCATGATGATCTCTTCGACCGCGCCGCCTTTCAGCCGCTCGATCAGGCTCTTGATCTTCAGTTGGTCAGGTCCGACGCCTTGCAGCGGCGAAAGCGACCCGCCCAGAACGTGATAGAGCCCGTTGAACTGCCGCGTTTTTTCCACGGCGATGATGTTCGTCGGTTCTTCCACCACGCAAATCGTCTTGGTATTGCGAGTAGCGCTGGCGCAGAACAGGCAGGGGTCAGCGTCGGTGATGTTGTTGCAGACGGAGCATTCGCGAATCTTTTCTTTCGCGTCGCGGATGGCATCGGAAAGCGCAAGCGCCTGCTGGCGGTCCGCGCGCAATAGAAAAAATGCCAGCCGCTGCGCGGTCTTCTGGCCGATGCCGGGCAGGCGCTTCAACTCGTCGATCAAGCGCGTGATGGAAGGCGCGAAATCAGCCATGCGATCTCATTCGCTGAAGGAATTCGAGGAAAGAACAAATCCGCTGCCGATCGGGGTTTCCAGTCTTCAAAGGCGCCCGGTCAGAACAGTCCGGGGATCTTCAGGCCCATCACACCGGAGAGGCCGCCGGTGATGTCCTTCACTTGCTTCGACATTTCTTCGTCCACGCGCCGGGCTGCATCGTTCACCGCTGCCAGCAGCAGCTCCTGCAGCATCTCCTGGTCTTTGCTCTTGAAAACTTCCGGCTCGATCCGCACCTGCGTCAGTTGCTTCTGGCCGTTCATCCGCACGGTGACCATCCCGCCGCCGGCCGACGCCTCGACGGACAGCCCGTCGATCTGCTTTTCCAGCTTCTCCTGCACCTGCCGGAACTGCGCGAGCATTTGCTGCAGAGCTTTCACTTCCATGGGTCATTCCTCGCCCGGGCGCTTGACCTTGGAAATCTGCCCGCCGAAGCGGTCCAGCATGGCCCTCACGATGGGATCCTCTTCGAAACGCGCGCGCAACTCCGAGTTCCAAGCCGGCGCCGCGACACGAGCGGAATCCAGTTTAACACACACGCGCAGCGGTTGGCCCAGCACTTGGTTCAAGACTGTGCGCAAACGTTCCATTGCCTCGCGTCCCTGCAGCATGTCCGCGAACGTCCGGCTCTCTGCGGGGAAAAAAAGCCGCAACTCCCCGCCGTCCAGTTCCCAACGCGACGCATATTCCACCATCGACCACAAGAACTTTTGCGATTGCAGCGCCGACTTGATCGCCTCCATCTGCGCGGCGGCGAGTCCACTCATCGTAGCTTCGGCCGCGCGCGCCACTACGCGGGGCGGAGTCGCGGGCACCGGAGCCGCTGGCCCCAATCGCAGAGGGGCCGTGCCAGCCCCGACGGAAGTAGTCTTCGCCGATGCGGCGCTCGGACCACCTTGTAGGGATGGGGCCATGCGAGCCGCCGCGCCGGCGGAGGAAGCTGTCGCACTCGCCGTTCCCGTGGCGGCCGACATAATACGCGGCGGAGCGCCTGCCGGATCGGCGACGTGTTGTACGCTACGTGCCTCGCCGCGCAAATCGGCTAGGACTTCTTCCAGGGGCGCCAGGCGCTGCGCATTGACGAGCTTCAAAAGCCCCAGCTCGAGCTGCAATCGCTGGTCCGGTTTGTGCCGAAGGGCATCGTCGGTGGCGAGAAGAAGCTGAAAGAATCGTGTGAGGTCTTCCTCGCCGAACTTCGCGGCTTGTTCCGCGAGGCGCGGGCGCTCGTCGGCGGGCGCCGCAACCAGGTCGGAGTCGGCGCCGCAGACCCGCGTCACGAGAAGATTCCGGAAATGCCGAATGGCCTCGCGGCAGAAATGCTGCAGGTTCTGCCCGTCGCTGATGAGTCTGTGAACCAGGCCCAAGGCCTTCTCGGCCGACTGCGCGGCGATCGCTTCGACCAGCTCATCGAGCACGCCTTCGCCGACGACGCCCAGGAGGTCGCGCACCTGCGCGTCCGTGATTGCGTCGCCGCAATAGGCGATGGCTTGTTCGAGCAACGACAGGCCGTCGCGCAGGCTCCCTTCCGCGCCGCGCGCGAGCACGGAAACCGCTCCCGCATCGATCTTGAGGTTTTCGGACTTGGCGATGCGCGCGATCTCCGCCGCAATCTCTTTGAAGCTGAGCGAGCGGAACTGGAAGAGCTGCGCGCGCGACTTGATTGTCTCGGCCAGGTCTTCGGCCCGCGTCGTCGCCAGAATGAAGATTACGCGTTCCGGAGGTTCTTCGAGGGTTTTGAGCAGCGCGTTCGAGGCTTCGTCGGTAAGTTGGTGCGCCTCGTCGAGAATGATGACTTTGTTGCGGCTCGACGCCGGCGCATAGCGGACCATCTCGCGCAGCTCGCGAATCTGGTCGATGCCGCGGTTCGATGCCGCATCGATTTCCAGCACATCGAGAGACGTCCCAGCGGCGATCTCGCGGCACGAATCGCACGTGTTGTCGGGCTCGGCCGTCGGACCTTTTACGCAGTTCAGCGCTTTCGCAAGAATGCGCGCGGTGGTCGTCTTGCCCACGCCGCGAACCCCGGAAAAAATGTAGGCGTGGGCCACGCGGTTGGCTTGAATCGCGTTGGCCAGCGTCTTCGTCACGTGCTGCTGCCCGACGATTTCGCCGAACGTCTGCGGCCGGTACTTCCGTGCGATCACCTTGTACGTCATTCTTCCGCTTTCTTTCTAACTTCTAACATCCAACCTCTAACTCGAGCGGGTATGGAACTTCGGGTACTCCGCGGCACACGAAGCTGACCCGTTACCGTTGCTCCCTTCCGGGCCTGGCGGGGTTCACGGGGAATCGTTGCACAGAGCCCGAAGTTCCACAGATGGCGGCTGCACAAATCTTCCGCATGCGCCACTCCTTCGCGGAGTCTAGCACAGCGGCGCGAAGGCGGGGAAGCGCACGCCGCTTGCCGGCAGTTCGCAGCAATGCCTCGCGCCGGATTTGAGCCGGTGAGTCTTGGCTAGCGTTGGTGGACGAGAGTTAACGGAGCGGGCCGCCGCGGTGTCCGGTCGCCTGGACTGCCGTCGGTTGCGCGGCTTTCAGTGCGGCGCGCGCCGGCGGAACGGCAAATGCCGTCTCCATTCGCTCGTCGTTGATGGCCGCAAGCGTCTCGAGCGTCTCTTGCGCCCCGGCGTCGGCGGCCTTGCTCTGCGCCTCGGCGAGCAGCGCGAGCGAGAGGGGATTGCGCGGGTCCTCGCGGAGCTCGGAAATTGCATCGGCGTAGTCGCCCTGGGTCATCAGGACCGCGCCATTGGCCGAGTGGTGCGACTCCTGCACGAGATTGTTGCGGCTCGTCTCCGCCATTTCGGCGAGGGGCTCGAGAGCCTTCTGCGCGACGTCTCCCATCCCCGCGCGAGCGGCGATAAAGGCGCGAGTCTGCAGAATGGTGGCCAATTCCGTGTCGTGATCGGCCGCGGACAGCACGTGCTGCTCCACGATGGCCGCCTGGGCGGCATCGAGTTCCGCCAGCGCCGACTTCACGTCGGAGTCGAACAACGCCATGGCGCGATGGCATTCGGCTTCCTGAACGGGAAAGCCCTCGCGGCGGGCTTCGGTGGCGAGTTCGGCGTAGGCCTTGCGAGCCGGGTCAGGGTTGTTCTCCCGGTAGTAGGTCATCGCCCAAAGCATCCGGTAGTTCAGTTTTGTGGCGCGGTCATCCGTCATCTCGATCGCCTTGGGATACTCGGCGCGCGCGCGTTCCTGATCTCCCATGAGCGCGTAAGTGGACGCGATGCCGAGCTGCGAGGTGGTGAACGTGGGGTCGATCTTTAGAGCGCCGCGGTAGTGGTCCAGCGCGCCCTGAAAATCGCCGGCCATGCGCAGAATCTCGCCATAGGAGTCCTGCGGGTTCGGCTGGTTGGGGAGCGCCGCGACGTAACGATCCATAAAGGCCGGCGCCAGGCTCACTTTGCCGCCCAGCGCGTAGCAGTACGCGATGTTGTTCAGCGCGGGAAAGTAATTCGGGTCGGTTTGCAGCATGTGATTGAGAACGGCCTCGCCGCGATCGAAGTTCTGCTGGCCGGAGCACAGCCATTCCGCATCCAGGTTGGCCAGGCGCTTGTCGTTCGGATATTTCGCCAGCAAGTCATTCATCGCCGCGATGGCTGGCACAATTTCGCCGTTCTTGGTGCCGTTGAACCAGCGAATCAGCAGTTTTTCACCGGACGAAGCGATGGCTAGGTCACGGATCGAAGCGGCACGTTCGCGGGTTTCCTCGGCCGGATCGGTGGTGAAATACGCCAGCGCTGCGTGTGCCAGCGCGAAATGCGGATCGTCCTTCACAGCTTTGCGGAAGCAACGGACTCCTTCGTCGATGTAGAGAAGCTCCTCGCGCTGCACCATGCCCTTTTCGTAGGCTGCGCGCGCGGCGGCCGACTTCGTGGTTACGGGAACCGTTGCCGGTTTCGCGCCGACGGCCAGTTTTTGGGCCCGAGCGGTCGCCGCGGCGCCCGCTGAGATGGCCACGAGCGCGGCGAGAACGGTAGCTTGCAAGCTGTAGTGGATTCTCATTGTGATTCCTCGCATGAAGTGGTCGTAGTCCCAATCCTTTCGCGTGAAACTAATGGCCTTTCAAGGCGTAACCGGGATCGAATGGCTGTTTGTCGTCGATGCGAATCACTTTCACCGCGCCCGTGATGTTGTAAACATCCACAAAGCCGATCGCCGTCGCATTCGAGCCGACGAACTTCACGATCTCCTCGTCACTCTGCGCGAAGACGACCGGCACAGAGGATTTCCGGCTGGGGTCGCTCAAGATGGTTCTTGCTTCCTCCGCGCTCACTCCCATTACTTTTTCAACCAGCGCCTTCATCGCGGGCACGGACGGGTCGCGCATGACAATCGTAATATTGCGTCCCGTGGGCCACATCGCCGATTTGCCTTTGAATATTTTCCCGAGTTCGCTCAGGGTCATGCCACGGACTGGATTTCCAGGATGAACGATCACGGCTAGATCCGCCGCGTAGGTTGCCGCAGCCAGAGTCGAAAGCAACAAGCCGGCAATCCAGAGACGCTTTCGCATCAAGCGGTCACTCTCGGTGGTCAAGGATTGTGCAGGCGAGGCCCTGCAGCGCTCGCTTGGAATCAGGCTAGCACTGAGTTCGCGGAGTCGAGTTGAAGGAAGCAGCGGGCGTGCTCAATTGAGTACTAGTACCACATGGCCGAGCCTATCGCCTTGGCTTAGTGGGCGTGGCATTTAAGAACATGGGACAACTAAACTCGCTACTTTCCGAGGCCCAGGAGTATCTTATTGGTCGGGTGCATCCTCCGCACCCGGACCGCGGCGCCAGCGGCAAGCCCACGAAACAGGCACGCCCAGATTCGCTCTGGGAGGGTCCTCGCGATGGCCATCGGCCACCGCCGAGGGCGAGGAGGAAACATGAAGCGTTTGATTTCGATCTGCGCCGTGGCGTCAATTTCTCTCTTTCTCACGCCAGCGGTCCATGCGCAATCCCACGACCTGATGCAGGGCACGCAAGTGCGGTTGACGCTCTTGAACGGCGTGAGCACCGGCGTCGCGCACGAGGGCGACCCAATCACCGCGATGGTGGCCGAGCCCGTATTCATTGGGAGCCAGATGGTTCTGCCCGCCGGAGCGAGAATCCATGGCCAGGTGACCAACGTGGAGCGGCCGAAATGGTTCTCGATGTTTCGCCGGGGGGCCTCGATGAACGTGACCTTCAAGTCCATCGAGCTCGATAGCCGGATTTTTCCCGCGCAGATGAGCATCCTGGTGCTGTATGTCGGCGGGCCGGACATGGGCAGGCAGCGCAAAGACCTAAAGACGGTCGAAGGCGTGGTGATTCAGGAACGGCACGACGTCAAGACCGATGTGGTGGACATGAGCGTGGGACTGGGCGGGGGCAGTCTGGTCGGAGCGATCTTCAGTCATGTTGTGCGCGGGACGGTGATCGGCCTGGTCGGCAGCTCGGCGTATATCCTGGCGAAGAAGGGGAAGGATGTGGAACTTCCAGCGCAGACGGGAATGCTCGTGAGGATGGATTCCACCGTCGCGTTTCCGAGCTCCGTGATTCACAGCGCGGCCTACACCTCCGGCGACAAGTAGGCTGGGTCAGGCCGAGGCCTTGGCGCTGGCCCTCTTGGCGTTGCGTTTGAGGAAGCGGTAGAGGCTCGTGCGGCCGATTCCAAGCACGTGAGACGCGCGCACGCGGTTGCCGTTGCACATTTCCAGCACGCGCTGGATGTGGATCCGCCGCACTTCGTCGAGGGGCAGCGGCTTCCAGGATTCTCCCGCTGATGCGGCGCGCCGTTGCGGCTTCTGCAGGTGCTCGGGAAGGTCGCTGACGTCGATGAAATCGGCGACGGCGGTGATGGCGGCGCTGGAAATCGCGTTTTCCAGCTCGCGTACGTTTCCCGGCCAGTCGTGCTGATACATAGCCACCTGTGCGCGTCGCGTGAGCCCCTGAAACGTCTTGCTGTAGGCTTCGCCGTATTTCTTTAGGAAGTGCTGCACCAGGATGGGAATATCCTCGGGGCGCTCGGCCAATCCGGGGACGCGAATTTCGATACTGCTGAGCCTGTAAAAGAGATCCTCGCGAAATCGTCCTGCCAGCACGTCCGCGCGAAGATCGCGATTCGTAGCGGCAATGAGCCGGACATCCACTTTCTTCACTTCCGGCGAGCCGACACGCTGAAGTTCGCGGTTCTGAATCACGCGGAGCAGCTTGGCCTGCATCGCCAATGAGGTCTCGCCGATTTCATCGAGGAAGACCGTACCACCGTTGGCATATTCAAACAGGCCCGGCCGCGTGTCGGTGGCGCCGGTAAAGGCGCCGCGAACGTGGCCGAATAACTGGCTCTCCAGCAAGGTATCCACGAACGCCGAGCAGTTGCATACCGCGAAGCGCTGCGGGCCTACGGGACTCATCTGGTGCAACGCGCGCGCCACCAGCTCCTTGCCCGAGCCGGTGGGGCCGGTTACAAGAACATTCGTATAGTGCCGCGCGACTTTGCGTGCCAGCTCAAAGACCTCCACCATCTTGGGGCTCCGCCCCACGATGCCGTGAAAGTCGAGATTGTGGAGAAGCTGCGCCTCAAGATCCCGGATTTGCCCGCGGCGAGCGAAGTTTTCGGCCAGATCATCGAGCGTCTTGAGCAGGCGCGGATAGTCGAGCGGCTTGCACAGGAAGTCGTACGCGCCTTTCTTGACGGCCTCAATAGCCGCGTCCACCGAATAGTGGCCGGTAACCAGGATGACGTATGCCCCCGGGTCGTACTGCAGCGCTTTTTCCAGGAAGGTGAACCCATCCATGCGCGGCATCTTGAGATCCGTCAGGACCACGCGACAGCTTCCCAGGTGTATCTTCTGCAGGGCCTCCTGGGGATCGGTCGTGCCGGCCACGCTGAATCCCACTCTCTCCAGGCCGTGGGCTGTCAGCTCAACCTGGTCCGGCTCGTCATCGAGAATGCAAAGCGAAAGGTCCTTTCGCGCCATAGTGGCGACGGGCTTGTCCATGAGCACAGCCATAGCCCTTTGCTAGGCACGGACTGTGCCAGAGAGTCGTGCGCGTTGGGGAGGGAAAGGAGAATGGCTTGCGAGCGGCGCGAGCAAAACGCCGGGCGATTAACACGTCTGAATTGTGCGTGTTATTGCGTGAAGCTCTTATTCTTTACCGCTGGCGATTGCTTGCTGGCCCCTTAGAGTTCGCTAATGCCATGTCTTGACGTTCCGAACTGGAAAGCCAGTGCCAAACGCGAACTCCTCGGGCCCTGAGACGAGTGACCTGCGCCGGCAGCATCTCTGCTTGACTACGCGACGCACGCCTCCGAGTCCGGTTGAGGTGCGATTGCTTGCCTTAGGGAGGCCCGCGGTCTGATTTTCTCGAGTCGGATGCGCGTCCGGCCCTCGCGATCCTTCGGCGTCAGGTCGGCAACCTCGTAGGCGACCGGAAAACTATTGGCGCTGGCCAGCGGCTGCAGCAAACGCACGAACACAACCGAGCCCCGGCGAAGAGACGACTGCAACGACACTTCTTTGCGGTTCTCGCGAGCCCAGTCGAGCGAGGTTTTTTCGACAAAAAAGTTCTCCGCGGAGTCCCAGCCCGAAACTTCCACGCGATAACTGTTCAACGGTTCAACGAAACAATCCATGGCGCCCTCCGCGCCTGGTATTGCAGGGGAGAGGCCAAAGCATCCGGGCTGGCGATAGCTGAGGAGGAAGAACTTAGCGCTGGACCGAAGGGGGGCGGTTCTGCTCGCGATTGCGCCATTCAGAACACCTGTGCGCATCTGAACCCAAACGGCGAGATGCTTCGAGCAGCGCTCAGCTCCAGTGCGAACCCGGATATAGGGCCGCGAGAGCCACTCGAAAGAGGAAGTCGAAAACCTTGTCGTACAGCAGCCATGCAATAAGCAGCCCCAGCATCCCGAAACCCTGCGTGTGCGTCCATTCGAGAAACCTCGAGACGCTGCCTTCACTCATCAGCAGTGTGATGCCCGTGTTCCCATCGAGGGGCGGAACCGGAAGAAGGTTGAACGTGCCCAGGACAAGATTCAGCACGAACAAAATGCTCAGGAACGTGGCGGCAAAGGCCCCTGGTCCCGGTGCGATGGCCTCGGTGACGTGCGTGAAGTTTGCGGTCGCCGGCTCGCGAAAGATCCCGCTGAAGACGCCGCCTCGAATCGCCAGCGCCGCAACAATCACCAGCGTGAAGTTCGCAGCCGGCCCGGCAAGCGCCATCCACGCCGCGCGCCGAGGGTGCCGCTGTTGCCAGGAGGGATCGTAGGGAGCGCTCGCCCAGCCGATCATCCAGTGCGCGAAAATATAGGACAGTATGGGGACGACAACCGTTCCGATCGGCTCGCGGCGAATATGAGGAATCGGGTTCAGTGTGACTTGTCCGCCGTGAAATGCGGTGAGATCCCCGCCGAGCTTCGCCGCGAGCGCATGAGCGCCTTCGTGGCACGTGGTGGAGAAAAGGAAGACGATGTACCAAATCACGCCAACAACGATGAACTCCGCGCTCATGCCTCAGCTAGCCTAAGCGCTGTGCGGGGGTTCCGCAAGGCCGGCCGTCGGTTGGCGAGAATAGTACTGAAACGCCTTGACACCGCGAGAGTCGAAGTCTAGGCTCTGCGGTCAATGTACTGACCTCCTCTCGGTTTTTTTGGGGTGGCCATTGGAGGGAGGTATGTCCGCGAAAAACGTAAGAAAGGCTGCCGGCGTGGCGGATATTGACCGGGAACTCGAACGGCTGCTGCGCGAGACCGCCGAGTATCTCAAGGCCAAGAAGCTTCTTACTGCGAAAAAGAGCATTCATCCGATGCGTCGAATGCCGCGCTCGGCGGCCTAGCGACGCTGCGAGGAATTGTCACATTTTCGCCGTGGGCCAGGGACGTGTGTTCTTCGTCCCTATCGAGTGTGGCTCCGGGGCCTGGACTCGAACCAGGATAACCAGCTCCAAAGGCTGGCGTGCTACCAATTGCACCACCCCGGAACAGCAGCTTGAAAAGTTTACCGGCTTTTGGGATATGCGGCTACCGAAAGTTCTCAAGGCATTTTGCGGGCGCGCAGCTCATCGGGCCAGGGCATTTCGTCTCGCCGGGAAAAACGTGTGCCGCGACCAGGACGCCGGATGTACAATGCTCCTCGCCGGCGAAGATCAGGCTGATTTTCCGCGTGAGGAGGGCATATGGCAACGGCAACAGGCGCGATGCAAGCTGGGATTTCCGTTCGAGCCACAAAGCTGTTAATCAACAACCAATGGGTGGACAGCGTTTCCGGAAAGACGTTCCCCACGGTCAATCCCGCTACCGGCGAAGAGATTTGCCAGGTAGCGGAATCGGACGCGGCGGATGTGGACAAGGCCGTTCGCGCGGCGCGTATTGCCTTCGAGACCGGGCCATGGCCAAAGACGACGGCATCGCAGCGCGGCCGCCTGCTCAACAATCTGGCGGATCTGATCGAAAAGCACGCCGATGAACTGGCGAGACTCGAAGCGCTCGACAATGGCAAGCCCTATGCGGCCGCGACGGCGGCCGACCTGCCGCTGGTAATTGCCTGCTACCGCTACTACGCGGGGTGGGCGGACAAGATTCAGGGCAAAACCATTCCGATCAACGGAAACTACTTTTGTTATACGCGCCACGAGCCCGTGGGCGTCGTGGGCCAGATCATTCCCTGGAATTTCCCGCTGCTGATGCAGGCGTGGAAGCTCGGCCCGGCCCTTGCGGCTGGCTGCACTGTGGTGATGAAACCCGCGGAGCAAACTCCTCTGACCGCTCTGAGGGTCGGCGAGTTGATCCTCGAAGCAGGTTTCCCGCCGGGTGTGGTGAACCTGCTGCCGGGGTACGGTCCCACCGCGGGCGCGGCCATCGCCGCGCACATGGATGTGGACAAAGTCGCGTTTACCGGGTCAACCGAAGTGGGGCGCTTGATCATGCAGGCGGCTGGTTCATCGAACCTCAAGCGCGTGACGCTGGAGCTCGGCGGCAAGAGCCCGAACATCGTTTTCGCCGATGCCGACATGGACGAGGCGGTCGAAGGATCCCATTTCGCGCTCTTCTTCAACCAGGGACAGTGCTGCTGCGCCGGTTCGCGATTGTTCGTCGAGGACAAGTGCTACGATGAATTCGTCGAAAAAAGCGTCGCCCGCGCCAAGAAGCGCACGGTCGGCGATCCCTTCGACAAGAACACGGAGCAGGGGCCGCAGGTGGACAGCGACCAGTTCAAGAAGGTGATGAGCTACATCGAGGCGGGAAAAAACGACAAGGCCAAGCTGCTCGCTGGCGGCCACCGCGTGGGCGACAAGGGGTATTTCATCGAGCCTACCGTCTTCGCCGATGTGCAGGACAACATGAAAATCGCCCAGGAGGAGATCTTCGGCCCGGTCATGTCCATTCTGCGCTTCAAGAGCATCGAAGAAGTAGTCGATCGCGCTAACAAGACGCTGTACGGATTGGCCGCCGCCGTCTGGACTCGCGACATCTCCAAGGCCCACGCGGTTGCCAACTCGGTTCGCGCCGGCACAGTTTGGGTGAACTGCTTCGACGTTTTCGACGCCGCTGCGCCATTCGGCGGCTACAAGCAGTCGGGCATCGGCCGGGAGCTGGGCGAGTATTCGCTTCAGAACTATACCGAGGTCAAGACGGTAACCATCAGGTTGTAACGGCCCTGGTACCCGTCACTCGTCGGAACGCGCTCAAGATGGACCAATCGCCGGCGGCTGAAGCGCTCGTTCAGTCGCCGGCGAATTTTTTTTCCGGCTCATGTCCGGAGGTATGGCTGCCACGGCGGCGCGCGAGTGACTCGGAGTTTGCCGCTCTGCAACCAATTTGCTAGGGTGCTAACATAATTGCGTAACGGAGAGGTGTCCGAGCGGTTTAAGGAGCACGCTTGGAAAGCGTGTGTTGGGGAAACTCAACCGTGGGTTCGAATCCCACCCTCTCCGCCATTTTTTCTTTTTTAGTTTCTG